>Ga0181520_10000099_pt1 | contig 166580 bp, 127 predicted proteins | sample PEATcosm2014_Bin_29_FD_132451 | JGI IMG/M metagenome (GOLD analysis project Ga0181520, IMG submission 132451) | Peatland microbial communities from MTU Mesocosm Facility, Houghton, MI, USA - PEATcosm2014_Bin02_30_metaG | ecosystem: Environmental > Terrestrial > Soil > Wetlands > Peat | place...
GCCGGGTGCCGGGTGCCCCACCCTTGAATCGTTTTTGGATTCAAGGGTGGGAAAGCACGATCCTCAACCCAGGTCTTCCGTTTTGAAAGGGCACGGCTTTACGGGCTGCGGAAAAACTCCGTCGGGATGGCAAGAAGCGTCAGGGCACGACTTCAGTCGTGCCGCAAGTGCCGTAAAATCAGCGTGGGCTTTAGCCCCTGAGGTACGTCTTTAGGGTGTTGAGTCCGAGATGGGGCCCTTTTTCGCAGCTTGTTTAGCCGTGCCGCAAGCGCATCTTGTATGAATTTTGCGGGCTTAAGCCCGCCGGGGAGAACATGCCAAACCACCCGGACGACGGCTCACTCGCCAGCCTGCTTCGCCAGGCTGCGAACCGTCTTGCCCAGGGTCCGCATCCCGACCGCGCCCGTCTCGACGCCGAATCACTCCTCCTGTCCGTCCTCGACCGCGGAAAAGCCTGGCTCATGGCCCACGGCGACGACCCGCTCTCCTCGCCCGACGCAACTCGTTTTCGCGAATGCATCGACCGTCGCCTCTCCGGCGAGCCCATCCAATATATCCTCGGCGAAGCCGAATTCTACGGCATCCCCTTCCGCGTTACCCCCGCCGTTCTCATCCCCCGCCCCGAAACCGAGCACCTGGTAGAGAAAGCTCTCCAACTCGCCGCGAATTTCAAAAACCCGCGCATCCTCGACATCGGCACCGGATCCGGGGCCATCGCGGTCGCCGTTGCCTCTGCTTTGAAAGGGCACGGCTTTAGCCGTGCCGATAAGGCCAATAAAATGATCGGGGCTTTAGCCCCCGAGGCCGCGCCTTTCTCCGTCACCGCCACCGATCTCTCGCCGGCCGCCCTCGCCGTGGCCGAAGAAAACGCAAAGAGGAACGGAGTTCTCATCCGCTTCCTCCAGGCCGACCTCTTCACGCCCATTCTGCCGGGTGCCCCAGCTCCCGCTTTGCGGACCTGGGAAAGCACGACCCCAAACATCCCGGTTTTTGACGAACAATTCGACCTCATTCTCTCCAATCCGCCCTACATTCCCACCACCGACCGCCCCACCCTCTCCGTCGAAGTCCGCGACCACGAGCCTGCGCTGGCCCTCTTCGCCGGCCAAGACGGTCTCGGCATCTATCGCCGCCTCATCCCCGCTGCCCACCAGCACCTGGTCCCCGGCGGCTATCTCCTTCTCGAAATCGGCTATGGTCAGCAGCAAGCCATTCAGGACTTGCTCGCCGCCGCCAGTTTCGCCTCCATCCATTTCATCCCCGACCTGCAAGGCATCCCCCGCGTCGCCTGCGCCCGTCGCGCCATTACGGACTAGCCACGCCGCAGCCACCTCCCGCGCCTTCTTTCCAGTCCCCCAAACGGAGTTGGCGCCCGGCGGAGCATGAAACCGCTCCCGGCGATGCGGCCGCCAACTTGCCAACTTGCGATCCCCGCGCCAGCGGGAGCTACCTTGCCAAATCGAACCCAACACGCCTTCTGATTGAATTCCTCAACTTGCGGAACAAGAGAAATCTTGTCTCTCTGCAGGCGCGGACCACGCGAAGCTGGCGCTGGCACGGTCAGTGATTATACTGTGAGCCATGAGCACTCGGTCCTTGCCTCTCCTGCTGGCGCTCGCCTTCCTCGTTCCGGCCTTCGCCGATTCGCAAAGTTCTACGGAACCGCCCCCGCCCAACGAGATCTCCGCGGATCTCGGTCCTTGTTCGGCCGCGCTTTCCGTCACCGGTCTCGATTCCAAGCCGGTCTACGGCGCAAAGATCGCAACCCGCGTCCAATACGGACTCATGGGCATTAAGCGCCTCGACCTTGAGGCTTTTACCGCCCCCGACGGCCGCGTCAAGATCACCGGCCTGCCCCTCACCCTCAAGAAGCCCATGTACATCCACATCGTCAAGGGCGACAAGGAGCAGATCGTCGAGTTCCACCCCGACCGTGCCTGCGAAGCCCACTTCGACGTCCTCCTCCACTGAGCTCTTTTGACTCCGGCGCGGATGCGGGGTGCCCCAAGTCGTCTTCCGTTCCAAACAGCGCCGGAAAAGCAGAGTGCCGGGTGCCCCAGGTCCCTCGTATTTGAGGACCTGGGAGAGCACAATCCTAGTCAGCTAAAGAAGAAACTCCCTCGCTGTTACAATCCGCACCCCATTCCACGGATCCAGCACCAGCAAGTCCTCGTCGCTGCCGACCAAAGCAGCGTCTTCGGCGGCAGGCACCCGTGAATCCTCTTCTCCTCCACCTAAATTTGGTCTATACTCCCAGTAGCTACCAACTGGAGGCGACCATGGCCACCGACCCCCCCGAAATCATTCCCAAGGCCGAAGCCCGCCTTTTCTGGAACGGACGTAGCCAAGCTGTGCGCCTGCCCCGCGAGTTCCGCTTTTCCGGCGACCGGGTCCGTGTCTCCCGCATGGGAGCGGGGGTTCTCCTCGAACCGGTCATCGAGAATCACAAAGAAACCGTGGAGGATTGGTTTTCCCGCCTGGATTCAATGGGCGCCGACCCCATCTTCCCTGAAGGTCGCAAGCAGGATCCTGCTCCCATCCGCGAGTATTTCCGGTGAACATCCTGCTCGACACAAACGCTTGCATCGTCCTGATCAACGGCACTTCCGAGCGCGTCCGGGAAAGATTCAGCCGCGCCGTTCGCGAGGGCGTCACGCTGGCAACCTCTTCCATCGTGGCCCACGAACTGTGGTACGGCGTTGCCAAAAGCGAACGCCGCGAACAGAACGCCCGCCGCCTCCATGAGTTCCTCAGCCGTTTCATTTCTGTCCTGGACTTCACTCCTCAAGACGCCCAGTCCGCCGGCGAAATCCGTGCAACCCTCGAACGCCGTGGCGAGCGCATCGGCGAATACGACACCTTGATCGCCGGTCAGGCGCTCTGCCGCAATCTTCTCCTCATCACCGCCAACACCCGCGAATTCCGCCGCGTCGATGGCCTCCGCACCGACGACTGGACGGTCGATTGATCCGGCCCTAAATAAAAGCCGGGTGCCCCAGGTCCCTCGTATTTGAGGATCTGGGAGAGCACAATCCCAATCAGCTAAAGAAGAAACTCCAGCGCTGTTACAATCCGCACCCCATTCCACGGATCCAGCGCCAGCAAGTCCTCGTCGCTGCTGACCAGAACATCGGCTTCGCACACCACCGCCAAAGCCAGAAATGGATTGTCCTTCGGATCGCGGCAGGCAGGCTTGACTGCCAGCCGATCCACCTCCTGCACCGCGAACAACTGCGCGGAACGGCGAATCAATGAAACAAAGCTGCGGCGCAACTCCCGGTCCAGATAGCGGTCGAACTTGTTGCGGTCCAGCACCACAGCCAATTCATCCAGCGTATCCGCGCTGGCGCACAGTTCGCAGCTCCGCAGAGCTTTCGTCAGCGCCTGCTCCGGAACTGATCCCGCCCGCAGAGCAGCGCTCACCAGCGTACTGGTGTCCAGAATCACTCGCCGGATCACCGGGCTTCCCGCACCATGCGGCTCACGTCTTCATCGGTCAACGCCGCTGCTGCCGCCTTTTGTTCCTCGCTCATTCGCGAAATAGCCTGTGCCCGCCACTCCTCCAGGCTGGCCACCGCGCGGCTGCGCTTCTTCCGGGCATCGAGCAGTTCCTCCATGTCCTGCGGCGACACCACGAAGGCCACCGGCCGCCCGTGCCGGGTCACCGTCACCGCCTCGCGCTGTACCGTGTCCAGCAGTTTCCCAAACCCATTCTGTGCCGCCACCGAAGTCAAGGTGATCATCGCGCCCTCCTTAATAACTAGACATTATAGATAATATAGCCGAAATAGCTAATTTGCGATCTCAGACGGCCGCAACTCCCCATCTGAAGAGCCAACCCGTCACTCTGCTCCCCTTGCGGCGGCAAAGCCCCAACATAACCCGTATGCGCAGAATTTCTCTCGTTTGGCGCACACTGATTCCAGGAGTCCGTCATGCTCGTCCTCTCTGCCGCATACCGCCCTCATCGTCCAGCTTGTTCCGCCGCTCCTCTAGGACGCTTAAACGCCGCTTATTGCACCCTTAAGCCTAGCGGAAGTCAATCAGAATCAACAACATGCAACGGAAAACCATCGCACCCCCCCCCTTGCGCGTTTGCACCGATAACGGAGCATAGTTTTTAGTAAGTCTAAGAATATAAATGAAATACAGGATTGCAATGGTAACTCGAAAGCAAACAAAACACCGGTTTTCTGCATCGTTTATGGTGCATTTATCCGGCGCTTCCGTCCTTCGCTCTTTGGCCCGGCCTTGGCCAAGCGTCGCCTGCGCGGCCAACGCACGCGCGTCTTTCGAGCGCGGACCACGCGAAGCGGGTTGCCCGCACGGCCAGTGCCTGTGCGCCAAGGGCGGCAGGATAGAATTTAGGAATGATCAAGGGGATTTCCTTTCTTCGGCCTGCTGGCAGCGCTGCGGTCTATGACCGGCTGGCAAGCTTTTGTACGGCGCTGGGCTTTGCCCCGGGCAAGGGTTGGCAGGAGCCGTCCAATCGCGGCGTCTCCTTCATCGCGCCCCTGGGCAACTTGGAATTTGTCGACGGCCAGTTTCCACCGGTCGCCGACATCATGGTGGAAGTGACCTCGCTGGACTCTGTGCACCAGGCTGCCGCTGCGTGGCTGCGCGCCAACGGCGATGAGGCCGCGGCGCGTCTCTCGGCGATTACTGATAGCCATTGGAAGTCCTCGCTCTTCACCGTCGAGCCGGAACCGGGATTCCCCTTCACTTTCTGGGCGTGGACCGATCCGCTCAAAGGCAAGCCGGTCGCCGTCGAAGGCGATTTGTCGGCCGCGGGCATGAGGTTTGCCATCGTCGTCGCTCGCTGGAACGCGGTCATCACCGATCGACTGCTCGAAGGCGCGTTGGACGCCCTTTTGCGCAGTGGCGCAGCCCGTGCCGATATCGAAATTGTCCGCGTCCCCGGCGCGTGGGAAGTTCCCGCCGCCGCGCGCACCATCGCCAATCTCGGCAAAGTGGACGCCATTGTTACCCTGGGCTGTTTGCTGCGCGGCGAAACCGCGCACTACGAGGCCATTTACAACGAAGTAGCGCGCGGCATCGGTCAGTCGCAACAGGAGACCGGCATTCCCCATGGCTTTGGGGTGCTTACTTGCGAGACACTGGAGCAGGCGCTCAACCGGGCCGGCATCAAGGCCGGCAACAAGGGCTTCGAAGCTGCGCTGGCGGCCATCGAGATGGTCAGCGTGCGCCGCAAACTGCAGGAAGGCGGAAAAGCTTGACCGCCGCTACCCGACGCAAATCACGCGAGCTAGCCATGCAGATGCTCTTCCAGATGGACATGGGGAAGCAGACGCCGGATCAGGTGCGCATTACCTTCTGGAAGGCATCCGACGAGGTGGATTCCGAGGTGAAGGGCTTTGCCGAGGACCTCTTCCGCGTAGCCGTCGCCCACATCGAGAAGATCGACGAGCTGATCGTCGCCAACTCCCGCCACTGGAGATTGGAGCGCATGCCCGCCGTCGATCGCAACCTGTTGCGCATGGCCATCGGCGAGATGCTCGGATTCAAAGGAACTCCGTTTCCCATCGTCATCAACGAGGCACTGGAGATCGGCCGCCGCTTCAGCGCTCCCGAGTCCATCAACTTCCTCAACGGCATGCTGGACGCCATCGCCAAGAGTCTCATCCCCAAATAGAGCTGGGTAACCGGGCCACCTGACCCGCTGGCTTACGCCGCAAAGCTTAACCCAGAACTCCTGCTATCCTTGAGGTGTGATCGAAAGCAGACACATGCATGGACTTGCCGCCGCGGCTCTGGCTCTGCCGTTTCTTCTGACCGCATGCCACAAGGAAGAGCAGGCTGTTGTGGGTGTCGCTCAGACAGCCGTGACCGCCGAGCAGAAGGCTCAGTCCGCTGCCCAGGCCGCGTCCGCAGAGCGGGATCGCCAGCGCGCGCAGCTTGAGAGCATTCCGCTGCCCACCAAAAGCATGTATGTGAATGTGCATGAGGCAGGCGCCTGGGCCAATCCGTTTCTAAGTGTGGATGTCGAGACCCTGAACCTGCGCATCACCATGGCGGATGCCAACACCAGCCCGGTGGGGCAGGGAACCATGCTTCGTCCCGCAGCTGCACGCCGTCAGGAAATCTCGATTCGGCCCGAAGAACTCGTCCAGGCGCTCATCGCCCTGCCGCCCGCCGCCTGGCGCTACGGACGCGTCATCGCCGTTGCGGAATCGCCGCAGGCCAATCCAAAAGATCGACCAAGGATTCGCCGCAACGAGGAAGCCGCCATCAAGCAGCTGAACGATCTGGGAATTGTTGTCGAAGAGTGGCAAACCCGCTAAGCGGGCGCAAGCTGCATACCGGGCCGCCTATCGGGCCTGGATGGTCCCGGCTACTGGACCTTGACGATCATGGAGTCGACGACCTTCACTGCGACTTCCATAACAGGCACGTTGTAGGTTCCGGCCTCAAGGGCAGCCTGGATTTCCGCCGTTTTTTCTGTCCGCACATCCCCATTTGCCGCAGCCATGGCAATCTCGGCCCCCGCAGTGCTGAGGGTGGCGCGGTCGCGGCCCGGCTGTGAAGCAGCCTTTGCCGGCGCTGCCCCCGACTGTGCCTGCGTAATGGCCGGCGCAACCTTGGTCAACTCGGTGAGCGAATTCAATCCTTCAAGACCGCTACGAATCTCCACGTGTGTTTCTCCTAATTTGACTTATCGGTTTTCTTTGCCAGCTCAGCAGGGCACCGGGGTACCTCATGCGAGTTACCGGAAGCGGGGCTTCTCATTAAAAACGCCTTAAAATCAGACACTTTGGCAGTTTTTGACCGCTTTTCCACACGGAGCGCTTGCTCCTTGTGTCCCCAAAATACGCTTCGAATCGCGCGGGAGCAATCAAAAGATTTCAGCCTTTCTGCATCCGCCCCCAGGGCGGAGACCAACCGAGGACCGGCCGTCACCGCCCGAGGTGAAGATTTCCGTGCTTCTGGTTCGGCCCCGCCTCATGCGGAGGCTGCGGGTTCTTCCTCCTTGAAGGCCACGGCGAACAGCAGCAGGATCACCGCGGAGAGTCCCGCCGAGATCAGCCAGATTGGCTTCCACTGATGGGTTGCCGAGCCGTCCGCCGACACCGTTGCGAAGTGATCCACCACCTGGCCGGAGAGCCACGATCCCAGCAGCATGCCTGCGCCATAGGTGATGAGAGTCAGCATGCCCTGCGCCGCGGCCCGCGATGCGACCGGAGCTTCCCGATCCACGTAGATCTGGCCGGTTACGAAGAAGAAGTCATAGCAGATTCCGTGCAGCAGGATGCCGCCATACAGCATCCACAAGCCTGCCCCTCCGTTGCCGAAGGCGAACAAGGCATAGCGCAAGGCCCAGGCGCTCATGCCCGCAATCAGCATGTACTTCACTCCCAGGCGGCGGAAGAACCAGGGGATCAGCAACATGCAGAACAGCTCCGACATCTGCCCGCCGGTCATTTTGGCCGCTGGGTAGGCGATGTGGATCTCATTCAGAAACGGGTTGGTGAAGGCGTAGTAGAACTGCAGGGGGATGCAGATCAGGAACGAGGCCGCGACAAAGACGGCAAAGGACGGTTTGGCCAGCAGCCGAATAGCATCGGCAGGCAGCAGCTTTGCAACGCTGAAGCCATTGCTGTCCTTGATAGGAGGTGTATGCGGCAGGGTCAGCGAGTAGATCGCCAAAACTGCCGAGGTGGCGGCGGCCAGCTGAAGCGGAAGAGCCGTAGCCTCAAGCTTGAACCGGCTCACCAGCAGCCCGGCAACGATCCATCCCGCCGTGCCCAGTACGCGGATCGGGCCAAACTCGGTCTTGGGATCCTTCATTTGGCGAAAGGCCAGCGAGTTGGTCAACGCCAGCGTGGGCATGTACACGCACGCATATCCCAGAACCAGCCAGTAGATTGGAGCAAAGGTGGTGCGTTGGGCGGCCAAGTAGAGCAGTATCGCCCCGGCGGCATGAAGCGCCGCCAGCACCTTCTCGGTGGCAAAGAAGCGGTCGGCCAGCCAGCCCGCCAGAAAAGGCGAAACAATCGCCCCGATCGCGGTTGTGCCCATCACCACGGCGGACTCAACACCCTTGAAGTGGAGGGTCTGCATCAGCCACGTCCCCACCGTTACATACCAGGCACCCCAAATGAAGTACTCCAGAAACATCATCGCGGCCAACCGCGTCTTGATCAGGTTCATCCCGCCCTCGTCTTCTCGATTTGCGCCGTTTCCGAACTCCCGGCCGCATCGTTTGAAAGAATACGGCAAACGGCCGCACAGGTGGATTTGCGGGGGAATTGCGGGGCACACCGCTCCAGACGCACCCCACCCGGCAGGGCAATCGCATGAAGCTGGTGAGCCAAAAAGAGCAACTGTTTTGAAAGGGCACGGCTTCAGCCGTGCCGATTGCGAGATCCCAAAAGCACCGGCTTCAGCCGCCGAGGGATGTTTTCGGGAGATTCCAAACCTTCCTTCAGGGGCTAAAGCCCAGGGTTTTCTGGCTCCTTTGCGGCACGACTAAAGTCGTGCCCCTTCAAGATACCTGTTTCGCTGCCTCACGAACGTCAAGCGATTGCCCTGCCGCATCCAGGTGCGGCCTGTTCATCCCTCGCGCTTCCGGTAGACTGAGAGGGCAATGGGATTGGTATACAAAACTGCGCTGACCGCAATGGCAGCGGCGCTGGCTCTGCTGGCCGGTGGATGCGGCACGCCGGGAGCTCCGCAGCCTCCTTCGCTCAACCTGCCCGATCAGGTCGATAACCTGACCGCAGTGCGCACCGGCGACCAGGTAGCTCTGGCCTGGACCATGCCCCGCAGAAACACCGACAAGCTGCTTCTGAAATCCAGCGTCCAGGTGCATGTGTGCCGGAAAGAGGAGGATGGGAAATGCATCCCCGCCGGCGATATCGAGCTTTCGCCCGGCGTCAAAGGCGCATTCACCGATACGTTGCCGTCAGGGCCTTCCTCCGGCTCTCCGCGGCCGTTGGCCTATTTTGTGGAGTTGAAAAACCGCAAGGGACGCTCGGCTGGTCTGTCGAATGCCGCCTGGGTGCTGGCGGGCATTGCTCCATCCGCAGTGCAGAACTTCTCTGCCAGCCTGGGCAGGGGCGGTGTTGTTTTGCAGTGGACGCCTTCCCGGGAACCTGCCCGGCCTGGAACAGACTCTGCTATTCGCCTACGCCGGACTCTCGTGACGCCGGTGTCTCAGACTGAAAACAAAGCACATTCCGATCCGCTTGCTCCTGCGCAGGAGCCGCGGACGCGCAGTTTGCGGGTTGCCGCGAACGAGGCCAGCGATCCCGGCAAGGCTCTCGATAAGGATGTACGCTTCGGTCAAAGCTATGAATACCAGGCCCAGCGCGTGAGCCGGGTAACGGTGGGTGGGAAGGAACTGGAGCTTGAGGGGGAGCTTTCCGCCCCGGTGCGCATCGTTGCCGCCAACATCTTTCCTCCGGCTGTTCCCAAAGGGTTGGTTGCGGTTGCCTCGTTGGGGGAACAGGGGTCTCCCACGGCCGGAAGCGCCTCCATTGACTTGAGTTGGCAGCCGGATGCGAAGCTGGGACAGACGCGGTATTTCGTGTACCGCCGCGAGGGTGATGGCGCGTGGCGGCGCATCTCGCCTGACCAGCCGCTCACGGCTCCCGTCTTTCATGACGCACACGTCAGTCCGGGGCACACGTACCGCTACGCTGTCACCGCCATTGGCGACGGCACACCCGAGAGCACGCGGTCCGACGAAGCCGTGGAATCGGTGCCGGGGCAAGAATGAGTTATGATTCAAGCGGCATACAGAGCGTCTTATTTGCGGTGTGAATGTGAATTTGGTACGCTCAGGCATTCTTCGAAATGAGCGAAAAGGAGAAACTTCGTCATGGCAGAGGATAACAAGACATACGGCTTGGGTTGGTTCCTTGCTGGCTTGGGAATTGGCGCACTGGTCGGGATTCTTTATGCCCCCAGGAGCGGCAAGGAGACGCGGGAAGAGCTGGCGAACAGTGCGCGCGAAGGCACGGAGTATCTGCGCGCCCGGACTCGTCAGGCTGCCGAGGAAGTGAGCGCTCTGGTCGACAAGAGCAAAGAACATGTCAACGAGTATGTTGAGCGTGGGCGTGAGGCGGTCGACCGCGGAAGAGCACAATGGGAAGAGTTTGTCGAACGCGGCAAGAGCCTGGTTACCGATCAAACCACGCGGGTTGTTGCGGCTGTGGATGCCGGGCGTCAGGCTTACAACAGCACTACCGCGGAACCGGAAGAGCCGGCTTCGTACTAACTGAAGGTTTTCCCGATGGGGCCGCGCTTGGGTGCGGCCTCGAACTCAGGCGGCCTCCAGGTTGAGTGGGCGAGGCTGCCGGATTCTCCGTCCCGGAGACGTGCGCCGATGGGAATCATTGTGCGCCGATTCCGTCCAAATCGCTTCTACACGGCTTGGGAAGCGTATAAATGGCAGCTGCAAGCCCGCAGCAAGACTGCGCGAGATCAATCCTATGCCAACGCTCGATCCTCAAACCATCATGCTCGCCTTCGTTGCTGTGACGGGGCTGGCAGTGTTGCTGCAGACGATCATCCTGCTCGCAATTTTCATCACCATTCGCAAGGCTGCTAATTCGCTGAAAGAGCAGGTTGAGGACCTCCGTTCTTCGGTGATGCCTGTTGTCTATAACACGCGGGAACTTATTACGCGCCTGACGCCCAAGATCGAGTCTACGGTCGATGATTTGTCCGCGATGGCGGAGGGCTTGCGCACGCAGAGCGCCGACATGCAGACCTCGGTTACCGAGATTCTCGATAAAATCAGGCATCAGACGGTTCGTCTGGACAACATGTTTTCCAGCCTGCTGGATGGAGTGGACAGGGCCGGCGGTTTTGTGGCCGATGTGGTCAGTCGTCCGGTGCGCCAGATCTCCGGCCTGCTGGCCTCGGTGAAAGCGATCGCTGAGACACTGCGCGCGCCGATTCCGCGTGCGCCCCGCTCGCGGCCTTCCGAAGACGTAGACACTTTCGTTTAGCCTGCACTCAATTCGATTCGCTGAAGGGGCCCTCTTTTTGAGGCCCTTTTCAGTTCTGGGTCCGATCTGCAGGTGTTGGTTGACCCCCGGGGGGCAACCCAACTAGCTTGAAGAGGTACGTAAGTCATGTTCTGGCCTCTCAAATGAGATTCGGGCAAGGAGTTGGAATGAAAAGCAGAATGCGATTCGCTGTTCTGGCAGCGGGGATTGTGGCCATGGCCGCGCTCGCCGTGTCTGCTCAGGACCTGAAGAGTTTCGAGCAGAAGATCACCACCAAGGTGCTGCCCAACGGACTCACGCTGATCATTTGTGAGCGCCCAGAGGCCCCTGTCTTCAGCTATTCCACATTCATCGACGCCGGCGACGTAAACGACCCCTCCGGCGAGAGCGGCCTGGCTCACATGTTTGAGCATCTGGCTTTCAAAGGAACCACGGAGATTGGAACCACCGACTACGCCGCCGAGAAAGTTGCGCTGGCCAAAATCGAAGCCGCCAACGACGCTTATGAAGCGGAGTACCTGAAGGCCGTGGGGCGCGATCCGCAAAAGCTCGCGGAACTCAGGAAGAACTTCAAGGCAGCCGAGGCCGAGGCGCATAAATTTGTGGTGCCCAACCAGTTCACCGATGTCGCTGAACGCAATGGCGCGACGGGACTGAACGCGTTCACCGCGCTCGACGAAACGGTCTATTTCTGGTCGATGCCCGAGAATCGGCTGGAACTTTGGGCGTGGCTCGAGAGTGGTAGGCTGGGCGACGTTGTACCGCGCGAGTTTTATAAGGAGCGCGACGTGGTAAACGAAGAGCGCCGTATGCGCACCGACTCCAATCCCATTGGTCGCCTCGTCGAGCAGTTTCTGGCCACGGCCTATGTAGCTCACAACTACGGCCGCAGCGGCATCGGCTGGCCCAGCGAGGTGCAGCAGATCACCGCGACCGAGGCCATGGACTTCCACAAGAAGTACTATGTGGGATCGAACATCGTGGTCAGTGTCGTGGGCGACGTGAAGGCTGCCGAGGCCATGCCGGTGCTGGAAAAGTACTTCAGCCGGATCCCCGCCGGACCCAAGCCCGAAGAGATGACCACGGTTGAGCCCAAACAGTTTGCGGAGAAGACGGTGGCCATCCGCGAACAGACGCAGCCGTTTTTCCTGGAGGGATACCACCGTCCGGATTACCGCGACCCTGACAACGCGGTCTACGACGCCATCAGCGACATCATGTCCAACGGCCGTGTTTCCCGTCTTTATCGCAGTCTTGTGCGCGACCAGCAGATTGCTGCCGAGGCCGAGGGTTTCAGCCCTTTCCCCGGCGACAAGTATCCGGGCCTCTTTGCCGTCTACGCCGTTCCCCTGCCGGGGCACACCCCTGCGGAGATGGGCGTCGCCATCCACAAGGAGATCGAAAAGCTCAAGACTGCCGACGTGACCGACGCAGAACTGGCGATGTACAAGACCCGTGCGCGCGCCGATCTGCTGCGCGGCCTGGCCGACAATCAGGGGCTTGCCAACTCGCTGTCGCAATACCAGACGCGCTTCGGCGACTGGCGAGAGCTATTCAGGCAACTGGACCGCGTGGACAAGGTGAGCAAAGCCGACATCCGCCGGGTGGCGAATACGATCTTTGTGCCCAGCAATCGCACCAGCGCGTGGATTGAAACCGAAGCTCCCGCAGCGGCAGCGAAGAACCAGGGAGGTGCGCAGTGAAGAAATCCTTCGTAAACAGTGTTCTCGTCTTCTCGCTGGCTTTGGGCGCAATGGCTGTTCCGCAGCGAATGGCGGCTCAGCAATCCAAGCCTTGGGAACAGATTCCCATTCCCAAGCTGCATGACTTCAACCCGCACCAGCCTACCCGCATTCAATTGAAGAACGGCATTGTGATCTTTCTGCAGGAGGATCACGAATTGCCTTTCGTCAATGGATCGATTCTGATCCCCGGCGGATCGCGCGATGAGGATCCGGCCAAGATCGGTTTGGTCAGCATCTACGGGCAGGCATGGCGCACCAGCGGGACCGCTAAGCTGAGTGGCGATGCGCTCGACGACCTGCTCGAAGCCAAGGCGGCGCACATTGAAACTGCGGGCGATACGGATTCGACAGCTGTTTCCTGGGACTCGCTGAAGGGGGATTCGGATCAGGTCTTCGCGTTGGCGCTCGACCTGTTTCTGCATCCGAAATTCGCTGCCGACAAGCTGGATTTGGCTAAACAGCAGTTGGCAACCGGAATCGTGCGCCGCAACGACGACGAAGGGGAAATCGCAGGGCGCGAGTCGGCCAAGCTGGTCTACGGCGCGACCAGCCCTTATGCGCGTCAGGCGGAATTGGCGACCATCGGCGCAGTAACTTTGGCCGATCTCGACGCCTGGCACGATCGCACCATCGGCGGGCAGTTGATCGTGGCCATCGGAGGCGATTTCGATCCCGCGGCGATGGAGGCAAAATTGCGCGCCGCATTTGAATCGCTCCCGCAGGTCAAGCCGACCCCGTCGCGAAAGGAGACTTTCCCGGGTCCCAAGCCGGGCATTTCCTTCATCGACAAAGAAGACGTCAACCAATCCAACATCCAGATCGTCGGTATGGGAATCGACCGTCACAGTCCGGATGTTCCGGCAATCGCCATCATGAACGAGATTCTTGGCGGAGGCTTCGCCAGCCGTCTCTTCCAAAAGGTCCGCACCGAGCTCGGCCTCGCTTACGCTGTGGGCGGAGGGCTGAACTTTGCCTACGATCATCCCGGAACCTTCCACGTGATGGCGATGACCAAGAGCGTTTCCACGGTGGACGCTACCAAAGCCGCGGAAGCCGAGATCGCCGGCTTGACCACCCGGCCCTTTACCGGGGAAGAACTCGCCCGCGCCAAGGACAACATCCTCAACTCCTTCCTCTTCCGCTACGACACGCGCGAGAAGGTGCTCGCCGAGAGCGTGCGCCTGGAGTTTTACGGCTATCCGGCGAACTATCTGGAAACCTACAAGGCGGCGCTGGAGAAGGTCGCAATTGCCGACCTCGACAAAGTTGCCAAGAAGTACATTCACCCGGACAAGCTGGCGGTGCTGGTGGTTGGCAATGGGCCGGAGATCAAGCCGGGGCTCGACACTCTGAACCTTGGCCCGGTGCAGACGGTGGATATCACCATTCCCATGCCCAAGCAGCCGGAGGAGAAAAAGTAGTAAATCCGGCAAGTGCGTGCCGGATTTGTGGGGCGGTATACGCAAATCCGGAAAGGGTAGAATGATGGCAAGATGCGGTTAACATGCGTTTGCCGGGGAGGGAATCCATGACGGTCAAGGAATTCGATGAATTCGTCAAGCGTCAGCATGAGGCGGGCGATGTCGATTGGGAACGCGAGCGCGACGAATGGCTTTCTCACCTGGATGCCCTTTATCTCAAGATCGAAAGCCTGCTCGGCAAGTACACTTCGTCTGGGCAGATTTCTATTCGGTATAAGTCAATCGAGTTGAATGAGGAGGACATAGGTTCCTACCAGGCGCGGCAGATGATTCTTCGCATCGGCCGCCAGGAGGTGGATATTACGCCTCTGGGAACGCGATTCATGCTCTACAACGGGATTGTGGAAGTCCTTGGGTCTGCAGGGAAATCGAGCCTCGTGCTAGTGGAAAAAAGCAGAGTCTCCGCGGTGCCGAAGGTGATGGTTCAAATGTCGTCAGGCGGAGAGCAGCAGGATGGGCCTGCTGTACCGTTGGAATGGAAAATTCAAGTGCGACCGCCTTCGCAGCATTTGGATGAGCTTACCCGCGAAAGCTTCTTTCAACTCCTCATGGAAGTGACCAATGGGTGAGGCAGCGGACTCCGTATCGGGCTTATCTTCGCTTCGATGGGCTGCTCAGTATCACTACGATGTCGTGCGATCGCTCCATCAATACTTCAAACCCGGCCCGACGCAGTCCACGACGAGCCATGCCACCTTTCCCAAACCTGGAGAGGGCGTTCAACTTGCGGCATATATGAAGGAAACCGATCTTCGCTCTTCTCTTGCAATCCTGACGTCGATCGAGGCCGCCTTTCAGTTGGACTACCAATATCGTTGCCGTCAGAGACTCGAAGACGATCTGTCGCTGCTCTTCCGTTCCAGGTACAGGCAAGAACAGAGCTTTGTAAGCCTGGAGAAGGTCATCTTCGATGCGTGGAGCAACTATGAAACGGGGGCGCCTCGTTTGATCGCAGAATTGCGCGGGGCATTCAGGTACAGGCACTGGCTTGCCCACGGCCGCTACTGGCCGCCAAAGTTGGGACGCAGATATGACTTTGAATATCTTTATCGTCTGGCGTATTTGGTCTTCCTTACTTTGCCGTTAAACGGTGTTGATGAAGCTTGAAGCACGGACGCTTATGCCGGAAGTATCAAATCTCAACTGAAGTTTTTTTGGGGGAGCAGCACAGTGGAATCGAAGTCGAAACTCGCAGTCGTGATCATGGCGGCAGGCAAGGGAACCCGCCTGAAGTCGCGTCGTCCCAAGGTGCTTCATACAGTCGGAGGCAAATCGCTGTTGGGGCATGTGATCGCGGCGGCAGGTAAACTCGTGGCGCCGGCAGATATCTATGTTGTCATTGGCCATCAGGCCGAGCAGGTCCGCGCCGCTGTGGCGTCCACCGGCGTGCAGTTCGTTGAGCAACCTGACCAGCGAGGCACCGGCCATGCCCTGCAGTGCTGCCGGGAGGCCATCGCTGGCTACGAAAATGTCCTGGTTCTTTCCGGAGACGTTCCGCTGATTCAGCCAAAGACAATCGACCAAGTTTGGCAGTTCCATCGAAACGCGCAGGCCGCCATGACGATTCTTACCGCCGTGCCTGCCAATCCGTTCGGCTATGGGAGGATTGTCCGCAAGTCGCCCGGATCTTCCGAAGTGGAAGCGATTGTCGAGCAGAAGGCGCTCACCGCAGAGCAGCAGGCCATCGGTGAGATCAATTCCGGCATCTACGCCTTCCAAACTGCCGCATTGCTCAAGCAGTTGGGCAATCTCACCGCGAACAACGCCAACCGGGAAGTGATTCTCACCGATACGGCCGGCCTTCTTCGGGCAAACGGCGAAAGGGTTGTCGCCATCCAGGCTGCCAATGCGGGTGAGGTCCTGGGCGCGAACACCATCGCCGAACTGGTCGCCCTGGACGCCACCCTGCGCGATGCCACGGCCAGCCGCCTGATGGCTGAAGGGGTAACCATCTTCCGCCCGGACACGTGCGTCATCGACGCCGAGGTTGAAGTCGGCCCCGACACCGTCATTGAGCCGTTTGTGCAGTTGCTCGGCCCGACGCGGATCGGCACAGATTGCCTGATCCGGTCCTATTCCGTAGTTGAAAACTGCACCCTTGGCGATGGCGTCCTTCTGCGCCAAAGCTGCATTCTTACCGACAGTTCGGTGGCGGAGGGCGCAAAGATCGGACCTTTCGCGCACCTGCGCCCGGGCAGCGAAATCGGCCAGGATGCGCACGTGGGGAACTTCGTCGAGACCAAGAAGGCTAAATTGGGCAAAGGCGCCAAGGCTAACCACCTCACTTATTTGGGGGACGCGGAAATCGGCGACGGGACCAATATCGGCGCCGGAGTCATTACCTGCAATTACGATGGCGTACACAAGTTTGCAACGCGCATCGGCAAGGGCGTTTTTGTGGGAAGCGATTCGACGCTTGTTGCGCCGATCTCCGTGGCGGATGGGGCCTATATCGGCGCAGGCTCTTGCATCACGAAAGATGTGCCTGCCGACTCACTTGCTGTAGGCCGTGCCCGCCAGATCACCAAGGAGGGCTGGGCCGCCGCGAAACGGGCGAGCCGGAAGCAGGCCTCCTGACATCGGCCAAGTCGGTCTCTGTCCAGCGGGTCCAGGGGGGAGACTGCATTCCCAACCCCGTGGAGTTTTCCCCAACTCCAGGCGCAATACAAATGAATGACAAAAATTCATTCCGCCAGCCAACCTTAAAGCGATTCCGTGCAACTGAATACTAGAATCACCAATTCATTTCATTGGACGCCTGAGCTGCCATTTCGCCAGGGCATGGACCTCGTCAAGGTTCATGGTTTTGAAATGCGCGGAAGGGAAACGCACGCGTCAAGGGGCGATAAGACGGCTCTCCAAAAGATGGCGCGACAGGCAGGGACGTGCAAGTTGGCTTTTTTTGTTGAGCTAGCCACTATGGCGCATCGCTTTCGGTATGCAGCAATTGGAGAGCCGCTGTAGCGGGTTCGGAGTTGCCGGACACGGCAAGTGATGCTCAGAACGTGTTTTGTTGTTGAACTGGAAAGGTTTACATCCGCGAGAGGAATGCACGGAGGCCCGTTTGCGGGTAGCCAGCCATTTTTTTAAATGCTTTCGGCCGGAACAAGTTGGCGTCCCATGAACTCGAAATTCCACGTACCGGAATCGTAACCCCCATTTATGCAGGGAATCTGAACTAAAGGCCGCTTGAAGCCGTATCTTGGGATAGACCAGTGTGAAGGATGCCCGTTCTGGTTCGGCCCTTAGCATAGGTAACAAAGCGCAAATTCAGTTCGATGGAATTTCACAGATCGGCAAGGCAGACCACATTCGTCGCGTTTACGCGGCCATCGCGAGCGATAGCCCGCCATGGAAGTCACTACCCCCACAGAATTCTGTGGAGACGCCTTTAGGAACAAGCCTGTGGGCATGGGTGCTCACAGGATCAACTTCAGCGAAACCAGAGTTGGTGTATCCCGAAAGCATTGCACCAAAGTCGACGCGACCATCAGGGAGTGGCGACCACGCAAGAAACTGACCGGGACACGGGGACGATGTTTTCGCTCTAATCGGAGGGCGCGCCTTGGCGCAGAATCAAACAGGACTCGGAGCGCAGGACGCGACTTCAACGCGAGGAGCGGAATCGCGCAACCTTGCGTTCGCAGGCGCTTGCGACGTGGTCCGAATCTTGGTTGTCGACAACGAAGAGCATATCCGGGCAATTCTCGGCACCATCCTCAGGCGAGAGGGGTATGAGGTTCACTTTGCCGCCGATGGACACACGGCTATTCAATCGTTGCAACATGGCCCCGTCGACGTGGTGTTGACAGAGATTGCAATGCGGGATGGAAACGGCGTCGACCTGATTGAGCGTGTTGCGGCTGAATTCCCCGGTTCGCCAGTCGTTGTGGTGACGGCCATGCACGATATCCGCGTTGCCGTCGATTCAATGCGCAAGGGGGCGTACGACTATGTGTCCAAGCCCTTCGATCGCGATCATCTGCTCTTTACAATTGACCGAGCTCTGGAGCACAGCCGGTCGCAGAGGATCAGCCTCAGCTATCAGAAGAATCTCGAGAATATCGTGCGCGCCAGGACCGAGATGCTCTGCCAGGCGATTGAAGATCTGGAGCATTCTTACGACATTACTCTGGAGGCGCTGGGGGATGCGCTTGACCTGAAGGACTCTGAGACCGAGGGCCATTCCAAACGCGTCACTGCGTACACGATTGCCCTTGCCCGGGCCATCGGCATTGGTCCGGAAGAGATCAAGGTGATCGCTCGCGGCGCGTTCCTGCACGATATAGGCAAGATGGCAATTCCGGACGAGATCCTGCGCAAGCCGGGCAAGCTGACCGCCTCCGAGCAGGAATTTATGCGCGAACATTGTATGCGCGGGTACCATATCGTCAGCAAGATCCCCTTTCTCAATGAAGCCGCAAATATTGTTCTCTACCACCACGAGTACTTCAACGGCGTCGGCTATCCACGTGGGCTACACGGCGCCGAAATTCCAATCGGCGCGCGCATATTTGCCGTTGCAGATGCTTTGGATGCCATCACCAGCGATCGCCCGTACCGCAATTCGCGCAGCTTTGAAGTCGCCCGGGAAGAGATCCTCCGCTGCTCAGGCACGCAATTCGACCCCAGTGTGATCGAGGCCTATTTGAGAATGCCGAACGAACTGTGGCAGGAACTGCGTACAGAAATCACCGGGCAAAACCGGCAATTCTCGACCTTCAACCTGTCCAGTTTCCCACCCGACGCGATCTAGAGCGGTCTCTCCATCCTTCCGGTGCCCATCTCTTGCGGCGCTACAATCGAGGTAGGGGAGACTTGTTCAATGCGCCGAGTTTACATGGACGCGAATGCCACCACGCCGCTTCTGCCGGAGGTTGTCGAGGCAATGCGGCCCTTTTGGACGGAGCAGTTTGGCAATGGCTCCTCGATCCATCTGGACGGTCAGAAGGCACGGAATGCGATCGAACTGGCGCGTGAAACGGTTGCGGAGTTTTTCAACTGCCATCCCGCCGAGGTGATCTTCAACTCGGGCGGCACCGAAGGCGACAACACCGCCATCTTCGGCATGCTTCGACCCGGCGATCACTTCATTACCACCGCGATCGAGCATTCGGCGGTGCTGCAGACAGCGCAACGTTTGGAAAAGTTCGGGGTTGAGACGACCTTCGTGGCCCCGCTGCCCAGCGGACTGATTGCCCCATCCGAAATAGCGAGTGCCATTCGGTCCTCGACCCGGTTGATCAGCGTCATGCTGGCCAACAACGAGACCGGCGTGCGCCAGCCCGTTGAAGAGATCGGGAAAATCGCGGCGGACGCAAATGTCTTCTTCCACATTGACGCGGTGCAGGGCGCCGGCAAGATCCCCATGGATATGCGCAGCTTCGGCTGTCACCTGCTCACCATTAGCGCGCACAAAATGCATGGACCCAAGGGCGTCGGCGCGCTCTACGTGCGCCGCGGAACGCCCCTGGAACCGCTGCTGGTGGGCGGGAGCCACGAGCATCGCCGCCGCGCGGGAACCGAAAACGTGCCCGGGATCGTGGGCTTTGGGAAGGCTGTGGAACTGGCCATGCACAGCCTGGAAGACGGGACCCTGGTTCGTCTCGCGGCGTTGCGTGACCGCCTGCAGACGGGAGTTCTGCAGATTCCCGGAACCGGCCTGAATGGGGCGCAAGAGGGCCTCAGCGTTCCTCGTGTGGCAAATACCGCCAACATCTGGTTCGATCATCTGGAGGGCGAAGCGCTGGTGATTGCCCTGGATTTGAAAGGCATCGCTGTCTCCGGTGGATCGGCTTGCCACTCCGGGGCCACTTTGCCGAGCCATGTGTTATTGGCCATGGGTTTGGACAAGGTGCGCGCCCGCGCCAGCCTGCGCTTGAGCCTGCTCAAAACGGCAACGGAAGCCGACGTCGATTATGTTCTAAGTGTTCTTCCCGAAGCGGTGCAGCATTTGCGCGACCTTGCGCCGGCGGCCGCAGGAACCCTCGCCTGAATAGCCCAGTGATCGCGGCTCCGATTTGGCTTTCCGGCCGCACCCATACCTCTTCCAATGCATCCAATGAAAACGATGAACCAGCCAAACTCGATCGCTGTCGCCATGTCCGGCGGAGTGGACTCCTCCACCGTCGCGGCTATGCTCGCCCACAGCGGCGAGACGGTGGTGGGGTTGACCCTGCAGCTGTGGAACCAGAACCGCCTGGCAGGCCGTGAAGGCATCCCCGATGTCCCAAAGGGGGGACGCTGCTGCTCGCTCGACGACGTCTACGATGCCCGCCGTGTGGCCATGCATTTGGGCATTCCCTACTACGTCGTCAACCAGGAAGAGCGCTTTGAACAGGATGTGGTGCGACCCTTTGTGCAGGAGTACCTGGCCGGACGCACGCCGATTCCTTGCTCGCTCTGCAACAACCACCTCAAGTTTGACCAGTTGCTCAAGACCGCGCAAAGCATTGGAGCCGATCGGATTGCCACCGGCCACTATGCGGTGAACGAGTATGACGAGAAGCGCGGACGATGGATTCTGAAGCGCCCCGCCGATCAGGCCAAGGATCAGACCTATTTTCTGTTTGGACTCAAGCAGGAACAGCTGGCAAAGACGCTGTTTCCTCTGGGAAACCTGACCAAGCCGGAAGTCCGCGAGATCGCCCGGGCGCACGGCCTTGCACTTGCGGAAAAGCCCGATTCCCAGGAGATTTGCTTCATCCCGGGCGGAGACTACAAGCAGTTTCTTGGCGCGTATCTCGAAGAACAGGGAGAGCGCGTGCCTGAGACCGCGGGCGAATTGGTGACCTCGGACGGAAAGGTCCTCGCCCGCCACGACGGGATTTTCAATTTCACAGTCGGGCAGCGCAAGGGCCTGGGAGTCAGTTCGCCTTCACCGCTCTATGTGTTGCAAATCGATCCGGTGAGCCATCGAGTAACGGTAGGCGCAGACGCGGAACTGGCATCCGATACCTTGCGTGCCGGAAGCCTGAACTGGATTTCGATTCCCGCCCTGACTGAGTCCATGCGGGTGAGAATCAAGATCCGCCATCGCCATGAGCCAGCTTGGGCCACGCTCGAGCCGTTAGCAGACGGGGAAGTGCTGGCCACCTTCGATGAAGCGCAGCGCGCAATTACGCCCGGGCAGTCGGCCGTCTTCTATGACGGTGACGAGGTCGTCGGCGGAGGCTGGATTATCTAGAGCGGTTCCACAATTCACGCGCCCTTTTTGGAACTGCAAAAGGTAACGGTTTCTTGAAAAAAGGCCACTTGAAGGATTTGGTTTCGGGGTACAGCGATTGTGGAACCGCTGCAGACCGTCTACGAGAGAGTACAAGTCTGGTGAGAACTCACTGCCCCGGAATCCGTAGAAGAGTTTCTCTCCGTGGTGAGATAACGCAGGAAGAACCAGAATAAAAGGCCCGCAACGGCGAAGGTAGTAACCAGGATCAACCTGCGGACGAGACGCTGGTTCCTTCGGGCGCTCATAAGTTTGGCGGGCCGGTGGCTGGCCTTCGATAGAACATTCTGCTTTCCGGCGGAAGAAGAGGACTCCGAAGCGAAGAAGCGCTGCCTGCATTTGCGGCAGCGTTGCGCCTCCCGCCCACTAGCTCGCAGGAAGACATCGTTCCAGCGAAAGCTTCTAGAAGCACGTATGTCGGAACTGCCGCATTTTGGACAGGTCATGACGGAAGTAGAGCCTCCAATCGAGTCGATAGTACCACCGCATGCCCGAGATTCCAGATGTTTTAGGGAGCGGCGAGAAGCACAACGCAGCAATGGGAAACGCTCGGCGAAACTGGGAACGGCTGACCAAATAACTCAGCTTGTCGCCGGAAAGATTGCGAGATTCGCGTGAACCTTCTTCTACCTACAATCGACGATTTGCCCGCGGGATTTCTGTCAGAGTGAGTGATTCCCCTCGCAAGCGAGTGGCTGCTTCATTAACGCGGGATCGGAGTCACCGGTTCCCGGCCGCCAAGACGACCCGCCCCACCGATGGCCTGATTATTCTGGCAGCTTCCCCAAATTGCCCTTGACACGGGCGTAACAGCACAAGGAGATTCAAGCTGCCGAAATAACGGAGGGGACGTACCGGCTCGCTAACCTGCGTTCTCAAAGCCGAAAAACACGTCCATGCGACAGACTGAACCGGTACGCTCGAAGATCGCTGCACTGGTCCGGGCGTCGAGGCTGAGAGTTGTAACGGTTTCGCGGGACTGGTCGGCTCGGGTGATTTCGATCCTCCGGGGTCCTGAGCGATGGGCAACGATGGGCACCTGACAGGTTGTGAACGCCATGGAGCCAGGATCAAGTTCGAGGCTACAAAGCTGGCCGTTGAGATCGTAGAGATGAAACTGTCGCGGCTCCGTTAGAAATTCGTTGCGGCTGACCAGGTGAGGGCGGAAGCAGAGTCGTCCGTTTTCGACCCCGACGCCCATCTCGCCGAGCCGCGAGATAAGGTCTTCCTTTACTTGACCGGTCATGCCGGGCTGTTGCGCTCCCGCAAAACCGGGCGTATGAGAGTAAGGATCGGTGGGGATCGCGCCGTAGAGTTCCGGCGATTTATGGACGCCGATGCCTTCACGGATTTCCCGATAATGGCGTCCGAGGCGCTGGAGGACAATTGTGTCCTCACCCGCAGAGCCGGCCCGGTCAAGCACTTCCTGGACGGCCAGCAGGAGTTTGGAGACCATGTGCCAGTAGATGCACCCAAGCCCCTCGTATTTGAAGAAGGTTCCGGAGCGGCCGGTAAAAGACTGGTGATCGAAGACTTGCTCATACAGCGCGAGGATGGCCGCGTTTTCTTCGTTGGTCAAGGCCAGCGGCGGCAGGGCCTCCTTCAACAGGGAACTGTTCCGGAAGGCCGCATTGAAGTGGGCCACGCCATTGCAATCTTGAACCACGATGCTGGTGTCGCCACGCGCGATCATGTCGGCCAGCGGTTTTGAAAGCGCGATGGCCCCGGCCGGGATATTGTTCTTCTCGAAAAAGGCTGGCAGTTTGCGGTCCGGATAGAGAATGTAGCTTTGTTGATCGGCGCGGTACAGGCGGCTGCCGCGCAGCGCGTCGAGCAGTTCAACCGATTCCAGCGCGGACAGAGCACCCGAACTTAGCACGGCAACTTGGCCTTCGAGCATCTCGTAGAGGCGGCGAATGACCATCTTGTCGCCGTCAAGCTTCATGAGGTTGTAGGCGTGATACAGGCCATCTTCGCGCCGGTTGGCGCGGATGGAGTGATCGATGTAGCGGAGGGCCAGATCGCAGAAGGCGACTAGACTGCTGCTTTCGAGTTGTGTCTGTTTGCCGGAGAATCCGTCCGCATAAAGGCCAGCCCGATAGTTGCTTCCCGCAGCGCCGAGGGCATCGAGGACTTGCTTGCGGTCCAGATCGGAGATGGGTCCGGCCAATAGCCCGGAACTCCGTTCGAGCGCTTCGGTGACTTGCCGCAGGGCCTCGGCCACCTCAGAGGAGACCGCAAGCGCCGGCGTGGACGCCGCGAAGAGGTCTCGGCCGAACAGCAGAAAGCGGCGCAGAAAGTAGAGGGTGACCATGGAAACGCCGGAGCCGACCAAGGCATTGTTGGCGTCGTTCCACTCCGGCCTTTGGGTGTTCATCCACAGACCCGCCTCGGGGATGAAGTTGAATAGCCGCGCCAACACCAGGACCAGCATTTTTTCCGTCAGGGTGACCCGGTAAGGCGCGCCATCTGGCCCAGGCAAAGCTTTTCCGTCCGCGCCCATGGTGGCCGCGCGTTGGTGGATCTGCCGATCGAGATCCGCGTCGAAATCGATGGTGTTGCGCGGATCTTGAAGGATTTCGCTGTGTGACTTGATGCGGTAGGGAACGTTGGCGTAGGTAAAGACGCGGCGATTGAGCAAACCGGCCAACGCGCCCGGATGGTAGCGAGCCGAGACCTCAAGCAGCTTGAGCAGGTAGGCTACCTGATGGTCGCCCCAGTAGCCGATGAACGACCAGGCATCGTGTGGATCGACAACCTCCCAGTCGAATCCTTCGCGCATGACTCGGTAAGGGTTGTAGCCATCGGCAGTCGAAGAGTCGGCAAACTTGAAGATCATGCTTTCGACAAAGCCGGGATAGGAGAGCGCGAGCGCCTCCCAGTTCTGGAAGATGTCTCGCCAGTTGCCCTGGTAATTGAGGACTCGCTTGCCACGCTCGTCCTGCACCTCGATGGCAAAGATGTTCCAGGGGCGGCTGGGATCGCCGTGGCGGCGGCTGAAGGTCAAGGGCAGGTATTCGTGGGCGAGGCGCTCCAGGTCGGGGTCGTTCTGCTTGAGAGCCAGGGCCAGCAGGTCGCTGTGCGGCAGGGGGTCCGGCAGGGCATCCAGGAAGGCGGTTTGGCGCTCGGCTATCGCATGGTTGGCCTTGCCGATGAAGGTCTTGAAGTCGGCGCGGGAAACCAGGTACCCGTTGTCTGGAATGCCACCGCGCATGGTGTTGAACAAGGCGTTGGAGAAGTGCCGGTCGGCGCTGAGATCGTCGCCGGTGCACTGCAGGCCATCGGCAGACGCCACGATGCGTACCAGGTTGGCGGTGCAGTCTTGCAGGTCTTCCTCGAGCCGGGTACGGAGGTTGGCTTCGGATTTGAGAAGACCGACGAGGTTAGCGACGCCGGCCGCGTCCTGATCGAGTTCCGCCACGATGCTCCACTCTTTGTCCGCGGCGGGGGCGAGAGAGAGGCGGGAATTCAGGAAATAGGCACCGCGACGGCCGCGGATGAGGGTTTCTTCGCAAAGAGCCTGGCCCCGGCGGAAGCGGTCGAGCTGCGCGGCACACAGGAGCCGGCAGGCAACGTCGAGACCTTCCGACCAGACCGTGGTGGCACGCAGTGCTTCATTGGGCTCAGGTTTGTCGGCAGGAACGGAACTAAGCTTGAACAGCCCCAGCCCGGTCTCCGGTTCCAACTCGTTCTCTTTGTAGCCATCGACGAGGGTGCTGTATTCCATTTGGAAGCGCCGCGTCACGCCGTGCGGCAGCAGGTTTTGGATGCCATCGAGCAAATCGACGTCTACGGAGTCCGCTCCCAGGTTCTTCAGGGAGGTCTGGCGCACAAAGCCGAATTTGTTGCTCATCGCCCAGGAGCTGGAAAAGCACAGCCCCAAGTCGTGGTTGACTTCTTCAAAGACGACCTTGTTGCCGTAGATACTCTTGGACAGGCTGCGGGTGACCCGGTAGACGCCCTCGTAACGCTGCGAAAAAGGCTCCCACAGGTTGGTGCGGCCGCCGCGGGTGACGCGCAGGATGGTCTTGCCGCCGGTCTGGTCCTGGCTGTCATGGATGCGATCGTCGGTGTAGTAGGGAAACAGGGCGCGGTCCGGGTCTCTGCGTCCAGCCGTCAGGGCGCCAGTCGATGAGACGAACATCCACTGATCCGTGTCGCTCACGATGCTCATCAGAAACGGCGGCATGGTGTCGTAATTGACGATGCGGTAGAAGCGCTCTCCGCCGATTTCGACGGGGCCGCCTTCCACTTTCGACGCAGTACTCCTGAGGAGTGTCTCTCCCACAAATGCCGTGCTCATTGAATCTCCTTTGATTCTGGTTCCATCGGTGACTCCGACGGACAAGCGGTTCTTTCGGAGAACTCTGATCAACTTGTCGCCTTCGGGACGCATTCCCCCGGGGGCTAAAGCCGACCTCGATCATCTGTCTTCGTGGCACGGCTAAAGCCGTGCCCTTTCAAAACAACGAATTAATCAGAGGTTCTTTCGCAGATCCCTTTGCCCGATTGCACTACCTGGCGGGGGAAGCCGCAGGCGAGTCGTAACCAGGTGAGGTCGGTGCGGTTGGCATCAGGTCCGGATACAACGCCTGCATCGCCAGTTTCGCCTTGCGATCCACGCTGAACAGGCCCCAGTGGCCTTCGGTCCCTGTCCCCTTCCAAGGTTCGTCAAACGCCTCAAAGTAAAATGTGGTTACGTTGTTGGCCTTGGACCAGGCGTTGAGTTCTTCAAAGTAGCGTTTCTGTTTGGCTTCATCGCCGGCCCGCGGCACGTGCTGATCGCCTACGGAATAGCTGGCCCAGCCCGCTTCGCCGATCACAATCGTCTTTCCTGGATGCGCCTTGCGCACGCTTTCGTAATCCTTGATGGTGGAGGCCATCGCCGTATCGATGTCCTCATGGCCCCACATTGGATAGGCGTGCATGAGGATGAAATCGACGTGGTCGGCCAATTTGGCTTCCGGCTGCCGCCAGTAAAGGAAATCGTCGGCCAGCGTCACCGGGCATTTGACGGCCTTGCGGACCTGCTCGACGTATTCGATTGCCTTGTCCTCGGTCAGCTTGTGATCGGACCAGGAGACCAGGATCTCGTTGCCGACATTCACCGCGACAACGATCTTCGGGTAGCGATTCGCCAGTGCAATCGCCGTGGCAATCTGCTCGGCATTTTCGCCTTCGAAGCCTGGGTGGCCGTCGAGCCATAGGCCGGCCACCACCTTGATCCCCAGCCGGTTCTTCTGGATCACCTCAAGCACATCCCGGGAGTGCCGGTCCCCGCCATAAAGAAGGATGAGCTTCCAGTTCCTCTCCAGAATCTTGAGATCTTCGAGAATCTGCGCCTGAGTGGGATACTTTCTCAACTTCGGAGTCTGGCCCTCGCGGTAACCGGAGTAGTCGATGGCATTGCCGTACCACTTCTGAACAGTCAGGTCGGGATTCGTCTTGCGCAAATGGGCGGACTGCGCCAAAGCGGGGACGCCCAAGGCCATCGCGCAAATCAAGGCTGCCTTCGGGAAAGAAGTCCTCACGCCTCAATCTCTCCTCGGCGCTGCTTAAGCTCTGCCTCGATCTTGATCATGAGAGTGTCGCTGAGCGGATATAGCAGCATCAGCGCCGCGGCCGCAACCATCAAGCCACACGGAATCCAGCTCATGGAGAGAATGATTCCATGGATCGAGCGCGCCGATTGCTCCACGTTGGCCACGTATCCGAAATAGGTGAGGACAACGCCGAAGATTCCCGCGCCGATGGCAACACCGGCCTTGGTGCTGAAGATAGCGGAGGCAAAGACCAGCCCGGTGGCCCGGCGGCCGGTGCGCCACTCGGACTCGTCGGCTACATCGGCAAACATTGCGAAGACCAGTGGCGAGTTGAAGCCGATGATAAAGCTGGAGAGAATCTGCAAGGCGAAAATCATGGTGATATCGGCGCTTCCGGGAATGCAGAAGGCTCCAATCACCAGGCCGCCTCCGCCAATGGCGAAGATGAACAGCGGCTTTTTGCCGAAGATCTTTGTCAATCGCGTGGTGATGAAGACCGCGGCCAGGAATGCAATGCCGTTCGCAACCATGAAGGCGCCCACCAGCGATTCGTTGTGAAGATAGTACTTGAAGTAGTAGGTCGAAGCCGATCCCTTGACCACGAAGGCGGTGAGAACCAGCAGCAGCACGCCGACCAGAATTAGCCACGGCACGCTCGTGAACAGGTCCTTCACATCATTGCCAAGATTGGACTTCTGTGTCGCCGGCGGCGTGACGCGCTCGCGCGTAGTCAGGAAGCAAAGCACCAGCAGGATGACGGCCAGAATGCCGTAGAGCACCATGGTGAGCTGCCAGCCGCGCGCCTCGTTTCCCTGACCGAACCATTTGACAAATTTCAGCGTGAAGAACTGGATGAAGGTGCCTGCGGTGAAGGCTCCGATGAAGCGGATCGAGGAGATCGAAGTACGTTCCAACGAGTTGGGAGAGATCACGCCCATGAGCGCGGAGTATGGGATGTTCACAAAGGTGTAGATGAACATCAACAAGCTATAGGTGATGTAGGCGTAGATGACCTTGCCGCCGCCGCTGAGATTGGGGGTGGTGAAGGTGAAGACCCCGGCCACCGCGAAGGGGATGGCGCCCCAGATGAGATAGGGCCGGAAATGGCCCCAGCGAGTTTGGGTGCGGTCAGCGATCGAACCCATCACGGGATCGGCTACCGCGTCGGCAAGGCGCGTAACCATCAGCATGGTGCCTACCGCCAGGGCCGAGATGCCGAAGACATCTGTATAGAAAAACATCAGGTACCACTCGAAGGTCTTCCAATACAGATTCGAAGCCGCATCGCCGAAGGAGTAACCGATTTTTTCCTTGAGAGAGATCCGGTCTGCTAACGGAACCGCCATTGTCGCTGTTTTCACACTAACCTCATCGTTCTGGTACGGGTTGAAGGATCGTCGCAATCATAATGCCCCGGAGGCCCGGCAGGTTCGGCGATGCTTGGAATTTGGCCAGACAAGATCGATTTTCCACACACAAGCTCGGACTCTCGCGACCTTCGCCCATTCTGGTTTTGGCGTCCTGGCATAATCGCCATCAGGTCGGTTAGAGCACGCGGCTGCCGACAGCACCGAGCCGCCTCGGCCGTGTTGTCAAGACAGGGTGCGCCCCAAGCGGATCAACCCGATCCTTGGGACGGTGTTTCGGACTGCTTATTAAACTGGTTTAAATGCGATTTAGACTCTAGCGGCACCACAATCCACATGTCAAGCTTTTCTTGGTAGTATCGGCTTGTGCGCAAAACCAAATCTGCATCAGACCGCCCGGCAACCCGACCGGGGACGCTGGAAAAACCTACCAGCCTGCGCGACCTGGCGGACTACCTGTGCCTCTCGCGCTCCACCGTCTCGCTTGTACTGAACGATTCCCCCGTCGCCAAGGGCCTGAGGCCCGAAACCCGCGAGCGCGTACTCAAGGCCGCCGCGGAACTCGGCTACAAGGCCAACTACTTCGCCCGCATGCTCAACAACAAGCGGAGCCAGCTGATCGGCATTCTGTCGCCGGACCTGGGCGAGGGATACAACGCCTCGATACTTACCGCCATTGAGCGCTTGCTCATCGATCACAACTACCTCTACTTCGTCTCCAGCCATCACTGGGACAGCGCCCTCATCCGGCAGCGGCTACAGGTGTTCGCGGAACGCGGCGCCGAGGGCCTGATCCTGATCAACACGCCCACGGAGACGGCTCCGATGCTCCCCATGGTTTCGATTGGAAGTGTGGAAGGCGAATATCCGCTGACGCGCGTTGCACTGGACAACGCGCATGGCATCCGGCTTGCGATCGAGCACCTTTATGCATTGGGGCATCGCAAAATCGCTTTTTTGAAAGGCCACACGCATTCGAGCGACACCCAGTTGCGCTGGGCGGCCTGCGTGGAAAGCGCGCGCCAGCTTGGCTTGCTCATCAACAAGGAACACGTGGTGCAATTGGAGCGCATTGACGATGGACTGAATCCCATTCGCGAGGGATATGTTGCAGCGGAGCGGTTGCTGAAAGCCAAGCGCGCCTTCACCGCGTTGCTGGCCTTCAACGATCTGTCGGCCATCGGCGCTATGAATGCGTTTCGAGATGCGGGAAAACAGGTACCGGAAGAGATTTCAGTGGTAGGATTCGACGATATTTCAGCGGCAACCCTGGTCCGGCCGTCCCTGACGACGGTTCGCCAGCCGCTAACCCAGATGGGCGCGATGGCCGCCACTGAGCTATTGGCCAAAATCGAGGATCCAACCAGCAAACCACGCCGCATATCGGTCAAGCCGAAGTTGATTATCCGGCAGTCGAGCGCAGTTTGTGCGCGAGGATAATTTTCCCGTGCTGTCGCGGTTGGGGCCACCACATCCTGACGCTCAGCGGAACCCGATGGAGCTTATAAGGTTGAAGGGGACCAGCAAGCGCCAGAAGCGGCCGCAAATTCTACCCCCTGAGAAGCTTCAGGAACCGGCGCCGCTGTTGAATGAGCCATTCAGAACCATGGTGATCGTCGCGATGTGCAACGGAAGGCGGGTGTCGGAGGTTTTGGCGCTTTGCTGGGAGCATATCGACTTCGAGGCTGGGGCGATGTTGGTCCAGCAAGGTGTCGTCAATGGACGGATTGGGAAGGTCAAAACCGAGGCGTCCAACGATTACATCGCGCTCGACTCCGGATTTGCTCAAGTCCTGGTCGGATGGAAGGGAGCCAGGATCAATGAACTTTTGCTCCCGTCTCACATTACGGGCGGCTGCCATTACGTGGGTGTGATTCAGCAGCAGATTTTGAATCCAGCAGTGGAGAAAGTCGGCCTCCAGGGGATCGGTTGGCACACTTTGCGGCATACGTATCGCTCTTTGCTGGCCGAAACTGAAGCACCGATTGGCGTTCAACAAGAACTGATGCGGCACAGCAAGCTGGCCGCGACCAAGAGCGTGTACGGCAGTGCGTGTTTGAGAGCCAAGCAGCAGGCGAACTCGAAGGGTGTTCGGATGGTGATAGCGCAAGAAAAACCGCAAACTGAATTGCAGGAGGTGGCGGTTTGATTATTTGTGGAGTTCTGTGGGGTTTGGAAACGGAGAATCATCTATAAGTTGTTGACTCTATGGCTCCTCAGGTAGGACTCGAACCTACAACCCTTCGGTTAACAGCCGAATGCTCTGCCATTGAGCTACTGAGGAGTGACTGGCGTTCAACTTCCATAACCAAATTAACAGAGAGGGCCCGGCTCGTCAAAATGGGTTGGCTCAGTTGCCCCATCCGAGTTCCGAATCGCAAAAGCAACGTCCCAATATGGAAGAATCCCGCCTCGCGGTTAAGTATTGGCGTGAAGCCGACGATACGATAGGTGTAGCAGCGAGGAGAAATAATGTCGCGGATTTCCCGGCTCGACCGCAGCGAAGTATCCCCGGAGATGGCCAGGCTCTTTGACAAAGCCTTTTCACTGCGCGGAAATGTGCCGAACATGTTCCGGGTCATGGCGCATCGACCTGAGATCTTTACCACGATGATGGAGCATTTCAATGCAGTGCTCACCGCCGGGACCGTCCCGGTCAAGCTAAAGGAGCTGATCATTGTTCGCACCAGCCAGGTCAACGAGACTCCCTACTGCCTCGCGAGCCATATCCTCTTGGCCAAGAATCTCGGCTGGAGCGAAGAGCAATTGACCCGATTGCCGGAATGGGAGATACGCACCGACTATTCCGCTGCGGAAAAGGCTGCACTTTTGCTGGCTGAGACGGTCACGCTGGACGCCAGCTCGGTGAGCGACGAGCAGTTTGCAGACTTGCGCCAGCATTTTGACGAGGGCGAAATTGTTGAGCTGCTCTGCACCATCGGCCTGTTCAACTACTTCAACCGCTTTAACAATGCCCTCCGCATGGAGCCGACCAAGCCAGGTGAGGGAGAGGGCACCGAAGAAGAGATGGAAGGAAGCGAGCCGAAGTAGGCCTCCTTTCGCTACCAAGACAAATCAAAGGAGCTGTTTTTTGCTGAAGAAGCTGCAATTGCCCGCGGGGGATTTCCGCGCCTATTTGTTCGACTGTGACGGCACCATCGTTGATTCCATGCCTCTCCACTACGTAGCCTGGAAGCAGGCGCTGGCAGAGTGGAACTGCCCGTTTGAGGAAGAGCTCTTCTATTCCTGGGGCGGGCGGCCAGTGACCGACATTCTGACTTCGCTCAACGAAATGAACCGGCTGCAGATGCCTGTGGAGCAGGTGGCCAAGAGGAAAGAAATTCTTTATTACGAACAGCTTGCAGATCTGAAATTGATTCCGGAAGTGGTTGCGCACATCGACGAGAAGCTGGGTCAGATTCCCTTCGCTGTGGTTTCGGGAAGCCGACGGAATTCGGTGGTGAGTTCGCTGACCATGTTTAACCTGCTGGATAAATTCGACACCCTGGTCTGCGCCGAGGACTACAAGAACGGCAAGCCTGCGCCAGACGGATTCCTGCTAGCCGCCGAGCGCCTTGGCGTCGAGCCCGCGCACTGCCTGGTGTTTGAAGACACCGAGATGGGAATTCAAGCTGCTACGGCAGCCGGAATGGCCTCGGTACTGGTTCCCGGCCCGATGGAAAGAAACTAGGAACTGACGCCAGCCATCGGGCGTAAGCTGTCCCAGAGGAATTGGGGAGGCTCGATGGCGAACGGAACTGTAGTGGATCCGGCATGCGAAAAGGATGGCCTGCTGCCGCGGGACCGTCTCAGCGTTTATGCCGTGTTTGGCATTGCCGCTGCTGTGGCGCTGGTTCACCTGGCTACGAACGGCCGCTACGGATTTCACCGCGACGAGCTTCAGTTCCTAAGCGATGCGCGCCATCTCGATTGGGGGTTCGTCGCTTATCCACCGCTCACGCCATTCCTGGAGCGTATCGGGCTTGCGATCTTTGGCCTTTCACTGGTTGGCTTGCGGCTGTTCTCTGTAATTGCGCAGGCCGTGGCGCTGGTGGTCACGGGGCTGATGGCGCGCGATCTGGGCGGCGGAAGGCTGGCGCAGGTAACGGCTGTACTCGCTGTCGCGCTTTCTCCGCTTCCACTCTTCGAGGGGACGGAGTTCCAGTACACATCCTTTGGCTTTTTGTGGTGGGTCCTGATTGCTTACTTCACGATTCGCCTGCTGAAGTCGGGCGATCCGCGCTGGTGGATGGCGATTGGAGCCGTTGTTGGTCTCGGGCTTCTGACCAAGTACGACATTGTTTTTTACATTGCCGGGATTCTGGGTGGAGTTGCTCTCTCTCGTGCCCGCAAGTTCCTGCTCAGCGGTTGGTTCTGGGGCGGCATTGCGCTGGCGTTGCTGATCTTTTTGCCGAACTTCTTGTGGCTGCTTCGCCATCACTTCATTTCCTACGATTTTCTCCTCTCCATTCACAAGCGCGATGTGGGGGAAGGGCGTGCCGAGCACTTCTTCCTCGATCAGTTCTGGCTTTGCGCAAACCTCTTCGCCGTGCCGCTCTGGCTGGCAGGTCTGATCGGCTTCCTGCGCAGCCCTCGCTATCGCATGCTGGCTTGGATGTACTTGATCCCCATAACGGTTTTGGCTTTGGGCAAGGGAAGGGGCTATTACATGGCCGCGGCCTATCCCATGCTTTTGGCCATGGGGGCCGTCGCCGCTGAACGCTGGGTCGCTGTGCTCCCCCTATGGGGGCGGCGGACGGTTCTTGGTGCCCTTTTCGCGGGGCTTGCCTTGAACGGCGCCTTCGTCTGCGCAGTCATCCTGCCGCTGGCCCCTGCTGGGCCGCTGCGCGATTTCGCGTTGAAGAACAATGGCGACTTGTGCGAAGAGATTGGCTGGGATGAACTGGTGCGGACAGTAGCCGGTATTCGCGACTCCTTGCCGCCCGAGCAGCGGGGAAGCGCCGGCATTTTGGTGGGCAACTATGGTGAGCAAGGGGCCATCGAAATGCTTGGACCGGCCTACCATTTGCCGCGGCCGATCAGCATGACCAATTCAGCCTGGCTGCGCGGATACCCGGCGAACCCGCCATCCATGCTGATTGTTCTTGGCTTCAGCAAGGAGGGTGCGGACAAGGCCTTTACCGGTTGCCGCCTTGCCGGTCATAACGGCAATTCCGACAAAGTGAAAAACGAGGAGAGCGAATCTCATCCGGATATCTTTGTGTGCGGTGGCCCGCGCCTTGGATGGTCTGAGTTTTGGAAGGAATACCAGGCTTTTGGCTGATTCTGTGTGACTTTGCTTGATCCGCCGCAAAAGAACCGCGCCAGCGGATGCCGTCCTTCTTGCAATGGTCCCTTCGGGGCAGCCGAGCGAGCAGGCAGCACCCGCGAGCAGGCGGCATCTCACTGATAAAACAGAATTGCAACGCGATAGAGTGTGTAGCTCCCGGTCAGGTTTTGCGGCGGGCAGTTGCCGACTGAGGCTTGGTGAAATGTACTGGCGTCGAGCTTGGTGACGAGCGCCGGCGGAAGCTGCGAGGTATCTGGCCCCTGCCAGCGCACCAGGAAGTTCGGTCCGGTGGTGCCGCCGTATTTTGTGCCGTCGGGTTGGGCGCAATACGCGCGCGCATCCGAGGGATCCGGATAAATTTCCAGTCCCTTGGCGCGCAGCAGTGTGGCAAACGCCTCTTCCACCTGTGCCTGCGAGAGCGCCGGCTCGGCGCGGGTAAAGTCGGCCACGGCATAAAGGGTGTCTCCCAGGGAAACGACTGCCATTCCCACATGGTCCGAGTCAGGATTTAGCAGGTTCGCCCGGTGCCCTGGCGATTCCAGCCAAGCCAGTTGAATGGTCGCAGGCTTCAAGCCGGTTGCCACATTCTCCGAGATCTGGCTGAACTTCGCTCCAGCGTCTCCCGCCCTGGCATTCAAGTCGGGCTCCCCTTCAAACTGGTGAGAGATCTCTCCCTTACTGACCATGCGAAGGCAATGCTGCAGCGCCGCCGAGGCCAGCGCCGGATCCCACTCAAGCTGCTTGAGTCCCTGTTCGGCGCGCACATTGTTGGCCAATCCGAAGAGTTCCTGCGCCTCCGGCACTCGCACCTGCAGCCTGCCCGTTCTGGCGGGCTGCGGGGCCGGGTCCTGAGACTTGCAAACAACCGGCAGAACCAGTGCGAAGCTCAAAGAGAGAAAAAGCCAGATTTTACGCATATCAGATTAAAACGCCGCCTCCCTTGACCTGTCACTATATTCTTGCTGAAGCAATGTCGATTGTGCTGGCCAATTCGATCACTCATCTCGGCAAACGCATCCGCAAGCAGCCGCTGCTTTTGGTGGGCGTAGTCCTGCTCGCAACATTCGTAGGCGGAGGCTTGAGTGCGCCTTGGCTGGCCCCGCAAAGCCCGTCCGCAATCGACCTGCTCCACCGTCTTGAACAGCCCACGATCGCGCATCCTGCGGGCACCGATGAATTGGGGCGGGATATTCTTTCGCGCCTTCTCTGGGGCGCGCGGCTGTCGTTGGCGGTCTCGGTCAGTGTAGTCTCGGTTTCCCTGGTGCTCGGGCTGACGGTGGGCGGGCTGGCCGGCTATCTGGGCGGCTGGATCGACACCGCGCTGACCACCTTCGCCATGAACACCTTTCTCGCCCTGCCCGGCATCCTGCTGGCGATTGCTTTTGCTGCGTTTCTCGGGCCGGGGTTCGCCAACCTGGTGCTGGCGCTGGCCATCGGCGGCTGGGCCGGCTACGCGCGGCTGGTGCGGGCCCAGGTGATGGCGGTGCGCGACCGCGAATATGTGGATGCCGCCCGCGCGCTGGGCGCCAGCGGGCTGCGCATCTTCTTCCGTCACATATTGCCCAACATTGTGCAGCCGGTCTTGGTTCAGGCGGCCATCGGCATGGCCGGGGTGATTCTGGCCGAGGCAACGCTCTCGTTCCTCGGCCTGGGCATGCCCGCTCCCGCTCCCAGCTGGGGCGCGATGCTCAACGACGCCCGCTCGCATCTCTTCGACTCGCCGCACCTGGTGCTTTTCCCGGCCATGGCCGTCGCCGGCGCGGTGCTGGGCTTCAACTTCCTGGGCGATGCACTGAGAGACCAGCTTGACCCGCGCACGCGGCTGGAAATGGGGCTCTAGGGTACAACCTGGGTGCCCCGGGTCCCTCGCTTTTGGGGACCAGGGAAAGCACGAACCCAAACTAAAAGAGGACCGGATCAAGTGAAAGTTGGCATCGTAAGCGACACCCACGGCCTGATGCGTCCCGAAGCGCTTGCCGCGCTCGCCGGCGTCGATCGCATCCTGCATATGGGCGATGTGGGCAAGATCGCTGTGCTGGAAGAACTCCGCAAGATCGCGCCGGTGACTGCCGTGCGCGGCAACGTGGACCGCGAAGGCCCATGCAGCGAACTGCCCGAGACAGAGGTGGTGATGCTCGGCGGCCACTACGTTTACATGCTGCACGACCTGCACGACCTCCATCTCGACCCGGCCGCGGGAAAGTTTGCCGCCGTTCTCTCCGGGCACACCCACGTGGCCAATTACGTGACCCGGCGGGGCGTGCTGTACTTCAATCCCGGCTCCTGCGGCCCCCGGCGTTTCGAGCTGCACCCGACCATCGGCATCCTTCATGTGAGCGAAGACGGCGAACTGGAACCGCGGATCGTTTCGCTGCGCTGCGATTGAAATGCGCCCGTGCTTTCCCTGGTCCCCAAATGCGAGGGACGAGGGGCACCCGGCCATTGCGGCCTTGACGCCGCTCCGGTGCGGCGTTGTATGGTTCATCGGGGGTCGTGAACGATCCCGCGGGCAAAGCAGGGAAGTGTTTCACCGTTGTATCGGGAATTCCTCCCCCGGCCGCGTCGCAGATAGGGAATCATCCATTTATGAGCGAGACCGAAACGAAATCTCTGGCGGAAAACGCCTACCTTCCGCTGAAACCCGGCGAATCCTACACCCCGATCATTCCAGCGGAAGCCAATACGCCGGAACTCACCTGGCGCTCCATCTTCTGGGGTGTTTTGTTCTGCGTGATCTTCTCTGTCGCCTCGGCTTATTCCGGCCTCAAGGTCGGGCGGGGAATGGAAGCCGCGATCCCCATCTCCATCCTCGCCATCGGGTTGGCGCGCATGTTCAAACGCCGGTCCAGCCTGCTGGAGAACGTCATTATCACCGGCATCGGAGGAGCTTCGGGAAGCGTGGTGGCCGGCGCAATCTTCACTCTGCCCGCTCTTTATATCCTCCATCTGGACCCGCATCCGGTGCAGACCATCTTCATCTGCCTGGCGGGCGGCTGCCTGGGCGTCCTCTTTCTGATTCCGCTGCGCCGCTACTTCGTGCGCGAGATGCACGGCCACTTGCCTTTCCCGGAAGCCACGGCCATCACCGAGGTGCTGGTGACCGGCGAAAAAGGCGGTTCGCAGGCCAAGCTTCTGATTCAGGCCACGGTCATCGCAGCCGTCTATGATTTCTTTGTCACTACCTTCCATGTGTGGAAGGAGTATCTCGATTTTCAGTTCATCCCGCTGGTGAACAACTTGGCCGATCGCGGACGGATGGTCGTCAAATTCGACGCCATCAGCTTCATTCTCGGTCTCGGCTATGTGATGGGCCTGCGCAGCGCGCTGGTCTTTTGCGCCGGAAGCATCATGACCAGCTTCGTCCTGGTGCCGCTGGTGTGGTTCGTTGGCAGCCATATCGACGTCGCAGTCTATCCAGCGGTTGTACCGATCTCGAAGATGAGCGCCGCCGCCATTTACGGCAACTACGTCCGCTTCATCGGCGTGGGCGCGATTGCCGCCGCGGGCATCGTCGGCATCCTCAAATCGCTGCGGGTGGTGGCAGGCTCCTTCGGTATTGCACTGCACGCCTTCCGCCATGGCGAAGCTCCGGACACGGGCCGCACCGACCGCGACATGCCGCTGCTTACGATGCTGCTCGGAGTGGTGGTGGGAGCGCTCTGCGTTGCGGCCTTCTTCGCCAATCTGAAAGTGTCGTGGACGGTGCTCGTTGTGGGTCTCATTCTGACTTTGCTCTTCTCCTTCTTCTTCACCTCGGTGGCCGCCAATGCCATTGCCACCACGGCCAACAACCCGGCCTCCGGCATGACCATGCTCACGGTCATTGTCTCCTCGGTGGTGCTGCTTTACTTCGGCCTCTCGGGCAGCACCGGAATGTTCTTCATCATGGCGATCGCGGGCATGGTCTGCACCGCGCTGTGCGTCTCCGGCCAGTTCATCACCGATTTGAAGATGGGCTACTGGCTGGGCTCTACGCCCTCCGCGCAGCAGAAGGTGAAGTTCATCGGTGTCGCCGCCGCCGCCATTACCGCCGGACTCACCATCATCCTGCTGGCCCACACCTTCCAGTTTGGCGAAGCCGCTCCGGGAGACACCCGACAGGTCCTCGCTGCTCCGCAGGCAGCCATCATGAAGGCCCTGGTGGTCGGCTTCATGAGCCGCCAGCCGGTCGCGTATCTGTTGTTCGGCATTGGCGCCATGATCACAGTTGTGCTGGAGATGCTGGGCAAGTCTTCGATGGTATTTGCGCTCGGACTTTACCTTCCGCTCGGGCTAACTTCGCCGATTCTTGCGGGTGGTTTTCTGTCTCATCTCGTCAACAAGAGGTCCGAAAAGACCGGCGGCGAAATCGGTGGCAAGATCCGTGAGCGCGGTGTCATTCTAGCTTCGGGACTCATGGCGGGTGGCGCGCTGGGCGGTGTTTTCGGCGCGGGGCTGCGCCTCTTCCCGTGGTATCGCGAAGATATGATCACCACCCCGTTCTATTCCAACGATGCCGCGTCTCAGGTGATTTCCGCGCTGCTGTTTGTGGGCATCTGTCTCTATGTTTGGATTCGTTCCACGAGCAAGGAAGACATTATTGATCCGGCCCGTAAATAGTGTCCAGTTCTCCCACCCTTTCCGCACAAAACGCGGAAAGGATGGGGCACCCAATCATCAATATTTACGGGCCGGATCACAGGGAAGGAAAAGGTGTAAATCATGGATCAAATGATGGGGCAAGTTATGGATCAGGCAGGACGTTTTGTAGCTGACGCGGTTCTTGGCATTGACACGCTTTGGGGCGGAGACGTTCTGTGCGCCTCGGGCACCGGTCGCTTCATTGCCGATTCGTGGTTCTCCGATGAGCCACTACCGAACGCATATACCCATCCCGCGGCCGCGCGGGTGCGGCAACTGGGAGGGGTCAGTGACAAGCCCGACAATCGCGAGGCCATTGATCTGTACTTGAAAGCGGTCGATCTCCCCGCGGCCATTGCGGGAGTCCGCTCGGAAGCCGCAAAGCTCTCCGGCCTGCGCTCGGCAAACCTCAACGGGCTGGCGATTTGTCTTGAGACCATGTGGGATCTTGCCATGGAAGTCGCAGGCAAGGGCGATCCGGTGCCCTACACGCGCTCGGTGGAAGCTTCCACCGGCAAAGCGCCCGAAGCCTCCCAGCCGCAGAGCAAGCGCGAGCGGGTTGCAGCATTGCTTGGGAAGGCTGGATACGACGCTGCCAATCTGCTCGACGCCGTCGATTCTTGGCGTCGCGACCGCGTGATTCCGATGGCCTCCGTGCGCGGCCTGGGAGCCGCCGTGATCGCCCACTTCGATCAGTTAAGCGCGAAGAATCTTGTCCCGTATCTGCCCCGCGAACTGGCCCCGGTGCCGCGCGCCAACATTGATTTCCTGCCCATCAAGGATGCATGGTTCTCCGGTTCCATGAACTACATCGGCCGCGCTCGCAATGCCGATGGTTCTCCGCAATACGAGGCCAGTTACGAAATCAATGCCTCGCTGCGCATGTCGTACCCGGAGTTCGAGCAGCTTGTCAGCCACGAGGTTGTGCCGGGGCATGTTACAACCTTCGCTTATCTTCAAAATCTGTATGTGCGCGGACTGGCCGGCTTCGAGGCTACCGTGCTCACCATGAATACCCGCGCCGCCACGCTGTTTGAGGGCATTGCCAACAATGCAATTCTCATTGCCCACGGAGTTACGGAGGTCGATCAGTTGCCGGACGAAGATCTGCAGATTGGCGTGCTTCTGGCCCTGTTGCAGGATGACGCCAAGAACCAGTCTTCGTATCTGACCTGGGGCGAACTGCGCCCGCAACCGGAAGTGGCCGCCACTCTTCGCCGCGATTTTCTGGTCACCGAGGAGCGCGCCGACAAGCTCTCCGGCGCGTGGGGCCGTCATCCCTTGCTGGGACGGATGTATCTGCCGGCCTATCGCTGCGGCACCGAGAAGGTTGCCGACCTGCGCCGGCGCTATCCCGCGGAAAAGGTGCTTCCGGCGATCTTCGGATGCAGCGGTCTGGTGGATATCATGACCATCGATCAGGTGCTGAGCGGGTCCTGATCTCTCGGGCACCTGAATGTTGGCCTATTCAGCCGCAACGTAGAGGACTGCCGGGGCTCCCCCTCAGCAGTTGCTTCGTATCAGGGCACGACTTCAGTTGTGCCCTGTTGCAAGACTTTGCAAAACTGAGTGTCTCCGCAGCATGTAAAGCCACTTTTGGTGGCGCCTTCCCTCAGGTGCCTGAAGGCGCTCGCTCCTTGAGTTACAGACCACGCGCGACCAATGCAACCGCAGATCCCTTTTGGCTTTGCTCAGGGCTGGTTGTCGCCCCCCGCGCGGGAACCACCGCGGATCCTTCGACTCCCCATTCGTTACGCTCAGGGTCGCTGTGGATGACAGCATATTGCTGGAGCCAGCCGGGAGATGGCGTCAGGCGGTGGTGGGGGCGCGCATGGACTCGATGGCGGCAGCGAGGTCGGTGGAAAGGGACTGCTGCTGATCGGGGTTGAGCTTGGCATCCTTGATGGTGAGGTAGAAGACGTCGATGGCGGTTTCGCCTTCGGTATCAATAAGAGCGACCTTGATGTTGCACTGGTGGGTGTTGAGGACCAGGGCAATCTGGCGGAGAAGGCCGGGGACATCCTGAGCGACAACCTGCAGCAGAGTGGAGTGGGTAGAGGACTCGCTGTCGAAGGAGAGGCGGGTGATGACCTCGACCTTGATGTTCGCAGGGTGGTTGAGGTGGCTACGAGCATCGAGGAGGTGCTGGACTTCGACCTTCTGTGCGACTACGTCGTGAACGTATTGGAGGAAGCGGTCCTTTTCGCTGGGGTTGAGCTCAAGGGTGCGGAAGCTGTCGGTGAAGTGGAAGCTATCGACAATGACACCGGCTTCGTTGCTGAATGCGCCGGCTTTGACGATGTTCATGCCCCAGGCGGCGAGCGCGCCGGCAACGTCTGCAAAAAGGCGGCTGCGGTCGCGCGTGATGACGGTGAGGTCAAAGAGTTGGCGGAGGGGCCTGAGATCGAGCTGGACGGGGTCCAGGTCAAGATTCTGGGCCATCTGGAAGTGATGACGGATCTGCTCCGGCAGGCGGGTTTGCAAATAGCGCTGCGGCAGGCCTTCGAGGAAGATGCGCAGATCTTCGGTCTGCGCCGCCGGGACCATGGAACGCAGCCGGTTGAGCAGGGTGGGATCGATGGCGGCGTGGTAACGGACCTCGTCGACCGAGCGGTCCATGAAGTTGGCGGTGGCCATATAAAACTGCCAGAGGGACTCTGCCTTCCAGGGAGTGAGGGCCTCGGGGTTGACCGCCTTGATGTCGGCGAAGGTCATCAGCGTGAGCATCTTGAGGAGCTGTGGGCTGGCGATCTTTTCGCTGAAGTTGTGCACGTTCTCCTGATCGAAGATGTCGCGGCGCATGGCCGCGGACATTTCGAGGTGGAGGCGGATGAGATTGAGGACGCTCTCGCGCTCTTCGCTGTCGAAATCGAGGCGGGCGAGGAAGGCGTCGGCCAGCTCGACGCTGTGGCCGGCATGCTCGCCGGAGCGGCGGGCCTTGCCGGTATCGTGGAGCAAGAGTGCGAGCAAGAAGAGGGCGAGGCGGTCAACCTCCGGTAACAGCTGGGCCAGGCGCTTTTCGTAGTCGAAGGCAGGCTGACGAAGACAGTGCACGTTGTCGATGGTGAGGAAGGTGTGCTCGTCGACGGTGTAGCGGTGGTAGCTGTCGCGGATGACCAGGGCGTCGATGCCGTGAAACTCGGGAATGAGCATCTCAAGTACGCCAAGGGCGTGCATGGTGCGGAGGGCGTGCGCGGCGTGCGGTCCAAGGAGGATTTCGCGCAAGGCATTCCAGAGATAGGGGCCTTCAGGGATGTGGATGGCCAGGGCCGGCAAGGCATCGCTGATGCGGTCTTCGGCTGCCTGACTGAGGGCGTATCCGTGGGTCGCCATGAGAGAGAAGATGCGCAGGATTGCGCCGGTGTCGCTGAACTGCGCGCCGGGAGCGATGTCGATGCGACCCTGGTCGAGCAGGAAGTCGGTTCCGGCGATGGGGGTGCGGCGGCGGCGGAACTGCTTGTAAAAGCTGACCGGGGCAGGAAGGTGTTCCATCAGCAAGGCAGCGCGGCGATAGATGATGCGGGCGTGGCGGAAGTAAGTACGCATCCAATACGCAGGGTCGGCAGTGCCGCGGGTTTCAAGGCCGATGGAGTTGGCAGCGGCTTCGTCCTGCGACTGCCAGTCGAGCGAGTTGTCGTCGCGGCCATGGCGGAAGTGGAGAAAACATCGCGTAGCGGCGAGGAAGTCGAAAGCGGCTTCGGCATCGCCGCGGGCGGACTGGAAGACTCCGCCGCGCTGGCGGGGCCATTCCTTGGTCTCCTTGAGATGGAAGAGAAGTGCGAACCAGACGGCGAGGTGATAATCACGCAGGCCTCCGGGACAGTCCTTTAAATTGGGCTCCAGATGGAAGATGGTGTTGCCGAACTTGGCGTGCCGGGCGCGCGCGATTTCACCGAGCTTCTGGGTGATGGTATTCCACTCGCTGAGGACGAGGCCGGGCAGGACTGTTTGATGCAGTTGCTGGTAGAGCGGGAAACTGCCGGCCAGAAAACGGCGGTCGAGGGTGGCCAAGGTGAATTCGAGATTGTCGGGATCGAAGCGGCCAGCTTCCTTGACGGTGCGGGAACAGGGGCTGGCGCGGAGGCCGATGTCCCACATGCCCTGAATGACACCGCGCACCGCTTCTTTGCACTGTTCCTCGGTCTTCTCATCGGCAAAGGCGAAAAGGACGTCGATGTCGGAATAGGGAAAGAGATCCTTGCGGCCATATCCGCCGAGCGCGAGCAGGGCTGCATTGGGCGCGGTGCCGCCGGCAAAGGCGCGACGCCACATTTCGATGAGAATACGGTCCACTACGGCGGAGCGCCGGCGAATGGCCGCCGTGCCGTCCCCAGTGCGCTCACAGGTCTGGCGGACAAGCGCCATTTCCCGAAGATACTGCTCCCTAAGATCGTCAACCGTGATTGCGACTGGATTCATAGATTTTTTTGTTTGGCTCGCCGAAGCGAGAAGGAATTGTTACAAGCATAAGCGATGTTGAGGGAAAATGGGGACTTTTGACGTTTCGGTCCCAAAAGAAGGGACTGAAACGCAGGGGACAGGGAATAGGGAACAGGGATCAGAAAGCAAGAGACAAGCCGCCCAGGCGACCGGCGCTTGCGCGCCAGGAGCGCGGCTTCCCGCTCTTTTTCTCGCACTGATTATGGTAAGATTTCCTTGTTTCCTTGAATGAGGTAATTCATGCTGGCCAAATTGACTGTCAAAAACCAACTCACACTCCCCAAAGCAGTGGCTTCGCGCTTTGCGGGCGTGGATTATTTCGAGGTCAGCACGGACGGACGATCCATCACGCTGCGGCCCTTTCAGCGCAGCCGGGTGGAAGAGGTTTGGGAACACCTGGAGAAGCTGGGCATCACCGAGCAGGATGTGAGCGATGCCGTTCGCTGGGCTCGCGGGACCGAGTGACGCCGCAGTCTATCCGCCGCGTGGTCTTCGACACAAATGTGGTCCTGTCGGCGCTGCTTTTCCCTGACGGGCGACTGGCATGGCTGCGCCTGCATTGGCGGGAGGGAGGCACGGTGCCGTTGGTCTCCCCGACAACGGCGCGGGAGCTTACAAGGGTTCTGGCGTACCCCAAATTCCGCCTCTCCGAGCAATACCGCATCGAGTTGCTAGCGCTTTATCTTCCCTACTGTGAGAGCGTCGATGTCGCGGGCAAATGCCCGATTTCGTGCCGTGACGGCAAGGATCAACCTTTGCTCGATCTGGCGCAGGCTGGAAAGGCACATATTCTGGTGAGCGGTGATCAGGACCTGCTGGCGCTGGCCGGACAGACTGCGTTTGTCATTGAGTCGCCGGAGGACTATCGGCGCAGGGGCTGCGGGGGAGAGGAAGGCCTGTGATCCAGCCGGATTCTCAACCCCAGGTCCCAAAATCGGGACCTGGGGCACCGTTCCGGAGACCGACAGTGCGATCAGTTGGTATAGCTCTGGCTTGTTTTCCAGGCCTGTTCGACGCTGGGACGGCGAATGACGGTCAATCCGTCTGCGCCAAGCAGGAAGGTGGTTCCGGTTTCCTGGCGTGAAGTCTCCGCATCCACTTGCCTGACGGTCAGGAGGGTCGCCGGATTGGCGGTGGAGGACGGGGCGACTACCTGATAGTCCCGAGGGTTCGCTGGTTGCGTCCTGGGCGGCTCGTCCACCAGCAGAATCGCAGATTCGGAAAGGGTTTCCGTGTGCTTCGCGGCCTCAATCGAACTGAGGACGCGGAGAGTGGGAGCTTTTGGCCTTCGCAGGTCAAGGATCCCTATGCCGCGGCTGTTGCGGAAGCGGACCAGGTATGCCGAGGCTCCCAACGGGCGCACAAAATCGAAGGGTGCGGGAACCGTAAGGGGCGTTGCTGCAACCTGCCTGATCCTGGATGGATCGGAGACGTCGAGCACCAGCATGCGTTCGCCCTGGTGCTGCTCGATATACAGGTAATCAGCGCCAGTTCCGCTGCCTGTATAGAGCTGGAATGCAATTCCGTGCCGGCGCGCGAGCTCCGGCAAACTTGCTGGTTTGACGACCACGATGTCCCTGGTTTGGGACATCCCAAGCGCTTCTGGCGAGCACGCGAGAAGCACACCGCCCAGCAATGTAGCTGCAAGGGTTCCGTGGAAGAGTTTGGCCCTAATCAACATGGCTCAATCCCCCAGAGTTTGACGGCTGCGCAACGCCAATGTTTAGTGGTCTGGCAGGAAAATGGAGTGCGGCTACAAAAGAGGGGTGGGTCTGGATGATAGGTGGGCGCCACACGCTCTGAAGAACACGAAGGCGCCGGATTGGCGCCTTCGAAAGTTCAGGTCTGTTCCATGTGGGGTCAAATCAGTGATCAGAGCCTTTGCAAGGATAGTTATCGGAGCATCCTTGCGAACGGTTCCTCTCTCGGCTTGGAGGGGTGTTAAAGGGCGGTTTCGCCGCGCTCGTCGTTGCGGATGCGGATGGCGTCTTCGACACGACTGATGAAGATTTTGCCGTCACCGATGCGGCCGGTGCGGGCGGAACCGATGATGGCCTGAAGGGCTTTGTCCTTCATGTCATCGTTGACGACCAGCTCGATTTTGACCTTGGGCAGGAGGTCGACCGTGTATTCGCGGCCACGATAGAACTCGGTGTGACCCTTTTGGCGACCGTGGCCGCGGGCTTCAAGGATGGTCATGCCTTCAATGCCTGCTTCGAGCAGGGCATCCTTGACTGCATCCAGCTTGGAAGGCTGAAGAATGGCTTCGATTTTGAGCATGCGGAAAATGCCTCGTTAGAACAGCTTCGTTTGACAGCGTAACAGGCGGGATGGGTGATTGGGCCAATCCCGCCTGGTTTTTCACGCTACGACCGGCAAAAGGTAACCGAACGGACAACGCCGAGTTGGGTTACGAGTTGACGTCGTAGCCTTCTTCGTTGTGCTGCGACAGGTCGAGACCGGCGGCTTCATCCTCAGGCGAGAGGCGGAGGCCGATGGTTTTGTCGACGAGGAAGAGGAGCACCAGAGTGCCGACGATGGAGATTCCCCAAGCGAGACCGATTCCGGCGAGCTGGTTGAGGAGCTGCCCCCAATGGCCGTCGATCGCGCCGGAGGGGAGGGCGTTACCGTTGGCGTCCTTGAAGATGGGGTTGATGACGCTAGCGGCGAAGAGGCCGGTAAGGATCGCGCCGAGGGTTCCGCCTGCTCCGTGGACGCCAAAGGCGTCGAGGGAGTCGTCGTAGCCGAACCAGGACTTGACCTTGAAGACCATGAAGGAGCAGAAGAAGCCGGCCAGGAACCCGATGAGGAGCGCGGACATGGGCTGGACAAAGCCGGAGGCGGGGGTGATGGCGACCAGACCTGCGACAGCACCGGAGATAGCGCCCAAAGCGGTAGGCTTGCCGTTGTGCAGCCATTCGAAGATGGTCCAGCTGATGGCGGCGGCGGCGGCGGCGAAGTGAGTGTTGATGAAGGCGCTGGTGGCCAGAGGGCTTGCGGCCAGGGCACTGCCGGCGTTGAAGCCGAACCAGCCCACCCACAGCAGACAGGCGCCGATGAAGCTGAGCACCATGGAGTGGGGAGACATCTTGGTATGGGGATAGCCGATGCGCTTGCCCAGATAAAGGGCGGTGACCAGCGCCGAGACGCCGCTGGTGATGTGGACGACGGTGCCGCCGGCGAAGTCAAAGCTGGGGAAACCGGCGTGCGGGTTGGAGGCATTCAGCAGGCCTCCGACACCCCAAACCATGTGGGCCATGGGGCTGTACACGATGATCGACCAGAGGGAGAGAAAGACGGCCATGGCGCTGAACTTCATGCGTTCGGCAAAGGCGCCTGTGATGAGCGCCGGGGTGATAATGGCGAACATCAGCTGATAGACCATGTAGGTCTGCTCAGGAATGGTCTGCACATAGAAATTCCCCGGATCGACGACGTTGGAAACGCCCTTGAGGAAGAGGTGCTCGAAGCCCCCGATGAAGGTGTTGCCGTGGCCGAAGGCCAGTGAGTATCCCACGATAGCCCAAATCACTGTGACCAGCCCCATCATGGCAAAGCTCTGCATCATGGTGCCGAGGATGTTCTTCTTCCGGACCAGCCCGCCGTAGAAGAGGGCCAGGCCGGGGCCGGTCATCAGCAGTACCAGAGCAGCCGAAGTGAGCATCCAGGCGTTATCGCCCGCGGATTGGGCCGCGGCGGTGGCTGCCTGGTTGGCCTTAAGGGCCTGCTGGAGAGCGTCGATCTGGGCCTGGGTGGCGGGTTGTGCGCCCGAAGCTGGGGCCGTTTGCGCGAACCCGAGAACGGGGATTGCCAGTACGGCGGTGATAAGAAGGACTTTAAAGACGCGACGAAGCATAGGTTTCCACTCCCAGATAGATGCAGCAGTCCGATTACCTGCTTTAGGCGGGGTTCCGGCCGCCAATCCGGAGGTTGAGAAGAAAGATGCACCGGTAGCGGGAGCCTGAAACGATACGGGCCGCGGCCGGGGTCAGTAATTGAAAGAGGACAACCAGGCACGGCAAGAGCGAAACCAGAGTCCCTGTGGCCCGGTAAGTTTCGTGCAAGGTCGCCGCTCGCTTCACCCCCCGGACGAAGACCTGTCCGTGGGGACTCCAATCCTGATGGTCGCATCGACTTTGCCCTAGTGCTCCCGGGATACATCCACTCTGGTTTCGCTGTAACCCTGCCTGGCGAAAGGTGGTATTGGGTTCGATTCTAATTTTTTTTTATAAGGAGAAAATAAAACCATCTGGCGTCTTCATTCTTTTCGGCGTAAAGAGAATTTCCGTTCATCTGTCGAATCCTGAATAAAATGGGATGAATTCGTGAGTTTGCAGGGGATCCCAAGGTCACAGGGCTCCGTGGCCTGTTTGCGCGCACCGGCTGGGTTATGTAGCCTGCTTGCGTACACACAATCCTTATGCGTCGATCACGGGAAGTTCAGCTGACTCTTGTTGCCGCCCTGGCAATCACCATCACAGGCTGTCGCGACGAGCGGCGAGATTGTGTGGATTCCCATGGGCGGATTGTGCCGGACAGTGCTTGTCAGGCGGGTGGTTCCTCGAATGCTTACGTAGGCGCTCATTATGTGTATGGCGGATCGAGCGGTGGCCAGGTTGGCGACGCGGTGGTTGGCGGCAGCAGTGTCTCACGGGGCGGATTCGGCGGCATTGGCGGCACTGGCGGTTCGGGCGGCGGGGATGCCGGCGGCGGAGGAGAATAATGCGCCGATCGACGGTAACACCGCGCAATGACTGGCAAAAGAGCGTGGAGCGGGTCGGGCTGACCTATCACACGCTAGAGGACGGCAAGCCCTATTGGGACGAGACCGCCTACTGGGAGTTCACGGCGGCGGAGATCGATCGCCTGGAAGCCGCGACGGCGGAGATTCAGCGGTTGGCGCTGGCGGCAGGCGACGTGATCCTGGATCAGAACCGGCTCAGCCAGATGGGGATTCCCGAAGTTGTCGGCCCTGCCATTCGCTCGGCTTGGAACAGTGAGCCGCCGGCGCTGTATGGACGCCTGGATCTTGCTTTTGACGGGCACGCCATCAAATTGCTGGAATACAACGCCGACACTCCCACCGGACTGGTGGAAGCTGCAATCGTGCAATGGTATTGGCTGGAGGAATGTTTTCCCGGCTCCGACCAGTTCAATTCCATCCACGAAAAACTGGTAGCCAAGTGGAAGGACCTGAAGGATTATGTCACCGATCCGGTGTTCTTTGCCGATGGCGGCAGCGAAGAAGATCGGATGACGGTGGAGTACCTGCGCGACACTGCGCAGCAGGCGGGGCTGAAAACGCGTCACTTGGCGATGCACGAAATTGGCTGGGACCATGGCCACGAGCGCTTCGTCGACATGCAGGATCACCCGATGGGAACACTCTTCAAGCTTTATCCATGGGAGTGGTTGCTCAAGGAGCCTTTCGCCGAGCAGGCTCTCTCCACGCTGCCGCCGACATCGCCGGTTCAGCCTTACGGGCCGCGCAAGGATCGGCGCAGCTGGGGAAAGATGTTGTGGATGGAGCCGATCTGGAAGATGATGTGGTCGAACAAGGCTCTGCTGGCGATTCTGTGGGAGCTGAATCCGGGCCATGAACTGCTGCTGCCCGCCTACCTGGACGGTCCTCGGGAAATGACCAGCTACGTGCGCAAGCCGCTTTTTGGACGCGAGGGCGCGGGCATCGCTGTGGTCAGGGATGGCATTACGGTGGAGGGTTCACTGGAGGGTTCGAGTCCCGAAGGCTACGCCTGGCAGGCGCTGGCGCCAATGGCGACCGCGGCGGGCAAGACTGCAGTCTTCGGCTCCTGGCTGATCGACGGTGAGCCAGCCGGTATGGGCGTTCGCGAGTCGAGTACGCTGATCACCAACAACACCAGCTGTTTTGTGCCGCATTTGTTCCGGTAGCGGCCTGTTCCAATAAGCGCAAGGGCATTCAATTCGTTTTTTTGGGGAAGACGAGAGAAATGAAACCCAGCCTTGAGGTCTCCGATGGATCGGTGGTTCATCGGATTGACGGGATCGCCTTGGATTGGTCCTTTGCGATCAAGGACATCCTCCTCATTGCGGAATACACCACGGACGAAGGCCCGGATGTAGACGACTATTTCTTGATCTTCGTGACGGTAGTGAAGGGGACCCTCCACTTTTCAGGCTGTTCTTTCTACACTTCAGGCAGGGATGAGGTGTTTGAGGAACTCCGAGAGGTGCATGGCATGCCTTCTGAATTTGGTCTTCGCACGTCGACAGAATGGGCGTCCCGGGTGATCTGGCCGATTCAACTTGCAGGAGAACAGTATTTCCAATTCACCGAAATCAAGCCTGTCGGTCTGCTGGCCAAGCTTCGAAGGTCTATCCAGGGCCCACAGCTGGAGTACAGGGTCAGAGACTCCATCCTGACCTTTCTGCGCCCTAAGGAAGCGGATCTATAGAAAATCCGATCCTTCGCGAGCGCGCTGGCGGGGCGCGGACCGCGGTTGCACATGGATTCCCGCGCGCAAGAGAGCAGAATTGAGCACGTCAGAGCTTGTCTACAGAGGTATATTAGTCGTATGACGGCCACAGCAGAGCGGGATCGCTATCTATTCGGTGCACTTGAAAGCAGCGCCAAGAACCGGATGAAGCTTCGGGAAGTCAACTACGGCTTTGAAGAACCCGAGGGCGTGTTTCTGACTTCCATGGATTTTGCGGTGAATTGGATCCGAAAGAACTCGGTGTGGCCGATGACCTTTGGATTGGCATGCTGCGCGATCGAGATGATGTCGATGGGCGCGTCCCGCTTCGATATTGCGCGTTTTGGGGCCGAGGTGTTCCGGCCTTCGCCGCGCCAGTCGGATTTGATGGTGATTGCGGGGCGGGTTTCGCAGAAGATGGCTCCCGTGATCCGGCGGCTCTACGATCAAATGCCGGAACCAAAATGGGTGATCTCGATGGGCGCGTGCGCCACTTCCGGGGGCGTTTTCAATAATTATGCTGTGATCCAGGGCGTAAACCAGGTCGTTCCTGTGGATGTGTACGTGCCGGGCTGCCCGCCACGCCCCGAACAGTTGATGTACGCAATCACACTGCTCCAGGAGAAGATCCAGCGTGAACCGAGAAGCTTGCTGAAAACCCTCAATGCGGGCTGAGAGCTTTGGGCGAAAGGTGACGGAAAAGTATCCCCCTGCAGAATCCTGTTCGTTCCGATGCCTTGTGTGACAAAATGATCTCGTATCGAAATTCGTGCATCTATGTTTTCAAGGTGTTGCCTGGTATTTGCTGGAGAATGGCGGGCGGAAGCAAACGATTTCATCATGTTTTTAGCCTGATTGTGGAGGAGAAGCAATGTATTCGAGAATGTCGAAGTCTGTAGTGCTGATTTTAGCGACGGCTAGTTTAGCCGTTCTGCCCATGGGGTGCAAGAAGGCTCCGCCTGTGACGTTGTCGGCTGAGGCTGCCCCCCCAGCTGTATTTCCTGGCGAGCCGGTCACTGTAACTGCGACCGCTGGTTCATTGAGCACCAAGAAGAAGAACAGTGTGATTTATAGCTGGAGCGGAGACGGCGTAACCGGCAACGGAACTACGGCCACGGTGGCCACTGCTTCGTTGTCGACCGGCACCCACTCGGTGAAGGCGGACGTCAAGGAAGGCAAGCCCGGCAAGGAAGGCCTGAAGCCTGGTCAATCTGCAGAAGCCACGGCGAGCTTTACGGTGAAGGAATTCGAACCGCCGACGATCAGCTGCATGGCCAGCCCGACAACCATCAAGCCCGGTGAGACCAGCACCGTGACCTCGACTGGCATGAGCCCGCAGAACCGCCCGCTAACCTACACCTATACGGCGTCTGCCGGCATGGTGAGCGGAAGCGGCCCTTCGGCCACGTTCTCTTCGACCGGCGCTCCGACAGGCACGGTATCGATTACCTGCAGCGTTGCCGACGACAAGTCGCACACCGCGACGGCGAATACCAATGTGACCATCCTGGCCCCGTATGTTCCGCCGGTGTTGCACTCTGAAGAACTCTCGCCGCTCGCTTTCGAGGCCGGTAAGAACGAACAGAGCTCTGCCCGTGTGAACAACGAAGTTAAAGCAATCCTGGACGGCGTGGCCCTGACCCTGCAGAAGCAGCCGGATGCGAAGGTTGTGATTGTGGGCGAAGTGACCGTTGCCGAAAAGGCGGCAGCCGAAAAGCTGGCCGCGAAGATGGCAAAGCATAGCCACAAGAAGGCTGCTGCAATGCCCGAGGATCTGGCCGCGCAGCGCGCCGTAAATACCAAGGACTACCTGGTGAAGGAGAAGGGTATCGACCCGAGCCGGATCAGCGTAGCCGAAGGTACGAAGGACGAGCAGAAGGTTGAAATCTACCTGGTGCCCGCCGGCGCAAACTTCAACGCCGATGTGCACGATGTAACACCCGTGGATGAGTCGATGGTGAAGCCGCAGGTTCGCAAGCCGATGGCAGCAGCGCATCATCATCATGCAAAGAAGGCAATGTAGAAAAGTGTGGATGGGGCCGTCAGGCCCCTCCATGCAAGTCAGATTTGCCTCTCGAAGAAATGAGGCTGGCCGCCAAGCGGTCAGCCTTTCCGTTTCAGATGGCAGGTTTCTCAGATGGCAAGTTTCTCGAACCACAGTAGTCTGATATTGGGTTTCCGGTGGGGACAGGCAGAAGCTTTCGCTAGTCGAACCATTTTGTTGACAGTTCAATTTAATTGCGGAGGATAAAACCCATGTGCGCTCGTGTTGTGAAGGCGTTATTCGGAGTAGTGACTTTAGCAGTGGTCGTGTCGGTGCCAGTCACCCTGGTGGCTCAGGACGCGCCCAAACCGGCCCCGAAGGCCTACGTGGCGGATTCCGCCTCCAAATGGGACATTTTTGTTGGCTATAGCTACTTGCAGCCATACGGGAAGATTGGATCAGCCCCGGCCACAGGTTTGGGTAGAACCTACGGCAATATCGTATTGGGTTCGACGGAGAGCGTCACGCGCTACTTCGATCGCCACGTGGGTCTGCAGGTCGAAGGCAACGAGCATGTTGTGCCCGAGAAATGGCCTTATACCTCGACCTTGACCGGGATCGACGCCAATGACGACTTTGCCGGCGTTGCGGCGGGCCCCATCGTTCGCTTTCCGAAGGGGAACTTCACTCCGTTCGTGCATACCCTGATCGGTACCGAGCGGGTTGGCAGTATCTGGCAGCCTGACGCCTGGGGCTTGTCAGCCACGCTTGGCGGTGGACTGGACCTCGAAACCCCCTGGTTCGACCATCATCTGGCGATCCGCCTTTTCCAGTTGGATTATGAGTATGCCCATCCGAATTCTGACAACATCAACTCGATCGTGGGAAGCATCGGCGTCGTTTATCACATCGGTACCATGCTGCCTCCTCCGCCGGTGACACTTTCGCTGGCCGTGAGCCCGGCTTCCGTCTTCGCCGGAGAGCCGGTTACCGCGACCGCGACGCCGGGAAGCCTGGATCCCAAGCTGAACGCGGTTTACCTGTGGGACGGACCGGGGGTGAAGGGCAGCGGAACCACGGCGGCGATCGACACTGCAGCCCTGGCGCCCGGAACGTATACCGTCAAGGCTTCCATCAAGGAAGGCAAGCCTGGCAAGGAAGGCCTGAAGCCCGGCCAGACTGCCGACGCCTCCGGCAGCTTCACCGTCAAGGCGTGGGAGCCGCCGACGATCAGCTGCTCTGTCGCCCCCACGACCATCAAGCCGGGTGAAACGAGCACCGTTTCCGCCAGCGCTGTGAGCCCGCAGAACCGCCCGCTGACTTACACTTATTCGGCTTCTGCCGGCATGGTGAGCGGCACTGGCAATACGGCCACGTTCTCTTCGACAGGCGCTCCGACGGGCACCGTATCGATCACCTGCAACGTTGCCGACGACAAGGACCACTCTGCGACGGCGACCACCAACGTTACGATCCTGGCCCCGTATGTTCCGCCGGTGCTGCACTCTGAAGAGCTCTCGCCGCTCGCGTTCGAAGCCGGCAAGAACGAACAGAGTTCTGCCCGTGTGAACAACGAAGTCAAGGCGATCCTGGACGGCGTGGCCCTGACCCTGCAGAAGCAGCCTGACGCGAAGGTTGTGATCGTGGGCGAATCGACCGCCGCTGAGAAGGCCGCGGCGGAAAAGCTGGCCAAGCGGAGCCACAAGAAGGGTGCAAAGGCCGAAGATCTGGCCGCGCAGCGCGCCGTGAATACCAAAGACTACCTGGCGAAGGAAAAGGGCATCGACCCGAGCCGGATCAGCGTAGCCGAAGGCACGAAGGACGAGCAGAAGGTTGAGATCTACCTGGTGCCCGCAGGCGCAAACTTCAGCGCCGATGTGCACGACGTTACGCCGGTGGACGAATCGGTTGTGAAACCGCAGGTTCGCAAGGCGATGCCAGCAGCGCATCATCACGCAAAGAAGGCCATGTAGGAAAGCGCGGAAGGGGCCGTCAGGCCCCTCCGCGTAAACTGAATTTGCCTCTCGAAGGCGAATGAGGCTGGCCGCCGGGCGGTCAGCCTCATTCGTTTGAGTTGGCAGATTTTTCGAGCGGGAGTTTCTCAGTCCATGAATCCTTTTCCCATGTTCTTCGAGTTCGCCAGCGACGGCCGGCGCATGCGGAGAACTTTTCTTTTTGTTCTTGTCTTTGTTTCTTCAATCATGCCGGGATGGGCTGCTGCTGAGCACTGGGTCTCTTCCGGACCCATGGGCGGCGACGCGCGGGCGTTCGCATCGGTTCCGGGGCATAGCAATCATCTTTATCTGGGTACGACCAATAGCTGGCTGTACGAGTCGCTTGACGGGGGAAGCTCGTGGCGGAGGCTGGTCAAGCTGGACAAGGCCGATGATCTGATCGTGGACAACCTGGTGGTGGACGCGGGAGATCCGCAGACGATATTCGCCGCCGGTTGGAAGCTAGACCATGCGGACGGCGGCCTGTGGATCAGTCACGACGAGGGAGCAAGTTGGACGGAAGTGGATGGCCTACACGGGCAGTCGATTCGTTCGCTGGCACAAGCCCCCTCTGACCCACAAGTGCTGGTCGTCGGGACCCTCGACGGAGTTTACCGCAGCCTGGATCGTGGCTTGAGCTGGCAACCGATCAGCCCGAAAGGAAGCAAGGAGATCCGCGAAGTGGAGTCGCTGGCGTTCGATCCGCGGGACGCGAGGATCATCTATGCCGGCACCTGGCATCTTCCCTGGAAGACCTCGGACGACGGTAAGGAATGGACAAACATCAAGGATGGCGTGATGGATGATTCGGACGTGTTCTCGATCATCGTCGATCCATCCAATCCGGATGTGGTGTATGCCAGCGCCTGCAGCGGCATTTACAAGAGCGAGAACGCAGGCGAGCACTTTCACCGGATCGAAGGGATTCCCGCGACCGCAAGGAGAACGCGCGTTCTGCAGCAGGATCCGGAGAATCGGGATACGGTGTATGCCGGAACCACCGAGGGGCTCTACAAGACGCTCGATGGCGGGCAGACGTTTCAGGCGATGACCGGCGCGGATGTGATTGTCAACGACGTACATGTGGACGAGAAGAACCCGCAGCGCGTGCTGCTGGCCACGGATCGTGGCGGCGTGCTTGCCAGTGACGACGGCGGCAAGACATTCAAGGCATCGAACGATGGGTTTTCAGGGCGCAAGGTGCAGGCGCTGCTGGTGGATCGAAAGAACCCGCATCGCATGATCGCCGGGGTGCTGAATGACAAGGCCTATGGCGGTGCGTTCCTTTCGGAGAACGGCGGGGACGACTGGAAACAGATTTCAGAAGGGCTGGAGGGAAGGGACATTTTCGTCCTGGCGCAGTCCAGCGATGGAAGCGTGCTGGCGGGCACCAGCCATGGGATCTTTGCGCTTGCAGGCGACGGCGAAAAAGGCCCGCGGTGGGAGTTGCGGAGCACCCTGAACAACGCTTTGGCCAGCGCTGCGCCCAGCGCCGCGCCATCTTCGACCGGCGAGACCAAGCTGAATGAGCCTGCTCGGAAGGATTCCGGTCAAAAGGGGACGGGTCAGAAGGATGAGGGCCTGCAGATCGTGGGAAGGGTGAACGCCCTGGACCTCAGCGGGGATGCGTGGCTGGCGTCGACGACCAGCGGCCTGCTGACCAGCCGCGACAAGGGCGCGAGCTGGCAGGGCGGCCCGGTGATGGGTGCGTTCGATTATCTGTCGGTGGCGGCGCACGGTGCATTGTTTGCCGCGGCGCGCCAAGGGAGGGTCGTCCTTTCGCAGGATGCTGGGAGCAACTGGGAGCCGATCGGGATTCCGACCATTCTCACCCGTATTCATAGCTTGGCGTTCTCGGCGGACGGAACGCTTTGGCTTGGCGCGAGGGAGGGTGTGTACTTTACGCGCGACATGGGCAAGACATGGATGTGGGTCACCCGGCTGCCCTTGAGCGATGTGGATGACCTCTTTTATGACCAAACGCTCAATCGGGTGCTGGTCAGTTCCCGCAGCGCGGATCAGGTGTTCCTAGTCAATCCCAAGACGCTGGACTGGACCTGGCACCAGACGGGATACAAGATCTCAGTTGTACGCGCGGCCGGAGACCGCCTGGTGGCGGCGTCTCTCTTCGATGGAGTGCTGGTGCAGCCGGAGACAGCCAGGAATGTGGAAACAGGGCAGAGATAAGCAGAACTGTTTCTTTTCAAACGATTGGTACGATGGCGAAAATGAGGGCTCCCGTCCTACAGCATTTTCGATTCTGCTTTTTACAGAAGCCTCAACGCCGAGTGGCTTTTTCCTTAAGAAGAAGTCACCTTGCACGATCTGAAGATAGCAACATGTGAATCGAAAATGCTCTAACAGCAGGGAGTTGTTCTGCTTTCGCCTGGTAGTGGAAGAGCGCTGAAGAAGCTTTGCGCGCGATTCGGTATGATCGAAGTATGCAGACTCAGGAATTGACTTCGAGTTCACAGCCGGCCGGGACGACCGGCGCAACCCAGACGCACGCTTTTCGCAGCCACGACGCCCGGCTGGAGCCGATCGCTGCCAAAGTCCTTGTCGGCGAAAGGCTGGACTTTGCGGACGGGCTGGTGCTCTATGAGACGTCGGACGTCCTGGCGGTTGGATGGCTGGCGAATCATGTGCGGGAACGGATGCACGGGGACGTCACGTATTTCAATGTGAACCGGCATATCAATCCGACCAATGTCTGCGTGGCCAACTGCCGTCTGTGCGCCTTCGGGCGCAAGAAGGGCGATGCGGCCGGATACACGATGGCGCTGGAAGAGGCCTGGGCGGCCGCCGCGTCGGGCTATTCGGAGGCGGTGACTGAGTTCCACATTGTGGGCGGGCTGCATCCGGATCTGAAGCTGGAGTACTTCCTCGACCTGGTGCGCGGATTGAAGCAACGCTTTCCCAAGGTGCATGTGAAGGCCTTTACGATGGTCGAAGTTGCGTTCTTTGCCCGCCGCGCCAAACTGACCATTGAAGAGACGCTGCTGAAGATGCGCGAGGCCGGCGTGGACTCCATGCCCGGTGGGGGCGCGGAGATCTTCGCCGAGCGGGTCCGCTCCATCATCTGCGATCACAAGATCGACGGCAACGAGTGGCTGGAAACGGCGCGCCTGGCCCACAAGCTGGGCTTCCGGTCGAACGCGACCATGCTGTACGGGCACATCGAGAACAATGAAGACCGCGTGGATCACCTGCTGAAATTGCGCGCCGTGCAGGACGAGACCGGTGGCTTCCAGACCTTCATTCCGCTGGCGTTCCATCCGGAACACACGGCGCTGGACCACCTGCCGGCGACCTCCGGCCTCACCGACATTCGGCAGATCGCGGTGAGCCGCCTGCTGCTGGACAACTTCGGCCATATCAAAGCGTACTGGCAAATGCTGACGCCGAAGATTGCCCAGATCGCATTGCGCTTCGGGGCCGACGACCTGGACGGCACGGTGATCGAGGAGAAGATTTACCACGATGCCGGCGCCACCACTCCGCAGGGGATGACGCGCAAGGAGCTTTGCCGTCTGATCACCGAGGCTGGCCGGGTTCCGGTAGAGCGGGATACGCTGTACAACGCCGTGACGCGGACCGAGGACAGCTTTACCATCGCGGTGTAAAAGGGCGAATTGATGGTAGACTAAGCTTGGTTAAGCGGGAGGGTTTGTGGTCAATATGCTGGAGGCCAAAACGCAGCTTTCCAAGCTCGTCGAGTTGGCGGAAAGCGGCCAGGACGTGGTGATTGCCCGCGCCGGAAAGCCCGTGGCTCGCCTGACCCGGCTGGAGACAGCCAAGCGTCCGATCCGTTACGGCGTCTTGAAAGGACGAGTGCGCATTGCCGCGGATTTCGATGCGTCGCTTCCTTTGGATGTGCTGGCTGACTTCGAGGGTTGACGATGCGCCTCCTGCTCGACACGCACATTTTTCTCTGGGTAGCAACTGACAGTGACAAATTAGGTCCGGAAGCGCGCCGCCTTCTGGAAAGCGCGGACGCAGTATATGTTTCCGCAGCCAGCATTTGGGAGATAGCCATCAAGGCGCGCCTCGGCAAGATCGATGCGGAACCCGATTGCTTTGCAGATGCCATCGAGGCGTGCGGATTCCTTGAGCTTCCAGTCTTTGCGCGGCATGGGGTAAAGGTGTCCAACCTGCCTCTTATTCACCGAGATCCCTTCGACAGGCTATTGGTGGCGCAGGCGATGGTTGAACCCATGAGGCTGGTAACCGCCGATGCTCATTTGAAGGCTTATTCGGAGTTGGTGGTCACGGTTTAACTTTGCCGCTTCTTGAGTTCGTCTTCCCCTGTTTCCGAGATACGAAACAAAAAGGTTTTATGCAGGTTATGCGCTTTCGTTATGCTTGACGTAACGCATAATGAGGGGCATACTGAAGGCGAAGTGATCGTCAGCTATCGAGACCGCCGCAGCCGTGATTTTGCTTCTGGAGAACGGGTCAAGGCCTTCTCTGGATTTGAGCGATCTGCGCGGCTGAAACTGGATCGGCTGGAAGCGGCTGCGGCGCTCAGCGACTTGGCTGCATTGCCTGGAAACCGGTTTGAGGCACTCTCTGGGGATCGAAAAGGGCAGTTCAGTATTCGCATCAATGGACAGTGGCGCATCTGCTTTGAGTGGCCTACCGGGGCGCCAGGACCCCAGAATGTCGAGATCGTCGACTATCACTAGGAGAGTTGTATGGCGTTGATGGCGATTCATCCGGGGGAGCACCTGGCCGAGGAGTTGGAAGCGTTGGAGATGAGCGCGTCGGAATTGGCGCGGAATCTGGATGTGCCTCCCAACCGGATCACCGCGATCCTGAATGGGCAGCGTGGCATTACCGGCGATACGGCCTTGCGTTTGGCCCACTTCTTCGGGACCAGCGCGGAGTTCTGGCTCAATCTACAAGGGATTTACGATCTGCGTCTGGCCCAGCAGAAAGCCGGAAAGTCGATTCTTGCGTTGCCACGGCTGAAGCGGACCGAACAAGCGCCCGCGTGAGCCATGCAGTTCGTTCGCCCGCCGCTCAGATGGGTTCAGTGACATAAGTCCTATCGCGAGGATGCGCTTGTGCTTAGTCTTGGCCCGAGGGTTAGAGATGGAACAGGCGAGGCAGGGGCGGGGAGCAGATAAAAAGAAATTCATCCGGCGAGTGGGGCGGGACCATTCGCAGCAGATCCGGCGCACAGTGCAGGCGGCTTTTGTCGTACTCAATGCATGGCTGGGAATCCAGTTCATCCTCTGGGTGCGCTGGCTGGAGCGCGGCGGCGCGGGCGCGGCGCACATTCATCCCACGGGGGCCGAGGGGTGGCTCCCCATCGCCGGGATGATGAATGCAAAATACTTCTTTCTGACCGGAAACATTCCCGCGATTCATCCTGCTGCGATGGTGCTGTTTCTGGCCTTTGTGGGGATGAGCTTGCTGCTCAAGAAGGCCTTCTGTTCGTGGCTTTGCCCTGTCGGGACCCTGTCGGAGTACCTTTGGAAGCTGGGCAGGCGGATCTTCGGCCGCGCCCTGCGGCTGCCGCGCTGGGCCGACCTGCCGCTGCGCAGTCTGAAGTACCTGCTGCTGGGTTTCTTTGTGTTCATCGTCGGATCGATGACGGCGGAGGCGATCCAGGAGTTCATGGGCACGCCCTACGGGCTGGTGGCCGACGTGAAGATGCTGAACTTCTTCCGCAATATGACCATGACCGGGATCGGAGTGGTGGTGGTGCTGGTGCTTCTTTCGGTGGTGGTGCAGAACTTCTGGTGCCGCTATCTGTGCCCCTATGGGGCGTTGATGGGGCTGGTGTCGCTTCTGAGCCCTGTGAGGATCCGTCGTGACGTGGAGGCCTGCATCGACTGCGGAAAGTGCGCCAAAGCCTGCCCGTCGGCCCTGAAGGTGGATCAGCTGGTGCAGATAGGGTCGGTGGAGTGCACTGGCTGCATGGCTTGCGTTGCCGCTTGCTACACGCAGGATGCGCTGCAATTCGCCTTGCCTCCGCGGCGCGCGGCAGCATCCTCGGACCGCTGGTTCCATCGCGTGCTGAGCCCGTGGGTTGTGGCTGGGGTGCTGGCGGTGCTTTTCGTGATGCCGATTCTGTACGCGAGGGCGACCGGGCACTGGCGGACGAACCTGCCAGCCAGTGTGTACCAGGAACTGGTGCCGGAGGCCGATTCGCTGAGCCATCCGGGAAGATAGGCTCGGGCTTTTACCTTGGGATTGAGGCGCGCGAGGGTGGAGCATTCGGTCGGCCGCAATCCCGGTGCATTACTTACCTGAGAGTCCGCATGGACCGTGCAGACGCCTCAGGCAACGCTGAGTGATCCGTGTCCGAAAACGGCCGATCACTACTTGGGACTGTCCTATTCCCGAAGATTGGGAAGACAAGCTCGCGAAGGCTATGGGGAAGGCGGAGGCCACACTCAGAAGGTGGCGCCTCTCCATTTCCGCCTACTCTTTGGACTTGAGCTTGCTGTCGTTCTCGGTGATGAAAGCCTCAATCAATTCAGCGCTGGCCAGAATACGAAGCCACTGCTCTTTGTAGAGGGTCACCGGAAAGCGTCCCATGCCATAGAGCGAAACCGCCCCTTTTTCGCTGACCTTCAGGCTGAGCCCGACAGTTTCCTTCTTTTTCAGTGTCGCGTTCTCGGCGCGAAGCTTCTCCAACTCCGCCTTCATTTCCAATTCGTTCATTACGGTTCTCCTCTTCTGAACTTGTACCAGCCCAGCGTCGGAGCTGCCAACTCTCGCCGGCGGAAGCGTTGGAAACAAGACTTCAGCCGACACAGGTTCCCGGGTGGCCTGCCGAATCAGGTGATCGTTTCGGCCTTTGCGATAACCTTTATTCAAACGATTCAGCAAAGAAAACACAGCACGTTGCGACCGGAACATGCTGATTTTAATGCTCTTTAAATTTGCAGATGACAGAAGCCTTTGGTAGTCTCATAATAACGCCCCACTTTTTGGAGGCGAATTCAGCAAGCGGGAGACTTTCATGGCAGAGACGATGAAAAAGGCAAAGGCGACTGTAACGCCGCGCCAAGCCTCAGCAAAAAAAGTGAAAGCTGCTGAAGTGGCTCAGCCCAAAGCAGAAAAGACCAAGGGAATTGAGCTGGTTGGAAAGGCTGATGCGCCCAAGAAGGCTAAGGTCCCTGTCACAAAACCGATCAAGGCCGCGACTAAGAAAAAGAACGTGGTCGCGATTTCGCAGCCGATTTCCGTGTCGCGGGAAATGATTGAGCAGGTTGCGTATCAGATCTGGGTGCAGCGCGGTCAACAATATGGGCAGGCGTTGGAAGACTGGATTCTTGCCGAGCGGGAATTGCGCGGGCGCGCCTCCTAGACGCCGTCTCATAAACCTTTGTAGGCCGGGGCCATGCATTCATTGAGGGCTAAAACCCTCCTGTTTGTTGTGCGTTTTGCGGCACGGTTAGACCGATCGCGGAAAAGGGTCGCCTTTCTCGAAAAACCCGGGAACATGGGCGTCCGGGGCTAAAGCCCCGACTCGTTTCTTTGGTCTTATCGGCACGACTAAAGTCGTGCCATGACGCTTCTTGCCTGTCCGATGGTTCTTATCCGCAGCCTGTTAAGCCGTGCCCTTTCATGCCCGGCTGACCAGGTCGCTTCCGGTCAGTAGGCGGCGATGCCGGTGATCTTCTCGCCCAGGATGAGGGCGTGGATGTCGTGCGTGCCCTCGTAGGTCTTGACCGATTCCAGATTCATCATGTGGCGCATGATGGGGTAGTCGTCGGTGACACCGTTGGCTCCGAGGATGTCGCGGGCCAGCCGCGCGGTTTCCAGCGCCATCCAGACATTGTTGCGCTTGGCCATGGAGATGTGCTGGTGGCCGACGGTCCCGGCATCTTTGAGGCGGCCAACATGGAGCGAGAGGAGTTGCGCTTTGCAGATCTCGCTGACCATCCAGACGAGCTTTTCCTGAATGAGCTGGTGGCTGGCGATGGGCTGGCCGCGGAACTGGGTGCGCAGCTTTGCATACTGAAGCGCGGTGTCGTAGCAGGACATTGCCGCGCCGATGGCTCCCCAGCTGATGCCGTAGCGGGCCTGATTGAGGCACATGAGCGGGCTCTTGAGGCCGCTGGAGCCGGATAGCAGATTGGCGGCGGGGATGCGGACGTCCTGCAAGGCCAGGCTGCTGGTGACGGAAGCGCGCAGAGACCATTTACCGTGAATGTCGCTGGCTGTGAAGCCGGGGCGGTCGGTTTCGACGAGGAAGCCGCGGACCTTGTTCCCTTCTTCGGGGGCCTTGGCCCAGATAACGGCGATGTCGGCGATGGAACCGCTGGTGATCCACATCTTTTCGCCGTTCAGGATGTACTCGTCGCCCGACTTGCGGGCAGTAGCGGTCATGCCGCCAGGGTTTGACCCAAATCCAGGCTCTGTAAGGCCGAAGCAGCCGATCTTCTCGCCGGTGGCCAGAGCGGGGAGCCAGCGGTTCTTCTGTTCATCCGAGCCGAAGGTGTAGATGGGATACATCACCAGCGCGGACTGCACGCTGACAAAGCTGCGCAGGCCGGAGTCGCCTCGTTCCAGCTCCTGCATGACCAGCCCATACTCGACGTTGGACATTCCGGCGCAGCCGTAGCCCTCGAGGTTGGCGCCGAAGAAGCCCATCTCTCCCATCAGGGGCACAAGCTCGCGCGGGAAACGGCCGTCGCGGAAGCACTCTTCGACGATGGGGACGATGTTGTCTTCGACGAATGCGCGGGTGGATTTGCGCACGAGAAGCTCGTCTTGCGAGAAGCTGGCGTCGAGATGGAGGAAGTCAAAGTTCTGAATCTTGAAAGCCACATCGTCCTGCCTGTCTGCCGGGAAATGGCGACAGCAAGCCTAGCAGACAAGGGTCGACACAGGCCATGGAATTTGCCCTTAGTAGAAACAAGAATTCGACTGTTCAGCTAGTTGAAGAATCCAGGCGTAGACCTTATTTCGGATTCGATTTGGCGAGTTGGCCCCTGCTGACGCGGGGATGGCAAGTTCGCAGGTTGGCGGCATCGCCGGTTGCGGTTTCATCCCGGGGAGGTCGGGAACACAGGAGGCAGGCGCCTACTCCAGAAACTCGCGGACGAAGGGGTTGGTGCTGTTGAGCAACTCGTGTAGGGAGCCATCGAAGATGAGGCGGCCTTCCTCGAGCATGAGGAAGGTGGTGGTGGGATCGGTTTCGCCCTTGGGCAGCGCCACCATGCGTCCCTTGACGGTGTCGAAGCGGTGGGTGCAGAGGGTGAAGGCGTCTTGCAGGCGATGGGTGACGAGAATCGAGGGGGTGCGATAGACGTCGCGCTCCTTGATGATGAGCTCGATGATGGTCGTGGAAGTGACCGGGTCCAGGCCGCCGGTGGGCGAGTCGTAAAGGATCAGCTCGGGCTGGCTAATGAGCGCGCGGGCAATGGCGACGCGGCGGCGCATTCCGCCGGAGAGGCTGCTGGGGAAGAGCGAAAAGGTGTCTTCCAACTCGACGAAACGCAGAGCCTTGCGCACCCGCCGGTCGATCTTCTCTTCGGGAAGCCGCTCCTGGATGAACTGGTAGCCGACGTTGTCGCGCACGGTGAGGGAGTCGAAGAGAGCACCCTCCTGAAAGACCATTCCGACGCGCGAACGGAGCGAGAAGAGCCTTTGTTCGGAGAGGTGTGTGATGTCTTCCCCAAGCAGTTCGATTGCGCCGTTGGTGGGGCGCAGCAGGCCGTTGGCGAGCTTGAGCAGGACGCTTTTGCCGACCCCAGCCGGGCCGAGCAGAACGCGGGTCTCGCCGGGACCGACGGAGAAACTGATGTCGTCCAATACGGGCGGGCCGTCGAAGGCGGCGGTGACGTTACGAAAAACGACGACGGGGGCTGCTCCCGCCTCGGGCGCCGGGCGCTGAATCAAGATGTCGGAGGTGGGTGTATCGGTCATCGCTGGCTGGGCATCCTCACAAGGGGAAGAGAGAGATCATTACCTGGCTGATGAGGAAATCGACAAAGATGATCAGCACCGAAGAAGTGACCACGGCCGAAATGGTGGAGCGGCCCACACCCTGCGTGCCGCCGGCGGTCCGCATGCCATAGAAGCAGCCGATGGAAGCGATGATGTAGCCGAAGAAGAGCGGCTTGACGAGTCCTTGCAGGATATCGGGATAGTGCAGGTTCTCGTAGGCCATGGAGAAGTACTGTGTGCCGTTCTGGCCATTCATGAAGACGGTGACGGCTGCGCCCCCGAGGATGCCGAAGAAATCGGCCACAATGGTGAGGAAGAAAAGCATGGAGATGCAGGCGAAGATGCGCGGAGTGACCAGCTTGCGGATGGGGTCCACGCCCAGAGCGCGCATGGCGTCGATCTGTTCTGTAACCACCATGGAACCGAGCTCGCTGGCCATGGAGGAGGCGTTCCGCCCGCTGACCATGACGCCAGTGAGCACCGGGCCAAGCTCGCGGATCATGGATAGGCTGACGAAGCGGCCGGTGACCGCAGTGGCCCCGAAGGCCGAAAGCGTTGCCGCCGACTGCAGGGCCAGCACGCCTCCGGTAAAGAAGCCGGAAAGCAGCACGATGGCGGCCGAGCCGACTCCGATGATGTCGGCCTGGACGAGAAACTCGGAAAAGTAGATCGGCCGGCGGTAGAGGTTGGTGAACGCACGCCCGGCAAACAGGGAATACTCCTGTATGGTGAGGACGAGATCCTTGGCCGTGCTTTCGAGACTTTTCATAGCTATCGTGTTGACGGGATGCAGGGAAAAGGCCGTCTTCTCTTCTGGACAGGATAGCGCATGCGGGCGCGCGGCGACGCGCTGAGCGTTCGAAGCATCGTAAACTGAGGCTGAAAGCGAGAGCCATTGACCCCAGAGACAACCGAGAGATTGGAAGAGTTTTTTGCGCGATTTAATGGCCCGGGAAGGCCACACCTGCTGCTGGATTACGATGGGACGCTGGCGGCGTTCCGGGTAGACCGGTATCGGTCGCAGCCGTATGGCGGGGTGCGCGAGCTGCTGGGGTGGATTCAGAGGGACGGGCGCACTCGGCTGGCGGTGATTACAGGGCGGCCGGCGGCGGAAATTGCTCCCCTGCTGCGACTGGATTCCCCTTTGGAAGTATGGGGATTGCACGGGGCCGAGCGGCTTTATCCCGATGGCAGAAGAGAGTTGGAAGAGGCCCCCGCGACTACCCAAGACAAACTAGATGAACTGCGCGAGCTGTTGCGCCGCGACAGCCTGGGCGGGCTCTTTGAGGACAAGGCCAACGGCGTGGTGATGCACTGGCGCGGAGGTTCGCGGCGTAAGGCGGAACAGATTGAACAGCGAACCCGAGAGCTGTTTGAACCGCTGGCGCGCCTGGAAGGGCTGGCGCTTCTGGATTTCGAATCGGGGGTGGAACTGCGCACGGGGCGTAACAAGGGCGGCGCGGCGGAGGCGATTCTGGCAGAGACGGACGATGGAGGTCCGGCGGCGTTCCTGGGCGACGATCTGAGTGACGAGGCGGCTTTCCGGGTGGTGCAGAGGCTGGGCCGGCGCGGACTGAGCGCGATGGTGCGGCGGGAATGGCGGGAGACCGCGGCCGAACTGTGGCTCAAACCCCCGCCGGATATGCTGGAGTTTCTCGAGCGCTGGGCCGATGCGGTGAGCGATCCACTTTTGTGGTGAGGGCGCCGAAGCGGCCGGTCTCCCCGTTCGATCTATCCGAGTTCGCTCACGGGCAGCGCGCGAAAGCCGTTTGGGAATGGAAAACTCTTCGGCGTGCGTGAGACGACTCCGCCGCCATCCACTGTTGAACTCTCGACCAAATTACGCACAAATTCAAGATTGACGGTATCGCGGAGGTCAGGGATCTCCGTCCATTTCGCCTCGAAGAGTTCCAGCCGTCCGCCGACATCGAATCGTGCAAAATATACGATTCAATCGCATATTTTGCGCAACTCAATGGATTTGTTCACTATCTCAAAGGATTTAAAAGACTTTAGGTTCAGTGGGAGTCTCTGGGTTTCAAAGACACGGGATGCATAAGTTCAAGGACTCCCAGTTCCCAAAACACGGGACTTGGCGCACACAAATGGGGCACGGCCAAACACTCAGCAGCACTGACCGTCGTCGAGGAGCTGGTCAGGTGGAAGCGTGGGTGGAAGATGGCCGCTGGCGGCTGCGCCGGCGCGGGGATCGAGGCGCAAGCTGTTGACGACCGGGCCGATGGAGAGCAGGGCGGCGACGAGAATCGTCAGACGAAAATCCATCAGCTCTGGATGCGCGACGGAGTGGCCGCGGGCGGCGGCGATGAGGCTGATGGAGATGGCTCCGACGGCAACGCCCATGCCGGAACTGAGCTGCATGACGGTGCTGAGAAATCCGTTGGCGCGGCTCATTCCTTCCTGTGGAATGTCGGCAAAGGCAAGGGTGCCGACGGCGCTGAACTCCAGCGAGCGGAAGCCGCCGTGGAAGAAGAGAATCACGATGATCAGCGTGATCGGGGTGTGCGGCGTGAAGGTGGCACAGAGGGCGATGGTGGCCATCACCAGCAGTCCATTGAAGGCGATCACGGTGCGGAATCCCCAGCGGCGCAGAATGGGAAGCACCAGCGCTTTCATGCTGAAATCGCCAGCGAAAAGCACCAGTAGATAAAGGCCGGCGTGGAATGCGGTCATCCCGAAGGTGAGTTGAAACATCAGCGGTAGCAGGAAGGGCAGCACGCCGACGGCGACGCGGAAGCCGCTGGCTCCGTATACGCCGAGCGCGTAGGTCTTGTGGGCCAGGGAATCGAAGTCGATCAGCGCGGTGTGGGGCTTGCGGCGGGCTAGCAGAACCGCAACCGTTCCGCTGAGCGCGCTGACCAGAAGAATCGCCAGAGGTGAGTGCCAGTTTTCCACGTCGATGCTGAGCTGCTCCATCGCCCAGACGAGGCAGGCGGAGGCGAAACCGCCGAGCAGGAAGGTGCTCCAGTCGAAGGGATGGACCTCGTCGCCGCGGATATTGTCGATCCATGCCAGCGCCATCACCAGCGCCATGGCGCCGATGGGCAGATTGATGAAGAAGATCCAGTGCCAACTGAAATAAGTGGTGATGAAGCCGCCCAGCGGCGGTCCGATCACCAGCGCCGAGAGGCCAGGCCAGGTGATCATGGTCAGCGCCTGGGTCAGGCCCTCCTTGGGCGTAATGCGGAGGATGATGAGGCGGCCGACGGGAACCATCATGGCTCCGCCCATTCCTTGCAGGATGCGGAAGAGGATGAAGAGCGGGAGAGTAGCGGCCATGCCGCAGAGGCCGCTGGCGACTGTGAATGCGCCGATGGCCGAAACAAAGACGGTGCGCCAGCCCATGTGGTCGGCCATCCAGCCGCTGATGGGCATGAAGACAGCCAGGGTGAGCAGATAGGCGGTCATGCCGATGTTGAGGCTGACGGGGCCGACGTGGAAGCTGAGCGCCATCTGCGGCAGCGCCGTAGTGATGATGGTGGCGTCGAGCAGTTCCATGAAGGCCGCGCCGGCGATCAGGATGGTTACACGACGCGGTGCGCTGGGCCTCATTGTCCCATTGTACGGAAAATCGTTTTACGTGATGCGATGGGGGATCAGGATGTGGTGGAAGGGCGAAAAACGACAATGGCTCGTGTTTTCCAAGGTGCCCAGGAGCGAGGCTCAGGGAAAACACTCGTTCGTGAAGAAATCGCATCCCCGGACTCTAGGCCACGCGCCAGCAGCGCTGAAACCATCTGTTCGTCAGGGCATCCGCCGACCATCGTGTTGACTCGCGCATCGGTGCTCTCGTCAGCGAGAGGCGCGCCGACTCTCACTGATTGGCACCCTCTGAGTGCCCTCGAACCGTAAAGGCTCCGTAGTACGTACCCAACTCGCCGACGCTGCCATCGATCTTGAATGGATGGAACCGCAATTTTCGTAATTCGCCAATCGGAAATCCCGCACTTATTCCCCCAATGTCGAGGGTGACCTCCAACTCCCTGTATGCTCCGTCGCGATCGATGACACCACGTAACTCAAGTCCTGAGTTTTCGCGGGGCGGAGGCCAATATGGGTATGCGTCCCTACCTTTCAGAGGCGCCGGCACAACCATGTAATTCGTGAGATAACGTAAGGGACGCATGGTCGTGCCTGGGGCGGCGGGGTCCAGCGGAAGGTGAAAATACTCCGAGGAGGTCTGCGCGGTTGGCTCGACCGCAATCTCGGAGGTGAGCAGTGTGCGATCCGCTGTTTTCAGGGTGATGTGTCTTGATACCACCTTTCCGGCAAAGAGAAAATCGTCTTGCCAGTCTGTCTCGATACCGGTCTCTACAGCAGAGACCAGAACCCCGTGCGGAAGGAAGAAATAGGCACTGCTCTCAGTTGTCTCCTGACTGAGAAGACTTTCATTGATACGCACCAGGGAGAGCCTGCCATTGGACAAATGTTCGATGCTGGATCTGAATCTCAAATCGCTTCGGTCTGCGCCCTCATAAATGGATTGGCTTGTCAGGAACCCGGGGGGAATGGGATAGAGAAGCGCCTCCAGCAGCATCAGCACCCGGCTTGGCTCGTAATCGGAAGATGCCTGGAATCTACGTCCGCTTTGCGACTCCACCTCGGTGGCGTGGTAGTCGGCCAGAGTCACTTCTCGCCGCCATTGGTGGGGAGCAAGCCAGGTCTCCTCATACACGCCTTCGCCCGTGATCATATGGGATGGTTCTTTGGGCTTGAGAAGTTCGTTGCCTGGATAGGCGTGAAAGACGACTTTCATGTGGAAGGGCGCAGAGCCAGGCAAGCGCAGGTTCATCTGATTATTGGCGCGCTGAAACCACTCGATCGCTGTTTTGGGTTCGGAGACAACAGACGGCTTTGATGGCACCGTCTGTGCCGATATGCCAAGTGCAAGTATGTTGACCAAAAAACAGAGAATCCGCAAACGTCTCAATGGATAGGCCTCGATAATTGGCGTTGGGGAGGTGCCGTCTCCCGACACCCCCACTTGCTTGTTGGATGTTAGTTTGAGGTGCAATATTCTTGGACGCAGTTATTGAGCATTTGGCTGAACACATTGGTGCAATTTGAAACGCAACTCCCCCCGGAAGCCGGTAGTGTAAAGCATGACTGCGAAGGGGTATACGAGGTTTGACCCGTAATCGGGTTATAGCTAATCGTATAGTCACTGTAGCATTGGGTGTAGCTCCCAGTGTTGGAAGGCTGGTTCATGGTGCATCCGTAAGCACATGAGGTCAACCACTACTGGCCGCTTGCCTGGCACTGTCCGAAGGTTGCACCGCAGGTGAGCCCTGAGCTTTGGGCGTGCGATTTAGAGGGCAAGCTCATCGATACTGCGACGAGGAGCGCTACAAACACAAGCTTGGTAATGGCTTTCATTCGCTTTCCTTTCGATTACGGGTTGATGGTGGTTTGTGCGAAGGACGATAGCCGCTCTTAGCTGGCGCGGTCTTGGAATGCTATCGCCAACAGGTCTTCTTGCCCCTTCTCGTCGAGTCTGCCTGACCAGGCATGCTTGACCTTACCTTTTTCGTTGACAAGCAGCACGGTTGGGGTACCATTGACCCCTATCGAGTCGAGACTTACACTCACGACTTGGGTCGCCTGGACGCCCGCGTCTTGCAAGAATTTCTGCGCTTCCGCTTCGGGCTGTGGGAGTACCGCCACCAAATTAAGCCGCCCGCGCGACTTTTCAGCTAGCTGTTTGTAAAAGGGCAGGCTGTCCTTACAGAAGTGGCAAGTGGTGGAAACAGCAACAACAAGCGAGTTTTGGCCCTTTGAGAACTGGACACCGGGTAAAGCAATGGTCCCTCCAATAAGCGATTGGGACGGATCCTTCGGAGACTTGCGCCCGCCAATGTCCCCGCGAAAGACCAAGAAAAGAAAGACAACTACCGCAACGATGACCGCAACATTCGCGATCCGGTCAAGATATTTCATGAAGGTTTCTACCTTTCCGATCATCTTCCATCAAGGTTAGGAAAGCTAGAAAGTGCAATCCTATTCGAGGAGTAATTTCCATCGGCTTCCTTTCATCCAGATGAAATGAGACCTCTAACTTTGAACATCGAAAACACTAGCACCGCGGAGGTTGGGGATGTCAAGGAAAAACACCAATTAACCAAGTAGTCAACGTAATGCTCATAGTGCGCAGATGAGATTTGTAAAAGGAGAACGTCGATGCTTTACGTTAACGAAACAGGCCTGCGAAGAATTCGCCAATGTGTGTAGTAGTTGCCAAGCGTACTAACTTCCGGTCCTGTTCATCCATGGTAAGTGACCTGGTTACCCGGGCGGGAAGTGAGTTGCCCAAGCTTAGTTGGGCGCCTCAGGTGCCCAACTCGAGACCATGGGTAACCATTATTTCGGATTAACTTGGACTTCGGAACCTGGAACTTTCGTTTGGATGTCGAGGGAGCAGGAAGAACAACGGGGTTCGTGCTTCCCATGTACCCAAAGGCGAGGCACCCCCACCTCACGGACGAAGATCTGTCCGTGGGGACCCCGGACCCGGGCACCCCCTTTTGGTGTCGGAATTCGCAACCGCCGGAAATCTCGCGTGTTACTCCCTACTGCGTTTGCGGATTTCGATGCTCAGGCGCTTGATCTTCTGGTTGAGGGTGGAGAGGGGGATGTGGAACTGCTCGGCGGCATCGGTCTGGTTCCAGTTGCAGCGTTCGAGCTTCTCGATGATGATGCGGCGCTCGATGTCTTCGAGGATGTCGAAGAGAGATGCGTCGGGATTGTGATCGAGCAGCGCGTCCTGGAAGGTGCGGCCGGTGATCTGTCCGGGAAGCAATTCGGTTCCGATGATGGGCCCGCTGGAGAGCACGACGCCGCGTTCGATTGAATTCTCGAGTTCGCGCACATTGCCCGGCCAATCGTAATCGATGAGGGTGCGCAGGGCATCGGGGGCGAGCTTGCGCATAGGCAGCCCATTCTCGTTGGAGTAGAACTCGAGGAAGTGCTGCGCGAGCATGGGGATGTCTTCGCGGCGCGAGCGGAGCGGTGGCAGGTCGACGGAGATGACGTTGAGGCGATAGAAGAGGTCTTCGCGGAACTGGCCGTCCTTTACCGCCTGGCGCAGATCGACGTTGGTGGCGGCGATGATGCGCACATCCACTTGGATCTCCTGAATGCCGCCCAGATGCATGAAGCGGCGGTCCTGCAGCACGCGCAGGATCTTCGCCTGGGTATCCATGCCCATGGTGGCGATTTCGTCGAGGAACAGAGTCCCGCCGTTCGCGACTTCGAACAGTCCCTTCTTGGCGGCGATGGCGGAAGTGAAGGCTCCCTTGACATGGCCGAAGAGGGTGGACTCCAGCAGCTCGGAGGGCATGGCCCCGGTGTTGATGGGGACGAAGGGCTTGTCCTTGCGCGGCGAGTTGGCGTGAATGGCCTTGGCGATGAGCTCCTTGCCGGTTCCGCTTTCTCCCTGAATGAGGACGGTGGAGCGGCTGGGCGCCACCTGGGCTACGAGATCGAAGACACGCAGCATGATCTCGCTCTTGCCAACGATGTTGTGGAAGTTGTAGCGCTGCTTGAGGGTGCGCTTGAGCTGAAGATTCTCTTCCTCGGCCTTGCGGCGGGCGATGGCGGAGCGGATATCGGCGAGCAGCTTCTCGTTGTCCCAGGGCTTCTGGACGAAGTTCTCAGCGCCCGCGCGCACGGCCTCGACAACGTTGTCGACGGTGCCGTAGGCGGTGATCATGATGACCGGCAGCAGCGGCTGGCGTTCCTTGATCTGGGGCAGCAGGTCCATGCCGCTCTGACCGGGAAGCGCGAGGTCGAGCAGTACAAGGTCGAAGTTTTCGCGCTCCAGAGTGCGCAGCCCTTCCTCGCCATCGACGGCCATGGTGATCGTATAGCCTTCGAGCGAAAGCAGGACCTCAAGCGATTCGCGAATGGCGGCTTCGTCATCGATGACAAGAATGCTGCCGACATGGGCCGAAACGTAGGTTGCAGAAACGGACAGATTCAAGGGTAGATCGACCTCAGGCATGTACCGACTTCCTCAGTAGCGGAAACTCAAGATGAAAGGTTGTGCCGGCGCCGACAGCGCTTTCGACATGAATCTTGCCGGCGTGTTCCTGAATGATTCCATAGGAGACTGAGAGTCCCAGTCCGGTGCCGCGCCGGTCTCCAGGTTTGGGAGTGGTCTTGGTAGTAAAGAACGGATCGTAGATGCGTTTGAGATGCTCGGGAGCGATGCCGGAGCCGGTGTCGTTGACGATGGCTTCGACGTGTCCATTGGCCAGAGTTTCGATGTGGAGGCGGCCGCCCTGGTGCATGGCGTCTTTGGCATTCATCAGAAGATTGAGAAAGACCTGCTGCAGCTTGCCGGCGTTGCCGTGAATGACGGGCAGGTCTTCCGCCAGTTCGAGATCGACGATGATCTGTGCGGTCTTGAACTGATGCTCAAGCAGCGAGAGGGTGTCGCGAATTACCTGGTTGAGGTTAGTTTCCCGAAACTCGGTGGTGGATGTGCGCGAGAAATTGAGCAGTCCGTTTGCGATTTCAGCGGCGCGGAAGCTTTGCTGGGTGATCTTGTCGAGCACCGGGCCGAGGCGCGGATCGGTTTTCAACTGCTTTGAAAGCATCTGAGCATAGGAGGAGATGACCGCCAGAGGCGTGTTGATCTCATGTGCCACGCCGGCGGCCAATAGACCAATAGAACTGAGCTTGTCGGCCTGGGTGAGCTGGGCTTCCAGGAAAACGCGATCGGTAATGTCGTCGACGAGAATGATGCGGCCCACCGAGACGAAATCGCGAGACATGAGAGGAGCAACGGCGATGTTGACGGTGCGCTGCTCTCCTGCGCGGGTGATCAGTGGATATTTGTAGAGGTGATGCACGCCGGGCTCGCTGCCAAAACCGGCGAGGGAATCGATGAACTCCTGTGGGAAGACCGCGGTGAGCTCCTGGCCCAACGCTTCTGCGCGGCTCAGGGCATACATGGCTTCCATCTGGGCATTCCAGCTTTCGATGCGGCCCTCAAGGTCGAGAGCCAGGATGCCCACGTTAATGGACTCGACGATATTCTCGTTGAATTCCTTGAGGCGTTCGAACTCGCCGATTTTCTGCTGCAGGCGGGTATAGAGGCTGGCGTTCTGCAGGGCGATGCCAATGTAGCTGGCCAGCGATTCGAGTAGTTCAACATCCTCACTGGAGAGGAAGTCGCCGCCGATGGTGCGTCCGAGGCCAATGACGGCGATGGTGCGCGGGGAGCTGGCTCCGTCCTGGCCCTGACTGGTGGCGACGCGGCAAGGAAGGTAGTAATTCAGGTCGAGCAGGGCGGCGGTGCGCTGCTGGCGCGAAGGCAGATAAACAGACTGCAGGGCGTTCTCGATGAAGATGTGGGAGTGGTCGGCCGCCTGGTCGAAGTCGAGAAAGCCGAGGTCGAGGAAGTCCTGATCGAGGAAACCCTGGTCCAGGGAGCCTGGCCCGAAAGTCTTGGGCATGGTTCCGAGTGTGGTGGGCATCCCATGGGCGGCAGCAAGACCAAGGCGGCCGTCCTCTTTGCGCAGGAAGACGGCAACGCGCGCGACCAGAAGGGTGCGCGGCAACTGCTCCACGATGGACTCAAGCAGGGCGTGCAGGTCGGTTTCAGAGCTGAGGCCGCGGCCGAACTCCACCAGTGCCTTGCGGTAGTCGTAACGATGACGGTCGAAAGCGCGGTCGACCCAACCCTGAATGCGGCGTTTGATCGGCTCGAAGAGGGCTGCCAGCAAAACGATGGCCAAGCCCTCGCCCCAGGCGCGGGCCGACTCGGGCAGGCGATTGTGGGCCACGCCGGCTGCTAACGCGATCATGCCATAGGAGGCGCCGAAGATCAGCCCGGTGGTCAGCGTGTAGGCTACGCCGCGCTTGAAGATCAAATCAGTGTCCATTAGCCGATAACGGACGATGGCCCAGCTGAAGGTCAGCGGGAGAAAGACGATCGACAGACCGGCCAAGTCGGTGAAGAGGCTGGGCAGGTGGATTTCGAGCAGGAAGGGAATGGCGCTGAAAAGCGTATAGGGAACAATTGCCAGCAAAGCGCCGCGGGTGAGCCACTTCAACTGCTGGCGCAGCAGCGGCGTGTTGGCCTTGGCGTAACTGCGCAGGAAGAGGCTGGCCGCCAGGATGTAAAAGGCGGTCAGATACGCGGTGTTGATCTGGTTGAGGCGATGCAGCAGGAGCCCAGTGGCATCGCGGGTAAGGAAGGACCAGACCCAAAGCCACAGCACTCCTAGTGCAGGCACGTAGACGAGGGGAAGAAGCCAGCGCCGCTGGACCGACTTGAGACGTTCTTCCGGGAAGCTGAGGGCGAAATGCAGGAAGAGCGCAGGCTGCACCGCCTCGGCGACGATCTGGCACCAGAAGACGCTCCAGTCCAGCAGATCAAGCTTGCTGGTGTATTTGAGCGCATAGAGGGCAAAGGAAACCAGGCAGAAAACGTAAAAATGCGTGGCGCGCGGAGCCGTCCAGCGGCGGAAGAGGACGTAGATGCCGATGGCAAGATATACCAGGCTGATCAGCCGCAGTCCCTGCGCCATATTGCGGTCCGCTGGCTCGGGAATAACCACCACCGGAGTGTCCAGCGGCGTGCCGTAGCGCGTGATCTTGTAGTCTGTTTTACCGTAGATTTCGGCGCGCTGGAGAACACGCTGCAAGTCGGCAACTTTGGCAATGGGAGAAAACTCGCCGATTGGTAGCAGGTTCTTGGTCTGGATGCCAGAAAACTGTCCCGCGTTTTTGGGAAGTTCCTTGACTCTGACTCCACCCAGCAGGTCCGTCTTCTGCCCGCCGTTGCGTTGAGGGTGAGCGTCCGGCGCAACCTCTGCGGGGGGCAGCAAGTCCGGCGGCTGTCCGCCGTCGCGTCGTGGGTGAACCTCTGGAGCAACCTGGGCTGCGGTCAGCAGATCGTGGGTTTGAATCCCCGCGCGCTGGCCTGGACTGCCGGCCAGAACCTTCTCGGCTACCAGACCGCCTGGCGCCTCACGCCACCAAACGCCGTCGTCTGGCTGTTCGAAATGGAGCTCCTGACGAAAATTCAACAGCGCCAACAGGAAGAGGCCGACTGTAGCAACAGCCAGTACCATCGCCTGCAAACGGTTGGATATTCCTGTTTTCATGGGGAAACTCGAAGCCATCTTGGCCTAAGCACGTCGAATGCCATGTGGGAGAGTCAGCGTGGTCGAATAGGGAACGAATGAACAATCGCAGCAGAATACGCAAGATACGGACGTAAAGTTCATCCGATCGTGATCGGTTCCGAGGTAATTAATCGCAGAAGAACTAGAGAACGGAGGAGAAAAATATTAACTATCATATGTGTATATGAAAAATAGTATCGAAGTTGATGCGAATCGCCATAGCGAGGTTCCGGAGCGTGAGCGGCCAGTCAACGCACTGACGGCACATTGGAGGGCATCAAGTGAAGGACCCGCATGAGGCGGACCCACTTGAACGGGGTCCGGCTCAACCGGGCGTTTGGCTGGGGCTGGGTTAGGCGCCGATGCGTGCGCGACCGTCCGGGTCACCCTTTTCGCTGACCATAGGAAGCTTGCGGGCCGTGTTTGCGCTGATAGTGGTGGTCGCGCACATGGGGGGGAATGCTGTGGGGCGGAGCACCGAGGAGAATGCTGCGGTATGCCAGCCGGGCGATGTATTCGAGGACATCGGCGTTTTCAACCGCGGCCATCGGCGACTCTCCCCAGGCAAATGGGGCGTGTCCAGCCACCAGGACTCCGGGAACCGCCTGGGGGTCGAGGTTTTCGGCCCGGAAATGACGAACGATGACAGCGCCAGTGTTGCGGACGTAGGCCTCTTCCACCTCTTCGGCGGTCAGCGTGGGGGTGACTGGAACGGCACCATAGAAATAGTCGGCGTGGGTTGTTCCCAGGCAGGGAATGGGCCGATTCGCCTGGGCCCATGCGGTGGCGAACTCCGAATGCGTGTGTACGACGCCGCCAATCAGAGGGAATTCCCGGTAGAGGAGAGTGTGGGTGTCCAGATCGGAGGAAGGGCGGAGCGTTCCTTCGACGATCTTGCCATCGATGTCGGTCACCACTAGGTCGGCGACGGTCATGGTGGCGTAGTCCACACCGCTTGGCTTGATGACCACCAGCGGTTGGGATCCTGAGCGGTCGATGCCGCTGACATTGCCGAAGGTGTGTGGGGCCAGTCCGCGGTGGGCGATTTCGCGGTTGGCATGGAGAACCTGTTCGCGGAGTGCGGCTAGCAGCATAGGGAAACCATCGCAGTAGGGAGATTGGGAATCGTTTACCGAATTCAGTCTATCAGCCCGTTCGAGGCCTGATCAGAGGCCTCGCGAGGATCGGTTTGCCTACTCCGGAAGCCATTGAAATCACGGCATCGATGGAAATGCCTTAGGATGATGGGCAGTTGTCCCGGAGCGGTTTGCCGATGGCATATACCTGCGGAAAGAAGGGAAACCCAACAGCGATCCGGAGGAAAGTGCCATATGCAGAATGGCGATGATTTCTGTCAGGGTATCTGCTTCAAGTAGTGGATGGAAAATGCTCAATCCGACCCAGAACTTGGCAAGGAATTGCCGGTGATGTCAGCTCCAAATGCCAAGACACCGGCAGCGGGCTCTGGCAGCGCAGAGCGTTCCGTCTCCCAGTTGAGTCCGTCCCTGGTTCGGTGTGATCATTCATCCGGCCCTTCAATAATGTTATTCCTTCGCACTCTAACCTCAAGGTCAGGAGCGCGGCGAGGGTAGGGCCCCGAGTCCTGAGCTTGCGCGTCCGGATGGAGATCGGGTGCGATTCGTAGCGGCAACTGTAATCCTGCGCGCTGTGCGGGCGTCTACCTGAGTGATGGCAACCGGCACAGCAATGGAAGCGACGATGATGGCAACGGCAGACCAAATTGCCGCAGAGGAGTTTTCGCGGATTGTGCAGAGCCACCGGCCGCAGATCTTCCGCTTTCTGCTGGCGTCGACGCGGGATGTGGATCTGGCGGAGACGCTGACCCAGGATTGCTTTCTGAAGGCTCACCGGAACTGGGGGAGCTTCCGCGGAGAGTCCAGCGCGATGACTTGGCTGATGCGGATTGCGATCAATCTGCAGAAGGACCACTGGCGCAATCGCCGCATGCAGTTCTGGCGGCATACAAGGAACAATGCGGTGGATCTGGATGAGGCCAGCGATTGGCTGCCGAGCGGCGAGCGATCGGCGGAACAGGGCCTGCTGGCAAAAGAGCAGGTGGGGCGCGTGTGGAAGGCAGTGGAAAAGCTGAGCGAAAGGCAGCGGACGGTGTTTTTGCTGCGCTACGTGGAAGAGCGCGATCTGGGCGAGATCGCGGCCTCCACGGGGCTGAGCGAAGGAACAGTCAAAGCGCACCTTTCGCGGGCGTTGGCCAAGGTGCGGATTGAGCTTGGGGGGAAGCAATGAAGCAGGACTTGGGATTCGGGAAGACAGGAATTTCGACGCGGGGCCGGACTGGCAGCGAGGCTCAAGCGGAGGGCGTGGCTCGACTGGAAACAGACGAGCTGGAGCCGGAGTTGCGGGAAGCGCTGCGGAACTTTCGTTTGAGCGTGGAGAGCTGGAGCGATGCAGCTTATAGCCGATCGCGCCCGGTGATGGAGGTTCACGGCCGTCGCATCTGGCGGCTGGCGGCAGGATGGGCGCTGGGGTGTGCGCTGGTAGCCGGTGCAGTGTCGGGCGGTGTTCATGAGCGGCATGTGCGGCAGGAACAGGCACGGATAGCGGCGGCCGCACAACTGGAGAAGCATCGCCTGGCGGCGGAAGAGCAAGCGCGCGAGGAAGAGGAGTTGCTGGCCAGGGTGGACAGCGAAGTATCGAGAGAAGTTCCGAGCGCCATGGAGCCGCTGGCTCAGTTGATGACCGGAGATGAATCTCAGTAAAGACGAAACCCAGCTTGAAGGGGATCACACACAAAGAACCCTCCATACAAGGAGGGGGAGGAGACGGGGATGAAGGTGTTGATGGCAATTCGATTTGGAATCGCGCTTGCGGCAATCTTGCCGTTGGGTGTTGCGAGCACGGCGAGCGCGCAAAGGGGACCGGAAGGGCCGGGATTTGGCGCGCATCGGCCACCTTTCGAGAGGGCTTTGGGGCCGCAGGGCGGGGGCCACGAGAGGATGGGCCGCTGGTGGAACGAGCCTGGAATGGTGGAGAAGCTCAAGCTGACCGACGATCAGCGCAAGGCGATGGACCAGATCCTGCTGCAGCACCGGGAGACGCTGATCGACCTGCGCGGCAACGTGGAGAAGGCTGAACTGGCGATGGAGCCTTTGATGAAGGCCGACCAGCCGGATGAGAGCGGCATCCTGGCCCAGATCGACAAGGTGGCGCAGTCGCGGGCGGAACTGGAAAAGGCCAATGCCCGGTTCCTGTTGGCGATTCGGGGCAAGCTGACGGCCGACCAGTGGAAGCAGTTGCAGGCGATCCGCGCGAACCGGCAGGAACGCGGCGGTTGGGGTCCAGAGGGTGCAGGACGCCACGGCCAGAAGCCGCAAGGGGATTTCCACCGTCAGGCGCCGCCAGCGCCCGGGCCGCAGGGCAGCCTGGAGCAAGGGCCGGGACCTGAGGGGCCGCAAAGCTCCGCAGCGGGAGATGTGCAGTAGGGAAGGATTCTGACTTGCCGGCAGCTGCCGGCAAGGAGGGAAGGGGCTGAGCCGGGAGGCTTGCCCGTTGGGAACGAGATTCAAGCAGAGAGCAAATGCGGTCGAAAGCAGGACCGGTGGCGGCAGGAGGGCAACCTCCAGCCGCCGTTTTTTTTGTCCGGAAGGGGGGAGCGGGAATGGTTGGTGTCTGGCCGGGTGCCCGGGAGGGGGGTGTGGGAGTCATTTGCGGGGGCACGGCCCCCGGAGGTGTGCCAAATGGAAACATTTTTGTGATTCTTTTCCGGGCATCGTTTGAACTGTTTCGAGGCAGTGTTTGTGCGGCTTTGGTGCACATTGACCTGAATCGAGACAAAACGAATCTTCTGGAGTTGAAAAAATAGTACTAAAGGTTTTTTGGGGATACCCGATGAAAGGAGCATTGCAGCAGCGCCTATCCGAAGTTGGGGATGACCAGGCGGGTCGATGGATGGCCACCGGTCAGGGCGTGTTAGCCAAGCATGAAAAGGAGTACCCCATGGCCCTCGGTGTTTTGAATAACCTGTCAGCAATCTACGCAGAAAACAATTTGAACAACACGAGCAACAGTTTGCAGACGGTGCTGCAGCAGTTGTCCTCGGGTTCAAAAATCAACTCCGGTGCGGATGACGCCGCCGGACTCTCATTGGTGAACGGCCTTCAGGCCAACTCGACTGCTTTATCACAGTCCGAAACGAATGCAACAGAGGGAGTCGGTCTTCTGCAAGTGGCGGACGGCGCTCTTTCGCAAGTGACGAACCTGCTTGACCGTGCCATTACGCTGGCTACCGAAGCCTCGAACGGCACCCTAAACACCTCGCAAGAGGCGGCTGCAAACCAGGAATACAGTTCGATCATGTCCGAAGTGAACAACATCGGATCGACGACGACGTACAACCAGCAGCAGGTGTTCACCGGCAACACGGTGGCCATCTACACAGGCGACTCTTCGACGGTGGGTTCTTCCATCGACGATCTGAATATCCGCGCAGTGTCTTCGTCCAGTGTGGGCGATACCGGTGGCGCGATGTCCTACAGCAGCGGTCAGGGCAATGTCTTCATCGATCTGTCGAAGGGGGGCATCAATGCCGCCGCCTCCGACAGTTTGAGTACTACTGGTTCGGTGACCAATTCGACGACGATTACCGTCAATTATCTGGCCAAGGGCGCGAGCGGGAGCTCTACCAGCGCCACGGCCAATATTACTGTCGGCGCGGGCACAAACTTCGCCAACACGGCGCAGGGCATGATCAATGCCATCAACAGTTCGGGACTGGGTCTGAGCGCCAGCTTCGGCACTGCCGAAGAGGCGGGGAGCGTGGCGACCGCAGCATCGACCGCAGGCAACACCGCGGGCGGCAGCAGCAGCGATACGGGCATCATCATTTCCGGCACCGGTGTGGGCACCGGGACCAACGGCGCGGGCGAAATCGGCACTTTGACCGTGGTCAACTCCACGGACACGCTGGGCGGAACGCTCACTGTGGTCGGTACGGACGGCAAGAGTCATGCCATCACCTTGGGCACGCCGAATTCCACCGACACGATCGCCAACCTGGCGGCGACCATCAATGCTGCCGACTATGGAGTGACCGCGACCGCCAACACGGCCATCGTCAACGGCCATGCCGCGGGAACGGTTCTGACCTTCAGCGCGGATTCGGCGGCGATTACGGTCGCTGGCACAAATGTTACCGACGCTCCCGGCTCCACGGCCACGCTTACGGTACCGGCCTATGTGGCCCTTGCAGCCAGCACGGGGGCTGGAGCCACCGTGAATACGATGACCGTTGCCGATAGCCGCGATATCCTGAGCGGCACGCTCACCCTCACCGGTATGGACGGCACGCAGTTAGGCGGTGCGACAACCGCTCTTGGCACTGCTGGTTCCACGGATACACTTGCCGATTTGGCGGCCACCATCAATGCCAAGTCCGTCAGCGATCCAACATTTGATCTCCATGCCGCACTGAGCAACAACGGTACGACCCTGACAGTCACAAACACGGTCGCGGTCAATGCCGGCGCCACAAATGTTCCAGTGATGAGCGTCGTAACTCCAGGCGCCAGCAATTTTGCCGCCGTCGATTCATTGACCGGCATACCGACGATCGATACGCCATACAGCGCCGCAGTGGGAACGTTGACCTTCGGAAACACCACCGGTACTCTGAGCGGAACTCTCAATATCGGATCGAACGCCCCAATTAGCCTGGGAACTCCGGGCGAGACCGATACCGTGGCCGATCTGCTGAAGACGATCAACAACGGCAGTTTCGGAGTCAAGGCTGCGCTCGACATCACAGGCAAGATCATGACCTTCACCTCCTCCAACTCCGCGATCACTTTCAGCGGTACGGGTCTTGGTGAGACTGGCGCCCTTGGCTCTCTTGCCGCAACGACCGCGGTTGCGGATCCGAATCAAATCGGCACCGTGAGCGATGCAAATGGTTGGGTTGTGGGTACCAGCAATACAGATACCATGACTGCTGGCGGCACCATCAAGATCAACGGTGTTACCGTATATACCGCGACCGCCCAAACTTTGGATAGTGTGGCTACATCGTTTAACGGTCTCAACCTCGGCATTACAGCAACGATGAACGACACGACAGGCATCATGTCATTCGAGTCGACGACGCCGGCCACCGCAGGGGTTTCGATTGCCACCACCATCGCCGATCCGACTCTGCATAACCTCGTGGCGACAACCGACACGCCGAGCACCACGAACTCCGAGTATTACAGCGTCGGTATTACCGGGTCCATTCTGGATACCACGACCCACGGCGGAACGCTGACAACGGGCATGGTGGTCGATACCAACGGAACGAGTGGAGCGGCGACGACCAGCTACACGGACGGCGCAGGCGCGAACCTGGCTAACACGGATCTTCTGAGCCAGCCCGATGCGGAAGCTGCACTCACGGCCCTGAGCACGGCGATTACCGACGTAGCCTCCATGGATGGTTACATCGGCGCGCAGATCAACACGCTGAATTCCGTGAGCCAAGTGATGACCACGCAGCAGGAGAACGTGACCTCGGCGCAGAACGCGATTCAAGCCACCGACTACGCAGCGGCTACCTCAGCCATGTCCAAGTATGAGATTCTGAGCCAGACCGGCATCGCAGCTTTGGCGCAGGCCAACACGGTTCAGCAGGAAGTTACCAAGCTCTTGCAGTAAAGAGCTTACGCACCTCACGCAAGATTGCAATTTCTTCAAGACAACCCAGGGACGGGCGGCGGCAAAGGGAGACCTTTGCCGCCCATTTGTTGTAGGGAATAGGGAGTAGGGAACAGGGAGTAGGGAGTTGGGAGTAGAAAAGCCTGCCGGTGGGAGGTTGTGCCATCGCTGAACGTTGTGGGGCCGCGCGAAAGAATCTATCGCTTATGTCGAAGGACCTGCAATTGCTTTTGTAAGTTTAGCCCTCAGTTTCTGTATGGCGTAGTAGAGAGGGATATCAAATAGTCAATTTGGCCCGGACTTGCAATCTGTAAAGGTTCTATTCGGGAACGTCTTGGGAGCAGTTTTTCAGCCAGGAACTTCCGCGCATGCTTTTCCATGACTTTCTTGGCCCCAATGAGACTTGCTTGCTTATCATCAGTTGGGCCGATAACTAGCTCTGCGACCGGAATGTTCTCGTCGTCCGCCGCGAGGGGTATCTCAAGGTAGGGAATCACTCCAGACCGGCCGGCGCGGAACCGTAAATCATCGTGATCTTCCTCCTTTCCAACTAATCGCCATTCTGCCTCCTCCCTAAATCCACTATGCTTAATTGCCGCCGCCAGAAACGAGAACTTTGAACGCCAATTCAACTCGCGTCCCAGACGCCAGAGGGAGCGCTTGACATTGGACGTTGAGTCCATTTCAAGATATGAATCAATCAGTGCGTTACATAACCTTTTCTGGCCCTTCTCGCTATACTCGCACTTCACAAGTTGAAATCCAGCCTGCTTTAAGGAAGTTAGAGTTTGTGGCATAAAGCCAATCGAGAATCCGTCGCTCCCTTGGCAGTAGCCTCGCCACTGACTCAGAACATCCTTATGCTCAGAAAATGATGCAATATAAAGGGGAGTTTCTTTCAGATTCTCCAAATTCTCCCGCAGTAGACTGAGAGGACCTTCGGTGCCATATAGCCGTTCCAGCCCAGACTGCGACCCGATATTCCTGAGCCTTGTTTCCAACTCATCGCTCATCATCCGGACGGCATGTTTGTACTCCTGGGTGTCGTTCAGATGATGAATGCTGCTTGCCCAGATAGATTTGCTTTTCAAAATGCCGATCAACCCAGCTGCGTTCGTATAGTGATACAGCGCGGAGTTCGGAACTTTTCCGAGATACTCATCAACCAGCTTCATGGTGGCTAGATTATACGCGGAAGTTTGGCGGATTTAGAGGATTCCACCTGCGCGGCAGATAAGGCAGGGATGCCGGTTCCTATTCCCTATTCCCTATTCCCTACTCCCTACTCCCTGCTTTTCACCAGCTTCCGTCGCCCTGCAAGTAATCGTGGATGGACGCGGCGGCTTTGCGGCCCGCGCCCATGGCCAGGATCACCGTGGCGCCACCGGTGACGATGTCTCCGCCGGCGAAGACGCCGCGCTTGCTGGTGCGGGTGCTCTGCTCATCGGCGACGATGTAATTCCACTTGTTGGTGGCCAGATCGGGCGTGGTGCTCTGGATCAGCGGGTTGGCGGTGGTGCCAACGCCGATGATGGCGACGTCGACGGGCAGAAGATACTCAGATCCTTCGACCTCGACAGGGCGGCGGCGGCCGCTCGCGTCCGGCTCACTCAACTCCATCTTCACGACACGCGCGCCGGTGAGGCGGCCTTTTTCGTCGCCAAGGAACTCGATGGGATTGGTGAGCAGGCGGAATTCGATGCCTTCTTCGCGGGCGTGCTTCACCTCTTCGGCGCGAGCCGGCATTTCAGCTTCAGAGCGCCGATAAACCAGCGTTGCCGAGGCTGCGCCCAGGCGGCGGGCGGTGCGCACGGCATCCATCGCCGTGTTGCCGCCGCCGACGACGATGACGTGTTTGTCGCGGCAGTCGTAGACCGGCTGGTCGGACTCCGGAAATAGATAGGCGCGCATCAGGTTGACGCGGGTCAGAAACTCGTTGGCGGAGTAGACGCCGTTGAGGTGCTCGCCGGGGATGTTGAGAAACACGGGCAAGCCTGCGCCGGTGGCGACAAAGACGGCGTCGTAATTCTCTTCGTGCATCAACTCGTCGATGGTGACGCTTTTGCCGACCACGACGTTGGTTTCGAATTCGACTCCCATTTTGCGCAGGTTTTCCACTTCGCCCTTGACGATGACCTTGGGCAGGCGGAACTCGGGAATGCCATAAAGCAGCACGCCGCCAATCTCGTGGAGAGCTTCAAAGACTCGGACGCGATGGCCTTTTTGGATGAGGTCTCCCGCAGCGCTGAGTCCTGCAGGGCCGCTGCCGACAATGGCCACGGCCTTGCCGGTGGACGGAGCAATGGCCGGCAGGCCGAGCTGGCCGCTGGTGCGCTCGTAATCGGCGACGAATCGCTCGAGATTGCCGATGGCCAGCGACTCGCCCTTCTTGCCGAGGACGCAGCCGCCCTCGCATTGGTGCTCCTGCGGGCAAACGCGGCCGGTGACGGCGGGCAGGGCGTTGTCTTCGCGGATTTTGGCGGCGGCGGCGAGGATGTCGCCGGCATAGATCAGTTCGACGACCTCGCGGATCTTGACGCCGACCGGGCACTCGCGCACGCAGCCGGGCTTGGCGCACTCGATGCAACGAGCGGCCTCGGAGGCGGTATCAATGATGGAGAAGCCCAGGTTGACTTCCTGAAAGCTGCGGCTGCGTTCAGTGGCGTCGGCCTCGGGCATACGGGTGCGCGGAATCTGCATCCGCTCTTTAAGAGGAAGAGGATTCTTAGATGGCATAATGAGTCTCCTCTTTGGCAAGGCGGGCGGCGAGCTGGCAACGGACTTCCGCTACTTCCTGGGCTTTTTTCTCTTCAAAGCGCTTCAGCGACTCGGACTCCATGTCGCGATACATGGCATTGCGCTGCATCAGGATTTCGAAATTGACCTTGGAGGCGTCGAACTCGGGGCCGTCCACACAGGCAAAACTGCTTTTTCCGTCGAGGACGACGCGGCAGCCGCCGCACATGCCGGTTCCGTCGACCATGATGGAGTTGAGGCTGACCATGGTCTTGATGCCGAGGGGGTTGGTCACCTGGGCCACGGCGCGCATCATTGGGACCGGGCCGACAGCGAGCACAAAGTCGATCTTGCGGCCGGCGGCAATCAGCTCGTTGAGCTTTTTGGTGACCAGACCCTGTTCGCCGTAGCTGCCGTCGTCGGTCATGATGTAGGTTTCGTTGCTGGCCTGGCGGACCTCGTCTTCAAAGACCACCATCTCGGTGTTGCGCGCGCCCTCGATGAAGACGACGTGGTTGCCTGCGGCCTTGAGCGCATGGGCGGTGGGCAGGGCCATGGCGGTGCCCACGCTGCCGGCCAGAATCACCGCGGTGCCGAAGTTCTCGATCTCGCTGGGATGGCCGAGGGGGCCGACGATGTCCAGGATGTGGTCGCCCGCTTCGAGGCAGTTGAGCAGGGAAGTAGTTTTCCCGATGGACTGGACCGCTATGGTGACGGTGCCCGCCGCGGGGTCGGAGCTCTTGATGGTCAGGGGGATGCGTTCGCCATTTTCGTGCAGGCGGAGAATGATGAACTGCCCCGGCCGCTGCTTGCGCGCGATCCGCGGAGCCTCGATCACGAATTGCTTGATTTTGAAGCCTACGGTGCGGGCTTCGAGGATCTTGTACATGAAAGCGACTCCGACTCAGCCGAGGCTGGCAATGAAAGGGGAAAATCTCTCCGGCCCAGCCGGAATGGGTCTCAGCCCAAACGCCTGAGGGATCGGAAGATCTGATCTAGAGGCATTCTAAAGGACTACAAAGAATTATTCAGGAAAGGCTGGCGAGCTGGTGTGATCCTGGTCACCCGGTGGGATGGTCGCGGAAACCGAGGAATTCCTTGACGCGGTAAATGCGACATTCCAGAGGTCCTGTGTCCCGTGCAGAAATAGGCCAAAATGCCTCGGCGAGGAATCGCCGGATCGCTCGATCAGTCGATAATACAACCATGGAATTTCAACGCTCCTCCGGAGTATTGCTGCATGTAAGCTCTTTGCCGTCGTATGGCGGCATTGGTGACCTGGGCCCCGCCGCCTTTGCATTTGTGGAGTTTCTGGCTGCGGCGAAGCAGCACGTGTGGCAGGTTTTGCCGCTGTGCCCGACGGGATATGGCAATTCGCCTTACGCGGGCTCCTCGGCCTTTGCGGGCAATCCGCACCTGATCAGCTTGGAGTTTCTTTCCGACTGGGGTTGGATCGATGGGGAACGGCTGGCCAATCATGCCGGGCGCAGCGGTCACGTGGACTTTGGCGATGTGGAATGGCGCAAAGGAAAACTGCTCTACGAAGCGGCGGGGAATTTTCTCGATCGCGGGCCGAACGACCCGAAGCTGGTCGCGCAGTGGGAGGAATTCGAGCAGTTTTGCCGCGCGCAGGCGGACTGGCTCGTGGATTACGCCCTGTTTGCCGAGCTGCGACGTCAGTTCAACACCGGGGCCTGGACGGTTTGGCCGGAGCTGCTGCGGCGGCGTCAGCCCGAAGCACTCGCAAAGGTCGCGGCGACCCATGGACGCCAGCTGGCCGAAGAGCAAGTGCTGCAGTTTGCCTTCTCCAAGCAGTGGAATAGCCTGCGCGAGAAGGCAGCAGAGAGCGGAATCCGCATTCTGGGCGATGTGGCGATCTTTGTGAATATGGACTCTTCGGATGTGTGGGTGCATTCGGAACTGTTTGAGCTGGATGAGGATCTGCAGCCGATCCATGTGGCCGGAGTTCCGCCAGATTATTTCTCGCCGACCGGTCAGCGCTGGGGCAACCCGCTCTATCGCTGGGATGTGCTGGAGCGGCAGGGCTTCGACTGGTGGGTGAAGCGGATTCGCCGCGCCTGCGAATTGTATGACATTGTGCGGTTGGATCACTTCCGGGGCTTCGAAGCGTACTGGTCGATTCCCGCTGGGGAAGAGACTGCGGTGAAAGGCAAGTGGATCAAGTCGCCAGGCAAAGAGCTTTTTGAAGCACTGGAAGCAGCCCTGGGGCCGTTGCCGCTGGTGGCCGAGGACCTGGGCCTGATTACTCCCGAGGTGGACGCTCTCCGCTTGGAGAGAGGAATGCCGGGGATGAAGGTGGCGCAGTTCGGCTTTAGCAGCAAGGGCGCCCACATTCATCTGCCGCACCGTTTCACCAGCGAGACGGTAGCCTACACCGGCACACATGACAACAACACAACCCAGGGCTGGTGGAAGACTGCCAGCGCGACCGAGCGGGCGTCGTTGGAATCCTACCTGGGACCGGTGAACGATCATCCGGTGTGGCCGCTGATTCGGGCGGTGGAGGCGAGTGTGGCCCAAGTGGCGGTTGTCCCGGCACAGGATCTGCTGGAGCTGGACGAGAAAGCGCGCATGAACACGCCCTCGGTTGCGGCCGGAAACTGGAGCTGGCGCGTGCCGGAGGGGGTGTGGACGCCAGAACTAGCGTCGCGGCTAGCGGCAATCGCGGAGATTACCGACCGGGACCACGATCCGCTGGGCGAGCCGGAAGAAGAGGGAGCCGAGTAGGGCTCTCACCATGACCGGGTAGTTTTGTGCTTTCCCAGGTGCCCAAAGGCGAGGCCCTTCCACCCCGCGGACAAAGACCTGTCCGCGGGGACCCCGGACCTGGGGCACCCAGATTCGGGTCGGGATCACGGAAATACACGGCTACCGTGCGAACGGTTGACCCTTGATTCAAGCCTGCGCTAACCTTAGCTGGCCAGTTGCGAAGCTGAGCGTGCCCGTGTTGCAGATAAAAGAGAGCGCGCCTGTTCTGGCCCAAGGTCGAATTTCCATGGGTCGAATTCTGATGCCGCATTTCAGCCGCAACACCGTTCCTGTTCCTTCGTCAATTTCCGTGCTTTCTTCCGCCCTGCTGGCCGCGCTATTGTGCGCGCCCGGTCTGCTAGCCCAGAGCAGCATCTTCCGGAATACCGATCCATCGGTGGCGTATGTAGGCTCGCAGAGCTGCGGGACTTCGGGCTGTCATGAAGAGATCAATCACAGCTACATGCCCACACCGCATGGGCAATCCATGGCTCCGGCGAATTCGCCTGTGGAACTGTCGCGCGTGCCCAAGCCGGTTACGGTCTTCAACGCCAAGAACAACCGCTACTACGTGGTCTATCAGCAGGGCGGAGACGTCTACCAGAGTGGCTATGAACTGGACAAGAGCGGGCGCAAGATCTACACCTCGACGCACAAGATCGATTGGGTTTCAGGCGGTGAGCGCACGGGCTATTCCTATCTGTTTCATGTGGGCGACTGGATCTTCCAGGCCCCGCTTTCGTTTTATGCGCCGTCGAAGACGTGGGAGCTTTCGCCAGGATACGTGGCGGACGATCCGGGCTTCACACGGCTGATCACAACAGGTTGTTTGGTATGCCACAACGGTCAACCGGATCCTGTGTTCAACCGCCAAGGAATGTATCACGACGGCAGGTACAAGGACCCGCCTTTTCGTTTCGGTGAATTGGGCATTAGCTGCGAGGCCTGCCACGGACCCGGCGCGCTGCATGTGAAAGAGATGCAGGCGAAAAAGGGCCGCATACTGGGACCGAACGAGGTGGACACGTCGATCGTGAATCCGGCCAAGCTTTCGCCAAAGCTGGAAGACGACATTTGCCGTAACTGCCACCAGGCCGGCGACGCGGTGGTGTTGTATCCGGGGAAGAACGATCTGGACTTCAGGCCGGGCACGCCGCTGAGCCAGACACTGGCCATTGTGAAGCGCCCCATCAAACCCGAACAGCGCGCCGAGGCTGACCGGCTGGAGACCAATCCGCCCATCCGCGGCAGCCTGGAACAGCCGTTGTGGTGGAAAAACTCGACGCTGGAACTGAGCAAATGCTACACGGCCAGCCATGGGCGTGTGACCTGCAGCACCTGCCACTCGACCCATCATGGCCCGCAGCCGGGGTACGAGAAGGCCGCTTACCGCGCCGCGTGCCTGACTTGTCACGAGAATCCAAGCCACGTAGGGACGAACTGCACGCTCAAACCCGATGATCCCAAGCGGGTTGCGGTTGGCGACTATTGCATCGAATGCCACATGGAGAAGCGCCCGGTGGCGGGCATTGCGCACTCCAACGACACCAAGCACCGGATTGTGCGGTATCCGGGGCAGCCGCTGCCGGAGATTGCGTTCGAGCAGCCCAAGCCCGACCTGCCGGGATTGCTGTGGATGAACCGTCCGCCGCAAGCGGACGCGCGCATGCCGGAGCCATCCATGCTGGAGGCCTATTGGACGGCGGCGCGCAAGGATCCATCGCTGTGGCCGTTGTGGTTCAAGGTGCTGAATGATCTGAGCCGAATCACCCCCAACGATCCTCAGGTACTGAATGCTCTGGGCGCTTATGAACTGGCGGAGAAGAAGGACAACGCCAAGGCTGCAGGATATTTTTCGCGTTCGCTCGATCTGGGATCGGAAGATCAGAGCACGTTCCTGAACCTTGCGACGGCACTGGAAAACCAGGGCAATGCGCAGCAGGCGGAAGAGGTCCTGGAGCGCGGAGTGGACACCTATCCATACTCCGGTCCGTTGGTGGCGCGGCTGGCACTGCGGTACACTGCGAATGGCAAGGCGTGGAGAGCAGAGAACGTGATTCGACAATACCGCCAAGTCTTTCCCGAGGATCCGGCCGTGCGCGTTGCGCAGCAGAAGATCAGCGCCAGCTCCGTTCCAGGCAGCCGGACGCCGGCTGGTATGGCTCCTGTTCCGGCGGGAGCACGATGACCAAGGCGATAAGTGACCGCACGGCGCAGCTTGATCGGATTGCTGAACTGCTGCGCGAGCAGAGCACGCTCTCGCTGGCCACGGTCGATGAAGCCGGTATCCCGAGCGTTGCGCCGCTGTTTTATATCGTTGACACCGACCTGAACTTCTACTGGCTGTCATCGGCGGGCAGCGAGCACAGCAGGAATCTGCACAGGGAGCCGAATGTCGCGGTCGCGGTGTATCCGCAAACCGATGACTGGAAAGAGATACGCGGCGTGCAGATACGCGGAGTGGCCTCGGCAGTCGCCGATCCGGCGCGACTCAAGGTTCTCGTCAAAAATTACTGCGAGCGGTTCCAGATGGGGGGCATTCTTCGGCTGGCTATTGCCCGCAGCACACTCTACGAGTTCAAGCCGCGCAGCTTCCGCCTGTTGGATAATTCCAAAGGGTTTGGCTACCGATTCGAGTTGACGCGGGAATAGAAGCTGATCAGACGCACTGCGCCTTCGCGACCTTCGAGCGGCTCAAACATCGACCCTGAGAATTGTGCTACGATTCGGGGAATTAGCTTACCCGGCTAATCCTTCCCGGCACGTCCATTTTGGCAAGTTCATGGAGGTTTCAATGAGCAGGTTTACTCGGCGCGATTTTATGAAGACCGGCCTTGCCGCAGGAACGTTGGCAGGGGTCGGCAGCCTTCCGCTGCATGCGGCGCGGCCCACGGCAACCGACATGGTGACTTTGGGCAAAACGGGCATGCGGGTTACGCGGCTAGCCTTCGGCACGGGCAGCAACAACGGACATGTGCAGAAGGACCTGGGCCAGGAGAAATTCACACGGCTTGTGCATTACGCTTATGACCGCGGCATACGGTTCTTTGAAACTGCTGAGGACTATGTGACTCCTGCGATGCTGGGCAAGGCTCTTAAAGGCATTCCGCGCGAGAACTATCAGCTCATGACCAAGGTCAGGACGGACGAGGGCGTGGACCCGCATGTGCGCTTCGACGAGATGCGCCGGACCTCGGACACCGAGTACTTCGACATCATGCTGCTGCATTATCAGCACACCGACAAGTGGGTTTCGGAGACCCAGCGCTGGCAGGACGGAATCCTCGAAGCGCAGGAGAAAAAGACGATTCTGCGCCGCGGCGCGTCGGTGCATGGATTGCCCGCGCTGCGCCAGATGCCGGGCAACAAGTGGCTGGAGATCGCCATGATCCGCATGAACCACAACGGTACGCGCATGGATGCGCAGGACTTCAACGACAGCGGTCCGGGCAACATTCCCGAAGTGGTGGCGCACGTGAAGCAGGTGCAAAAGGAAGGCATGGGCGTGATCAGCATGAAGCTGGTGGGCGACGGCACCTTCACGCGTCATGAAGACCGCGCGGCAGCCATGAAGTTTGCCTTCCGCAACGCCAGAGTGGATTGCGTGACGGTGGGCTTCAAGAACACGCAGGAGATCGACGAGGCCATCGATAACCTGAATGCGGCGCTGGCGTAGAGCGGGCTGGGGACGGGGAGCCAAAGGTCTGCGGTTCCATTTCCAAATTGCCGATTCTTCGGTCGGCGCATATGCTATTTGCCATGCGCCTGCTTCCCCTCCTCCTTTCGCTCGCGCTCTCGAGTTCAGCGGCCCTTGGTCAGCCAACCACGGCAGTGACGGCGTTCGACGTTGCTTCGGTGAGGCCGGTCCAAAGCCCGGTCGGGCCGGACTATAACAATCAGCTCACTTACTCGGCGGCCGGAGTTACCGGCAGGAATATAACTCTGAAACGCCTGCTGGCTGAGGCTCACCATCTGCAACTGAATCAAGTGTCGGGCCCAGACTGGTTGGACCGGAACGAATACGATATCGACGCGCGAGTTGCGGGAGCGGCCACCAGGGAACAAATGGCGCTGATGCTGCGCAGCCTGGTTGCCGAGCGGTTCAAAGTGACCCAGCACAACGAGATGCGCGCGATGCTCGTTTATGAACTGGAAGTCGGCAAAACAGGCCCCAAAATCCGCCCGTTCCACGAGGGAGAAACCATCGGGGCGGGAGCGGGATTTCATTTTCATGGGGATCTGCGCCAGTTTGCGGATTTGCTTGCCGTGCAGTTCTCCATACCGGCCGTGGACAACCCGGCTGAGCCGGTCAGGGCGGGCGGGGCCCAAATTCCAGTGCTGGACAAGACAGGGCTCGCGGGCGTTTTCGACTTCAGCGTGGATCTTCGGCCCGAGTCGGGCACCGATGCGTTCACTTCGTGGAAGAGGGCGCTGGAAGATCAGCTGGGGTTGAGAATCGAAAGCCGCGAGGAGAGTATACCCGTACTGGTGGTGGACGAGGCCGCGAGGATTCCGACTGAAAACTGACCAGAATGCGGATCTTGTTTGCAAGCCTCTGTTGCCTGCCAATGGTTCGCCACGAAGGCCAGAAGGCTGCATTGTTCCAAGCCGAACTTGGCCTGTATGGTTCCGGGATCGTCTGGAAATGGGCCGCGAGTGTCGAGGCGCAACGGCCATACATCCGAGCCAAATTACTCGTAAACCTATTTATCTGTGAGCGAAAACCGAAGCTTGCGCGTCCAAGAGTCAGACTGTTCGGCTCTGGTTACTCATGCTCGGAGTTGGCTTGTGCTGTGGGTGTGCCGAAATGGTTCGGCGTGGGCCATTCTGTATATTTGGTGGAATGAATCGATAACACTGGAGCAGACCTGTATGTTTTTGCCCTTGGTTGAAGTTGGCTGCCATGCATAGCAGCGTCGTCCTTTCCAGGAATGAAGGAGCCTCCGCAAAATCCGCGACCGTAGCCGGCCGAAGCCAAATGCGTCGATTTGGGAGCGGGCAAGCACTGCTTGCTTTCGGCGCAATCGTTCTTTCCCTCTTCGCCGAAGGTTGCCGAGCAAATACCGCTAGCCTCTCCTTGAATTCTTCCTCGCTTTCCGCAACCCCAAGCATGACCCTGCGTCTCAAGGGAACCACCAGCGCCGTCGAAGCTCGCGCCATTCAGGCCCCGCTTCTGGCCGGTCAGCAAGTGAGCACCCTGACCATCACCAAGCTTATCGCCAGCGGAGCACGCGTTCGGAAAGGAGATCTGCTGGTCGAGTTCGACCGTCAGGCGCAGTTGCGCGATTCCATCGACCGCGAGGCCGCGAGCGCCACCCAGAATGAAAACGTTTTGGAGGCCAAGGCCAAGGAAGAGGCTGCCGTGGCCAAAGATGAAACAGAAATCAAGCAGGCCGAGAGCGCCTTGAGCAAAGCCAAGTTGGAAATGCAGAAAGTCGAGCTGCTTTCGCGCATCGATGCCGAAAAGGCCCGCGAAGATCTGGATGAAGCCGAGGCAACACTCACACAATTGAAAGCGACCTTTGACTTGAAACGCAAGGCGGCCCAGGCCTCCATTCGCATCCTTGAGATTCAGCGCGACCGCACCCGCGAGACCATGCTCCATGCCCAGGCCAATGCAGCCTTGATGCAAATTCGCGCGCCCATTGACGGACTGGTTGTCTTCAACACCATCTGGAAGAGTGGCCACATGGGAGAGGTGGTGGAAGGCGATCAGGTTCGCCCCGGTGTGCCATTTCTGCAAGTCATCGACCCTTCGCGCATGGAGGTCCATGTTCCCGTCAACCAGGAGGATCTGCTCCGCCTTAGTGTTGGGCAACAGGTTGCAGTCCACCTGGATGCCTATCCAGAACTTACCTTTCCGGGACGCCTGGATTCCATCGATCCCCTCGGCCAGAAAGGCGATTTCTCCGCTCAGTTGCGCAAGTTTTCGGCTACGTTTTCTGTCCAGGGAAGCGATCCCCGGCTGATGCCGGATCTCTCCGCGGCGGTCGATCTCGCGGGCGAAAGCAGCGCCGGGAGCCAATTCGGGGGCACATCCAAATGATGCCCTGGAAGCCGAAAGCCGGTCACAAGCAAAAGACACTGGTCGTGGTTGCCGCTCTGGCCCTGGCCAGTGTGGGTCTCTATGCCCTGTCTCACTCCTCTAAAAAAGTTCCAGTGCTTCCGACCTTTCAGGTCAAACGCGGCGAATTTCTGGATGTCATTCAATTACGCGGCGAGCTGAAGGCAATGAAGTCTCAAACTATCATTGCCCCCGCCAATGCCGGCGACCTGCAGATTCTGAAACTCGTCCCCGACGGCACCCAGGTGAAAGAAGGCGATGTCGTCGTCGAATTCGATCCATCACAAACACAACAGAGTCTGGCGCAATACCGATCCACACTGAAGTCCTCGCAGGCCGAGATCGAGCAGGTTCGCGCCCAGGGCCGGTTGACTGTCGAGCAGGATACAACCGCAGTGGTCAAGGCGCGCTATGACCTCTCCGTGGCCAAGCTCGACGCCAGCAGGAGCGAAGTGGTTTCCAAAATCGAGGGGGAGGAAGCCAATCTGAAAGTTGCCGACGCAGAACAGGCCCTGCTGCAGGCAGAGACCCAACTCAAGACCGATCAATCCGTCGATGTTTCCGCAATCGACAGCAAGAAACAGGCCAGCAACAAGGCAAATTATGACGCCGAGCGGGCGAGCACATCTCTGGCTGCCATGACGCTAAAGGCCCCTGCCAGCGGAACGATCAGTCTGCTCAAGATCTGGCACAACGGCAACGAGACTCCTTTCAAGGCTGGAGAGCGTGCCTGGCCCGGGACAGCCATCGCAGAGCTTCCCGACGCGTCGTCGCTGCGCGTGACCGCGCGCGTGGATGAAACCGAGCGGGGCCGTCTGGCGGTTTCGCAGCCCGTCACCGTGCAACTGGACGCCATAGCGGACCGCGAATTCACAGGCAAGGTGGAGCGCATTGGCACGATTGCCAGTTCCGATTTTTCCGCGGGCTGGCCTTTTCCGCGAGACTTCGATATCGAGATCGCGATCGATCAGGCCGATGCACGTCTCAAGCCGGGCATGACCGTGCAGTTGACAGTCATCGTGGATCGCATCGCGAACGCCATCACCATTCCTGCACAGGCTTCCTTCGTCAAATCCGGTCAGACTGTGGTCTATGTATGGACAGGCTCCGCTTTCAAAGAGCGCGCCATTCAGATTGAACGACGCAGCCGCGATCGCGTTCTGGTGGCCAACGGACTACGCGCCGGAGACCTGGTCTCCCTCAAAGATCCAACGGTGAAAGAGTGAAAGCGTCCGCATGAAACGACATAGGGTTTTCACATCCATCATCATCACCGTGCTCCTCATATGCGTCGTTGGTGCAGTGGTCGCTGCCAATCGGGTTCATTTGCCATCGAAAAAGGATGAGGTTCCTCTGGCCGCGGTCAAGCGCGGCGCGCTCGATCTCGATGTGCATGCCACCGGCGAACTCCGCGCCAGTCACGAGATGATGCTTACCGCTCCGGCCATCGGCGGCGACTCGTTGCAGATCACCGATCTGGCGCGCACCGGTGGAATGGTCAAGAAAGGCGACCTGGTTTTTGCCTTCGATCCCAGCGAGCAGCACTACAAACTGGAGCAGAATCACTCGGAATTGTTGCAAGCCGAGCAGGAGATAACCAAGGCCAAGGCGGATGCGGTCGTCCTCGCGGCTCAAGACCAGGTGGCCTTGCTCAAGGCTCGCCACAGCGTGCGCCGAGCCGAACTGGACGTGCAGAAGAACGAACTTGAAAGCAAGATCGACGCCGACAAGAATCTGCTCGCGCTGGATCAGGCAAAGCGCGTTCTAGCGGAGTTGGTAAAGGACACCGAGTCGCACAAAGCCACTGGGCAGGCGGCAATTTATCTGGCACAGGAAAAATCCAACAAAGCCAAACTCGCCATGGATCAGGCACAGCAGAATCTGGGAAAAATGAAAGTTGTCGCGCCCATGGATGGGCTCATTTCGATTCAGAAGAACCAGCAGGCAGCAGGCGGAATTTATTTCACCGGAATGAGCCTTCCGGATTTTCGCCCCGGTGATCAGGTCTACCCTGGCACGGCCATCGCCAATGTTGTAGACCCTATGAGTCTCGATCTTATCTCCAAAGTCAGCGAGCAGGACCACGGAAATATTCACCAGGGGGAGCCCGTCGAGGTCACTTTCGATGCCTTGCCAGGCCGCGTGTTTCATGGTGTTGTGAAAAGCCTGGGCGGTATGTCGGTGCATCCGATGTGGGAGACCAGTTCCAGCGGCGGCTTTGAAGTGGCTATTCAGCTATCCGAGAGCGATCCGCATCTGCGATCCGGTTTCACCGCGCAGATTCTATTGAAGGGCGGCACGCTGTCGAATGTGATCACCATTCCCCGCCAGGCGCTCTTCCTCAAAGAGGGAAAGCGCATCGTGTATGTCAAGTCGGGCAATGGCTACGATCAGCGTGAGGTCAGAATCAAGAGTCAGAGCGAGAGCCGGGCGGCTGTGGAAGGTGTCGATGTTGACAGCATGGTAGCCCTTATCGATCCCACCGCACCGCGCAAAACCTCTGCGAACAGTTCCGCAAACGGCGGTATCGAAGGGACTCCATAATGGCGGCGATTGAAACGCTGATCCCGGAACGATTTTTGATCACCTACCAGCAGTGGATGCGCGATGTGCAACTCGGCGTTCAGAATCTGTTGCTGCACGGATTGCGCTCGTTGCTCACCATGTTGGGCATGATCTTCGGCGTCGCGGCTGTTGTGGCTATGCTCTCCATCGGCGCGGGCGCGCGTCAGAAGGTGATGGCCCTGATCGAACAGATGGGGGTGCACAATCTGATTGTCGAAGCCAAGGAAACCATGGAGTGGCAGGCCCATCAAAAGGTTCGCAAGATCTCGCCCGGCCTCACTCTTCAGGATTACCGCATCATTCGCGACGATGTAGATGGCGTCGTCGATGCTACTCCGCGCAAGCGTCTGACGCCGCAGAAGACACTGCCCAAATCGCAGCGCGACATACCCGTTGTCTTCGGCGTCAATTCCACTTATCAGCGCATCGCCGGCCTCAATGTCTTGAATGGCGTCTTTTTCAGCCAATCCGATGACGATCAGGGTGCGCCGGTCTGCGTTCTCGGCGCGGCCGCCAAGTGGAATCTCTTCGGAGCCGCAAACCCCATTGGTCAGTACGTCAAAGTGAACGAGCAGTGGCTGCGTGTCATTGGCGTCGTCGGCCCGTTGCTCAGTTCGCAGAGCGACGCTTCAGCCTCGTCGACGGACGTCAACAACAACATCTACATCCCGCTCAAGTCTTCCATGCTGAGGCTTGAAGATAGTTACAGCGATGTCAGGGACGAAATTGATGGTATTTATCTGGCCATGAACGACAAGAGCAATCTCTCGGAAGCCGCGCAGGTCATCCACGCCGTGCTCGATTCTTCTCATCATGGCGCGGACGATTACAGCGTCATCGTTCCCGCCGAATTGCTGGCTCAGCAAAAGCGCACCGAGCAGATGTTCAATACCGTGATGGTGGCCATCGCCTCCATCTCTCTGCTTGTAGGAGGCATCGGCATCATGAACATCATGCTTGCCAGCATCCTCGAGCGCACGCGCGAAATTGGCCTGCGCCGCGCCGTTGGCGCGCGCCAATCCGACATCATTCGCCAGTTCATTGTCGAGGCCACGATGATCTCCTTTGCGGGAGGCTCCATCGGCGTGGCATTCGGGTTCTTCATCTCGCGCGTAATCGCTTGGCTGGCCGGATGGTCCACCATCGTCACGTTCAGCTCGATCGCCCTGGCGTTTCTTGTTTCGATCTCCGTTGGCCTCGTCTTCGGCATCTATCCAGCTACCAAGGCTGCGCGCCTCGATCCCGTGGAGGCGATTCGTTATGAATAGAGCGAAACCAGAGTTGGTGTGCCCCGGTGAGTCCCGTACAAGGCCGCCGCTCCCTGGTGGTCGCGTCAACTTGGGCGCTGCGGTTCCGAGATACGGTAGTTCTGGTTTTGCTATAGGCGGCAGGGAAGTGATCTCGACCTCGTCGCGCCTTCGTCCATGTTCTCAGTTCATCCCAAGCTCACGGCACAATTCCGGAGTTCTGCAATGAAGCTCGTATTTTGCGTACTGCTTTTTCTCCTCTTTCCTTTCGCATCGGCCTCGGCCCAGTCTCCAGAGAGCTATCGCGGCCTGTTGACCGCGCATGTGCGTTCCGAGAAGCTGCCCGCGCCAGCGCATTTGCAAGCCTATGTGCAGGACGGCAAGCTCACACTGAGCCTGCGCGACGCCATTCTGCTGGCCCTTGAAAACAACAGCAATGTCCTCCTTCAGGAAACCCAGGTCGAGTACCAGAAGTTCAATCTGCTCGGCATGCATCAGCCTTTCGATCCAACGCTGCAAAGCACGCTCAACATCAACCGCTATTCCACTCCGAGTTACAGCCAGTTGCAGGGCGTGGGAGTTTCCAGCAATGTCGCGGTCAACGCTCTCAGTCAAACCGGCCAGATTGCACTCTCGCAGACATTCACAACCGGAACCATCGTGCAGGCCAGCCTCAGCAGCGGCAAATCGTCGACCAACAGTTCCTACAACTATTTCAATCCCTACTTCAATTCCACATTCCTGCTTCAATTCACCCAGCCGCTGCTGCAAAATGCTGGCCGCTTCGCCAATACCGCCCAGTTGGTCATCGCTCGCCGCTCGCTCGCGCAATCCCGCTCCACCTTCGAAGCCGAAATCAACGACGCGATTCTTCAAGTTGTCAATCAGTATTGGTACGCGGTCCAGGCGCGAGGCTCTCTCGATGTGCAGAAGAAATCACTCAGTCTCGCCCAGGTCAGCTACGAACGCGACAAACGCGCGCTCGAACTGGGCGCCTTGCCGCCGCTCGACATCTATCGATCCGAGTCGGAGGTCGCGGCGCGCAAGGTGCAGGTGATTCAGGCTGGCTTTTCGCTTACCCAGGCCGAGGATGCGCTGCGCCTCACTATTGGCGCCAATCAGGACCCACAGCTTCGCTCACTCGCGCTCAACCTCACCGAGCAGCCTCAGCCTCAGGGCTCCTTGCAGAGCATTGACCTGGAAGAAAGTCTTGCCCAGGCGCTGAGCCGGCGTCCGGAGATTGAAGTCGTCAAGGACGCGCTGGAAATCGACCAGACCAGCATCCGCCTGGCCCACAACCAGCTCAGACCCAACCTGTCACTTACCGGTTTCTACCAGAGCACCGGCCTTGGCGGCAACGAGTACAACCTGACTACCGGCCAACTGGTCGCGCCCGGAGGATTCGGCTCCTCGATGAACCAGACGTTCGGCTTTGGCTATCCCGGCTACGGCGGAGCCCTGACGCTGAACCTGCCCATCCGCAATCGAGGCGGACAGGCGAGGCTGGGCAGTGCGCTGGTCTCGCGCTCGCACGATATGTACAGCGCTCGGCAGATTCAGGAGCAGATTACCCAACAAGTCAGCGATGCCGTCTATCAGTTGGAAGAGGCAAAACAGGCACTTGAAGCCGGCAACATCTCCTTCGACCTAGCTCAGAAGTCCCTGGCCTCCGATCAGCGCAAGTACGAGTTGGGCGCAGAGACCAATTTCTTTGTTCTCGACTCGCAAACCAAACTCGCCGCAGCCGAACTTACGCTGCTCCAGACGCAAGTCAATTATCAAGTAGCTCTGGCCACGGTAGCGCACGCCACGGCGAGCCTGCTCGACCCTTATCACCTGAAGATCGTTGAACTTTCCAAATAACGCATCAGGTGAGCTGGTTACATACGAACCACTCCAGTTCTGGATTGGGCAGTGATGGGCTCGGAACGATTGTCATACGACCATCTCAACGTGATGCTCGCTACTGTGGCGCTATAGGGGTGAGCGTTCTCAAGGGAGTGGAGGACTGGCTGAGGTCCTCTGAGCCGTCCAGCGCGTTTCTCTCGCAGAGCCTGGGTCCAAGCGATTGAATCAGATTGGGAATATCGTAATGGAGCAAAACGCCGGGAACAATGTCTTCCGGCGCACCGGTCGGCAGGGGTGCTTCGAGTAGGCTGCGGTAACTCCGCAGCACATGGTCTACGGAAAGATGGCGGAGGCGTGGATCCAACGCAGCGGCGTGCAGGAGGACCAGGCCCATGTGGCCGCTGGCAACGGCGGAGATTTGCTGCGGATCCACGTCCGGGCGAGCCGACAGATAATCGGTGGCGCGGAGCACATCGTCGATGCGCAAGCCGACAAGTGTGCGGCCGACCAGATCTGCGCGCAGGCTGAGTAGATAAAAAGGCCCGAGCAGGGGCGACTTCATATCGTCTGTTCCCGGCGGGGAGGGGCTCGGAGTCATGGCCAGAACAAGGTTCCCGGCAGCGCCCAGTGCATCGAAGCGCGCTTTGTTAGCCAGAGCGATGGGGTTGTTCTCCTTTATCGATCCGGGGACCAAAAGCAGAACGGCTGGATGACGGCCGGGACTGGAGGGGACGAAGAGATCGCCTTGCAAGTCGCCACCTGCATCCGACGGAAGCACAAAGGATCCGCTTTTGGCGGACAGCATCTCCGAGGTTGGATTGAAAGCGCCGGGAAGAGTTTCCGATCCGGTGGTCTGGCGGATCGCCGCTCCAAGCTCTTGGGCCGGTGGTGCAGGTGAAGGGGAGGGAAGTACGCGGGCGGCGCGCTTGCGGTTGAGGGTAAAGACGGTTTCAGCCTTGGGGTAACTCGTTGCGACTTGCCCTGTAGGAGTCACTTTCAGGGCATCTTTGGGTAGGCTCGCGGCAGAATGAATTCCGGTCTGGATTTCGGGGTGGTCCGCGTCCGCGCCGGGTTTCAGATTGCGCTCGAAGAAGCTCACTATATCCGCCAGGATGGGCGTCAAAGCGCCGTGGCCTCCGGGGCCGGTGATGAACTGCAGAGCCGCTATGGGGGCAACGTTGTTGGTTGTGTCGGTGTTGAGCGCCGGGCCAGACGGTATTGGCGGAACCGATGGGGGCGCGCTGCCCGGAGGAGTGCCCGCGCTGGCGGGATCGAAGAGCGCATAGAAGCGGCGGGCCTCGATGACGGTGGCTCGCGCTCCGGCAAAAGGGAACATATCGGAGTAAGTCGCAACGACTGCGTAAGGCCGGGGCGCTGCAACTTCAATCCAGTCGGGAAAATCGAGCCCCGCGGAGAGGAAGCGCGGGTTGGACTGTTCCCCATCCTGCGGACCGAGGGAGGGCAGCAGGGTGTCGAATGAGGTGGTGTAGCAGGCCACGGCGACGGCGGCAACACGAGGATCGAGGGCGCCCACCAGCGCAGTCATAGCTCCGCCGCCTGAGCAGCCGAAGGCACCGATTCTGTGCGCATCGACCTGCGGAAGCTGGGAGAGATAATCGATGCCGCGCATGGCGTCCCAGAGCATGTAGCGGGCGAGCGTGTCTCCGATCAGCATGGGTTGCAAACTGGCTTCGCCGTGCTCGCCAGTAGGCCGAGTCGCCAGGGAACTGCCGGGCTTGGCAGGGTCTGGGTATTGCAGCCGCTCGCCCTGCCCGATCGGGTCGTAGGAGAGGACAACGAAGCTACTGCGAGCGAGGACGGCGGCCGTGCTGTAATCACCGGCCTTGCCCGCTGGGCTGTGTCCGGGCGCGAGCAGGATCGCGGGCAGTTTGGTTGCGGGTCCATCGGGAAGATAGAGCAGAGCGGTCACCGGGAAGCCGGGCTGGCTTTCAAAAAGCACCTTCTGGATGCGGAAGCCGTCGGCCTGTGTCTCTCCGAATACTTTGGCGTTCAGCGGCGTGCGCTCGGGAAGCGAGCCCAGCAGAGACAGGATCTGCTTGCGGACCCTGGCTTGCCGGGCCTCTGCCTGTGCGCGGTCATGAATCGCGGCGACCTGCGCCGCGCGGGCCGCGGTATAGCTGGCGGCAATGGAGTCCAGGTACTGAACCAGTCGGGCACGGCCAGTACTCGCCTGCCTCGATGGTGCGCGCTGAGCCGGAGTAACGGGTGGTGGGATCGGTCTTTGCGCTCCCGCGCAGCCAATGATGAGTGTTGACGCGACGAAGAAGTGGAAAGAAAGGCGAATTGCGTGAATCATCTCAGCGAGCACTCCATTGCAAGCCATCATACGCACGAGCACATTCTCCATGCCAGAGAACCACGCAAGCGGGCAAGGCCAGCGAGACATGCCAGCCCGAATTCTCCAGCGTCGTCCGATGCTGAAAGTCGGGATACGCCGAGACTTCAGGTTTTCTTCACGTTGCAGGACTATATTGTCTTCAGGAATTGGTATCTACAGAAATCCAGCAGCATGCGTCAAAGATCCCAATCGGGAAGGTTCGTTGTGACGAGCCAGCCTCCGGCTTGCTACGCGCCGGGCACCACGAATTGGACTGAGATTTGTCGCACAGAACCGCGAAAGGACGAGATGGTTCCCCTCCCGCTTGCACGCCGCAGATTTCTGGCCAAGGCCGGACTCAGTGTTGTCGCACTCCCATTCCTCTCGGCGTTGCCGGAAAGCGTTGCAGTGGAAGTGAGCCATGAACAGCCCGGCAAGCATCCGCCATCCCAGGCACAATCCGGCGTGCATCTGAATGTGCGCGAGTTCGGCGCGCTGGGGGATGGCAGTACAAAAGATACGGTTGCGATCCAACAAGCGCTCGATCGATGCTCTGTGCTGGGCGGCGGAGAGGTTCTTGTCCCTGCAGGCGATTACAGCATCGGGGCCATCGTGCTGCGATCAAACACCATCCTGCGCCTCGATGAGCGCGCGGTGCTACTGGGAACCCATGATCTGGCGGACTATCCACTTAGCCAGGTGCGGTGGGAGGGCCGTTGGATCAAGGGGTACATCGGCCTGGTCTCGGCCATGGATGCGGAGAACATCGGCATTCTCGGGGCCGGCAAGATTGCCGGTAATACCGCAATTGTTGGCCGGGTCGATCGTGCAACACAGTTTCGTCATCCCGCGCTGCTCGAATTCACCAACTGCAAGAACATCCGCGTGGAAGACTGCTTCACCAGCCAGAACGATATGTGGTCGATCCATCCGACTTACTGCGAAAACATTGCATTCAAGAACGTCACGGTGCACGGCGGCGCGGATGGCATCGACGTGGACTCCTGCAAGCAGGTTGTGATTGACGGCTGCGACTTTGCCACCGCGGACGATTGTATTTCGCTCAAATCCGGACGCGGTGCGGAAGGCTATGCCATCAACCGTCCGACAGAGGATGTGCGTATCTTGAACTGCACCTTTTCCGATTTGCACTGGGCCTGTATCGGCATCGGCAGCGAGACCTCGGGCGGCATCCGCAACGTCCGTGTTGAGCACTGCAAATGCACCAGCGCGAAGACCTTTGCCATTTACATCAAGAGCCGTCCGGGTCGCGGCTCATATATTGAGGACATCTACGTGGACGATCTGGATGTCTCTGGCGCGCAGGCAGGTTTTCTGCGCTTCAATATCCTGAACAGCGGCAAACAGGACGAGTTCCCGGTTCCAGGTAACGAAGGCATTCCGACGATACGGAACTTCCATTTCAGCAACATCCGGGTCAAGGATGTGCCGGTGCTGGTGGACGGTGTGGGGATTCATCCCGCCAAGCCTTTGGAGGGCTTCTCACTTACCCATGTGACAGGCACTTGCGGCAAGGGCATTTCGCTGGCCAATATCCATCATGCGAATCTGGCCAAGATCGAGGTGACGGGCTACAGCGGGCCGCTATTGAGCATCCACAACGTGACCGGAGCCGGACTCGCGGGCACAGTTCAACTGGGAGCTGCCAGTGCTCCCGATCCAATTCCAATGCCGGTTCAGCCCTATTCGCTCCATTGATGAAGCAGTTTCGGGATTGCTTATTTCGCTTGGCAAACAAGATCGATTGAGCCTGGGCAACAACCGCTCTCCAGAGCGGGTTAACTCAGTCGGCAAACCACAGCGGTTCATTTGCAGGTTTCACGGATCTCTCGTCTCGGCCCTGCGGGAGGGCTTGCAGATTCGCAAGCCCTCCCGCGGAGTAATCGGACCCGGATGCGACCTCCCGGGCCTGCCTTCTTAGTGCCCGGTCCCGGTCAGAGGAATCGTCTCCGTGGAATTGGCCACATTGTTATTGTTGTCGGTAATTGTCAGTGTGCCGGTGTCGCTGCCAGCGGCCGGCTTGAAGGTGTCCACGTAGGTGCAAGTCGTGCTGGTGGCGGGGGGAACCGGCGCAGCCAGCGACGCTCTGCATCTGGACGTCGCGGCAATCGTGAAATCGCCGGAACCGGTAAGGGCCTTGCTGAGGCTCAGCGGCTCATTGCCCTTGTTGGTCACCGTGACAGTCTTCGTTGGCGCAGGCGTCGTGCCTACGGCTACTTCAATGGGAAACCCTAACGGCAGTCCCGAAAACAGAAACTCAAATGCCTCTTCAGCTTCTAGCACTACAACCTGAAATTGGCGACGAGTTTCTTGCGGAGCCATTTCAGGAAATGCGATGAGGGAGACGATCGACGCCCTACGCTGAACCCTCATGGCGATCATGAACCGATTGTGCCGATTGCAGACTCTTCGTCGTTGTCGCCCGAGCTCATCCAGGGTCCCGTGCTAGAAGTCGATTCTGGAGCATAGCGCGCGCCTGTGCTTAACTCAAAAGCAACAAGTCAGCGGACCTGCTAGCATTCATTCCGAGGAAGAGGAATGCTATCGGATGCAACCAGAGCTTCTTAGGTATGTTTTCCGAAACCGCTGCGTCCAAGTTGGCGAGAGCCCCGGGAGCGGCAGCCATGCACGAGGCTTACCAGGGAACACAACTCTGGTGTCGCACGAAATCAACGGACTCAGAATGGACTCAGAATAAGGAGTTCCTCACCATGCAGGGAGTCACGAGACATGGTCACTTTTGGTAGGCTCGATCGTCGCGAGTTTATTTCCCTCTCCGCACTCACGGCTGCCGCAACCCTTCTGCCGCAGTCGGCGCATGCCACTCTATCGTCTGAATCCGGACCCGTCTCGCTTCAAGTGTCGGGCGATGCGCAGAGCGGCTATGGTGTTGCAATTCTCTACCGTGGTCAAGCCATCGCGCGTCACCATCATGGTGGAGAGTTTTCCGCAGTGTTTCAAAACAGCGAGCGCAGTCTCGAAGACCGGGCCGACGATTGGAAAGCTGTCTCGTGGACCGGGGATCGCACGCGGGTCAATCTCATTGGGGAGATGCATCTCGCAAATCTGCGCACAACTGTCTTTGTCGAAGTCAGCTACCAGGTTCTTCCCTCGCAAGTGGTAAAGAAGACAATTCAGTTGCGCCAGGAAGATATGTTTACGCTGTTCTACCAGATATCCAATCGCCTGGAGTCTGAAGCTGCGCCGGCAAAGCTTTGGAGTTTTGACCATGCGGATTGCAAAGGCGGGGCGCTCCGCGAGTATTTTCCCGTCGCTGGATTTCGCACGCACGACGGTGTGACTGTAGGGCTGCTCACCGATGCGGGATTTCGGAATCAGTGGAGCCGCATAATACGGCGCGACGGAACACCCGTGAAGCCCGCGCCCGCTTGCATTCCGGACCTGAATCTCTATGTTCTTCACAAGTCCGGCGAGCGCGCAGAGCAGGGAGCGTTCATTCAACAGACATTCGGAGAAGCCACGGTCCAGTTGTCTGGAGAAACTCCGCGCACGCGCATCGAACTGCCTGTACCTCCGCGCTGGACGAGAAGCGGAAATATTCAGGTCGAGCAGCAAGACGGCGTCGTCAAGCTCTCTCCAGGGGCGGCAAAGGACTATGTTCTCTTGCCGATTGCGGCAGCAGGAGGAGAGATCTTCTCCATGCGCCTCAAGTATCGTTCCACGGTCCCAATTGCGGTCCATGCTTGGGATACGGACGATCGATTCCAGAAGCTCGGCGATATAACTCTGTTCAATGACACGGCTCCGGAATCACCTGCGACTTTCACGGAGTTTCATCAATCCTTTGTCGTGCCTACGTTGCAAGGCACTGGCGTGGCTCTGGCTTTTTCGCTCACCGACTTTGGAAAAGCAGGTGAAAGCGGAAGACTGCCGGCCTTTGAATTGCGCGATATTGAAGTCCATCGCATTGCGACCCGGAGCGAGCCAAATCACCGCCTGGAAATGGGGCATTCGCAAACGACAACTGTATTCGTTTTTGCCAGCGATGCGGTTCCGGACACGCTTCGCGGTTATCGACTGGCCAGTCAGCTTCGTCTTGCCGACGGGCTTGACTTCAAAGGCGGAGAAACCGAGAAGGTCCTCTATGCGGACGTCATGATGCTGAGTTGGAGCGCCGACGTGGATGGAAGTCTTCCCATGTTAGCCCCCAGCATCTGGTATTCGGCCGCTGGCGAGATGTATCTGCGCGATAGCTTCTACGCCCTCAACGGCATACACAACCGGGAACTCAATGAGAAGGTTTTTGCCCTGTGGGCCGAAAATCAAGGGGAGGATGGAGCCATCAACACGTTGGTGGAACCCGGCATTGCGAACCTGGAGCGCAAATCCAACGACTCGACGCCGCTGTGGTTGATGTGGGCGCTCCTCAACCGCCGCCGATTCGGCACTGCGTTGCCCATCGATAAACTGCGGCGCGCTGCGCAATACTGCCTGGATGCTTACGATCCGCGACGCGAGGGCATTTGTACAGCCAAGTTCGTCATGGGGCAATTGGACGTGATCGAATATCCGAAAGGCACAAACATCTTGTGCGAGAATCAGGGGATGCTTTCTGTCCTGCTGCGGGTGATACGCGCATTGGAGATTCGCGGTGTGAGTGAATCCATCTCCGAAAGCTACATAGCCAAGGCCGAAGAGGAGTATCGAAGCTATTACGACGCGGATCTTGGATGGATGGTCCCTGCGCGAAATATGCGCGATGCCATTGGATTCTCCGACATCTTTCCTGAGTTTCTTTCCCTCTGGCTCTTCGAGCGGAAGATTCTGACAGATGCCATGGTCATCAGTCATCTCAATCACATCCCGGTCATGTTGCCGAGAAAGGACAGTCCCTTTCCCGATGAAGGCGGGTCTTTGCGGCCTATCTTCATCGGCAAGCCAAAGGGAAAAGAGTGGAGCTACTTTACGGAAAAGTGGCACCCGATGGCGAGCGATAGTTATGCAGCAAGCTATGTGGGCAAGGCGATGGATGGCGTCTATTACAACGGCGGAAGTTGGATGAGGGTTGAAGTTTGCGGGTACGTGACCGGCAAGTATCATGGATGGAGACCGGCAGAACGCGCAATCGCCAATCGCCTCTGGGCTGAGATCCATACGGACGAAGATTTTCCGACGAGCCAGGAGTATCTTGCGACCGAAGTCAAGAATCCGTTCTTTGGCTATCACCGCGTCTTCGCGTGGAATTCATTTGTGCTCCAGGCCTTGGAGTTGGCGCAACTTCGTTCGCCGGAAATGGATCCGGAGTACGCAAGCCACGTTCATCGTTCTGAATTGAGACGCAACCCATTGTGAGCACCGGAGCAAGAGTGGCCCAAGCTGGGAGGCGGCGATCTTGTCATCCACGACGCCGCATCGCGCAAGGAACTCAAGCGCGTTCCCATCGGCCACGGGGCGGCGGGTATCCTCATCGACTCAGTCGCCAACCGCGCTTTTGTTGCCTGCGGTCCCGACAACTATGTCGCTGTATTGGATCTGAAATCGATAGAGCTTATTGGGCGCATCGAAGTTGGAGGGGAACCGGACGGTTTGGCGGGGGCGGTCCGACCGTAGACATCAGATTGCGCGGTTTTGTCTCTCGAACTCGGTGTTGAACGACATGGAGGCATTTGTCGCCCGCGACTGCAGGCGTTGCCAGTTGGGATGAGTTCCAGCCGTCCTGAGGACTAAAGTGCAGTTGGTGTCTGTTGTTTGGCGGAACCTCGTTTGGGCCTCTGGCAGGTGCCGGAGACGAGTGCGCAATCCACGCGTCATTTGAATCCAAGGCCCTGCGACGTTTTTCGCCCCCGATTCTTACCACGCTGTTGAGCTTTCATCGATTCCCCTTGCCGAATAAAGCAGCATAAAAAGGTGGAAGCGAAAGATCCGGCCCGGCATGCAGCCGCGTGTCTGTGCATTCATTGGATTGGAAGCGCATGCATCAGTCCACCGTCCGTCCACAGCGCATTCACTCCGCGCGGTAACTGGAAGGAAGCGCCGATCGTACGTTGGTAGATTTCCCCGTAATTGCCGACCGCGGAGATTACCGTGGCGGCCCAATCCTTATTCGTCAGCCCTAGTGCCTGACTCGTGACCCAATCGATTCCCAGCAGGCGCTGCACCGCCGGGTCTTCGTTTGTCCTTTGTGCGGCCACGTTGGCACGAGTGACGCCACTTACCTCGGCCTGGATAAGCGCATGGATCGTCCAGTCGACCAATAGCCCCCATTGGGCGTCGTCGCGCCGGTAGGCGGGAGCAACGGGCGAAAGTGTGAACAGGTCGGGGAGAATGCGTGCGTTCACCAACTGCCGGTATTCATGACGCAGCGGCGCCAGCCGGGTGACGTAAGCGCCGACGGCAGAACACCAGTGCGTCGCCATGGCATCGTCCATCTCGCCCTCTTCCTGCCATGTGGAGACCCGCATCTTGAGCACACCCGCATCGGCGCGCGCCTGCAGAACGCGATCATTTTCGGTCCCGTCGATCACGCAGATCTTGCGGCCAGCAATATCTTTGAGCGACATCGCCGCCAGTTCCGGCTGCACCAGAACCGCCAGGCCGTCGTAGAACACCGGCGGACCGAAAGCTATCTGCCAGTGCGCGGAGGCTGAGGCGCTCGGAGTCACTCCGACCACGAGATCCACACGCAACCGGCTGAGTCCCTGTTCGGCCTCTTGTTCAGAATTGAATGTGGTGATTTCGATTTTGGCGCGCGTACCCAGGGCAGCGACACCGACAGCCTTGCAGATCTCGGAATTGAGCGAACTCAAGTCCCCATGCAGGTCGACCTTGTTCCAGTCTTCTCGCGCAACGACCACGCCGCAGTGAAACTCACCAGCCGCCTGAATCCGCCGGAGCGTAGCGCCGACGACAGGAGGTGTTTCCGCGCCCGCGTACGCCGCGAGCCCGAGCAGTGCTGCGGCCAGCAATCCATTCCACTTCAAGATCATGTCATCCATCTTTTCGGGCAGCTCTCCGGGACGGCCTGGCGGCCGCCCCGGTTACTTCGCTGGATTACTGGGGCCAGGTGGTTCCAGTGCCGGTGGGAGAGTTTGCAGTGGTGTTGCCACTGGTGTTGTAGTACGGGCTACCGAGGCTCACCGTGGGACGGGGATTGAAGTCTGCGGGCGGCGGATCGCTTACCGGCACGGCCGTTTGCGCACCGGTCGGATCGAATGGAGCCGGGTTGTAGTTGCCGTTGATATAGTCCGTCGGCACAATGTTGAGCGCCGCGTTGGCGCAAGCGCCAGATGCACTGTAGTGCGGCAGCGTTACCACCTCACTTGCCGGAATCGCGGCGTATGTTTCAGGCAGCGGGGCAACATTCCCCAGCAGCCGGTCGTTGTCGAAGGCTTCAGTGAGATCACCCATGCCCGGAAAGACGTCACCAGGCCCGAGGGCGGTCTGCGGCGTGGTGCTGTTGGGCTTGCAGAATGGGTTGATCGCCGTTGTCGTCGTGTTCGCGCCGGGTCCCACCAGCGTCGGTGCGACAGTGGGTGAGGTATAGGTGGGCGGAGTGGTGCACAGGGCCGCTCCGGCGGTGAACGCCGCAGCCTCGTCCGGCAACTGTCCGAGTGGAACCAGACCCTTCAGTTCCTCGACGAAGCGGACCACCGCCGAGTGCTCGCTGTAAACGTGGCTCACTCCATGCGTGACCGCGAACGGCGAGATCACGATCAATGGGATGCGCGGGCCGCCGGTCTCGGGCTGCCCGTCAGGGCCCCAGGTGCGGAACTGTTCGGGTTGATGATCGAAGAACCCGTCCGACTCATCGTAGGTCACGATGATCGCGCTCTGACTCCAATACGGGCTGTTCGCAATCGCGTTGACGGTCGCGGCCACCATTGATTCCGAAATCTGCGAGTCCGAATACGAGCCGTGGTCGTCGTTGCCGGCGAAGTCCTGCCGCACGGTCGGATTCGGATCCAGCGGAGTTTGGTTGAGGTTGTTGTAATAGCCGCCGCGGATGTAGTAGACGCCTGGGATTAGCGTCTCGTTGGCGACATCGGTGTAAAACTGCTGCAGGCCATGCAGATTACTCAGCTCGACGGTGTTATCGCCGAGGTACCCGAAGTACTGCGGACCATTGTGGTGCACGATGTAGGAGGCATGTTCCGGGACGTTTGTATATATGTTTTCATCGGTCTTGATCGCCGTGCCGTCAAAGGGCTCGGGACCGTAGCCCTGCTGGTACCATCCCCACGGAACGTTCGGGTCTTTCACCGCGATCGTCGCCATGTCTTGTTGCACGTCGGCCAAATCGGCTGTCGGGTGCTGATCGAATTGCGTTAAGGTATTGATCTCACTTCCCATGAACGACAGAGGAAGAGAGGCAAAGGTCAGAGTTGCCTGACCGGCCCTCGGAGTGCCGATGGAGGTCGGGGACTGGCCCGGGCTTGCCGTTTCGTCGGGACCAAAAGGGGGCTGGATCGACGCGTTGTCGCTGATGCTGCCGGCAAACGGCGCCGAGTCGGTCTCATTCGGCAGCGTGTACTGGGCGTGGGGCACAGCGGTCGGAGAGCCATAGCTGATGCTGTAGCTGTCGTAGTTGTCCGGATGGAGCACCCACTGCGTGTCGCCGGTCTGCGAACCAATCATGGCGATGGCATTCGGAGTCGAAGGCCCGATGGCGGTCTGGTGCATATTGTCGAAGAGCGTGAACCGGTCGGCATACTGCCACAGGAACGGGATGGTGTCGCAGTCGACGTGGCCCATCACGATCTCGCCCTTCTGCTTGGCTTGCAGCGTGACCTGACTGGTGGGAACCGCGTGGGTCGAGCCACTAAAGATGGCGGCGCCGGTACCGGAGCTGTCGGTGTTGTAGTAGAGTCCTTCCTGATCGAGCGGGAAGCCGTCATTCTGCGGCACCGAGCGGGTGGCCTGGTCGGAGTGCAAATCGTTGATGTAGCCGGTGTGGCTGTGATCGACCGAGAACATGTCTTCCGAGTAGATCGGCGTGACGGTACCCGACTGATTGACGATCTGGCGCGGCACCAGGAACGGACTCACCGTCGAATAGTTCAGGCTGCCGCTGGGCGTGACCGTCTGAATCACGGATTTAAAGCTCGGAAAGGTGTTACCCGGCTGTGAGGAAGGGTCGCTGGAGTTTGCCTCGGGGTACGTGGAGAAGAGTCCATTGGCTCCGGGGAAGCTGCCGAAGTAATGATCGTAGGAGCGGTTCTCCTGGAAGATTACAAACACGTACTTCACCTTGCTCTGCAGCGCGGCAAGCTTTTGCGCCGCCGTCATCGCTGTCATGGAACTGACGCTGTGGTACGTCGGCGAGGTCGAGCCAAACGATACCGTAGGGGCCTGCGTGACCACGCCTACGCTAAAGGATGCGGTTTGCGTAGAGCTGAGGGTGGCAACTGTCATGGTGTTCGTTTGGACAGTTGCTGTAGGAGCGATGGTAAGAGTCGCGGTCGCTGTCGTCCCACTCGTGACAGCAACGTTACTGACCGTAATGCCTGAACCGGCCGGAAAGCTCGCCGTGGTGGTATTCAGCTGGAAGCCAGTGTTCAGTCCGGTGATGGTGACCGGCACCGACTGGCCCTGCATTCCGGATGCCGGCGCCAGGCTAATGCTCTGTGGGAGCAGAGGCGGGGAAGCCGGGGGAGGGGTTGCTTGTTTGCTGCCCCCGCAGCCGAAGAATGCGAAGGTCAGCAGGAACGCCGACAAGAATAGCGAAGTTTTCTTCATGTTTTTGTCCTTAATCCTTTCCGGCTATTCCGCCCTCGCGCGGCAACGTGGGGAGGAGTCCGAGAAGCGAGACCGATTGCTTTTCAACTGCGTGGAGAGGAGAGCGGAAACCCGTTGTTACGTGTGTTAAGATCCTGATCGCCCGTGAACGGGCAGGCACAAGCAGCGGTGAACCGATACTAGCCACCGTTTGTGAAATTTCTGTCAATGGCTGATTTATATGGGACCAAAAAATTCGGGGCGGTCGCTAGAGCCTGTTATTACTCACAAGTCTTAGTGTTGTAACTGGAGCGCCCATCTGAAGGCGCGAGTCGGCACTCATTCATGCAGGGCGCTTCTGATACAGCGACTTGAAGGAAGCCGCCCCTATGGAAGGCAATATGCTTTGAATGGGTCTGCTCGGTTGCGGTGGGCTCAGCAAAACGCATGGACGTTGACGATGCGCTGCTTTGAGGGTGGGTTGAAGCTTCGCAGGGGCACAGAGTGGCGTCGAACAGAAGCTGAAGTGATAGCCGACCCGGCATCCGGAGTCAGATGAGACAAGGGGCCTGCATGCGCGCCGAAGCGCGGTCAGATGCCGAGGATGGGAACGAGGGTTCATGCTGCGCACCTGCCAGCTTCAGGCGGAGAGCGGAGCAAGAGCTGCGCGGCGGAGAGCCGTTCGACAATGCGCATGGTTCCGCCGCAGACTGGGCAGTTGCAGAGAGAGTGAGTTGCTTCGGCAGAAGGTGATACATGCGGAGTTGCGCTTTCCTCTGGGCGGTTGAGCAATCGAAAGCAGAGCGGCAGAAGTGTCGCCCGGTTCCGGTTGGCGAGGAAGCCGAAGTTGCGGATGCGGACGAAGCCTGGCGGCAGCAGATGGAGCAGAAGGCTTGGGGCTAGAGCATGCGTAAAGTGCGATTTCGGCCTGCCGGACGAGAAGTTCGCGCGTGACCTCTTCGCTCGTAGCATTCCAATCGAGCAGATCGGAAGAGCAATTACCTTGGGGTGCTCTCGAAAAAATGCCAGTTTGCTGAACGGCACAGATGACGATCTCATCGTCCGATTCGCCTATTTTCGGGATCTTATTGAGGAAGCGAGCGAAACGGACCCTGGTTACTGGAAGGATATTGTCAATCCGCTGCTGACGAAGCTGGAAGCCAAATGGGTAGCAGCTCAGCAAAGTGCCTCACGTAATTCTGCATCGGCACTGCGCAAGAACAAAAACGAGACGAGATGATGCTTTTGATTCTCGTCTCTTTTCGATTCGAGTAAATGGACACAGTGACCAAGATGCGTTTTTTAGAACGGGATGTCGTCGTCGGAGATTTCCGCGGATTGGGCGTAGTCGTTGGCTGCAGGGGCGGGGCGCTGGTCGAAGCCTGCCGCGGAGGAGCTGGCGGGACGGCTGTAGCCGCCGCTGGCGCCTTCTTCGCGGCCAGAGAGAAGGGCGAGTTCGTTGACGATGATCTCGGTGCGATACTTCTTCTGGCCCGACTCCTTGTCGTCCCAACTGCGGGTCTGGATCTTTCCCTCGATGTAGAGTTTGGAGCCTTTCTTCACGTAGTCGCGAACGATCTCCGCGGTGCGGGTGAAGGCGACCAGGTTGTGCCATTCGGTGCGGTCCTGCCAATTGCCCTGGGCGTCTTTCTGACGGTCGCTGGTGGCCATGGTGAAATTCGCGACGATGGTGCCGCTGGGGGTGGAGCGGATCTCGGGGGTCTTGCCCACATTTCCTAAAAGAATGACTTTGTTTACGCTCTTTGCCATGGTTCTGCACTGTTGCCCGCTGCCAAAATAGCGTGTCCTTCGCTAAAACAGCGTGTCCTTCGCTAAAATAGCGTGTCCCTGGAACACTCTTAGTCAAGACTACAGCGGACTCCCTTCTTTTGAAGTTTCATACAATCTCACAGAGTATATCGGATTCAATCGCCTGAGAGCGCTCGTGAGCCCGAAGGGACGGGCGGGTTGCCAGCGTTTCGACTACACCTAGCCCACATTTTTCTACGAGAAATGATTTTGTTTCTTAGGGTTACGTGCGTAAATGTTGTGAGTGCGATGCGAACTCAATGCCCCATTTGGTCTGGTGGGACAGGATTCTACTGGCGGTTGAGGCGGGCGCGGCCTTCAGATGCGACCGCCTATTGCGGTTTTCTGCTCTTTGCCGATTTCCCAAGCTACACCCTCAAGGCTAACCGGATGTTCTGTACGCATTCATCTGGGGCGCGATAGACTTGTGGGCCGAGGAAGCGCAACACCTGCCAACCTTCAGATTGAAGTTGATTTGATTGACGCGTATCGTGGATTCGCTGCCGCAGTGCGGAGTGAAACTCCAGTCCATCAGCGTAGATCAAGACTCGCCTCGGTGTCAGGTAGGCGAAATCTGATCGGGTTATCAGGCGCCCACTGGAATTGTAGACTTAGTTTTGTTTTAGGGGTTCTGGCAGTCCCGCCTCTCGGATTGCCTGGAGAAGTCGCAATTCAAGCGGCGATTCACAGCCTTCCTTCCTTGCCTCGTCCCAGTCGGGTCCCTCCCCCTTTGTTGGCTGGCTCCCGGGGGCAAGGGGCTTCAACTCACTCGCGGCCGCCGCTTGGAGGTAGGGCATAGCGAGCCTCCAGTTGAGGACTCCGTCTACCCTCTGATTCCGATAATTGCGAAGACATCGGTAGCAGGACGCGGGGCAATCGTGCCCGTCCAGGTGCCGAACCGTGGCTCCTGCCACTTTCTGAAATCCGCGAAGTAACGCTTCGATGATTCCGGAACCGCCCAAAATCTTGTCTACCCAAAGAATTTCGAGCGCACGACTCTTCCCGTCGCCATCACGTGCGGTCTGGACGATCACGTCGAGATCGTCATCGTCCAACTCGAAGTACTTCCGCGCACCTTCCAGCAATGCCGATCCAATCGACCATGCCCAGGCAACTCCGTCCTCGCCCTGTTCCTCAAGGCCATCCAAAATGAGTCTTAGAGTGTCAGCTTTTGTTTGTTGACCGAGCGAGACTGCTCTTGGTTCGCCATTACACCGCTTGGCATGCGGGTCTATGTCTGCACGCGGGTCCCGAGTCGGCTTGCGGCCACGGCGCCGCAAGTCCGACGGAGTCGGCAGAACAACCTTCCGAACAATCTCGCCGCAGTTCTGGCACATCCGGAACCCCTCGGGACGAACAGCAGCTCCTTCGCCGTCTCCGTCTGATGGAAGACCCTGCGGTCCATGGTTGATCCACCATATATGTTCTTGACGACGCAGTCCTAATTTTCAATCGCCGATCTCCCAAGGGTATGAAGGTACGTCGCGTTGCGGATGTGGGCGCACGTCATAGCTTCCTTGCTGTCTCTCCTCTTCACTGTCAGGTTCCACCTCGTCCAGAGAAGCCTGAAATGCGGCAGCATCCCATGCTTCGAAATTCCCAGCCGAGAGTTCCGAGTTGCATCTTCTGCAGTTGTTGATTGAAGCCTGAGCCAAGCCGCAACTCGGGCATTCGGTGAATCCAAACTTTTCGGGTCCGCGGCCTGTTCCTAGAGTTCCAGGCCGATGAAGGGCAAGTCCATTGACAGACCAACGATGGCCGCGGGCGTATACAGTTTGACCTGGACAAAACTCCCGTTGTGCTTGGAGGCGCCCCGCAAATACGACATCTGGGTCAAGTCCGAGAGACAAGGAGCCCGGGTCGCCAGGGAAGGCATATCCAGGTAGCAATCCAGCCTCCGCTAGAACGCTCGGCAGGTATGCGTATTTGTGGTCGCTGCGCAGTTTCTGCGCCAGGCGCCGATAGGAGGACTCGGTGAACTCCTCTGCACGATTCAGGCCGACTCGTATTCCTGAATTGCTCATGCGGTTCACTGCATCGGAAATGAGAGCGCCCCTCAGAGTGATCGCCGTTTGAACACTTTCGAAGTTGCGAATCCGTGGCCTGTTGCCGAGTCGACATCTGCGCCATGCGCGCTTACACCCGGAATGTCGCCCACCTGGGCCAGCGTGTCGAGGTTAAACACGCCAATATGACCTGTGGAGCCCGAGCGCGCAACATAAAGGTTGCGACCGTCGGGGTCGGCAGTCACATCGTCGAATCCGCCATCGCCTCCCACGAGTTGAATCTTGAGCACATTGTATTGCCCGCTGTCCTGCGCGCCGGCGAGGTTGGCAAATGGAAGCAGAACGGCGAACGCTGCAAGGATAAGCAGTTTGCAAGACATGGTGAAACCTCCCGCGAAGGATTTCCCCGGCCAGTCAGCTGCCGAGACTGTTCAAATCGAGAATTGATCTCCGTCTCTTCGGCAAATTCAGCATACAAGCTTCAACGCAAAAATCCACTGAAAGAGAAGAATGGCGCGAGAACTAATTCGGAACAGTTCCGCTCCCGGTACCTGTGTCTCAAACTCAACCGCGTCCTCAGCAGCAAAGCAGAAGACAACTGCCAAGCCCCGGCGGATGTTCAAAACACTACGTTTTCAAATGATCTCTAACAGGCCGACGATCCAGGCAGAACAGGAATCCGCTACATCGTTTGGGCGACTTTTGCACAAGTGCTTTCTGGGTTGCTCGATCAACTTCGCCAACGGCATCCGGCCCGATGCCGAAACCCTGATAGACGTTGACAGTGTCCTTGTCCTGCTCACGGGCGATGGCGATGAAGGCGAAGTGAGGCGAAGATTTGTGTTTCGGCCAGACTTGCCTTTCCAGTTCAGGCATCTCGATTTAGCAGGGGCGAGCGGAAGTACCGGTCAGCATTCATCGGAATACCATCCGGAACGACACTCTGCCAGCAAGTGCTGTTCAATGTGAATCAAAGGGCCGGCCAGAGGTTCTCGGCCCGTCGATCTCTGTTTTGTGTTAGTGCGACCTCACTGTCAGGTTTCCGCCGGCGTAAACGACTTTGTAATTTGCCGCCGTCAGGGATTCAGTAGCGAAGGCGATCGGATATGTCCCCAGCGGCGAACTGGAGGTTGCAGTGGTTGATAGAGTTGCTGTTCCAGTTAGAACGGAACTGGTATCTCCGTTCTCGAAGCCAGTGACAGTGTAGGTCAGGGCAGGGATTGTCTCGCCCAACTTCATTCCGATGTTGTTGGCTCGCGCGGTCAACGTCGCCGGATTGATCGTCAACGTCGCGTCCGGCCCGGCAACAAGGGTATAGTTGGATGCCGTGATTCCAGTTAGGTTCACCGAGATGGGGTATGTACCCACTCCGGAGGGCGAAGTGGCCGTTGTAGTCACGGTAGGAGCCGCACTCAACACGCTGGCGGTTTGTCCGTATTTCAGCCCAGTCACTTGGTAGCCAAAGGCCGGCAAGGCATTCCCGTATTTCATCGAAGCGCCGTTGGGCTTGACCGTGAGCACGGATGGAACCACGGTGATGGTTCCACTTGCCGCAACGAAATAGTAGTTAGCAGCGGACAGATTTCCTATACCGATGAGGAGAGGATAAGTGCCCACGTTCGGATGAGTGCCCCAAACTGGAGTTACGGTTGGCGCACCGCTCACCACCGCACTGGTGTCGCCGTTCCAAAATCCGGTGATGGAATAAAGGTCCGATAGGTAGGGCGCATCGTCCCCATAGCCCACTGAGAACTGCGTCGTTCCCGGCAGAGGAGAGTGCGGCATGACCATCAACTCGGCCTTCGTCACGACCAGTTTGACGGTTGCCGTCGCAGGCGAGTAACCGGGATCAGTTGGGGTGAAGGTAACGGTGAGGGTTTGCGTCCCGGCGTTCAGCACTGTGCCGGCGGCAGGCGAATACACGAAGGCGCCGGCGATTTTGTCGGCGGCATTTAGTTGCGCCGCGCTCAGGGCGGTTCCATAGGTGATGCCGGGCGGGTTGGCCCATTTGATAGCGGGCGCAGGCTTGACAAAGCCGGTTCCGCTCAGCGCGATGCTCTGCGTGGCGTTGGTCTGGTTCAGATCGTTGTCCATCAGCACCACGCTGCCGCTATTCAAGCCTGCGCCGGTCGGCTCAAACTCCACGGAGATGTCGCATGCTGCGTTGGGGGCCAGCGGAGCGCCCGAAGAGCAGAGGTTACCGTCGCCGGTGTTCGCCCGGAAGTTAGCCGGATAACTCGGATTGCCGCCCGTCGAAGACGCGGTAAAGACCAACGGCTGGTTGCCGATGTTCATGACGTTGACCGTCATTGCCCCGTCTGCGGTGTCGATTGAACCAACCCATGTCGAGGTGGGGAAGCGCAGGCTTGGCGCGTCGGCGAAATCTTCCTTCACTACCCTGAAGTTGCCCGAATCGGCGATAAAGACGTTGCCGTATCCATCTACCGTGAGATAGGTGGGAGCGTATAGTCCGCTGGTTGGCACCGTAGACAACGTGTAATTGCCCGAAGACAGCGTATCCTTGAACACCGCGCTGGTATTGGAACTATCGCTATAGTAGACATTGCCGTTCCCATCTACCGCGACCGCAGTCGGAGTCGCCCCGCTACCGATCGGCAACGTGCTTTCCGTGTAGCTTCCCCCGGAAAGCGCCTCCTTCAACAGACGGCCGTTATAGGTGTCGGCAACGTAGACATTGCCACTCCCATCCACAGCGACTCCGCAGAGGACACTGGGGTAGGTCGGGTTGCTGACCGGCACAGTGCTCTCGGTGTACGTGCTGCCGGACGGCGTCTCCTTGTAGATTTGATAGCTGGCGGAATCGGCGACGTAGACATTGCCGCTACCGTCTACGGCGACTCCGCAAGGGTTTTGGAGGTTGCTGGATGTGATCGAGCTTTCGAGGTAGCCGCTTCCGGAGGGTGTTTCCTTCAAGATGCGGTTGTTGCCGAAATCGGCGATGTAGACGTTGCCGGCCCCATCCACCGCGACACCTTGAGGGGCACTCAGCGGGCTGGTGGAGATCGTCCCCTCTGTGTAACTGCCTGCCGAGAGCGAGTCTTTCAGCACAACGTAGTTACTTTCGTCGGCGACATAAATGTTGCCGGAACCGTCGACCGCGACTCCCGAGGGTTGGCCCAGCACGCTGGCATCGAGCAAGGTGGGCTGGGCCCCAGGCAGATAGTCGATCTGCGGCCCTGAAGCCGTGCCTTGCAGGTAGCCCGTAGCAAGGGTGTTGCCGGAGCCATCCTGGAGCACTACCGCACCGTAGCGGGTCCCTGGGACCGTGGGCGTGAAGGTCACATTCACGGTGCAGGTCTGGCCGGCTGTGTAGGCTGTATCGGTGGCGCACGCCCCGCCATTGGCCTCAGCAAAGTCCAGGTTCGGGGCTCCCTGCGTCAACACCTGGATCGTACTCAGCTCTCCTGCGGCCATAAAGGCCAGCGTGAGTGTTGCCGCAGAACTGGAGACGCCGACGCTCCCGCCTCCGACCGTCTGAGTGGCCCATGCTTGGGTCAGAGCCAGGCTAGGCGCGGTGAACGCCCGGTAGGTATAGGCACCCGGAGTCGTCAACTGCAATCCTGAGAGATTGAAGGTGGCAATCCCCCCCGAGGCCGTCGCCGCGAAGGTTTGCGAGAAGCTGCCAGGACCGGTGATGATCAGCCCGATGAGGTCTGCCGCGGAATAGTTCTGCACTCCCCCCGCAGTCTCTTCGACTACCGTGAAAGCACTGCCGGCATTCCAACCTGGCCACACATTCGCTGGGGGCGCGCTCCCGAAGCCCAGTTGTGTTACAGCACTCTGCTGAACACGGGAGCCGTTCAGCGACACAATCTGCGTTGTGCTCTCCGAACTATTGTCACTGAAAGTAAGCTGCCCGGTGTACGTACCAACCGGTGTGTCGCTCATGGCGATACTTACCTGGCAGCTTGCTCCGGCCGCAAGCGTGCTCCCGCAGTTGTTCCCACTGATGGAAAACGCACCGCTTCCCATCAAACTCACGTTTGAGATAGCCAGCGCGCCATTCCCAAGATTGGTTAGCGTCGCCGACTGCGCTGGAACTGGATAGCCCACAGGAATTGAGCCAAAGCTGACCGCGCTCGGGAAAAGCCCCGCAATGGGCCCGGAAGAGCCGATGAGGACTGCAGCAGTCCCGTCTACCTGATTGTTGGTCAGGTCGCCGTTGGTGGTGGAAATGGTGGTGTTGGTCAACACCAGTTCGGTTGTCGCAGTCTGGCTGGCGGAGACGTTTCCGCCGTTGTGCGAGAGGTTATAGACGAACGCGCCGCCATCGGCGTTGCCCCCGGAATCGACTGCCGTGTTGCCCCAATAAGGAACGTTGTCGAGCAACACGACGCCATTGAGGTTGAAGATCGCGCCACCGAAGCCGTGGGCCGTTCCATAGCCCCAGCCGCCAGCCGCGGAATTGGAAGCGAAGGTGCATTCAATGACGGAGACCAAACCTAGTTGATTGAAAATGGCGCCGCCAAATCCTGCTCCGCCGCCGCCGAGTGGCGGCCAATCGCCGAATACGGGAGAGGCTGGCGACGCTCCGAATCCACCGCTTGCCGCTGAAACATACGGATTCATGTTGAATCCACCACCCCCGCCAAAGCCGCCATTCACATAAATCTCAGAGTCTGATCCGCTACCGCCTCCGCCATAGCCGCCATTGCCGCCGCCGTCTTGCCCAGAGCCGCCACCGCCGCCCACTCCGCCACCGCCGCCAAACCCGGGTACATTTCCGGGGCACGCCCCATTGTCCCTTGCACCGCCGCCCCCAAATGCGCCGCCTCCGCCGCTACCGCAGGCGCTAACCCCGGCCCAGACGTAATTCGCCGGAAATCCTCCACCGCTGCCTGCCCCATAGGCGCCCGCTCCGCCAGTATTGACGGCGACCGCATTGCCGCCGACCTCATTGGGGAAATAACCGCCGCCGCCGCCGCCGCTCTCGAAGCCTGTGCCGCCGTCGCCTCCAACGGAGCTCGATCCGCCGTCGGTCGTGGACGGGCTGTAAGTGCCGCCGGGGTAAGGAGCGCCTCCTTCGCTGCCTTCAAATCCGCCGCCGCCTTCTCCGCCGTTGTACCGAAACCCCCCTCCTCCTCCTCCAAATCCCGCTCCATCTCCTCCCATTCCGCCGCCGCCGCCGCCGGCGACACTCGGACAAGCTGGGGAAGGTGGGTAATCATCACAGGAAACACCGGCGCTTCCGCCCTTGGACAGGTTCGAAGTGAATGTCACCCCGACCAACGAGAGTGAGCCCTGGTTGTAGATGGCTCCCCCCATTCCCGCGCCTCCACCGCCGGTGGCCCCACCGGAATTGCCGCCATTTCCGCCCTGCGCCAGACCGCCGGTCAGGGTAAGATCGGCCAGCGTCAGTCTGCCCGCCGGAAGCGTGCTGAATCCGCCGGAAACATAGAAAAAGCGGAACTTGGGTGAGCTCGAGGCGCGGCTGATGGTCGCCCCGTTGCCATTGATGGTGATGGCGCTGGCGATCGCCGGAAAGGCATTCGGCCCGTACCACCAGTCCGATGGCGCACTCACCGAATAGGCGCCGCCACTGGCCAAGTCTATCGTTCCGCCGCCATTGGCATTCAGCGTCTGGATTGAGGAGATCAGCCCGGCTACGTCCCCATTGGCCACATTGATGGTTTGCCCGGCTTGCGCGCGCGCCGGCCACGGCGATCCTGGGCCCAGCAGCAAGGCCAAGAGCATAACCAGGGATTGAAAACGGGGAGACCGACGAAGAGCCGGTTGGAACACGCACGCTATTGCTTCAGGGGAAGCGGCGACTCGTTTGTGCAACATAAGTTATTGACCTCTCCGGTAGTTCCTACGTCCCGCTGGACGGGGGATGCGCACTCGTTCATCTTCATCCGGAGGAGCAAGACTTGGGGAATCGCCCGCAACTCCGTCCGCAAAATTCTGCCTTACTGCACAAATAGGGACTGCTTGATAAGAGAATCCACGGTTGTCCCAGCCGCGTCCATTCGTTTGGTTCTGTCGTTTGCACCCCCGGCAGCGAGGCACCAGATCTACGGTCTGGACAATCAGGAAAGGAACACTTCATTTTCTCGGGGAAATCGGGCAACGATCATCCTTCGTAAGTTGTTGAATTTACCAGAGAAGAAAAATATGCTCCTTGGGAAAGAGAGTCGATCCGGCGAACGAAAGCGGGCAGCCGAGGACAACCCCGATTCCGGAAATTCGACCCGCCTTGGAACTCGATATAGTATGCAAACCGGGGAATAGGGACAGCATTGACCGTTTCATTTTCTTCCTCCTAAGCAATTGCCAGGAGCATCCTCGTCGGCGGCTACCTGGATCAGCAAGACAAGAATCCAAAGCCGCTCATCTGGACCGCCAAAGCCACCGACATATTGGGAAGAGTTTCCCGCGCTCAGGCCGCTATCCATTGACGCCAAACCCGCACTACCTTATTCATCGCCCACAAAATAAACCTATTAATAACATTCCCGCCTGGACGGGAAAACACAGTTATCTGTCACTAGAGATGGCAGATTCTAAGTGCTGACCCTGCCGCGTTTGGCAGTGTTTGTACCTCGAAAGGTCCTTGGCACGGTATTGCATAAGGGGATGATCCGGGCTGTTTGGGGTGCGCAATTGGAGTTGCCCATCAGTGTGCCAGCACAAGGGTCGAGCCGCTCAAGACGAACCTTCGGGGGCTTCGGTTTTCATACCCGCAATTGGTTGAGCGCAAGCCCCTTCCGGCTCGCGCTCAATCTCTTTGAAGATCGCTGGATACTGCGCTTCGAGATCCGTCCGCTGTCGAACTAGCTCGCGATGGCTTGCATTCAAAAACCCGACTGGATCGTCGCCACCGCCAATACCGGTTAGGTCGAACAGGCACTCTGCCGCCTCAAATTCATCTAGAGAAAAGGGTTCTCCATCCTGATTTCGCATCTTCGAAGACGCCAGACACATGCTCAACATCCCGCATTTGCAATTCGCCGATGCAGCGAGATTGATTTGAAACTAAATTCTTGTGGTTCCGCCGGTGTCAAATCCGGTAAGCGGGAATGATGGTTGCGCCGGGGAATATTACTCGTCACTTCGGTAGCATCCCCACAGTCCAAGCACAAAAAACTAGAATCCCCGTGGCCTACACGGAAAGCAATCCTTGCCATCTTTAAATTGAAGAATTGAAGGAAGCCGAGGTCCCTCCGGAAATTCACCTGAAATGCACAGGATCCGCGAGAGACCCTCAAATAACGCCAAAGCTCACCTTGACCACAGATAGGGAATGAAAAGTCGCCTTCCCGCAAGGTTTTCTTGGTCACGACGTCGATCCTGACGATTGACAGCAAATGGTCAGCGGAACTGGCAACGCCGTGGCTGACAAAGCGCAGGCAGGCGTACCGGCTTGGATTACCGGTTTGAGTTCATGACCGCTTCATCGATAACTTTGGCGGTAGCTGGCGTGAAGCGGTGTGGGTAGACCAAAACATACCACAATACTCTTCAATTCTCCCTCGGAGGCCAAGCCAACTCCCTGGCCTTCATCGCACTCTCAGGTGAAGGGCTCCAGGTTTAACTTGATTACGGGATCTTCACATTGGATGCGGAAGGGCTTCACTTGACCTTTACCCCGAAATGCAGATAGGTCCCCGGAAACGTCGGTTTTCGATCTCACGTTTTGCCAGAGTTGAAGCACCGCGATCGCGTTACGGAGCTCAAACGCAAAAACTCTCTCGAATACGTGTAAATCGGACAGGGAGTTAGCGCCTCGTGCAGGCGTAAGACTATGTAAATGAATGCCTTATGGCAATTGCGAAACGGGGTTTCGCGTGCACACGACAATTGGCAATTGCCTGTGAAATGGCAGGCAAAATGTCCCAAACTGATTAATAACCGGAATGGTTCGAGTGACACTGATTTGTGACAAAAAGTCGCCTTGTAAGTTATTGATTCTAAATAAAACGGAGGGGTAAGCTATTTTGGCAGCTGACAACACCTGCTGACCGCTGCTAAAACGAGGTGTCCCTCGAAAAAGCAGCGTGTCTCCGGAACACTTTTAGTTGAGACTTCAGCGGACTCCCTTCCTCCGAGCTTTCTTACAATCTCACAGAGTATATCGGATTCAATCGCCTGAGAGCGGTCGCGAGCCCGAAGGAACAGTCTGGTTGCCAGCGTTCATTCGTCAACTGTCCGATCTGTTTCTGGGGGGAATGTATTTAATTTCTGATAGTTGCATGCTCAGAAAATCGTGTACGCTACGCGATTCTCATGTCTTGTTTGGTCTGTGGGACTGAGATCTTCAGGCTGTTGAGGCAGGCGCGACCTTAAGATGCGTCCGCCTTTTGCGGTTTCTGCTCTCTGTCGGTTTCCCGAGCTACACGCTCAAAGCTCACCGGAGGTCCTCTACGCACACATCTGGGTCGCGATCGACTTGTGGGCCGAGGAAGCGCAACTCCTGCCAACCCTCAGTTTGAAGCTGATCCCACCAGCAGACGTTCTGTGATTGTGCTGGCTCAGATGGGGACGATGGCCTTGATGGCTCTTGGGAAGAATATGGATAGTTATTTGGTTGGCTACCGAACGCGAAGCGTTTTATCCCGCTTCAGCCGAACAGGCGACTTTCAGGCGCAACGTCAACCCACCACCTTTCAGGTGGTAGCCGTTGAACTCGACTTTTGTCGTCATCAAGTGCATTCGCTCTTATGACCTCGCGGAGTTTGCAGCGAGCAATCTCTTCAATTCACTTTCCAACGTGCTTGAGAGATCTCGGACTCCCCGGCGGATTTCCTTTGAATCGATTGCAGCAAATCCCAACTGTAATCCCTCGCGTCCTAGCGGCCGGTGGCAGTAGCGGCTCAAAGGAGTTACCTCGACACCGCGTTCAGCCGCCGCGGCCGCGACCGATTCTCCATTGAGCCCAGTGTGTAGCCAGGCCGCCGTCTGTAATCCGGCCTCCACGCCGGAAATCTCAAGCAACCCCGCCATTCGTTCCCGTGCACACTCGAGAAGCGTCGTGAGCCGCTCCGCGTACACCTCGCGCATGCGTCGTAAATGTCGTCCGAAATGTCCTTCGGTTATGAAATCGCAAAGCGCGGCTTGTTCAAGCAGCGGAGCATGCCGGCTTGTGACCGAGAGTATCGCGGAAACACGGTCCGCTAAATGCGGCGGGAGTACCAGGTATCCCAAGCGAAGAGACGGAAAGAGAACCTTGCTGAAGCTCCCCGTGTACATCACAAGCCCGTGACGATCGAGTCCTTGCAGCGACGGCACAGGACGACCTTGGTAGCGGTACTCGCCGTCGTAATCGTCTTCCAGAATCATTGCGCCAGACATGCGCGCCCATTCGAGCAATTGCAGGCGACGCGCAAGGCTCATCGTGACACCGAGCGGAAACTGGTGGCCGGGTGTGAGGTAAACCAACCTTGCCCCGCGCACGCTTGAGGGCGGCGTCAACATTCCCTCGTCATCCACACGAATAGCAGAAATCTTTGCGCCACGCGATTTCAACGCGATGATTGCCCCAGGATACCCCGGATTTTCGACGCACACACGATCGCCGGGATCGACAAACAATCGCGCGACCAGGTCGATTGCCTCCTGCACACCTGAAAGAATTGCCACCTGCTCCGGGACGCATTTCACACCACGCGATGCTGCCAGATAAGCAGCCACCGACTCGCGAAGGGGCGCATATCCCATGGAAGCGCAACCGAGAAGAAGATGGGTTGATGCGCGCCGCAGCCGCCGCGCTGTGACCTGCGCCCATAGCGTCGCCGGAAAAAGGTCCAGAGCCGGTAGATTGGGCCGGAACGCCCGGCTGGGACGGGCTTCGAGATTCGAGAACCGTTCCAAGTGCTTTGCATAATTGGAAACGCGTGGCGGTCTACCGGGCGCGGTTGATCCTTGACGATCCTCACTTGAAATCTGCAGAAGTTCGTCCGGCAGGATACTGTTTACATGCGTTCCCGAGCCCACGCTGCCCTCGAGGTATCCCTCGGACTTGAGCTGCTCGAACGTGTTGACGATGGTTCCGCGCGCAAGCCCATACTGCCGGGCAAGGTCGCGCGTCGCCGGCAGGCGCGCTCCGGGACGTAGCCCGCCCTCAAGGATCTTACGGCGCAAGGCCTCATAGAGCCAACGGCCGGCAGGCAACCCGGAATCCCGTTCCGGCAATACCAACTCGAACGATGCAGCGCGCTTCATAGCCAAAATGGTATAACACTTTTTGCGTAAATGGATCTTGTTACTGGTCCATAAAACATCTACTGTGAGTGCGTAGGAGGACCGCGATGAAAGCGTTGGACGTGTACGCGTATACCAATTGGATTCTCTTTGGGGCAATACTCGGAAGTGCGATCTTCCCGGTGCCAGTTGCCAGTAGTTCGCCCAAACAGCCTTTCAGCGAGCGAGTGCGCACCATTTTCACTCATGCCTTGCCTCCGCTCGATGGCAACCACTTGAAGGCTACGGTAATTCAGGTTCACTATGGTCCCGGAGAATCCTCGCCGCGGCACGGTCATCCTTGCCCCGTCATCGGTTATGTTGTGCAGGGAGCCTATCGCTCGCAAACCGAGGGCGAACCTGAACGGGTATACAAATCCGGCGATACTTTCTATGAAGCGCCAAACGTCCCTCACGTGCTTTCAGCCAATGCCAGCAAGACAGAACCTGCGACATTTCTCGCAGTCTTCGTTTGCGATCATGACAGTCCGTTGAGCAAAGACATCCCAGCAAACACCGATAGAACGGGGAATTCGCAATGAAGCCGCACACAAACCAAGGCTCAGTAGTGACGCCGGGAGGCATTCGTACCAGATTGCATGCTGTCCGCTGGGAGCGGGCGGGGGTCCTGTATGCACGACTAGCTTTGGGCTCCGCCTTTCTGTCGGCCGTTGCGTCTCGATTCGGCTTGTGGGACAAGACCGTCGATCTGGATCACTTCAAAGGATTCATTCATTACACCGCGGAAGTGAACGCATTCCTTCCCATGGCGCTGATTCCTGCGGTTGCATGGGCAGCCACGATTGCCGAGACAAGCTGTGGCTTCCTGCTGATCGCTGGTATGTGGCCGCGCTGGGTCTCGCTGGCAAGCGCGGTTCTGCTGGCGCTCTTTGGATTGGCGATGACGATTTCCTCTGGGGCCAAATCGCCAATGGACTACTCGGTCTTCTCCGCGTCGAGCGGTGCCACCCTGCTAGCGCTTTATGAGTGGCATCAGGACACAGAACAAACTTCAAAACACAAAATGAAAGGTACATCCGCATGAAAAATCGATGGAAGATCCTTCTTGTTGCCATAACCATTGGGGTCATGACGCTGGGGACAACCGGTTTGTGCGCCCAGCAGGTGAACGACGGCGAACTGCTTCAGGTTCGCGAGTCCGTCTGGCGTGCTTGGTTTGCCGGTGACATAGAATCTCTCAAAGCGTTGGTCCCGACCGAAACAATTGTCATGAGTAGTGGTGAGAAAGAGTGGAAGAATCAGGCAAACGTACTGCAATCCGCTGCAGAGTTTCACGCCCAGGGCGGCAAGCTTATTAGGCTGGAATTCCCGCGAACTGAGGTTCAGCACTTTGGTGACGTGGCAATCGTGTGGAGCGACTTTCTTTTGGAAACAGAAATGGGCGGCAAGAGATCAGTCTCCGCTGGCCGAGCAAGCGAAGTCTTTGTCCGCCGCAGCGGCCGCTGGCTCAATCCCGGCTGGCATACCGACTCCGCAAAATGACCCCGATGGGCAGCAGCGCCGGGTTCCGTGTTTCCTTGTCATAGATCATAAATCGCAACAATTGCGCTTGTAACAGAAAGGCGGAAACATGCAGAGATTCAACTTTCAACGCAACGGGCTGAATTTGTCTTATCTCGATTCCGGCGGCAATGGCCAAGCGCTCATTGCCCTGCACGCTCATTGGATGCAAGGCCAAACCCTTGCGCCGCTCGCGGAAGTGTTGGCACCGGAATGGCGCGTAATTGCTCTGGATCAACGCGGCCACGGCGACTCCGATCACGCGCTGACTTACTCTCGAAGCGACTATATCGATGACCTTCTGGGCCTCGTAGACCATCTCGGCCTAGAGAAGGCAGTGCTGTTAGGCAACTCTCTTGGCGGCGTCAATGCGTACCAATTCGCAGCCCGTTATCCCGACCGCGTTCGGGCTCTGATCATTGAAGACATTGGCGCCGTCATAGCCGATGACACAAGTTTTGCGTTCGCATGGTCCGGGATCTTTAAAACTCGCGGCGATCTGGAAGAACGCATCGGCCCGCGTTTCCTTCCTTATCTTCGCGACTCAATTCGTTCCGTTCCTGCCGGTTGGCATCTCGCTTTCGATCCCTGCGAATTGGCGGCATCGCAGGAATCGGTCAATGGCAATCATTGGCGGGACTGGCTCTCGACCGATTGCCCTGCGCTTCTGCTTCGCGGGCAGCAAAGCCGCGTCACCACGCAACAGCACATGGAAGAAATGGCAATCAGAAGACCTCATACACTGCTCAGGAATCTGGAAGGCGGCCATGTCCTTCACTTTGATAACCCCGCCGGATTCGCTGCAGCAGTGATGGAGTTTTTGGCGAGCCTACCGAGATAGAATCCGAACCACGCGGCGAATTAGCTCGGTGGGCGGGATGAGAGAGCAGCATCTTCAGACCGAGGCGCCGAAACCACTCAGACGGGCTCAACAGCTCATCAATCAGTGCTCAAAAGGCTTGCTCTTCAGCAATTTCCTGGGGTTTGGCCGGCACATTCTCACTGAGCGCGTCATCGGCGGGTCACTCGTCGACGTGCACCTGCCCCCAAAGGTGGTTCCATCAGCGCAATGGGCGTCAAGAGAGAACGGTAGCCGCTGTCGTTGGCGCCTCTGTTCATTCGCGGACACCTCGGAGTGAAGCCGAACACCCCATTTGGTTTCCAGTAACCGGCGATACCCCGCAAATGGCTATTGAATCATATGTTTACATTTTGGACATTTTGGCTCTAGAATTGCATATCTCCCAGTGGGGCCGCATCTTCACCCGGAGGCAACCATGACCATTCTGCTTCAGGACCTCAGATTCGCCTTACGCCAACTGCGCAAATCTCCCGGGTTCACCGTCACTGCCGTTTTGACACTGACGCTGGCCATCGGCGCCAACGCAGTGGTCTTCGGCGTATTGAACGCGCTCATTCTGCGTCCGCTGAATGTGCCTCAGGCAGAGAGCCTTTTCATCATCCAGCATGGGAGCGGCGTCGGGTCCCACTCCTATCCCGATTATCTCGATCTTCGCAAGCGTAATCGCAGCTTCGACGATGTGGCTGTTTTTGCGATCTCTCAGTCAGGACTGGATACGGGCAAAGATCCAACCAATGCCTGGGAATACGAAACCAGCGGAAACTACTTCGATGTATTGCGCATTCAACCGTACCTTGGCCGTTTCTTCCACGATTCCGATGAGCATGGCCCAAACAGCGCGCCCTATGTGGTGCTCTCTTACGCATATTGGCACAGCCATTTTCAGGACGATCCCGGCGTGGTGGGCCGTATTGTTCGGCTCAACAGGCATCCATTCACCATCCTTGGCGTGGCGCCTCCAGGGTTCCAGGGGACAGTTTTGTTTTTCGCTTCGGATATCTTTGTGCCGATGGTGAACCATGAGCAGTTATCCGGCGACAAGTTAATATTGAACGCGCGCCGGACCCGTTGGATTTTTGAGATGGTAGGACGTCTGAAGCCGGGAGTCACTCCGGCGCAAGCCACTGCCGATTTGAGCGCAACGGATTCGCATCTGAAAAAAACCTATCCTAACGATGAAAGCAATGATCCTTATACGCTGGCGCGGCCTGGTCTCCATGGCGACTATTTGAACGGGCCAACGCGGGCTTTTCTCACCGGGTTGATGCTGCTTTCGGGGTTGATACTGTTGGCGGCCTGTGCCAACCTAGGCAGCCTGTTTGCGGCGCGCGCCGCCGACCGATCTCGCGAAGTGGCCTTGCGCCTGGCTCTTGGTTCGAGCCGCAATCGTATTTTGCGCCAACTGTTCACCGAATCTGTGCTGCTCTCGTTCGCTGGAGGCGTAGCGGGACTTGCGGTGAGCATTCTGCTTTTGCACCGGTTGAGCGTGTGGCAGCCGTTTCCGCGATTTCCCCTCCATGTGCCGGTAAGTCCGGACGCGAACGTTTATCTGGTGGCTTTGGTCCTGGCGTTGGTCAGCGGAGTTCTATTCGGAATTGTTCCGGTGCGCCAGATCCTCCGAGCCAATCCGTATGAGATCGTCAAAGCGGGATCGACAGGCGCGTTCGGTCGCCGACTTACTGTGCGAGACATCTTGCTTGTCGTCCAAATTGCGATCTGCGCTGTGCTGGTCACTTCGTCCATGGTTGCTGTGCGTGGACTTATGCGCTCCATGCACAGCAACTTCGGTTTTGAGCCTCGGAACGCGACGTTGGTAGATACCGATCTGACGGCAGCAGGCTACAGCAGCGAAAGAGTGCCCGCAATGCAACGGCGCCTGATCGATACCCTACAAGCGATTCCTGGCGTAGATTCCGTTGGGGCGGTGAATTATCCGCCGTTAGAACCTCCAGGTAGTTGGCAAGGGACCGTCTATACCGACACAACCACGGATCTGAGCCCATCGAATGCCGCGGCCGACCCTTATTGGTACAACGTAACTCCAGACTACTTTCGCGCATCCGGGACATCTTTACTGGCGGGCAGAGCTTTCACCTGGCATGACGACACAAACGCCCCGCGCGTAGCAGTGGTGAACCGGGAGTTTGCAAGCAAGATACTGGGCTCTGTACCGGACGCTGTTGGCCGATATTTCAAGCTCCAAGATGGCACGCGCGTGCAAGTGGTGGGTCTGGTCGAAGACGGAAAATACGTGAATCTCGCCGAGGGCCAGCGGCCCGCGATGTTCTTCCCCCTCCTGCAGTCGCCGGCTAGTTGGACATGGATGGTTGTGCGCTCGAGCCGCGACCCGAAGGAACTTGCCGTGGCGATGAGGAGCGTGCTCCGGGATATCGATCCAGGGTTGGTTCTGGCGATTCGCCCGTGGAGCACAGAACTGGGCGGAGCTTTGTTCCCCTCGCGCATGGCGACAGTGTCGCTTGGCGTGCTGGGCCTGATGGGCGCAATGCTTTCGATCACCGGCATCTTCGGAATGGCTGCCTACTCGGTGAGCAAGAGGCTCAAGGAGTTGGGAATTCGCGTGGCTCTCGGCGCGCAACGCAAGGAAGTCTTGCAGGCCGCGCTGGGACGTGCGTTAAGACTATTGACGATTGGTTCTGGGGCTGGATTGGTTCTGGGTCTGCTTGCTACGAAGGTGCTGGCCTTCATTGTGTATCAGGCAACACCGCGCGATCCACTGGTATTGGCCGGTGTTGTTTTGGCGATGGCTTTGCTGGGCCTGGTGGCCACGTGGATCCCAGCGCAGCGCGCACTGGGGGTCAATCCCCTGATCCTGCTGCGCGAAGAGTGAACAGGGGATCGCTTCCAGGCTACCGTACAACGGGCTTCTTAGCCCATTGGCCATCCAATAATGGCCAGCAATCCACATTCCGGCTGCTTACCTGACGCCACCAATCGCAGGATATTGTGGTTGGTGGTTTTCGCAAACAGGTCCTGTTTGTCGGAGGTAGTGTGTGTATTACGCTGACTAGAAACGTTCTTCGGTTTGATGGGTATTTACTTGACTGCCGCTACCCCAACCTGAAAGCGCTCAGAAGTTCTGAAGCCACAAGATACTGGGGGGTTGAGTCAAGTAAATACCCATCTTTGCAGCAGTTCTAAATGGACCATCGAAACTCAAACGCTATATGCAGATACCTCCATTATCCAGAGCTACACCCGCGGTGAAGCCGAAGCCGTTGGCCAGCGTCGTTACGCAACTGGCCGATGCGCAGCCAACCGGCACTTCCTTCACCGCGTTGTTGCCGGTTTCGGCCACATAGACGCTGCCGCTGGAGTCTGCAGCCACACCGCTGGGAGAGCTGAAACCGCCACCCAGCGTCAGGATGGAGGGGCTGTAATGCACCGTTGGCGCCTGCGCGCCAGCGATCATGCCCAGGCTCAGCGCGAGCGGAGCGATGGCTCCCAGAACGACCGAACGCGTCAAAACCTGGATCGGGTGGGCGAAGCTCGAAGACCGTGACGACAGAGAACCAATGCAGTGTGCGAAGGAGAACATGGCAACGCACCTTAGTTGCTTCATTCGTGCGGCGCGCATGTCTATATGCAGTTGGCCAACAGAGACTTTCACCCGATAGAAACGGACCCAGGTAGGATTGACAACGCTCTCGTTTGGCTGTATTGGACCGGAAGCGAGGGCTTAACGACCGCAGCAAGGGAGCGGAAAAATTGAGGAAACCTTAATTGCTGCCCTTCGATTCCACAGTGATAGCGGTCACGACTTCGATTTTTGGTAACCCAAAGTCGAGGCTTTGTGAAAGGGCACGACTTCGGTCGTGCTGCAAAAGCCACAAAATGAACGGAGCTTCAGCCCCTGATGCGCTTCGCCCAAAAACTACGAGTCCCCAACCCAAGAGCATCAATGATTGAGCGAGAAGACTGCTGAAGGCAAACGGCAGAAACGTTTCACCGCTCGATAGAACCAGGTGATCCTCCCTCGAAAGATCTCTCGAAATGGTGACGTGCAATTTTGAGGAAGGACCTTATTGACAACCAAGCATTTCCCGCTTCGACTCGGTCCGGTCTTGCGACTTCAGTCCGGATGGCTGCCATCCGGACTGAGCACCGATGTCGCCCAAATAGGGCAAGCGCCCGCCATTGAACCGGGAGACGCATGAGTGGTCGCAGTTCAGGAGTTGCGCAATGTGAGTGAACAGAATGGCTCGGGAGATCGGAATCTCGCGATCTGTCAAAAGCGAACGATGTCGAGCAGCCATTACGAAGGGACGTGAAGTTCCTTTCACGAATCCAATTGCTTTGGCTTTAGGAATTGGCAGCAGTTGATGGCCAGCCGGGTCCAGTCACCCCGGCGCATCTGCTCGTCCTTTCTCGGGCATCTCTACTCGGTGGAGTATCGAATCTCCAGCTTGCGAATCCGATAGCACGAGTAAGTCAGAACAATCGCGATCAGCGCCAGCAACCCGGCGGCGGCTGCCCAGCCGGAAACAGGCTCGGTTTCAACTGTCAGCAGCGCAAAGATGCCGTCGGAACTCACCGACACCGGCATCAGGTGACGCAGATACGAAGCCACGCTGATCTTTTGCAGTAACGACGGGAGCACCGGGTTGATGGTCTCCCAACCCAGCGCCAGCATCGCGGCCGGCGTCGGGTTTCCGAACATCATGCTCAACAGCAGAAACACCGCGCCATATCCAAGACAGGCCAGCACAACGATCAGCAAGTACGCTTCCAACTGTCCCATGCCGGGCCCGTTGAAGATGTAATCGCGGCCGGCTGCGCCGAAGCCGGCATACATCAGCGCGAAATCGGCGACGATCGCGCTTGCGAACAGGGACACGGCGCTGATGGATCCAGCCGCGAACTTTGCCAGCAGAAGGACTTCGCGGCGCACCGGAGAAAGCAGATAGAAGTGCAGGCTGCGCTCGATCATCTCGCCGCGAATCAACCTCGAAAAAATACCCAGGCACCCGAAGAAAACTCCCAGCCGGATGTAATAGAGCTGGACGATTCCTGCCAATATGTTGGTGTCCTCGCTCATCGCGAAGGACGGATGCGTATCGACCACCAGGTGAATGAAGATGATGAGGGTGGGGATGAAAGCGAGACCGTAAATCCAGGCCGCCCTCCAGGAAAAAAGATTCCGCCTCAATTCAATGCGTGTCAGACGCTGGGCCTGCATCGACCACAGGCCCCACGGTTGTTGGACGAGGTTCTTCGCCCGATCGGCTAATTGTGTTCGCGTCATGATGGGCTCCCATCCGTGCCGATCAGATACTGATAGATTGCGTTGGCATCGTCGTCCGCCGGGGCCACTGCGTCAATCTTTACCAGCCCCTCCGCCGCGATTCTGTTGAGCATGGAATAGAACTGGTCGATATCGGCGGTGCGCAGGAAGACGCCCTTGCCATCCGCATGCAGCCTGGCTTCAACGCAATGATTGATCGCGAACATCCTGGATGCCAGCACCTCGGGGTGGTCGCAGCGAATGAGCACCTGCATTGGCTTTTCGTGAACTTCCTTGCGGACCTGGTGGATATTGCCTTCTGCGATCAAGTAGCCGCCGGTTATCAAGATCACCCGATCGGAGATCCGGTCGACCTCGTCAAGGATGTGGCTCGAGATGAGCACATGCATTCCCTGGCGGCCCAGTTCCTGGAAGAGAGAGATCGATTCGGCGCGCGCCATCGGGTCAAGTCCATTCAAAGGTTCGTCGAGCACCAGCACCCGCGGATGATGGGCAATCGCCTGGGCCAACCGGATCTTCTGCCGCATTCCCTTGCTGTAGCCGGCGATCTTGCGTCCGGCCGCATCGCCAAGCTGCACGCGGTCGATCGCCTGCGCGGCAAGATCTTCGGCCAGGTCCTTTTCCATGCCGTGCAGCATCAGGCTGTCCAAAATAAATTGCCATCCCGTTAGCCCGCGCGGAAAGAAATCGAACTGCGTGCAATACCCGAGGATGCTGAACAGCTCCAACTGATCGGCCGGCGAGAGCCCTAGAACCGAGATGTGCCCATTCGAAGGCTGAACCAATCCGGTCATGAGGTTCATGATGGTGGTCTTTCCCGCTCCGTTGGGCCCGACCAGCGTGGTAATTCCTGGCGGAATGGACAACGAGATCCGGTTCACCCCGAGAACCTCGCCGTAGAACTTCGATACGTCTTCGAAAATGATTCTGTCGCTCATCCGCGGACCACCTCACGCGCCCTGATCCGCTTGTTCAGCATTCCTACACAGACCAGGCAGGCCAGTAACAACATCACCACAATGGGCATCGTTGGCACGACAAGCCTCTCGTTGATGGGCGGGGCGCCCAGCAGTTGCTGCCACAGATTCGACATCATGACGGGAAAATTCAGGAGCAGTCCCCACCTGGTGCGCAGCACAGCGCTTACGATAGCTCCCACTCCCGCCGGCACAAAGACCGCTGCAAAGATGACGCCCGTGGCCACCACCCTCCACTTGACCCAGGAAGACAGCGCGAGACCAAGTATTGAGAGAAAGGAAATCCAGATTACTGACCCAGCTAGCAGGCCCATGGCAATCTGCAGATTGCTCATCGCCCACGGTTGAGGAGATGAGTAGCCCTGGTAGACAAAGAGCAGCAGACAGGGAAGCCATGTCATCAGCGAGAGCGATGTGAACAGCGCCATGAACTTGCCAAACACGTAACCGAAGCGCGAAATGGGATGGCTCAGCAGGATCGGCAGCGCATTGTCTGCCAGGTCGCCGGTGATGAGCCGGGGAGCGATCCACGAAGCCATTACCAGCGCGAGCCATGCTTGGCCTTGAAGGACTTTCAGGAAGAATTTCGCATCGATGGCAAGCATCTGCTGACCGCGGCCTCCGATGAGAGCCCTTGCGATTGGGTTATCGGCAAGGTAAATCACCACCAATGACACGATGCAGGGAAGCAGACAGAAGATGAAAAGTCCAACCGTGATCTTCGACGACCATGCTTCTTCAAAGGCATAGCGAGCCAGCACCAGGACGCGCGTCCAAACCGGCGTCACGGCGCCTGCATAGGCCGAGTAGTTGCGCTTATAGACGGCCATTTGCGGTCCTCTTTTCGTCGTTGTCCATCGCGCGCAGGAAGATGTCTTCCAGAGAGTCGCGCCGCTGGTTCATGCGCCGGATCTGCACGCCCTGTTCCGAGGCAATCACATAGAGATCGCGCACTTCAATATGGTCCGGGATTACCAGCTTGATCCGCCCGCCGGGGAAAGTTGCGCACTCGCAGCCCAGCCCGCGAATGCTCACGGAAAAGCGCTCGGTGGCGCCGACTGTTTCCAGTTCCATGAAGCTGCGGTTGGAGCGCCGTTCTTCTTCAATGTTGCATAGCGAGGCAATGCGCCCGTCCTTCAGGATCAGGACTTCATCGCAGGTCTCGTCGATATCTCGCAGCAAATGCGACGAGATCAGCAGCCGGATGCTGCCCTCTTTGCGAATGTCCTTGATGAGTTGAATCATGCGCTGGCGGGCGACGGGATCGAGTCCGTTGGTGGGCTCGTCCAGGATCAGCAGCTTGGGTCCGTGCGCTAGCGCCTGAGCCAGCTTTACTAACTGCTTCATGCCCAGCGAATAGGTGTTCACCTTGCGATAGCGCACCTCGCCGAGTCCCACATAGAACAGAGCCTCATGGGCTCGTTCCAGCGCGACACCCGAAGGCAGTCCGGCCAGCTCTGCCATGTAGCGGACAAAGCGGACGCCGCTCATGTTGCCGATGAACGAATCGTTCTCAGGCATGAAGCCGATGCCGCCTCGAATCTGCGCCCGGTCCTGGTGCGTGTCGAGGCCAAAGACGCGGGCCTTGCCTTTGGAAGGGAGATGAAACCCCAGCAGTGTATTGATCAGCGTGGACTTGCCCGCGCCATTGGGGCCGAGCAGGCCAATGGCCTGCCCGTGCAACTCTCCCGTGAGGTTGTCCAGCACCGTCCGGTTCGCGAGCCGGACCTCTACCCCAATTAGATCGATGACGCCCATGTCACTTCACTACGCTCGCGCTGGTGGGTTTGTTCCCGTGGTGAATCAATGTTCCGAGAGTCAGGAAATCGAAGCCAAAGAGGCGGCTGTCGCTGGCAGCTTCGATGCGGCTTTCTTCTCCGCGCACGCAGACGACCGTGGGTCTTGCATCCGCAGCCAATTCGCGGACGGCATCCGCCGTGTCTCCGCTGACTTGATTCAACAGCGGCGTCAACACCGGGGTCAAATTCTGGTAGGCGACCGCGGAGTAATTCTCATTGGCATCCTTGGGAAGCAATGCCTTGAAGGCCGCTGAATTGGCCAACGAGTTTCCAGATGAATAAGTCTGCATCGCCTGGATGATCAGGGCGCGGCTCGGCGCAACAATCATGTAACCGTCGGCGTAAGTGTATTGCGCCACGGTGTTGCCGGTTGCCGTGTCCTGAATCGAATAGTAACGCTGGCCATCGGCGTCGCTTGGTTCAATTGTGATGGAATGCGGCGCGTTGGCAGGAGCCAGTTGGCGGATCGCCGCGGTCATTCGCTCCAGGGCCTGTTCCAGGTTCTCGGAGTTGTTGACCTCGATCACGAGCTTCCACGAAGGCGTCGGCAGTACCGGCCCATCGAGAGACAGCAGGAAGTCTCCGCCCAGGTTGGCCGCAATGTCATCGCGGAAGTTGATCTGCAGTTTCTGCTCAGCCTCGGCAAGTCCATTTGTTTGCGAGCCGTTTGCAGCCGCCATGGCGATCAGATCGTCGACAATGGCCTTGGGGTCTTTTGAAAGTCCCGCAACGGCGATTGCCGCATTGGGAGTAACAAAGTTGAGCGACCCGATGGGCGCCGGTGCAGCCAGCCACGAGACAACTCCTTGCCGAACTCCGGTGAATTGCAGGTCAACGCGATTTTCCGGCTGCCCGTTTACCTCGCGATGTTCCGCGATCAGGTAGCTCACATTTTCGATTCCGCTCTTTGCCATCGCTTCTTTGGCGCGGTCCGAACCATGCATCTTCATGGCTTGATTGGCTTTCATCTGGTGCAGATCCGCCGCCAGAATGATTCCCGCGCCGCGCCCATAGGCTGCCGATATCTGCTGGCCAAAACCGCTAGCCGCAAATCCGCTGTTGCCGGTATTCAACTGCGCATTGATCAGCGCCAGGGTCGCGACGCTATTGGAGAAGATCGCCTCGTGGTCACGCACCACAGCGTAGACACTGTGGTTGTCCGCCGGCGATGCACTGGCTGCGCTCAGCGAATTCTGATCGAGCACGGTGATTCCCGGCTTCGAATCCGACGCGGGGAACTGCTGCTTCAACAGATCGTCAAGTCCGCCTTGTTTCACATCCGCAACGATCGCGAATCCCGACTCCTTCGCCTGCCTGGACCCCACGATGACGATCTCGTTGCCGAGATATGTGCTCACCTGGTGTATCTTCTGCACCATTGCGTCAAGGTCGGCCGTGTTGTTGGCATGGCTGCTGTTCCACCACTCCTGCAAGGCCGGACTCTTCTTCAACTGATCCTGGAATGTCTGGTTTGCCTGGCTCAGAAAATCGCCGAGATTTGGAACGCTGATATACAGCGTGGTGTTGGCGGGAACCCGATTTAGCAGATCGCTGCTATAGCGCGGCTGCGGAAAGGCAATCTGCTCAATCTGTTTCCGCAGGACTGCAAATTGAGAAAGGAGAACGAGATATTTATCGCGGTCGTGGCTCCAGGCAATCTGCTCCTGCACCGGCTCGGGGCTCAGATTGTCATTGGTGGTGTACTGGTTTCCTGCAGTCGTCAGTGTGTCCATGCCCGCATGCAACACATGCACTGCGCCCTCAAGCACCGCAACGCGCGACCCCTTCAAACCGGAGTTCACGGAGAATACGGTTCCCGTGACGGCGACGCGGCAATCGGGAGTCTTCACGTACAAATGGCCCGAGGTGCGCTTGGCGGCCTGCACAATCACCGCCCCATTTTCCAGCGCGACCGTCATGTTGTTTCCCCTCGCACCCACGGCGACCACACTCCGCTCATTCACCTCAACTGTTGATCCATCGGTGAGCCGCAGGACCGCATGTCCCCCTCCGCTGGTTCTCAGCGTGTCGCCTTCACCGAGCATCTCTCCAGGCAAGAGTTGGCGATCGCCCTTATCGGAAATTCGATAGGCTGTCCCGTCAATCGACTGCACTTCGGCGCGTACTCCGGGTGGCACCTGCCAATAGGCTTTATAGACAAAAAGACATGCGACCATGAGTGTGGCCGCCGAAGCCAGCGCCCATGCGGCTTTCTGTGGATGCCAGGCAACAGCGCGACGCGGCTTGGGCGCGGACCAATCCAGAACCTTGGCACTTGACCCGCCCTTGAACTGGTGCAGGCAGCCGCTGCAATCGCGCAGGTGGGCCTCGATCAGAAGCGAGCGCGCGGACGGCAGTGTGCCTGCCCGATAAGCTCCAAACAAATGCTGCACATCAGCACAGCTACCGATGGCGCCCACGGTTGGTTCGCTCAGGGTTTCGATCCCCAGCTTGTCCGCCACTCGGCGGGCAGATGCTGCCATTTGCTCAGCTTCCGGCTCATCGGCCTGAAGCGCCTGCACTGCAGTTTTAAGAAGCATCTCGTCTCTGTTCATCATTTTCCCCGATTAAATTCCGAAAGTCGTTTCTTCAAGCTCGACCGCGCGTTGAACAGCGTCACGGCCACAACTGCCTGCGAGGCGCCCGTCAACGCCGCGATCTCCCGATTTCCAAGCTCTTCCACGTAGCGCAGGACGAACATCTCGGCCGCCCGTTGTGGCAACTCGCCAATTGCACCCCGTAAGAGCGCGCCAAGCTCCCTGCTGGTTGCCTCTGCCTCCGGCGAGCTGCCCGAATCTGTCGCCGCGACAGAAGCGGCAAATTCCAGCGGCTCGGTCCGGGCGGCCTTGCGCTGCCGCAGCAAGTCGAGCGCTCCATTGATGGCCGCCCGATACAAGTAGCTGCCGGCATTCGTTACTGGACTTGTCAGGGGCCCATCCGCGCTTGCCAGGCGCAGAAACACGGCCTGCGCCACGTCTTCCGCATCGGCCATGCTGCCGGTAATGCGGTAGGCCGCGGTGAGCACGCGCCGGTGGTGCTCCGCGAATAACTGGGACAGATCGGCTAACGGCAATGTTGCGCTGCATGCGGCCACTGGAACACCTTTTGAACTGTTCATAGAGATGACGCTTCAACTGGGCAATTATTAATCCACATGGAGAGGTTTACGTGAAGAACCGTCCAGACGTTCCGTACCGGGGCACTTGTGATCCGATCACGCCGGTGCGCATGCCAGTCTCAATCAACACCGTTCCATCGACAATGACCCACCGCATAGGCGCGGGGTCTGGCGGGCATGTAAATTCCCGGGGGAATTCGGAGGGAACGCAGTGGAATGCGCCCGATACTCATGCCCAATCATTCCGTCCCGTGCAAATCCCATCCGGATGCAGAAATTTGCGGACGGGCGAGGGCGCGAGCCTTTCCTGGGAAGGGCGCTCTTCGATCATTCTCCCGAGCGGGCTGGGTTGGGAAGGACAGGCTTTGACGTATAAATGAGGGAAGGCTGTAACAGACCAAGCGGATGGGGGTTGGCGTGAGCGACTGGGATTCTCGATTTCTTGAATTGGCAAAGCTGGTTTCGACCTGGAGCAAGGATCCAAGCACCCAGGTGGGAGCGGTGATCACCAGGGATAAATTTGTGGTCTCGCTGGGCTTTAACGGGCATCCCAAGGGGGTTGCAGACACGCCGGAGCGGTTGGAAAACCGCGAGATCAAATACCGGACCATCATTCACGCCGAGATCAACGCGATTCTGACGGCGAAGCAGGGTCTGGACGGCTGCACCATCTATTTGTGGCCCTTTATGCCGTGCTCGCAATGCGGGTCGGCGATTGTGCAGGCGGGCATCAAGCGGGTGGTTGCGCCCAAGAGTGACAACGACCGCTGGATAGAGAGCTTTGCGTTTACCACGCAGATGTTTGCCGAGGCCGGCGTGGAACTGGTGATTCTGCCGTTCGATCCCCCGGAATGAAGGGTTGGCGGCTTGCTCCACTCGCCGACGGGCAACCAGCGGTCACCGGCCGTCCAATAGCTTCCACAACTCGCGGTGCTTCATCTCGTCGATCATGGCTTTCAGACGCCGGGCAAGAGTCGGAGATTGCAGTCCGATCCGGTGCAGCACCAAGCGCAGCTTTGCCTGATTGACCTCGGCAACTGCTTGGGCCAGATCCAGGCGGTCTTTTGCGGAGAGAGGATCGAGGTCGGCAGCCGCCAATTCGGCGTCGACGGCGGGCGGAGGAACGATCCCCGACCGCTCGGTGCGGATGAAGCATACGCCGAGTTGGGTTTCGAGCGCTGCTAAGAGCTCCTCCTCTTGTAAGGGCTTCTTCAGGAAGTCGTCGACGCCCGCAGCCAGGGCCTGCTGTTTCTGCTCGTCAAATGCATTCGCCGAAACAATGATGATTCTGGGAGGGGGCTCCAACTCAAGCGCGATAATCCTTCGCGCCGCTTCCAGGCCGCTCATCCGCTGCATGCGCCAGTCCATCAGGATCAGGTGGGGGCAAAACTCGATGCTCCGCTCCACAGCCCGGAACCCGTCTTCGGCAACCTGCACTTCGAATCCGAGCGGGGTGAGCACCTCGACGAGCAGATAGCGGGCGTCTTCGTTGTCGTCGACGACAAGGATGCGCCGGCCCCAGTCCTTGTCGGAGAGAGAAACGGTCTGCGCTCTGGTCGCCGCCCTGGTGATCTGATCCATTGCCACTGGCAAGACCAATGTGAATCCGAAGGTGGAGCCTTCGCCAAGAGTGGATTCAATGGTCAGCTCGCTGCCCATCATCTGCAGATACTGCCTGCTGATGCTGAGGCCGAGTCCTGTTCCAGAAGTGGAGGCATCGGTGACGATCTGCGCGAAAGGCTCGAAGATCCGCGCCTGGTCCTGGGGGGCAATACCGATGCCTGTGTCGCGCACATCTACACTCAGGCGGACAGTTGTCTCTGTGAGACGAATCGCCTTCATGCTCAAAGTGATGCCGCCCGCGGGTGTGAATTTGATGGCGTTTGCAATCAGGTTGACCAGCACCTGGCGCAGCTTTCCGGCATCGACATGAAGGGCTGCGGGCACGTTCTCGATCTCAACGGTGAATGTAAGCCCCTGCTGTTCTGCGCGCGTGCGCAGCAAGTCGGCGACTTCGCGGACAAGCGCGGGGATATCCGCCGTCGATTCCAGCATCTCTGCGTGCCCGGCTTCGATTTTGGACATTTCCAGGACGTTATTGATCAGCGATAACAGGTGATTGCCTGAGCGATTGATGATTTCCAGGTTGCGCCGTTCGTTTTCGTCCAGGTTGACCGACCTTGCCATCAGGTGCGAGAGGCCGATAACGGCGGTGAGCGGGGTGCGCAATTCATGACTCATGTTGGAGAGGAATGTGCTTTTGGCGCGATTGGCCGCCTCGGCCATTTGAAGGGCTCGGGCCATTGCCTGTTCCTTTTGACTCAATAGCTCGACGGCCGCATTCAGTCCCCGCTCTCGCTTCAGGAGATTCATGTAGAGCTTGATGCGCGCAAGCAGGAGGTTTTCGTCGAGCGGTTTGGTGAAATAGTCTACCGCTCCCAATTCGTAACCATGGCGGATGAACTCTTCGGTTTTGAAGACGGCGGTGAGAAAGACAATGGGAATTCTGCGCGTGCGTTCGGTGGACTTCAACAGGCGGGCGGTTTCGAAGCCATCCATACCGGGCATCTGCACGTCGAGCAGAATGAGGTCGATCTCCGACTCGACGGTACGCAACAGCGCTTCATCACCCGACGCAGCCTCGACGACCTCAATTTCTAGTACGCGCTCAAGAATGGTGCTGAGTGCGAAAAGATTGTGGGCGTTGTCGTCAACGATGAGTATGCGAAATTTATCGGCCATACGTTGCCTCTTCGGCCAGGCGATAGATATGTGATCCCGCAGCGATGGGCGCAAATCCATGGGTGCTTGCCATATGCGCCAGACCATCCTGTGGACCGAGCACCAGGAATCCTTCCCGGTGGAGCGAGCGGACAAAGCAATCGAGAATTCTGTGCTGCAGTTCGGCATTGAAGTAAATCATGACATTGCGGCAGACGATCAATTGAAACTCATTGAATACGGCGGAGGTGACCAGAGAGTGGCGATAGAAGACAAGGTTCTGGCGCAAGCGTTGGTGGATGGAGAGGAAGTGGCTGGTGTTCTCGACATTCGCATCGAATCTTGTGCTGCCGCCGCTCTTGAGATAGTTCTCGCGGCTGGTTTCCATACTCGGCAAAGGAAAGAGCCCGCCTTTGGCGAGTTCGAGGAGATAGAAGTTGGAGTCGGTGGCGAAGATCCGGCTGTGCTCCAACAGGCCCATCTCATCCAGCAGGATCGTCATGGAATAGGTTTCTTCTCCGGTGGAGCACCCGGCCGTCCAAACCTTGAGAATGGGGAAGCTGGCCAGATAGGGAAGTACCTCGTTACGCAACGCAAGGAACTGTTCGGGATGGCGAAAGAAGCTGGTGACTCCGACCGAGATTTCAGCCACCATGCGGTTGAACAATGCGGGATCGGAAAGAACGGCGAGTTGGAAATCGCAGAAGCCGGGCATTCCGAACTGCGACATGAGCACCTTGAGCCGGCGCTCCAGACTGGCGCGCTGATAGCCGCGAAAATCGTAGTTATAGTGCTCCCAGATGGTCTCAAGGAACATGTCGAGGAGTTCGCCGTTGGGCGCGGCATCTTCGCCGCGGGCGGCGGCGGCAGCGATGCTCGCGATGGCCGACTGACCGAGGATGAGGTTGCACCCGCCTGCCTGAATCGCCGCTTCAGGCATGGCTTTGGCGTCCGCGCAGGTCTTGGGGTCTGCGATCAGGACAACCCCGCCGGCAGCCTTCAGCGCCGCGCAACCGGACGCTCCGTCTCTTCCATAGCCGCAGAGGAGAATGCCCAAAACCCGCTCGCCAAACTCCTGCGCGAGCGATTCGAAGAGGATGTCGATGGAGGGGCGGGCAAACTGAACCTTGCGGTCCTGGGTTAGATAGACCAGGCCCTGCGCAATCTTCATGTGATGGCCGGGCGGCGCCACATAGATGGTGCCGGGTTCAACGGGCACCAGATGATGCGGCATGAGAACCCGGTAACCGGTTCGAACCTGGAGCAGCTTGTCGAGAAGATTGGGTTGATCTTCGGGAATGTGCTGCGCAATGAAGAGAGTGCAGTCGCTCAACGGCAAGTGCGCAATGATGCCAAGAATCACATGCAAGCTGTTTGCTGAGCCGCCGATTGCGATGGCTTTGCATCCGGCGAACGGCCTCTCGGCGCGTTTGGCTGCAACCTGGTGCACAAAGAAACCAAGGCGTATTAGCGAATGGCCAAGCAGGCTGCGGTAGGTAACAATCTTCAGCTGGACGTTCCGGTCGAGGCATTGCGCCAGCGCCGCTATCAGGCTTGGGGCGAGCCAGTCAGCGTCATAGAAATCCAATTCGAGAGTGTCGCCTTCGGTTGCAGACGCCAGTTCTGCCAACACTTCCGCTTGCTCCTCCGCACTCTCCAAGCGTCCGAGGATACCGATCTTGCACTGTCGCGGCTGGATGATCCGAACGGTGACGGACATGAACTTTCCTCATGCTCCCTTTGAGGACCACAATGCGGCGAGATTCACCAGCACGTTGTAATCTACCGGCTTGCTCAGAAAGTCGTTGCTGCCGGCCGCGAGGGCCTGTTCGCGATCCTGCGCCATGGCTTTGGCGGTGAGCGTAACAATGGGAAGTCCGCTGAGTCTTGAGCCGGCGCGTACGGCCTGAATCAATTGAAAGCCGTCCATGACCGGCATCATGATATCGGTAATCATCAGGTCGAATTCGTCGCGTGCCAGAAGCTCCAGAGCTTTCTTTCCATTCACCGCGTTGGTCACGTGCGCCCCGCTTTGTTCCAGGGCGGCGGTGATCACAAACAGATTGCGCGGATCGTCGTCGACAACCAGGATCCGCCTTCCTTCCAGCGGACGGCCGCTTTCTGCCTGGAGCGCAAATTTGTCGCGCGATTTGGATACTTCCGGCACTTTGCGCAGAAACCGCTCCATCTCAAGCATCAGGCGTTTCTCCGCCATGGGGGTCTTAATGATAATGCTGTCGCTGAAGCGTCGCAGGCGCGCCTCATCTTCCTCGCTGATTGCATGCAGCCCGAAAAACAGGAGCGCGGTCTGCGTCTGGCTGGCAACCTCCGCCATCTGAACCGCCTCGTCGATGGGGATGCCTGTGAGGTCGACAATGAGCAGGCGCCAAGGCTGTTCGGCGAGCACAGCGGGCAGTTCGGTCGCGGTCGCCTGCCTGACCGTTGCCGTGCGCGAGCGGGCGGAGAACATTGCGGTAACCGTATCGGCGTCGATGCCGCCGTTGGAAACGACCAGGACGTCTCCGGCCTCGGCCAATCCAGTCTCGCTCAGTCCGGCCCCCGCCAATTCCCGCACAGAAAGCAACAGGGCTTCGGCGCCAGCGATCTGTTCATCGTCGACCGGTTTTTGCAAATAGCCGACAATTTGCTGCCGGTCTTGTGCCGAATCGCGATCGCGCGCGGAGATCACGTAGACGGGGATCGATGCAAATTCGCTGCTGGATTTGATCTCGTGCAGCAATTCCATGCCGTCCATATCGGGCAGTCCGAGATCGAGAAGGATACCCGCGGGCCGGTAAGTGTGCAGCAGATTGAGCCCCTCGGCCGCGGTGGCGGCGAGCAGTGTTTTGTAGCCAAGCCGTTTGTTGATCTCCAGAACGATTGCGCCGAAGTCGGGATCGTCGTCGATCAGCAGAATCACCCGGTCATCCGCGCGCAGCAGCAGGCGGTCATCTTGAGTGGCTACGCCATCCGTTTTCCGAGGCCTGGCAACCTGGGCGGGCAGAGGCAATTGAGTCGGTGGCCGTGCAGGCTTCTGTTTCGGCTTCTCTCCCGTCTGGAGATCCGGCAGGCAAAGACAAAATTCGCTGCCCTCGCCGGGAACTGAATGAAGCTGGATGGTCCCGCCTAGCAGTTCGGCCAGGCGAAGGCTGATGGTGAGGCCCAGACCTGTGCCACCAAACTCGCGGGCGATCGAGCCATCTACCTGACGGAAGGCTTCGAAGATGAATTGCTGCCGGTCCGCCGCAATGCCGACTCCCGTATCCCGCACCAGGAAGCGGATCGGCACCTCATCGCCTGCACTACGTTCCATCGACAGACTCACTTGGCCCGCTTTGGTGAATTTAAAGGCGTTCGACAGCAGGTTGCGGAGTATCTGATAGAGCTTGTCGCGATCGCTCGCAAAATGGTCTTGCAGCCGATCGTCAACTGAGAATTCGAGGTTGCGTTCCCGCGCGGTGGAATCGAAGAGATCGCGGAAATCCTGGGCAACGCTGTCGCTGCCAATCTCCGACCTGTTCACATCCATGCGTCCGGCTTCGACTTTTGACAGATCCAGAACGTCGTTGATTAGCCGCAAGAGATCTTCGCCGGAGCGATGCACCACCTTAGCGCGCTTGATGTCTTCGGCGGTCAGACGCCCCTCGCGGTTTTCGGCCATCATTTTTGAAAGCAGGATGATCGCATTCAGAGGCGTCCGCAACTCGTGAGACATGTTGGCCAGAAACTCGGATTTGTAGTGATTCGAAACTTCCAGCTGCGCGGCCTTGGCGTTGACCTCTTCATGGGTATTGCGCAGGTCTTGGTTATTCTGTAGCAGCTGTTGGGCCTGTTCTTCCATCTGCGCATTGGTTTGTTGCAGTTCTTCGCTCTGCTGCTGCAGTTGCTGCTGCTGTTCCTCCATCTGCGAGTTGGTCTGCTGCAATTCCTCGCTCTGTTGCTGCAGTTGCTGCTGCTGCTCTTCCATCTGGGTGTTGATTATCTGCAGCCGCTCGCTCTGCATGCGGGCTTCGCGCTCGGCGGTTTCCGAGACGATGAGAAGTTTCTGGATGTTCTCCCGCTGCTCGGCGACAAAAAGGCTCGATGCGACGATGTTGGAGGCTGTCTCCAGAAACTCCAACTTTCGATCGGTGAAGCGCTCAAAGCTAGCTACTTCCAGGACACCCAGCAACTCATCTTCGCGAAGCAGCGGCCAGGTATAGGTGTAAAGCGGCATCGCGGAGGTGGTCCCGGTCTGGATGGGCGCCGCAACCGCGCTGGGCGAACTGAGGATGATCGGCTTGCGCTCGCGCGCCACCTGTCCGATTGCCCCTTCGCCTTCCTTGAATCGGCTGCCCGCGTGGTTGTCCTTGGTGTACATGTAACTACCCAGAAGATCGAGAGCCTGTTCCTCTGGCCGGTAGATATACAAGACTCCGCGTCCCGCAGACAGATAACGGCCCACTACGCTCACTGCGATCTCCGCGATTCGTTGCAGCGGATAATCCCCCATCATGGCGGCAGAAAGCGTTGCGCTGCCTTGCTGCAGCCAGTTATGCCTGTCGTCCTTCGCCTTGCTTTTGCGCAGCAGGCCGGTCATATTGTTGATGGCCTTGCCGAGACGGTCGTCCGGTGACAGCAACTCGACATTGTTGTCAAAATCTCCCGCTCCAATGGCATCGGCGCGTTCGGCAATGCGCAGCATGCTCTCGACAAGAGTATTCATGCTGGCCATCAGGCTGGTGGTGTCCCCGGAGTTCAGTCGAACCCTCACCCCCAGGTTGCCGAGGGCCAGGCTGCCAGCGATTTCCGCGGCCTGCGCGGGTTCGCCGCCCAGCTGGCGCAGAAGCGTTCGCGTGACAAAGAGGCCAATCAGACCCACCAAAAGCAGCGTGATAGCCGCAATGAGGAACGACAGCAGCATCGCTTGCTTTTTGGTCCTTTCCGCTGCGGCTGCGGCATCGTTCCCCAGTTGGACGTTATAGGCGATGTGCTCGTCGATCAGTTGCGAGATCTGGTCTGCCGTTGGGGCGGCGGCGGTGAGCGAAACATGAGCTTGCTGGACCAGGCCGGCATTCACTTCGGCGATCACCGTTGTGAATTGGCCGTCCAACTGGTCCCATTTCAGCCTCATCCGATCCAGGTAGTCTCTGTCCCTGTCGTCAGCGAAGCAGGAGATCCCCTGGCAGCCGTCCTTCTCGTAGTGATTGAATTCGGCCGTCAGGGCGGCTCGGGCGGTTTGATACTGCTTTGCCGCCTGGGGAAGGAGTTTCTTATCCTGCAGGGCGGCGCATTCAACCTGCTGTTCGACCTCGATGCGGGCAGTCCGGAAACTAGCTCCAATCCTGTGCAGAATTACGATACTTGGCTGCGTGTTGGCATTTGCGAAATTGGCTCCGGTGAAAACCCGGCTGATCAGCACAGCAGAGAGAGCCGTCATGAGACCGATACCGACCAGGGCGGTAACGATCAGCAGACCCGTTCTTTGAGCAACTGTGAGCCTCATGGTCCTCTTCAGCGGCGCCTTTCGAGCTCATCTGCAGGTGAAAACAGCCTAGCACCGCGCGCTTGGGATGCGCTTCGGAAGGAACAGAAGCTCTGTCGGATTGTGCGAAATCGGGAAAATGCCGGCGGGCAGGCTCGAGGCCACCATGCCCTTTCTCGACCCATGGAACTGGCCGAAGTGGATTCGCAGCCGGACTTGCGGGTTGCGGCCGACATGAATGGAGACGGACATCGCGATCTGGACTTTTGGTGGGCGATCAGGGACTCGAACCCCGGACATCCTGCTTGTAAGGCAGGCGCTCTAACCAACTGAGCTAATCGCCCACGCGGGGTGGGAAAGCCTTGAAGGGCTTTTGTTCATCATACCAGCCGGCACGCCCCCCGTGGTCTAGGCGCAGTTGATACACTCAGCCGGTGAGACGACTGATTGTGAATGCCGACGACTTCGGGCTGACGGGGGGCGTGAACCGCGCCATCGCGGAGCTGAACCGGGACGGAGTGCTAACCAACTGCACGCTGATGGCGCGGGCCGCTGCGACCGATGAGGCGATCGAGATTGCGCGCAAAACCCCTGGCTTGGGAGTGGGCTGCCACGTGGTACTGGCGGATGGGGAGCCGGTGCTGTCGCCGAGCCAGATTCCGTCGCTCGCCGATGCGCGGACCGGACGCCTAAAGAAGACGCTGGGCGCGTTCCTGATGGCGGTGGCGACGGGAACTATCGACGCTGCCGAGATCGAGGCCGAAGCCAGCGCGCAGATCGCACTGCTGCAATCCAAGGGCGTCGGGCTGACCCACATCGACACGCACAAGCACACACACATGTTTCCGGCGGTGCTGCGACCGGTGCTGCGGGCGGCGCGCAAGGCGGGAATCCAGGCGGTGCGCAATCCGTTTGAACCGGCTTGGAGCCTGGACGCGACGCCTGGGGCTCCGTGGGTGCGACGCACCGAGGTGCGGCTGCTTCGGCTACTGGAGCCGGCCTTCCGGCGCATTGCGGCCGAGGAGGGGTTCGAGACCACGGACGGCGCGATCGGCGTGCTGGCCACTGGCACGCTGGACCGGGAGACGGTCGCGTCGCTGCTGCGGAAGCTGCCGGAGGGAACCTGGGAGCTGGTGACCCATCCCGGCTACAACGACGCGGATCTGGCACAGGCACATACGCGCCTGCTGGCTTCGCGCGAGACCGAGAGGTATGCCTTGCAGGTTTTGAGGGAGTTCCCGCAGATTGAGCTGGTGCGGTTCGGGGCCGGTTTTAGGGGCTAAAGAGATCGAATCAGCCGCGGCGGCGCAGTTCCAGCTCGACGACGCGCTGCATTTCGGCTTCGGGAGCGGGCTTGCCGGTCCAGATTTCGAACTGGCGCGCGCCCTGCTGGACAAACATCTCCAGGCCACCGATGGTGGCGATTCCGCGCGACTGGGCGAGTTTGAGCAAGGGTGTTTCCATGGGGTTATAGACCATGTCGAAGACCAGGCCCGCGTTCAGTTCGTCTTCGGCGATGGGCAGCGGGATTTTGGCTCCGCGCATCCCGCAGGGTGTGGAGTTGATGAGCGCGTCGAAGCGTGCCCCTTTGAGCTGCTTCTGCGGGAGGGCGTGGGCTTTGGCTTCCTTTGCCAGAGCGACGGCCGTTTCGTGGGTACGGTTGACGATGAAGACTTCGGCACCCTGATCGACCAGGCCGAAGACCGCGGCTCGGGCCGCGCCGCCTGCGCCCAGCAATGCGATCTTCGCGCCCTTCAGGCGGAGGCGCTTCTCGAGCGGGCGGACGACCCCGGCGACGTCGGTATTGAATCCGTAGACCATGCCGTCGGCCCCCGTACGGAGGGTGTTGCATGCGCCGATGCGGTTGGTCAGGGGGTCCATGTTGGCCAAGTGGGGCAGCACTTCCTGCTTGAACGGCATCGTGACGGCAGCGCCGGCCAAAGGGAGTTCGCGGAGCAGAGTGAGCAGGTCCCCGACTGCGTGTACCTTGAGGGGCAAGAGCACCGAGTTGACGCCCTTGAGGCGAAAAGCGGTGTTCTGCATGAGCGGCGAGAGCGAATTGCCGATGGGGTTGCCAGCCACTCCGAAGATGCGGGTTGCCTGATCGAGCTGCTCGACGCGGTACAGGTCGCGCAGGGAGCGGGCGCTGATTTGGCCTGGAGCGGTCTCGACGCCGTTGCCGGAAGAGGCAAAAGTGAAAGCGGAACCGGCCCGCGGGCCAAGTACGCGGCTCACGATGCCCTCCTCACCCATTGCGATGCCGACGAAGCGCGAGGTGAGCGATCGCTCGTGAATCAGACGCAGCACGGCCAGATTGTCGGCAAGCGCGAGGGCTGTGGAAACCACCTTGACGAATTCCGGGCGGAAGGCGTCGATGCGGTTGGCGGCCTGGTCGAGATCGGGAGTGCCCGTGAAGTCGTGAAAGCTGATGAGCAGCGCCGTGCCTGCTTCGCGGAGGGAAGTGCGGAAGGCCTCCAGCTGGGCCGGGCTGGCCGCTTCGGCCGATTCCACTTCGAGGTCGACGATCTGGCAGCCAGCCTGGGCTGCCTTGCCGAGCAGTTCCAATTCGGAGGCCAGAGGACCTACGAAGCTGCCCCCGTTCGGCTTGCGTCGGCAGGTGGCGATCGCGATTACGTCGCGGTTGGCGGCCAGGAAGTCGCGAACGGCGCCCAGCGCTTCAGCCGGCTCCGGGAGAGTGTCGAGGCGGAATTCCAGGAAACTCGCATCCTGCAGAGCGGCTGCGGCACGCTCGATGAGCTCGGCTGCGGTGCTGGCCTGGATGGCGACACACATCTTGCCCACGCGCAGGCGGGGCGTGGGAGGTGCGGAGAGAGCAGAAGCGAGGGCGGTCCTGGAGTGTGTGCGTGTCATCGGTATCAACTGACGCATCTTAAAGGGCTTTGGTATCGGATGCAAGGGCGGATCGCGTTTTGGCAGGCGGGATTGCGCGGGTGCGTCATTCTCGAGGCGGGATCGAACGCAATCCAGCCGGGAAAGAAGGCAATTTGGAGAGTAGAAATCCGAAGCCGCAGTCGGTTGTGGCAATCTAAGACCTTAAAGGAGAATTCCGTCATGTCGATTGAGTCGTCCAGCGCAGTTGCCGTCCCCGAAGTTGTCCACGCATGGGAAGCCGGGGGGGCCGTTTCCCCGGAGGCGCTTGCCGCATGGGTAAGCGATCGGCTGGCGGCCCATCAGGCGGCGCTCGAAGGGCTGCTGGCGGTGCAGGAGCCGCGCACGCCACAGAACACCTTGAGGCTTTACGACAAGGCTGTTGAAGAGCTGAACCTGGCCGGGTCGCAGGCGGGGATACTGAACTCCGTGGCCAGCGAAAGCGCGGTGCGCGACCAGGCGCAGCAAGACGCGCAGCGGGTGGCCATGGCGGGCAGTGCGCTGAGCCTGAACAGAGCGGTTTATGAGGCGCTGTCGGCCATCGACCTGGCGGGCGCGAGCGAGGCCACCCGACACTATGTAGCCCGCACATTGCTGAGCTACCGGCTGGCGGGCGTCGACAAGGACCAGGCCACGCGAGACCGGCTGCAGCAGCTGCACGAGAAGGCCTCGCTGCTGGCGCTTGAGTTCAGCCGCAACATTCAGGAAGGCGCCAAGACCATTCAGGCGACAGCAGAGGAGTTGGATGGGCTCCCGGCCGATTACGTGGCATCGCACCCGGTGCAGAAGACGGGCGACGAAGCGGGCACAATCGCATTGACCACCGACCAGCCGGACATGCAGCCGGTGATGACCTTTGCCCGGAGCGGCGCGCTGCGGGAGCGGATGTTCAAGGCGTACAACACCCGGGCTTATCCGGTGAACCGGCAGATTCTGCTGGACCTGCTGGCTACCCGGCAGGAGATTGCCACGGTGCTGGACTTCCGCAGCTGGGCCGACCTGGCCACCGCCGACCAGATGATGGGCTCAGCGGCTAGCGTTCGCGAGTTCCTGGTCAAGCTGAATGAGGCGAGCAGGGAAGGCGCGGAGCGCGAGCACAACCTGATCCTGGAATTCGCGCGGCGTGAGATTCCGGCACTGAAGAGGATCGACATCACCAGCCGGGCGTACTGGTATGAGCAGTACCGGCGTTCGGCTTACGCGTTCGACTCGCAATCGGTACGTCCCTATTTTCCCTATGCCCAGGTGGAGGCGGGGGTGTTGGATACGGCGGCTCAGCTCTTCAAGCTGACCTTCCGGCGCTCGGCCGCGGCGGCGTGGCACGCCTCGGTTTCGGTGTATGACGTTTTCGACGGCGACCGGCAGGTGGGGCGTTTCTATCTGGATATGCATCCGCGCGAAGGCAAGGACAAGTGGTTTTCCGCCGCTCCGGTAGTGACTGGAATGCGCGGCGGGGCACTGCCGGAAGCGGCCCTGATTTGCAATTTCCCGGGCTCGGGCAACGACGATCCGGGGGCAGACCCGGGGCTGTTGCAATACAACGACGTGGTGACGTACTTCCACGAGTTCGGCCACCTGATGCACGCCATCGTCGGCGGACAGACCGAGTGGGCGGGCCTGAGCGGGTTTGCCACGGAGGGCGATTTCATCGAAGTGCCCTCGCAGATGCTGGAGGAGTTTTTCCGCGACGAGAAGCTGCTGCAGGCTTTCGCCAGGCACTACCAGACGGGCGATGTGCTGCCGGCGGAGGTTATCCGCAAGATGAAGTTGGCGGGGTCGTTTGGGCGGGCGGACTGGGTGCGTTCGCAACTGTATTACACGACCCTGTCGCTGGACCTTCACGACCAGGGGACAGATGCGCCGCCGCTGGACCTGGACGCGATGACCCGGAAGCTTTTCGAGAGCCTGCAGCCATGGACGTGGATGGATGGTAACCGCATGTATGCCAGCTTCGGGCATTTGGTGGGATACTCGTCGAATTACTACACCTACGCCTTCGACAAAGTGATCGCGCTGGACTTTTTTGCCCAGTTCGATCCCAACAACCTGCTGGGGTGCGATGCGGGAAAGCGCTACCGCGAGACGGTTTTGGAGCAGGGAGGGTCAAAGCCGGGGCGGCAGATGGTGCGCGACTTTCTGGGGCGCGATGCCGAGTTTGAGGCCTTCAGCCGCTGGCTGAACGAGGAGTTCCTTTAGACGCGATTCAAAAATCAGGAGGGCCCCTATGCCATTGATGACGTGGACAGACAGCATGAGCGTGGGCGTGAAGGTGCTGGACGACGACCACAAGAAACTTGTGGGCATGGTGAATGAACTGCATGACGGAATCCTGGAGGGACATCGTGCCGAGGCTCTGGGTCATGTTCTGGATCAACTCGTTTCGTACACCAGGATTCACTTCAGCCGGGAGGAAGCCTTTTTTGACCGTACAAAGTATGCCGGCGCTGTGGAGCACAAGAAGGAGCACGACGACCTGATCGCCAAAGCTCTGGAACTGCAGAAGCGGTACAAAGAGGGCGCCTCGTCGATGCTTTCACTGGAGACGATGAGCTTTTTGAAGTCCTGGCTGGCGCATCACATTCAGGGGTCGGACAAGAGCTATACGAAGCACCTGAACTCTAATGGAATTCACTGAGGCTGGGGATAGGGAATCGCAGAGTAGTCAAGCTTAAAGCCTGTGATGAACTCGCCCGCTCGCGCGAATGTTCATAACAGGTTCTTAACGGCGTTCGCCGGGTGTCGAAGCCGGGGGCAGGGATTCGGGAATCGAAGAGGCCGCAGACGCGCCAGTAATTGAGAAGGAGTTGAAAAAGCGGGCGATGTCCTGGTCGCGGCGCGCGCTGTCGGAAGGGAAGGTCGCGGTCAGCATATAGAGGCGTCTCCCAGCACAGATCAAGCGCGCGCTGATTCCGCCGCCGCCCGCGTTGCGGCCGACAAAATCGCGGCCGGGGTTGCCGCCGGGATTGGTTCGCGTCTCGGTGACCTGGGTGGTCTGAGTCCGAGCGAGCGCACCCTGTTTGGCAATTTCAAGGATGTGGTCGGCGGTGTGGTCGCTATTGCGTATTACCGGTGGGTCGTCGGCCCAGGAGACAGAGTAAGAGGAGTCCGCATCCGGGTTGGCGATGATCATGCTGATTTCTTCGGATCCACCTCTGTCGTTATAGGCCGGGACCTGGGTCTTTCTGACATCCGCGGGCATTTCGACCCGGAATCCCTCGCTGGCGCGGTTGACAGCCCGCCAGTTGAAGCTGCCGACGCGGAGCGCGGGAACAGCGGCGGGTTCCGTGGAGTCCGATCTCGGGGCGCTAGAGTCGGAAATGACTTCGGCGTGCGGCCGCACCAACCCGAGATCCTGGCGGTGGATGTACACGTAGTAGATAATGACCAGGCAGAGCACAACTGCCACGAAATAGCGCCAATGCTTCACGCTTAAAGGATGACCAATCTTATCAATCCGATGCAAGCAACTTGTGACCTTTCTGACGGCGGGGGATGCAGATCAGTAATCCCCCCCGGGGCCGCCTTGTGTCTGGAATTGAGACAAACAGGGCAACCAATTGCGTCTTTCCGCATCTATACAGGTAATCAGCAGAGGCTTCTCCGAATTACTCCCGCCTAGAAAGGTATCCACTCCTTTTGAAGGTCCTTGACGGACCTCACCTCACCCCCCCTCCTGGATCCCCCCCTCAAACGCCTCTCAAGGGCCTGCCGGAAGGCAGGCCTGCACTTGTATGGATGGAAAAGGAGCCGGGATCCCTTAAGATCAAGTAGACATGCCTTCCTCCTTCCCCGAAGCGGACGCCGCCGATTCCGAAATCAAGGCTCTGGATGAGCATCTTGCGCACGCGGGCCTGGTACCCGGTCTGGCCCGCAGCCAGCGCGGCAAGGCCGCGGGCGCATCCGTGCGGATGAGCCGGCAGAGAATGGAAAGCGCCGAACCGGAAGACTTGTGCAGAAAGGCCGGCGAGATCCGCGTGGCTCCGAATGGCGTTCAGTGGCTGCCGGCTGCCGGACTGGCGAAGACGGAGTGGCTGTGGCACGGATTCAGCACCCGCAAGGGAGGCGAGAGCCGCGTCTATTGCCCGGTGGACGCCGCCGGCGAGCTAAATCTTGGTTTCACGGAAGCGGACGACCGGGAGACGGTGCTGAAGAACCGCCGCCTGCTGGCCGAGGCGATTACCGGGGATGCTTCCACGCCGCTGATTACCGTGCGCCAGTTCCACTCCAACCTGGTTGCAACCATCCGAGAATCCGACGCCGCACGCTCGCAGCCGCGCAAGGCTGACGGGGTGATCACCGATCAACCCGGCGTGCTGCTGGGCATCCAGACGGCGGACTGCATTCCGGTGCTGGTGGCTGATCGCAAGCGAAGGGTGGTGGCGGCATTCCATGCCGGATGGCGCGGCACGGTGAAGCGCATTGTCGAGATAGGAATCGGGCGGATGCGGTTGGAGTACGGATGCCAGCCGGAGGACCTAAGCGCCGCGATCGGACCCGGCATTGGGGCCTGCTGCTACGCGGTCGGCGAAGAGGTTCTGACGGAGTTCGAATCGCAGTTTATTTACGCGCGCGAGCTTTTTCGGGAGGTGTTTGACTCAGACCCGGTCCGCGCTAAATACCCCATGCTCTTTCTGACCCAGCGGGCGCCGGGGCATTCTGCGATCGGCCCGAGCCTGCACCTGGATCTTGTGGAAGCCAACCGCCGGCAACTCCTGGACGCAGGCGTGAAGGCGAAGGCGATCGACTTGGTGGGGGGCTGCACGAATTGCCAAAGCGAACTGTTCTTCAGCCATCGTGCTTCGCGGGGGCACGCCGGGCGGCTGTTGAGCGTGATCGGGATCCGGCCGGGCGGGGACCGTTAATTACCTGGAGCGCCGCAGTCGCCGCGCCGTTGGTTTGCGGCGATCTTATCCGGGCAATCGATCTATGATTCTTTGGGTTTGCGAACGATAAGGTCGTTTTTCCAAAGAGCCATCACAACATCCATCTGGCTGGTGTGCGCCTTCTCAGAATCGTTGGTTACCGCGCGCCACAACGAACTTGTGGACCAGTGCTGAGTTCCTTCCACCAGCAAGGCCACCGCGCGGGTGGCATAGTCCTTGTTTTCTTTTGTGGCGGCGTAGTGCCCGGGAGGAATGCCTTTTACCAGACCTTCTTCACAGAGTCCGAGAAAAGCGCCGCGCGGGCTGCTTTTCCTTTGCGATGTGGGGCTGCTTGGATACAGCTTTTCAATCGCGCTTGCCCATCGATCTACGGGAGTGATGTTTGAGGAAGCCGCTTGTCGGGCTGCCATGAGTGCTGCTTCTCCGTATCTGTTCGCCATTGTGCCCCTTCGTATTGCGCGAACCTTGATTCTATCGGAAATGAGCATCCTGATTGGGCCGAAGCCTACCGCCCGCAGGGCAATCCTATTTGGATATGTTCGAAATAGAGCGCTCAAGTCACCGAAAACGCAGATTTCAACGCGCCTTGTATCAGGGCATGACTTTAGAGCTGTTCCACAATTCACGTGCCCTTTGTAGTCCTTCGAAAGGTGGCTTTTTCTTAAGAAAAAAGCCACTTGAGATCAGTGGTTCCTGGGTACAGCCATTGTGGAACCGCTGTAGTCGTGCAGATAGAAGCCATGAAAAGGCCCCGGCTTTAGCCGCTGCTAAGCTCAACTCATCGAAAACAGAGGTAGCAGGGGCTAAAGCCCGTAACGACGGTGCGACATTTGCGGCACGACTGAAGTCGTGCCCTGTTACAAAGCCCTCACTCGAAAGTCCTTCGGGGCCGACATCTCGCGCTCTGGGCTGCATTTCAAATGCGATTTCCCTACCATCGTCCGTCTCTGCGCCAATCTCAATCCACCTGAAACCACCGACGGTACGGCTGGACGATCCTCAGGCCGACAACACCAAATGCTGCCGTTGCCTCAAGAACGTGTGATTGCAGGGGACTCGATAGGTAACTCCGAGGGCTTTGCCAAGAGCGCAACCGTGAACGCGCCCAAAGTGAGGAACACGGCAACCGAGGATAGACCCGCAACATAATTGCTGGTGACCTTATGCAGCCATCCCATCACCGTGGGGCCGAAGAATCCGCCCAGGTTGCCAATCGAGTTGATGATGGCAATGTGCGCGGCGACCAACGGTCCCGCTAGTTTCATCGTAGACGTGCTCCAGAAGACCGGCATGGCGGAGAGGACGCCGATAGCGCCCAGTGCGAATCCGGCTATCGCTATGGCTGAAACAGGAGCAAAGGCGGCGACGAGGAAGCCTGCGGCTGCGGTCAGGTATGCGGCCGTCAGATGAAACCGGCGCTCTCTGCGGCGGTCTGAACTGCGGCTCCACAAGATCATTCCCACGATGGCCGCAAGGTAGGGTAGCGCAGTTGCCCAACCAAGACTCTCCGGACTCATGCCATGCGATTTCAAAACTGTTGGAATCCAAAAGCTGAGTCCATAGAGTCCCAGCATCAGGAAGAAATATGCCAGGCTCCAATATAAAACGGAGATCTGAGCACGCATCGCATTCAGCAACGAGGGATGAGATGCATGCTTTGCAGAAGCCTGCAGATCGTTCTGCAAAGTCTGCTTCTCTTCCGCAGATAGCCAATGGACGTCTTGCGGACGGTCGGGCAACAGAAAGAAGACAAGCGCGCCGAGGAGTATCGCGGGAGATCCTTCAAGGATGAAGAGCCATTGCCATCCGTGCAGGCCCGACGAGTGAACGTGCAGGAGAATCGCGTTGGAGACTGGGGCGCCAATCAAGCTTGAAAGCGGGATACCGGTGACAAACCAGGCCATGACACTGGAACGAACCGACGGCGGCAACCAAAAGGTCAGATACAGAATCACGCCAGGATAGAAGCCGGCCTCGGCCGATCCGAGCAAAAAACGAAGCACAAGGTAGGTTCGGGTGCCTGGGACAAATGCGGTGCACACAGAGACGATTCCCCAGATAATCATGAGAATCATGATCCATCGACGCGCGCCTACGCGCTGCAAGGCCAGATTGCTCGGCACTTCAAAGAGAAAATAACCGAGAAAGAAGATGCCCGCTGCCAACCCGAAGAGATCGTCGCCGATGTTCAAGTCGTGATTCATGGTGAGTTTTGCAAAGCTGATGTTGCTGCGATCCAGGAATGCGATGAGATAGAGCAGCATCAGAAAGGGAACAAGCCTGCGAGAAATCTTCTTGTAAAGCGGACTCATGGACTGGGGCATCTGCACATCTCCCTGAAAGAGATATTGTGGCTTGTGGCTCCGGCCGTGAATCAGGAACGGAGCTGGTGTTCTCATTCGGCGCAACAGCTTCGCTTGCCTGAAACGGGGCATACTCAAGCCGCTCGGCGACTCGCGAATCTGGCAAATTGCCAACATGAGTAAGCTGAGGTGGGAATGCCAACGCCAGCTCGCTCTTTGCATCACGCGGTTCCTATTTCGCTGCCTTTTTCTGTGCGGCCCACCGCTTCTTGACGGCTTCCGCGATGCGCAACCGTCCCTCGGGTGTGAGGTTTCTCTTCTTCTTCACAGCTTTCTTCGCCGCAGGCTTCACAGCGGCAACTGCCTTCTTTGGGCGGCCTGCGGCCTTCTTGGGGACCGCATCGACTAACAGCGCGCGTGCTGCGGTCAACCGCCCGATTTCGCGGTCCAGCTCTGCGAGGATTTGCTTGACACTCATGAATTCTCCTTCGATACCGCGATAGTGAATCTGTCTCGCACTACGATACCTACAGCATTTGATGAATGCAACCATCGAGTTGCGGCGGTCGCATAGAGAGGGCTCCCAGGGGGGATCACGATCACTTATTGGTTTGAAGATTTACGGCGGAATTCATTACTGCGTTTGCTCGCGAGCATTTTCGGAGGCAACCGCGATCATCTTTGCCTTGCGATAGACATTCGCAACAGCCAATGTCCAGAAGGGCACCAGGTCAACGCCGGGTACGAGCTTGCCAACGGCCGAGGGCAGGAATTCCCAGTGCCAGCCGAGCAGGCGAGTCAGCACGGCTGCAATGCCGAGATCGAGCAAGTCATCCGCAGGCGATGCAGCTCCCTCGACAAAAACTGGAAAGATAACGATCTGGACCGCATCGGCGATCATGGCCAGGATGATTGCAGCGCGAAAGCGCTTCCCGTGCGAGAGGATGAATGAGTTACCGGTCATGTCAACCTGCCGTCGATCCTGCATGTTCCCATTGTTAGCCCTATTCGCGCAGCGACGCAACTGGAACCAACCTTGAGAGGCACGCCTGCACTGATACCTTGAGCGCAAAAGACGAACAGGGTCCCCGCAGGGACCCCGTTCGCGACAAAGCGCATCACGCGCTCAGGTTAGAAGTTGACGTGCAACCCCATGGTAATCATGCGATTGCTTCCGATGGTGTTGTACACCGAGCCAAACGTCGATGCGTTGTTGGGGCAGCCGGCGGAAGCGGAAATCACGTTAGATCCTCCAATGATGCAGCTTCCGTTGCCGTTGAGGGGGATATTGAGCGGAACTGTCAGCCCCTTTCCCGAGCCTGTCGAGTAAGGCAGTTCGTCCAGATTGGCCAGTGCGGATTGCTGGTCGCCCGAGTTATTGGCGGTGGCGATCTGGCCGTAGTTGACGTAGTAATTTCCGGTTCCGCAGTTATCAAAGCCCTTGTCGGCGACGATCGCGGAGTTGGAGCAAGCAGAGTTTTGGCGGATCTGCGCCTGGTCCATCGGCACATCCAGACTGGCGGTGTTGGTCAGGTTGAAGATGTTGAACTGATACTCCAGGCTCAGCCTTTGGGATGGCTTGAAGCTCTTGCGGATGGAAAGGTCCAGTCGCTTCTGCGCGGCCTGGCGGAAGAGGTTGCGTTGTCCGGAGGGGGCGAAAGCGGTTTCGTAAATATCGGAGGGATCGCTTCCGGTGGAGGTGGGAATGCCGTCGGTTCCGGGGGCGAGATAGTTGATAGCGATCTGGGTGGGGTCGATGGTGGGGATGAAAGCGCCGCCTGCGCCGCGCATCTTTCCGGAGTTACCGGTGAGGGAATGCTTGGCGGCGCTTGGATCTTTGACGCCCAGCACGGGGTTCATCAGCGTCGGGTAGTCACCAAAGTTGATGCTGCCCACCGCGCCGTAGAACTCATAGAGTGAATAGGGCTCGCCGCTCTGCAGCACGCCGGTTCCGGTCAGATTCCAGTCGTTCACCAGATAGGAGGCCATTGAGTGTTCCCTGGCCGCATTGGGGACCTGGATCTCGAAGTTGCCGGTGAAGACATGGGTGCGGTCGAAGTCCGAAGAAGCCCAGGAACTGCGCAGGTTGTTGGGGTTGTTGCCGGTGAAGAACAGGCCGATGTCGCTCTGCTCGTCTAGAGTGTGGCTCCAGGTATAGCTGGCGCCGGCCTGGAAATGGTGGGAGAGCCGCTTTTCAACATGGGTCTGCAGTGCGTCGTACGCCGAGTTGCCCACGGTCTTGAAGAGCGCGGCGTTGGGGCTGAAGCCTATATAGGGAGTGCGGAAGTCGGTATTGCCTCCGTCTTCGGTGTTCCATGGCTCGCCGGCGATGGGGTCGTAGTCGTATCCGTCGCTCATCGAACTCGCGTTCAGCACCTCGAAGCCGTAGCTGGCGGTTTCACCCCAGATAGGGTTCGAAGGGGTGGCAATCACGGGTTCGTTGAAGGGGATGGGGATGACCGAATGGCGGCCGCGATTGCCGGTGTAGCCCACCAGGATGGACAAATCGGCTCTCGGATGCCATTGCACGTTGAAGGTGAGGTTCATGGTGTAGGGCAGCACGTTGTTTTTGTCGTAAGCGCCGAAGTTCAACGCATCCGGGCAATCGGTGTATCCTTCCTGGTTGTCGACGCCGCCGCAATTCGGTCCATAGTATTTGCTCTTGCCGGTCATGCCGTTCAGCACGGTCTGCAACCCTGAAGTGATGGTTCCGGGGTCAGAGGTGGGCGGGGTATAGCTTGGGGTGCCCAGCGGATTCTCCAGTGTCTTGCCCAAGCCGACGACATAGGCGGCCAGCGGCGCAGATTCGGTGACGCCGAAGGGCCCGCCGTTGCCGCTGCCCGCCGGTTGCGAAAGATACTGGAAGAGCTCGCCGCGGTCGTAGTAAATGCCCGCGCCGCCACTGACGACGATCTTGCCGTTGTATGCCTTCGGAGACCACGCAAAGCCAAGGCGCGGCGAGATGCCCCACTGGCGGCCATCCAGCGTCGAGTCGCTCACCCCTGCGGTGGGGTTGTTCTTGTTGTTGCCCGCGATGACGAATCCGGCGTTGCTTACGGCGAAGCCCGTGGTGGTGGTTCCGGTGACACTGTAGCGGGTGGGATCGAAGTTGAACATGTTGCCGTATTTCTCTGTCATGCCGCCGTGCAGATCGTAACGCACGCCCAAGGTAATGCTCAGATTCGACCTTGCCTGCCACTTGTCCTGCGCATAACCGGCCAGTTCATTGGTCCGGTAATAGCGATCGGCGTTGTTATGCCCGTTGGCGATGGTGTCCAGCACGTTCGAGCTGCTCACCGCGCCGGTGAGAAACTTCTGGAAGGTCTTGCTCTGGATCTGGGCGATGCCATCGCGGTTGTTGGTGATGTTCAATTGCGTGTAGTTGTAGCCGCCGCCGAGCACAAGGGTGTGTTTTCCCGCTGCCCAGATGAGGTTGGTTTGTGGGTTGATACGGTTCTGATAGAAGCCGGTGTTGGCGAAGGAGCTGTAGGGACCAACCTTCAGGCCGGGAGAGTCGTTCTGGCTGCTGGCGAAGGACCTCAGCAGCAGTCCGGGCAGTCCGGGGTTAGGGGCCATCAAGCCGGTCGTGTCCGAACCGCCGACGCCGAAGTTGGCCGGCCCGTTGGCGTTGGTCAGCTTCTGCGTGTAATAACTGTATGATCCCTGTCGAGCAAAGCCCAGGCGTTGTTCCCAGTTCAGATGCGAACCAATGGCGATGGTATTGTCGATAGCCGCCACCTGCGATCCGTTGTTCTGCGTGGACGGAAAGCCGCCGGTTTGGGAAAAGTTATAAGGCAAGGTGACCGGATCGCTCTGATAGTAGTACTTTACCGACACGCGGTCCTTGCTGCTCGCATCGAAATCCACCGATGCCGTGCCCTGGTCGCCGGTCATCAGCGCGTTGCCGATCAGCGTCACGTTCGGCACGCCATACACATATCCGTTCGTATTCTGCGCCGAGGGGATCAGGTACTGTCCATTGGGCAGTTTGGCGTTCATCAGGGATGCCGCAACCGGGTCGATGGCGCTGGTGAACGCCTTTCCGGAGGTGTTCCAACTGGTGGCTGCCGCGTCCAGACCGGTCGTCGAACGATCGTCTGTCAGACCCGAGGGCACGGTCATCTGCGAAAGCCCGGTGGACTGGTCCGAGCTTTGCAGGCGCATATAGGACAGGAAAAAGAATACCTTGTTCTTGAGTATCGGCCCGCCGACCTCTGCGCCCGCGGTCCAGCGTTGCAGATAGGGATTGACCAGCGACTGGGGAAATGAGCCCACGCCGTCCTGTGCCGAGAGCTGGTATTGCTGGTTGAAGAAGAAGGGCGCGGCGTTCATCGAGTTATTGGCGAAGGTGCCCCAGGTTTGCCCGTGCCATTGGTTGGTTCCCGTCTTGGTGCTGACGTCGATCTGCGCGCCGCTGGTGGCGCCCTGCTGGGCGTCATACATGGAGGTGTTCACACGCACTTCCTGCAGCATCTCGGTGGGAGGCGAAGGCAGGCTGTTACCCGCCGATCCGTAGACCGAAGTTCCGGTTGGCGATGCGCCGCCGATGGCGGCCGCGCCGGCCGAGGAAGAACTGGAGGTGCTGCCGCCGCCAATGTTGAAGTTATAGCGCTGCGAAGTCATTCCGCTGGAGCTCTTGCCGTTGAACAGGTTGGTCACGTCCACGCCGTTCACCTGGAAGGTGTTGGAGGTGTCGCGCTGCCCGTTGGCCCAGATGGGCTGGTTGCCCAGACCGGCGTTGGAATTCAATCCGCTCAGCAATTCCGCGTTCACGCCCGGCGAAAGCACGGCCAGCTGTGTAAAACTGCCCGTGGCCAGCGGTGTGATCTCAATCTGCGCCGAATCCAGCGTATAGCCGTTGGTGGCGTCGGTGGCGTTGAGCATGGGATTCGCGGTCACCTCTACCGATTCGGAGATCTTTCCGACCGTCAAACTGACACCAACCGTTGTGGCGCGTGCTTCCTGCACCGTGATCCCGGAGACAAGCGCATTTTCGAAGCCCGCATGGCCGACTTTGACCGTGTAGATTCCGATGGGGAGATTGAAGATCTGATAGAACCCGTTCCCTTGCGTGGTTGTGGAACGGGTGACGTTGATGGCGGCGTCGGTCACGGTCACTGTGGCATCCGACACGGCCGCCCCGGTTGGATCGACCACGGTTCCGTTCAACGAGCCCAGCGTCTGCTGAGCGACTCCCGGCATTGCAAATAAAAGCCCGGCCAGCATAGACAGGCCAAGCCGCGCGACACTCCTCCAAAGGCTCCGGTTCATAAGCTCCTCACTCTTCTTGGGATGTTTTTCATGGCTGCCAATTCAATGTTTCGGGGAATGAATCCAGACAAATGGGTATTCGACTTTCAGCTTGAGCGCCTTCCATCTTGAGGGTATGAATACCATGTGACTCGCGTATAAATAAATCTTGTTTCCAAGTTTTTTTGCTCTGCCCATCGCCTGTTTCTTCAGTCACTTGCCCACAACCCCTGTGGAAAAACAGCACGCATTTGCTTCCTAACCAGGCAACCCCCGAGCTGCTGCTTCAGATGCGCAGCAAGCGCTGCGGGCATGGCTCGGAAATCCCTACGCTTCAGATGGCGGGCAGAGCCGGGAGTTTAACGCCCTGAATACAGGCCCCAAAAGGAGAGCCTTTCAATGGGAGAAGGCTTGACTGGCGAGCAAAACCGAAGTGCAGGAGAGTTCCCATGGCGGCTGGCTCCGGCTGGTGAGAGTACGTCTGCCTTTGCTTGGAGTTCGGCGTGACGAGGCAGACGATTTTCATCGGTTTGCCGACGGCATCGCCGTTAAGGGGTGCATGGAATCCGGGGCCGGATCGAGGGGGAGCGTGCGATTTTATCGCGGCAAATATTTGCACGAATAAGCACTCGCCCCAGAATTCTTCACTGGAAGGCGAGTCGCATTGATTAACGATTCCAAGAATGGTCGGGGAGAGAGGATTCGAACCTCCGACCCCCTGCTCCCGAAGCAGGTGCTCTACCAGGCTGAGCCACTCCCCGAACTAGGGTTGAGTAGCGTGTCATAGGGGGCGGCCTGGCGCATGGTTCCCCTCGATCACGCTTTAAAGAGTGTAGCAGAATCCCCCCAGCCCGCGGAGACGGGCTGCTCGTCGCGCGCCGGGGAAACCGCCCGCGCACCGCAAGCTGGTACAGCTCCGGCGGGGCGCAACCTGGCGACAGAATCCTCTTGTCCTTTGCCCCTTTGCGGTCGTCGCGCCCGAAGGCTGGCTGGCAGCGTAGAATTCCTCTTTTATGCATGAACTTTCCCTGGCTATGAGCATTGTTGAAACGGTGACCGAGTCGCTTGCGGCCTATCCCGGCGCATCGGTTAAGGAAGTGCGCCTCCGCGTGGGCGCGCTGGCGGCTGTCGAGGAAGAGTCGCTGCAGTTCTGCTTCGGCATGGCCACCGAGGGATCTCCGCTGGCCGGCTCACGGCTGGTGGTGAATCGGCTTCCCGTAGTGCTACATTGCGAACCCTGCGGCAAGGATGTTGAACTGGCGGGAGTGCAGAGCTTTCGTTGCCCGGTTTGCGGAGCCCTGGGTTCGGACTTCCGGCAGGGCAGGGAACTGGAGATCGAGGCAATCGAGATCGATGAAGTTGATGGCGCAGGTCATCAGCCGGCCGGTTCACAATCACAAGCAGAGATGCATACCAGCAAAGCGCAGGAGGCAGGCAAATGACCACCCGGATCGTGGAGTTGCGGCGCGGCATCTTGAAAAAGAACGACGAACTGGCCGCGGAGTTGCGCGCCCGGTACGCCGCGGCCGGAGCGCTGGTGCTCAATCTGGTCTCCAGCCCCGGAACCGGCAAGACCGCATTCCTGGAGCGCACCCTGCGTGAGCTGTTGGCCAGAGGTTCGCGCGCCGCGGCGCTGGTGGGCGATCTGGAGACCGACAACGATGCCCGCCGTCTGGCCGCCAGCGGAGCGCCCGTTCGCCAGATCAATACCCACGGAATCTGCCACTTGGACGCCGACATGATCGGCAAGCACCTTGACGATTGGCAGGCGGTCGATCTCGCGCGGCTGGATTATCTCTTCATCGAAAATGTGGGCAACCTGGTTTGCCCAGCCAGCTACGACCTCGGCGAGAAGATCCGCGTAGCCCTGCTCAGCGTCACCGAGGGAGAAGACAAGCCGCTCAAATATCCCACCCTGTTCAACTCCGCCGACGCAGCCGTCATCACCAAAATGGACATCGCCGAGCCATGCGGCTTCGACCGCGAGGCTGCGGTCCACAATATCAACGAGATTCGCCCCGGCATCCGCATCTTCGAAACCTCCAGCAAGACCGGCGCGGGGATGGACGAGTGGCTGAGCTATCTGGCAGAGCAAAGGGCCGTTCGCGTGTAGCAGTCTTACTGAAGGTGAGCCAAATCACATTGCCCCGTGTTGTCGCCACGGTATAAGGTGGTCACCATGTGCCTGGCTATTCCCGGAAGAGTCGAATCCATCTCCACCGAAGGCGACGTCTGCATCGGCCGCGTCAACTTTGGCGGGATCGTCAAACGCGTTTGCCTGGACTACGTTCCCGATATCCAGGTGGGCGACTACACCGTTGTGCATGTGGGCTTTGCCATCAGCCGCATCGATGAGGAGAGCGCCGAGAAAACCCTCGCCGTCTTCCGCCAGATGGGCATGCTCGACGAGGAACTGGCGGACGAGGAGGCGGCTTTTTCCCGGGCCGCGCAGATGATCCCTTCTCCCTGTCCCGATGGCAGTTGCTCCATCGAACCCGCCGCTTCCTCAGTTCCGAAGGTCGCGGAACCTGTCGCCGCGTCCGCTGGCGACAAGAGCGCCGACTAACGCGCCAGCCGTCGCCCAGGAGATCCCTTTCCCCATGAAGTACCTGACCGAGTTCCGCAATGGCGAAATTGCCCAGCGCATGGCGCGCGAGATCCATCAGGTCGCGACGCGCCCCTGGAAGATCATGGAGGTCTGCGGCGGCCAGACCCACTCCATCATCAAGAATGGAATAGACCAGATGTTGCCGGCTGGCATCGAAATGATCCACGGCCCCGGCTGCCCGGTCTGCGTCACTCCGCTGGAATTGATCGACAAGGCGCTGGCCATTGCCGCGCAGCCGGGCGTCATCTTCTGCTCTTTCGGAGACATGCTGAGGGTTCCCGGCACCGATTGCGACCTGTTCCAGATCAAGAGCAAAGGGGGCGACGTGCGCGTGGTTTATTCGCCGCTGGATGCGGTGGAACTGGCCGTCAAGAATCCCGACCGGCAGGTGGTTTTCTTCGGCGTCGGTTTCGAAACCACCGCCCCGGCCAACGCCATGAGCGTTCACCTGGCCAAACGGCGCGGGCTCAAGAACTTTTCCCTGCTGGTCTCGCATGTGCTGGTTCCTCCGGCAATCGAGGCCATTCTCAGCGCGCCGGGCCACCGTATCGACGGATTTCTGCTCGCCGGGCACGTTTGCAGCGTCATGGGCTACTGGGAGTATCCGCCGCTCGCCGAGCGCTTCAAGGTGCCGCTGGTGGTTACCGGCTTCGAGCCGCTCGACCTTCTGGACGGCATCCGCCGGGCCGTCATTCAGCTCGAATCCGGCCGCCACGAAGTCGAGAACGCCTATGAGCGCATTGTCACCTTCGAGGGCAACAAGCCTGCGCAGAAACTCCTGGCCGAAGTCTTCGAAGTTTGCGACCGCGCTTGGCGCGGCATCGGCGTGATTCCACAGAGCGGCTGGCGGCTGAGCGAGGCTTATCGGGAGTACGACGCCGAGCAGCGGTTCCAGATCTCCGGCATCCGGACGGTTGAGTCGGCGCTGTGCCGCTCGGGCGACGTGCTGCGCGGATTGATCAAGCCGGCCGAGTGCCCGGCTTTCGGCAAGGAATGCACGCCACGCCACCCGCTCGGCGCGACCATGGTCTCTACGGAGGGCGCCTGCGCCGCGTACTTCAACTACGGACGATTCATTTCGGCCGAAGAACTGGCCGGGGCGGGTTCCGGGCTCACGGGAGCAAGCAATGGGTAAGGATTCGAACGGAAGCACGGTTGCTGCCCCTGACTTTTCCAACTGGAGCTGCCCGCTTCCTCTCGCCGGCTATCCCACCATCGTCATGGGCCACGGTGGCGGCGGCAAGCTGGGCAACGAGCTGGTTGAACACCTCTTTGTGCCCGCGTTCCGCAACGCGGCGCTGGAGAATCTGGGCGATGCTGCGGTCCTTGACCTGCCAGCGGGCCGGATCGCCATGTCTACCGACTCCTTTGTCGTGCAGCCGCTCTTTTTTCCCGGCGGGTCGATTGGCGAATTGGCGGTCAACGGCACGGTCAACGATCTGGCGGTTTCCGGAGCCATTCCGCGCTTCCTGAGCGCCAGCTTTATCCTTGAAGAAGGCTTGCCCATGGCCAAACTGGCGGCCATTGTCGACGCCATGGCCAAGGCTGCGGCTGCCGCCGGAGTCCACATCGTCACAGGAGACACCAAGGTCGTCGAGCGGGGCCACGGCGACGGCATCTATATCAATACCGCCGGCATCGGCGAACTGCGCCCTGGAATTGCTGTCGGTCCCCGGAACGCGCGGGCCGGCGATGCGATTCTTGTCAGCGGAACCGTCGGCGACCACGGGATGGCGATCATCAGTGTGCGCGAGGGGCTGGAGTTCGAAAGCCAGATCGTCTCCGACTGCGCGGCTCTGAATGGTCTGATTGCCGATGTCCTGGCGGTCGCCGGGCTCGCGGTCCACGCCATGAGAGACCCTACGCGCGGCGGGCTGGCTTCCACTTTGAACGAGATCGCCCAAGCGTCCGGCGTCGGCATTGTTATCGACGAGGCCAGCCTGCCCGTCCGGCCGCAAGTCCAATCGGCCTGCGAACTGCTTGGCTTCGATCCGGTCTATGTGGCCAACGAAGGCAAGGTTGTCTTCTTTGTCGCTCCCGAGGCGGCGGAACAGGTGCTCACGGCCCTGCGCGCCCATCCGCTGGGCCGCGAGGCCGCGCGGATCGGCACTGTGACAGCCGAGCACCCGCGCCTGCTGGTCGCCCGTACCGCCATGGGCTCCAACCGTGTGATCCCGCTGCAGATTGGCGAGCAATTGCCCCGCATCTGCTAGGAAGAGGCGAGAGGTTTAATTGCTCCGCAAACTGAAGAATCCAAACGGGAATAGTGTGTTGGGTCAGGATTGGCGAGTTGGCCCCCGCTCACGCGGGGATGGCAAGTTGGCAGGTTAGCGGCTCATCGCCGATGGGTCGGTTATGCCGGCGGGAAACGAGAGCGGAACCGGAGTAACTCACAACCGGCACACCAACCAGGGTTTCTCTCCGAGGCGAGCACCCTCTTCGAAAAAATATTTATAAGCCTCAAAGTTGTTTCCTGTGGCGAGCTTTTGTGGACCTTTTTCACCAATAATGGTGCAAAAGTCCGGGACAAACCCCTGAGGAAAACTTGACGGGCAAGAAGCCAAATCTACTGATTTGGCCGGAAAAGCGGGCCTTTTCACGACTCCCCGAAATGTTACGCAAGAGCCTGTTGCGGCAAAAAATTGAAAAACAGGGGGAGGGGGTGGGGGTAGACATAAGCGCTAAGATATGCATTCAAGTTGCGGTCTTCGCATTCGATATGGCTCGCTGAGAGCTTGGGCGATCTGGTTCCATCCTTTCAAGACATCCCACAGCAGCAGATGAGGAGCAATCGCA
>Ga0181520_10000100_pt1 | contig 165599 bp, 125 predicted proteins | sample PEATcosm2014_Bin_29_FD_132451 | JGI IMG/M metagenome (GOLD analysis project Ga0181520, IMG submission 132451) | Peatland microbial communities from MTU Mesocosm Facility, Houghton, MI, USA - PEATcosm2014_Bin02_30_metaG | ecosystem: Environmental > Terrestrial > Soil > Wetlands > Peat | place...
GCGATCAGCTCCCCCACGCTCTTGACGGACCCGAAGCGAAGCCGATCTCAACCCATAAATGGCGCTCCGCCCCAGCCAAGACCCGCCGCTCGCAACAGAATCGACCCGTGTGAGAAATGGCGGCTAGCCAAGAGGCCCCAATTGTGTTAAAGTACGGGTTGCCATCTTTGCCGAATTGCCCCATAACAGTAACTACATCAGATACTTGGCAGCGGCGTGAGAGGCGGAAGCAGGAGCCCGGATGCCCGACTATATCTACCTTTTGGAAAACCGGCTGTCGGCCGATCAACGGCATGCTCTGAGTCAGTTGCGCGAGGCGGCCCGCGAGGCCGGAGTGATCCTGTTTTTAACCGGCGACGTGGTCCGCGACCTGAGCAGCGGCCATGCCGTGCACAGTCTTGAGATCTGCATGCATGGCAATGCGCTCAAACTGAAGAAACCAATCGAGAAACTCGGCGGAAAAGTGTGGGGTGAGCACGAGCCCTCGCAAAGTCTCTACCTGTGTTTTCCCGGAACCGTGCGCGTTGACGTGATCAGTGCACATAGTGTCAGTTATCCCAAGCCGGGCAAGCCGGTTTACCAGCCCGCCTCAATTCAAGAGGATCTGCGTCGCCGCGACTTTACCGTGAACGCCATGGCTATCTCACTCAACGAAGGCTCGTTCGGGCTGCTGATGGACCCCCTGAACGGAGCCGCGGACATTGAGGGGCGGACGCTTAGACTGGTTTCGAATTACGGCTTTATCGAGGATCCCTCGCTGCTGATCCGGGCTACCCGTTATGGCGCCCGGCTGGGTTGGGAGATGGACCTGAAGACCCGGGGACGTTACGACAACGCAAAGAACGACGGAGTCATCGAGTTTCTCTCTGCTCACGCGTCGAGCCGGGAACTGGAGCAGATTGGCCACGAGGAAGATGGGCTGAAAGTGTTGAAGGCGCTCGAGGCCGAGGGCTGGATGAAGGTCCTGTTCCCCGCCTGGACATCGGCCCGGGCAGACGAGGAAAAGCTGACGGCACTTCACGAGTTATCGGTGGCCTTGCTTCTGCAGGGCGTGCATGCAGACATGTCGGCAGCGCAGATGCAGTTGCTGACGGCCAAGCTGCCCTCGAAGGACCTGGGGGCCTTGAAGAAATCGCTGTTGAGGCCGGGGTTCGTGGAGGAGTGGAACAGCCTGGACGCGCTGGCATCAGGATTTCAGAAGGTGCTGCTGTCAAAGGAGAATGCCAACCCATCAGCCGCCTACAAACTGTTTACCAGCTATGACCCCGAGGCGGTTCTGTGGCTGGGGTTTACGAGCAAGAGCGCGGCCGTTCAGGATCGCTATAGCCAGTTTCTGAAGATTTGGCCGGAGGCGCGCCAGCGGATCCCGCACATACTGATGCAGGAGATGCGCATCACTCCGGAGCTGTCCAAGTACAACGAGATCGTGCATGCGGTGTTCCTGGAACTGATCGATGGAAAGTTGACCACGCCGGAGGAGACGCGCGCCTTTCTTGAGCCTCACTCCCCGCCGGCCCCGCCGCCGCAGGTCACCATCAAGCGGCCACGCGTGAAGCGCGCCGAGAAAATCAAAGAGCAGGCCTTCGATGATGACGAACAGGAGGAAGAGAGCGTTATCGGAGACGAGGATCTGGACGATATCGGCGGCGACGAAGATGAAATAGGACTTGGGCTGAGGATCCCCAAGGCGGATCTCGATGCGGACGCCCTCGACGTTGCTGAACCCGGCGAAGATGAGCTGGATGGCGATGCGGACGAGCCTGTTTCCACCGGCAAGCCGACAGGCAAACAAAAGTCTGCACCTCCCGAAGCGCCGAAGAAGGACGCCAAGACCGCAGCGGGAAAGGCGAAGAAACCCGTGGCCAAGGCGGTGGTAGAAAAGTCGGCGGCCGCCAAGCCGTCCGGGGAGAAGCCTGCGAAGGCGGAAAAGACACCGCCGAAAGCGGAGGAAAAGCCAAAGGCACAGCCACCGGCGAAAGCGCCGGCCGCGAAATTGAAGCCTGCGGCGCCGCCCGCGAAAGTGAAGCCAGCGGCGCCGCCGCCCACGAAGAAGCCTGCGCCCACTCCCGCCAAAGCAGCAAAGCCGGTGGCAAAGCCTCAAGCGAAATCACCTGCAAAGGCTGCGGCGAAAACCGCGGCCAAGGTGCAACCGAAGGCTCCGGCAAAGGCCAAAGCACCGAAGCCCTCAAGACCCGTCGCGAAGAAGCCTGCTCAAAAACCGGCAAAGAAGCGCTAGAGCGGTTCCACAGGACTTGTGGCCTCTTCTGGCGCGATCCGAGGTGGCTTTTTCCTGATAAAAAGCCACTTGGCCTCATCGCTTCGGGATACAGCAACTGTGGAACCGCTCGATCTGTTTCACCGGAGTGAACTCTCGACCCCAGTTTGTAGGGGGGCGTCCTTTCCATTTACAATTCGAGGCCTTTGGGAGGAGATCATGGCTCTGGTAACAGGGAGGCGCATTATTTTGTTCCTGGCCTGGATGGTGGTTGCCTTAACAACCTCAAGTCTGCTTTCGGCACAGGGAATGCCGGCCGAGGGTGCGTCTTCATGGCCTGCGGGGTCAGATCAGCTCCGTCTTCACATGGTGGGAAACGCGCACATCGATGCGGTCTGGCTGTGGCCCTGGACGGAGGCTGATGCGGAGGTGCACAGCACCTTCAGCTCGGCGCTTGATCGCATGAACGAAGACCCCGGTCTTGCGATGACCACCAGTTCGTCGCAGTTCTACGAGTGGATCGCGCAGAGCGATCCCGCCCTGCTTGCGGAGGTCAAGAAGCGTGTGGATGAAGGGCGATGGGACCTGGTGGGCGGATGGTGGGTTGAGCCGGACGTGAATATTCCCAACGGCGAGTCGCTGGCGCGCCAGGGGCTCTATGGACAGCAGACGTTGCAGAGGCTCTTCGGCAAGACAGCGAAGGTCGGCTACAATCCCGACTCCTTCGGCCACCCCGGCAGCCTGCCGCAGATTCTGCAGCTGGAGGGCATGGAAGACTATGTTTTTATGCGGCCGGGTGTGAACGAAAAGACGCTGCCCGGCAATCTTTTCTGGTGGCAGGGGATCGATGGATCGCGGGTAATGACGTATCGCATTCCGATCTCCTACAATGACGAGAATATTTCAATCGAGCCGCGGATGCGCGGGATATTGGCGGAGCTGAGCCCACAGCCGCTGCGCGACGCGATGGAGTTTTTTGGCGTCGGCGATCACGGCGGCGGTGCTACCAAGGCGAATATGGCGTCGATTCGAAGTGTTCAGTCAGAGCCTGGAGCGCCGGAAGTTCTTTACAGCACGCCTGATCGTTACTTTGCCGAGATTCGACAGGCGCACGGCGCGAATCTGCCCGAGTTGAAGGACGACCTGCAACACCACTCGGTGGGCTGCTACACGGCGGAGTCGTCGATCAAGAAGGGCAACCGAGCAGCGGAAGCCGCGCTGGCGACAGCAGAAAAGCTGTCCGCGGTTGGCTCTTTCGCGTGGGGGGCCGATTATCCGAAGAATGAGCTCACTGCCGCCTGGAAGCGGGTTCTGTTTCTGCAGTTCCACGACAGTATGGCTGGAACCGCGCTGCCGGAGCACTACGTGGAGGCGCGCGATGGGCAAGGGCGCGCGCTCGATGTGGCGCACCAAGCCATGGATCTGAGCGCGCAAAGACTGGCCTGGCAGGTGCCTGCGGCCGATCCGAATTCCAGTTACCTTTTTGTCTTCAACCCGCATGCGTGGAGCACGACGCAGAACATTGAGTACGATCTGGGATTGAGCGACGAGGATTCCTATGTTGTGGAGGATGCGGATGGTGCGCAGCTTCCCTTCCAGTGGGTGCAGGCAACAACGGCTGCACAAGGCCGGCGCAGGCTGGTAGCGCAGGTGCCGTTGCCTGCGTTCGGATATACGCAGATTCGAATCCGCAAATCGCCAGGCACCCCTGCGGTTGAAACCTCAACAGTCCGCACCCCGCTGCTGAAGGCGGAGACAAATCTCCTTGAGAACGATGATCTCCGTGTGACATTTTCCCCGCAGGGAGCCATTGGCATCTTCGACAAGGCGGCCGGCAGAGAGGTGTTTCGCGGTGGTGAAACGGGCGCCCGCGCGCTGGTGTTCAACGACCAGAACGACACCTGGGCCCACAACCTGGTGGCTTATACAGAGGAGATCGGATCGTTCAAACAGGACAGCATCAAGCTCGTCGAGAGCGGTCCATTGCGGGCGCTCATGCGGGTTCACTCAGTGTACGGCAACTCCTCGCTGACCATCGATTGGATTCTGTATGCGGGCAGCCCCCGGCTTGAGGCACGCGTCGCGCTGGACTGGCACGAGCACATGAAGATGCTCAAGTTCTCCTTCCCCGTCGATGTCAACGAACCCAGGGCGACCTATGAGATCGCTTATGGTGCAATGGAGCGCGCAACCAAGGGAGAAGAGGATCCGGGACAGCGTTGGGTGGACGTGAGCGGCTTAAAGCCCTATGGCCTCACGGTCATCAACGATGCCAAGTACGGCTACAGCGTAAATGGCAGCGATCTGCGCGTTTCGGTGGCCCGGGGCGCGGTGTACGCACACCACATGCCGCAAAAGATCGACCCCAACGTTGACTATCAATGGCAGGACCAGGGATTGCAAACCTTGCGCATGATCCTCGCGCCACACTCCGGATCGTGGCAGGATGCGGGAGTTGTGCGCATGGCCGAGGAATTGGTCGCTCCCCCGCTGATCATCTACCAGGGAATCCACCGGGGAACGCGGCCGCAATCGCAGTCTTTCCTTTCCGTCGACGCGTCTGACGTTGTTCTATCGGCCATCAAGCGAGCCGAAGACGGCGACAACCTGATCGTTCGCCTCTATGAAACAGCCGGCCGGGCGCCGCATGTGACACTGAATCTGAATTTCGCAAACGTGCGCTGGAGCGGAACGCTTCATCCCTTTGAGATCAAGACGCTGCGGATCAATACGAGTTCCGGAATGGTGAGCGAGGTCAATATTCTGGAACAATGAACCGGGCGCTCACCGATTGACTGTGCGCACATCGGCTGAAAATGCCAGGAAGGGACCTGATTCTGCCAAGAGGGGTACTGATTCTTTGGATACGGGAAAGGTCTGGATCGGCGTAGACATTGGCGGCACAAAGACCGCGGTGGTGCTCTCGCAGGAACCGCCATCGATGCTGGCGCGGATCGAATTTGCAACCTTGCCGGATCGGGGTCCGGAGCGGGCCATCGAACGCATCAAGCAATCCATCCACGAGCTCATACGCTCATCGGGCATCGAGCGATCGAGGCTTGGAGATGTGGGCGTAAGCTGCGGAGGCCCGTTGGACCAGATAGCGGGCATCATCCAGGCGCCGCCCAACCTGGCCACCTGGGTCGACGTTCCCATTACCTCTATCCTCAGCCAGGAGTTCGGGCTCGCCTGCAGGATGGAGAATGACGCCAATGCCGGGGCTGTAGCCGAGCATCGCTTTGGCGCCGGGCAGGGGACGCGGCACATGATTTTTCTAACCATGGGAACAGGATTGGGCGCGGGCGTGATTGCCGATGGCCGACTGCTGAGCGGAGCCGCGGGGCAGGCCGGCGAAATCGGCCACGTGCGCCTCTCCGCGCATGGGCCTGTGGGCTACAACAAGGCCGGCTCGGTGGAAGGATGGGCCAGCGGCGGAGGAATGGCGCAGGTCGCCCGCGGCGAAGTGGAGGCAGCCCTTGCCAGAGGAGAAACCACGGCACTGGCCGCGAAGTTAGACAGCCATGGGACGCTCACCGCAAAGGATGTGGCCGAAGCCGCGCAACAAGGCGACGCGCTGGCCCGAAGCATTGTGGCCAGCACGGGAAGCCGGCTGGGCGAAGCATTGGCGATCCTGGTGGACCTCTTCAATCCGGAAAGGATTGTGATTGGCGGCCTGGCCATGCGCCTTGGCGAGAGTCTGCTCACCCCGGCGCGGCAGGTGATGGAACGTGAAGCGCTCCCCGCATCGGCAAAGCTGTGCCAGGTTGTTCCGGCCGCATTGGGTGAACGCATCGGCGATGTGGCAGCCATCTGCGTAGCGATGGGGCTATAAGCCGGCAGCAGGATGGCAAAAACTAAAATGCGATAGAGGAAAGAGGCATTCAATAGAATAGAGCCAGTGCCCGGATGGCGAAATTGGCAGACGCAGCGGACTTAAAATCCGCAGGCCGCAAGGCCGTGGGGGTTCAAGTCCCCCTCTGGGCACCAATAAACCAAAAGACTTACATGCAAAATGGCATCTCGAGGCGGGGATGCCGTTTTCGTCTGGTGTCTGTTTTGGTGCCTGTTGTGTCAGACAATGCTTTCGGACGCCGATGCGGAGCTCTCCGGCGAGAGATGCGCATACCGTGCGGCCATCGCAATTGTCTTGTGAGCAACTAAGATTTGGATATCGTTGAATGAACGGCCCGCGATGGCAAGCCATGAGCAAAACGTGTGGCGATTTGAGTGCCACGTGTATCCGGTGATGCGAGAACAGAGGTTGGCGACGAATGGGATTTTGATCTTCCTATCGTTCGAGAGTCCACTTGGACAGGCGCGCTAGAGTGCAGAAATGCTGCTGCAAATGCGAAGCGGCGGAACAGGTTTGTTCCGCCGCTTTCAGTACACCGCAGTTGCATGGCGCAGCAGCTACGGGTTACTTGTGTTCGCCGCCGCCGGCATGTCCACCACCACCGCCGCCGCCGCCGCCGCCGTGAGATTCGCCGCCACCGCCGTGAGATTCACCACCGCTGCTACGTGGAGCTGCTGCGCGCGGTGCGGCATGCGAGGCTGCTGCGCGGGGTGCGCTGGTGCGCGCTACCGCGGCACGGCCTGCGCTGGGACGAGCTGCTGCAGCATGGGACACTGATGCATTGGCACGAGTGGCATTGCTGGTTCGTACTGCTGCTCCGCCGCCGCGGGCATAATTGCTGCGATTGGCTAAGGCGCCGCCGCCGCCGTGATAGCTTCCGCCACCGTCGTTGGCGAACCGATGGCTGCCCCAGCCATGGCCATAACCCCAACCGGCCCAGGGACCCATGCCGAGGAAGATGCCGTTGTAGAAGTAGCCCGACCCGTAAAAGCCGTAGGGTGCGCAGGCGTAGGGCGCATAGTCGTAGTAGCCGTACGAACAAACGGGTGGAACGCCGATGTCGATGACGAGCTGCGCGTTGGCTTTTGGCGCCAGGGCCAGGCCCGCGAGCAGTGCTGTGGTTCCGAGTAGAATCTTGATTCCGCGCATATGTGACCCCCTTCAAGGTGTCTGCGGTTCTTTGTGTTGCGTGGGATGCTGTGCGCAGCCGTTAAGATGAACCCGGCTCGATCAGCCACCATAAGGGGTCTAGTGCTTACATGAACTCCCGTCGCTCTGTGGGGACCGTCTTCTACCTACCCTTACGGATTTCACTCTAGGCGAGGGTCTCGCCCGTGTCTGAGCAATATGGAGCATGTCGTATGCGCGATGCCCACCGCTCCCGTACTTGAACCGCGCAACCGATTTCTGCCTGGAGATCTGTGCGGCGGGCCCAGCGCGCGACACCCCGACGTCCAATCTCGAATTACGCACGCCCAGCCTCGAATTACGCTCTGACCGCCCCGGCGTGTGCGTGGCTTGCCTGTGGGAGGCATTCTTGTCGATTCCGAGCAAAAGTGAACATCAATTGCGATCGCCTTCAGGTAAAAAGGGCGAGGCATGTCCGCAAGCCGGGAGAAATCGTTGATGAAATCGACCAAGCCGGCCAGGAACAATTACGACCCCGACCCGAGGGTCTTTCTTACGACTGTTGGGAGCGGGAGAGAGGTCGCGGTCTTTCAGAAGAAGCAAACAATCTTTGCGCAAGGCGACGCGGCCGACGCGGTCTTCTACATCCTGCAAGGGAAGATTAGGAACACAGTGGTTTCCATGTTTGGCAAAGAGGCAAACCTGGACACATTGAGCGAGGGAGATTTTCTGGGATATTGCGGCTTGGCCGGGCAGCCTTTTCGTGCGAGCTGTGCAACCGCAATGACGGACTGCAAGCTGATGCAAATCGACAATGCAGCGATGGCGCTCGAGCTGAACAAGGGGCCCGCTCTCTCGGAGTTGTTCGTACAGTATTTGCTGGCTCGAAACATTCGAAACCAGGAGGAACTGGTTGACCAATTTTTCGGTTCAGGCGAAATGAGGGTAGCTCGCGTGCTGCTGCTGCTGGCCGATTTCGGTGAAGACGGCAAGCCGAAGACTCGAATCTCCGAAGTGAGTCAGGAGGCTCTTGCCGACATGGCAGGAACAAGCCGACTTCAAGTTCGTTCTTCCATGAACAGGTTCTGGAAGTCGGGCTTCCTTGTGTATGGCAGGAACGGGCTGCAGGTTCGCAGCACACTCCTCAATGTCGTTCTCCATGAGCTTCCTCGCACGAAGCCTGCAGTCAAGGCGCCGAAGCAGCAATGAACAACGTGCCGTTCTCTGCGTACTGAAAAGGCACCTCGCATTGGCGAGCGAGGAACTTCGCGTTACAGCGCGGGCGTAGAATTGATTGTCAGAACCTGATATGGCGGAAGTTTGACGCTGAAGCCAAACCAGCCTGAATCTCAGGAGCTCGATGATGCCGCAAGCCAGACCAAAGCGCAAAGCGACTCGTACCGCACTTGCCAAATCGCCGACAGGAATCCAGGGACTGGATGAACTCACGGGCGGGGGCCTGCCCAAAGGCCGGGTCTCGCTGGTGTGTGGCAAAGCTGGAAGCGGCAAGAGCCTGCTGTCGATGGAATTTCTGGTGCGCGGCGCGGTCCAGTACGGCGAACCCGGCGTGTGCATGACTTTCGAAGAAACCGAAGAGAAGCTGACGGCCAATGTGTCTTCGCTGGGTTTTGATTTGCGTGGCCTTATCAAGCGCAAGAAACTGTTGATCGACTACGTTTTCATTGAACGAAGCCAGATTACCGAGGCTGGAGAATACAACCTCGATGGCCTGTTCGTCCGTTTGGCCCACGCGGTAAAGTCGATCAAGGCAAAACGCGTTGTCCTGGATAGCGTTCAGGCGCTCTTTGCCGGCGTAGGCGATTCAGCAATCCTGCGGTCGGAGCTGCAGCGGCTGTTCCGCTGGCTTGACGACAATAACCTTACCGCCATTGTTACCGGAGAAGCCGGAACCGAAACGCTGACTCGTCACGGGCTGGAGGAATACATCGCCGACTGCGTGATTGCGCTGGATCATCGCGTAACGGAACAGATTTCCACGCGGCGGCTGCGCATTGTCAAGTACCGGGGCACCGCGCACGGCACCGATGAATATCCTTTCCTGATTGATGAAGACGGCATCTCGGTGGTACCCATCACCTCTCTTGTGCTCACTCACAAGGCGCTCCCGGATCGCGTCTCGACGGGAGTGAAAGCTTTGGACGAGACGATGGAAGGCAAAGGATTTTTCCGCGGGAGCAGCGTGCTGGTGACGGGCACGGCTGGAACCGGGAAATCGAGTCTGGCGGCGAACTTTACCCGCGCGGCCTGCGCCCGCGGCGAACTCTGTCTGTATTTCACTTTTGAAGAGTCTCCCAGCCAGATTCTGCGCAACATGCGCTCGGTCGGGCTTAACCTTGAACCGTGGGTAAAAAAAGGCCTATTGCACTTTAACGCAATGCGGCCAACCAGCACCGGCCTGGAAGGACACCTGGCCGTTATACACAGGATGATCTCCCAGCTTCGGCCAAGCGTGGTGGTCATCGATCCAATCACCAACCTGGTTTCGGCCTCGGGCAGTTACGACATTAAATCGATGCTGGTGCGCCTGGTCGATTTCCTCAAGGTTCAACAGATCACATCGATGTTCACGAATCTGACGTTCGCAGGCGATCCGCAGGAGAGAACCGGGGCCGCGGTTTCATCACTTATGGACACCTGGATTGTGTTGCGGGACAGCAAGCCCAATGGACGGCCGAGACGCGAGCTTTACGTTTTGAAATCACGCGGAATGGCGCATTCGCGCGAAGTGCGCGAGCTGATCGTGAGCAAGAGAGGCCTCGACCTGGGCGCGGTTCTGAGCGATCATACGGTAGCCACACACGTCGCGGGCAAATGAACAGCTGGGCGGGCAAGGCACAAGTTTGGCCCATTTGGGCCGGAAACTGAGCAACGGCATGAAGAAGACTGCGGCGAAGAAGCGACCTGTCAAGACGATCCAGAGCGACTTTTTCATCTTGCGGCTTTACATCGCGGGCCAAACGCCCAACTCGATAACTGCGATTGCCAACCTCAAGAAGATTTGCGAAGACAAGTTGCAGGGCAAGTACCGCATTGAAGTCGTCGACCTGCTGGTGAAGCCGCAACTGGCCAAGGGCGATCAGATCATCGCCATTCCAACCCTGGTCAGAAGGCTTCCGCCACCAGTCAAGAAGATCATCGGGAACCTCTCCAGGACCGAGAGTGTCATTGTAGGGTTGGATCTTCAGCCTGCGCTGAAATAAAGGCTCAAACATCCGATGTCGAACCAGCGGGCACATTCCGATGGGCAAACCCTCCGGCGAGAGTTGCCCCGCAAAGCCAATGCGCCGCGGGGAACTCGCGGAAGCACCGGATCCCCTCCACGCAAAGTTCCTTCAGCCGCATCTTCGAGTCAGGAATCAAAGCTGCGCACCCGCCTGAAAACCGCGGAGGATACGCTTCGCGCCATACAGTCCGGCGAAGTGGATGCATTGATGGTTTCCGGCAGCCGCGGAGACCAGGTGGTTATTCTGAAAGGCGGCGAGCCAGCTTACCGGATGCTGGTTGAGGCGATGAGCGAGGGTGCGGCGATCCTTGCCCGGGATGGCGTTGTGCTCTATTGCAATCGCAGGTGTGGAGAAATGATGAGCAGGCCGCCGGGAAAACTTATCGGAGCTGCGATCGAGTCACTGCTTGCGGAAACCGAGCGGGACAGATTCAAGACGTTGCTTGCCCATAGCCAGAGAGCGATTGTGAAAGGCGAATTCAACCTGCGTTGCAAAGATGGAAGCCTGATTCCTGTCTACTTGTCGATTAACCGGCTTCTTGGATTCAAGGGCCAGGCCCTGGGCATGGTGATCACCGATTTGAGCGAACAAAAGCGCAAACAGGCCGAGGAAATCAAACAGGCCGAAGCAACGCAGCGGCTCCTGCTGGAGCGCACCCTTTTAGCGCAAGAAGAGGAACGACGCCGGATTGCGCGCGAATTGCATGACGAGGCCGGGCAGTTGCTGACCGCTCTTTTGGTCGGTCTGCGGACCCTGGAAGACACGCGGAAACTGGCGGATGTGATGGCGCAGGGACAGCGGCTGCGGGAGATCGCCGCCCAGGCCATCGATGAGGTTGGCCGGCTCGCCCGTGGGCTGCACCCATCCGTGCTGGACGATCACGGACTCGGTGTTGCCTTGAGCCGATACGCTGAGGAATACACAAAGGCCCACAAAATAGCTGTGAATCTCACGCTTCATAAGCTTGACTCCGGCAGCCTGCCGTCGGGGGTTCAGTTCGCGCTCTATCGCATTCTGCAGGAAGCGCTGACCAATGTGGCCAGACATTCGGGAGCCAAGGCGGTGAACATTCGATTCGCTCGTTTGGCCACGTCTTTGAAAGTGGCGGTCATGGATGACGGATGCGGCTTCAACGCTGAGGCCATGGCTGTCTCCTCGCGCCGCCTGGGGATTCAAAGTATGCGCGAGAGGGCGGCAATGCTGGGCGGAACGGTCAGTTATATTCCCAAGCGCAAGGGTACGAAGATCCTGGTGCAAGTTCCACTTGTCAACCGCGACTCCCAGCCCAAAGCCGTGAAGAGGAGCGCCTGAAATGGGCGTGCGCATGCAGAAGATCAGAGTGATGATCGCGGACGATCACGCCATTCTGCGGGCGGGACTGAGAATGCTGGTCAATGCCCAGACCGATATGGAAGTTGTGTCGGAAGCCCCCGATGGAGAGAAGGCGGTTGAAACAGCGAGGGAAACGAATCCGGACGTAGCGTTGCTGGACCTTACCATGCCTCGGGTCGGTGGCATGAAGGCGCTGGAGAAGATTGTGCGGGAATCCCGCAAGACGCGGGTGCTGGTCCTCACGATGCACGATGACCCTGCGTACCTGAGATCGGCATTGGCCGCGGGCGCCTCCGGCTACCTGTTGAAGAGGGCTGTGGATGCGGAGTTGATTGCTGCCATACGGGCTGTGCATCGCGGAGGAATTTTCGTGGATCCGCGGTTGGCCAACATTCTCGTCCAGGACGTGGTGGCAAAGGGAAAGGGAAAAGCTGGTTCCCCGCGGCCGGTAAACATCCTCAGCGCCCGCGAGTTGCAGGTGCTTACACTCGTGGCGCGGGGTTATACCAGCGAGGAAATTGCGAAGCAGATTTTTGTGGGCGTCAAGACGATCGAGACCTATCGTTCCCGTCTGACTGAGAAACTCGGGATCAGGACTCGCAGCGGCTTGATTCGCTTTGCCGTGCAGATGGGGCTGTTGACCCCGGAAACGCTGGAGAGCGAGCCGGGAGCCGCGAACCGCTAGGAATTCGGTTTCGGCCGCTTTTCCGAGCCGATGTTTAGCCTACATGCGCCTTTTGTCAGGGTTTTCCCGGACAAAGCCCCTCATTCTTAGCAGCATCCCCGATAGCCTGACTATTTCCTGTGCCGCACACTACATGCAGACTGCAGAAGTGTAGCCGTGCCATTCGCTGGTGGCTCCAGGTTGCGAAGGATGCTTCGAACCCTTGCTTTGAAGCCCTCCCCAACTGCCTTTCTATATGCCTGCAGCAGGCCACAACCGGCACACGAACCGCCTCGAAGGAGGCTCCATGACAATCACGAATGAGAACCACGTGACATTCGACCCAATCACCTACCTTGCGCGCGCAGGGGTTGGCCGCAGAATTGACGATCTGAGGCCGAACGAGGCATTTTTTGTCCAGGGAGACCCGGCAGACTCCGTTTTCTATATTCAGAACGGCCGGGCAAAACTTACCGTGGTTTCGCACGAAGGCAAAGAAGCAACCATTACGATTCTCTCCAGCGGTGATTTCGTGGGAGAGGAGTCCCTGGCGGCAGTGCCGGGACTGCGCCTGGCCACGGCCACTGCGATCAATACGTGCATGGTGCTCAAGATCGGTCGGGAAGAGATGATCCGCGTGATGCATGAGGAGCATACTTTCTCCGACTTGTTCATGAAGTTCCTGCTGGCGCGCAGCATGCGCACCCAGGCAGACCTCATCGATCAGCTCTTCAACTCCAGTGAAAAACGCCTGGCGCGGATCCTGCTGCTGATGGCGGAATTTGGCAAACCGGGGGAGCGGGAGACTTTCATTCCACCGATTACGCAGGAGACCCTGGCAGAGATGATCGGCACGACGCGGTCACGCGTCAGCTTCTTTATGAATCGCTTTCGCAAGCTTGGGTTCATCAGTTACGACGGCCGCATCCAGGTGCACAAGTCGCTGCTCAACGTGGTGTTGCTCGATCAATTGCCTGAGCATAACGCGGAAAAGCCGCCTGTTCTTGCCATGGCATGAGGATTTCCCGGGATGCCCAGCACGCGGCCTCGAGCATGTGCAGAATTGGACAGCAAGTTGATCGGAACCAGCGGACACTTAACTCACGGGTCCACAATTCAATCTCGTGAAAAGGTGAGAAATGCCAGATACGCTGGGGAATCTTCTCATTGTTGACGACGATGTTTCTGTTCGCACTTCCTTGGCACTGGTCTTTTCCGCACTTGGATACCGTGCGCGAACCGGCGAGGACGGCTACGTGGCCTTGTCAGAAATACGGAAGGAGATTCCAGACGTCCTTCTCTCCGATCTGAACATGGTTGGCATGCCTGGTTTCGAGTTTCTCGCGGCAATCCGCCGTTCGTTTCCATCCATCCGCGTGATCGCCATGACCGGTGTCCTCTCAGGCAATCGGAAGCCGCCGGAGATTGCCGCCGACGCTTTTTATCAGAAGGGTGCGGGTCCGTCCCGCTTGATCGAATACGTGGACGCAATGACTCATCCGATGCGTTCGGTCAGCCGTTTGAGCATGGAGAGCTCATTGGGGCGGCAGGTTCTTGAGCCGATTCCTTCACATCCAGGCGCCGAGCAATCCACTCATCTTGCCAATCGCTCATCAGCTTTGGCCGTTCCGCACAAATCGCAAGCGTGTGAATCGTTTCCAACTGAAACAGTGACTCGGACTCAGGAGATGTGCTCTCTATGAATTGTCCTTTTTGCGGCAAATCGCGTGTCAGGAGGTCGCGGCTTCGCTGGTCAGATTTTCCGGAGCCGATGATTGGACGACTGCCGATGAGATGCAGGGACTGTGGAGACCGGTTTTTCGCCTGGCTTCCGCAGGTTCTGGCTGCCAGATGGCGTCAACAATCGAGAAGCCGGATCGATGCTTAATTGCTTAAGATATTAGCGGCGAAGAGCTCTTAAGCCTGTTCCGGGCTGACAAACACTCAATCTGATCGCGATTCGACCCAACTCATGCCTGTTCCGCATTGCTCAAGCTTCCGAGTTGACTCATGCGACCGGTCAAAAGTGCATCGAGTCGCTGCGAGCAAATGTGACCATCCTTGAGCACACCAACTCTGGCAACCTCTTTAGAGGATGCAGACTGACACAAGTCCTGTCCCTGCACGCCAATTTCTGAATGGAAGAGGCGATCCTGATCGGAGGAGAGCCCTTGAAAACCGCGCTGCAAACATGGAAATCGAGGCTCTTGCATGCTCCTGGCGGAAATCCGGTCAGCAGGCTGGGAAGCCGGGCGATGCTTCTGCTGGCGGCCGCTACAGTCCTGGCAATTCTACCCATAGCCGCAAAATCGCAATCGCTGTCCTATACAGGAGAAGTCCCGGGCACTTTGCCGGTTGCGGCTCCAAGGCAACAGGACCTCACCTACGTGCGTCCGACGCAAAGGACAATGGCCATCAACTACGTCTTCGACGCGTATGGTCCGTACCCGGTTGCCGGTGCTGCGTTCGCTGCCGGCAGTAACCAGTTCAGCAACGCGCCTCCGGAGTGGGGGCAGGGCTTTGGGGGTTACGGCAACAGATTCGGTTCCGACTTCGCCATCGCAGTTTTTGGAACATCCACCCGTTACGGGCTGGCGGAAGCCTTGAAGGAAGATACGTTGTACTACCGCTGCGAATGCATTGGCTTTTTCCCGCGCCTGCGTCACGCCGTTATTTCTTCCGCGACTGGTCGCCGCGGCGAAGATGGCCATCGTGTCCTCTCTTTGCCGGCACTGCTGGCGCCCTATGCTGGCACGATGACTGCTGTGTATGGTTGGTACCCGGACCGTTTCGGCGCAAAAGATGCATTCCGGATGGGCAACTATAGCCTGCTGGGGTATATGGGCGAGAACATCAGCCTGGAGTTCTTTTATAGCGGACCCCACTCACTGCTTTCACGCATGCATCTGACCAACAAGCACGGCTCTCCGATTCAAGGTCCAAATCAATGAGCGGCCTGGGATTCACTGGAGTTGCAGGCAACAGCCCTGAGCTTCCAGGGCGGCGGCCCGCGCCCTCCTTTATTGGCTCTGCTGTCGGAGTATTTGACAGCTTCTTCGAGTGGTTCGGGAGCCTGGGCATCTTCTCCTGGCGGGTTTTGCGGGCCGCAGTAACGCCGCCCTATGAATGGCGCGAGCTGATTCGGCAGCTGGACGAAGTTGGATCGAAGTCTTTGCCGCTGGTCGCCATGGCAGGCGCCTCCATTGGCGTTGTCATCTCGCTTGAGGCCCGCTACAGTCTCACTCGATTTGGCGCCAATTCGATGTTTCCGGCGACTCTCGTTTACTCCGTGATCCAGGTAATGGGCCCGGTCCTTACCGGCCTGGTGGTCAGCGGCCGCGTGGGCGCGGGCATGGGCGCGGAACTGGCATCGATGAAAGTGACCGAGCAGATCGATGCCATTGAGGCTTCCGCGATCAACCCGTACAGGCTTCTGGCGGCGACGCGAATACTGGCATGCATCCTGATGCTGCCGCTACTGACCGTTGCTACCGACGGATGCGCGTTGATGACGGGCTGGTTTGCGCAGGTGATGGTGGAGCCGCTCTCATTCCATCAGTTCATTTCAAACGGATTCAGCGGCGCCACGTTCAGTGCATTTCTGCCGCAGACATTCAAGACCGCCGTGTATGGCCTGATCATCGGGCTGATCGCGTGCTTTGAGGGCATGCGCACGCGCGGAGGCGCCGCGGGTGTGGGCCGTGCGGCGACCAACTCCGTCGTACTGGCTTCGCTCTTCCTTATCCTTTCCGACGTTGTGCTGGTGAAATTCATTCTCGTTTTCTTTCCTTAACCATTGCTTGAAGTGTTCGCAAAGGAAACATGGCTACAGCGTATGACATTGCGATAAAGCAAGAAACTGCCGGCGAAGAAGGCAATATGCCGGTCGTCGCCGTTGAGAACGTGCACAAGACCTTCGGAAGCCACACGGTTCTGAATGGGGTCAGCCTGTCTGTGGGCCGCGGAGAAACGCTGGCGGTGCTCGGACGCAGCGGCACAGGCAAGAGCGTACTGCTAAGGCTGATTATCGGCCTCGAGAAGCCCTGCTCGGGATCGGTTCGCATCCATGGCCAGGACCTTGCCGGTCTGGCCCTTGATCGGATGAGCGCAATCCGAAAGAAGATGGGCTTCCTGTTTCAGAGCGCAGCGCTCTACGATTCGCTCACTGTCGAGGGGAACGTGGCGTTCCCCCTTGAACACCATCGGCGAGACATGTCCAGAGCCGACCGGGCCGACAGAGTAAGGAAGTTGCTTGCTGAGGTGGGCATGGAAGGCGACCTCGACAAGATGCCGTCCGAGATCTCGGGCGGAATGCAGAAGCGCGTGGGCCTGGCGCGCGCGCTGGCTTTGGAACCGGAGATTCTGCTGCTCGACGAGCCGACCGCGGGACTCGACCCGATCAGTTCCGAGGAGATCGACGAATTGATTCTCAAACTCCAGCGGGAGCGCCAAATGGCCTCGATCGTGGTGACTCACGATCTGCATAGCGCCAGAGCGATTGCGAACCGCCTGGCCTTGTTGGACCAGGGAAATGTGGTGATTGAAGGCAGCTATGAGGACCTTGAGCAAAGTGAGATCGGGTTTGTGACGGAATTTCTGAAGCAGTCGTAGGAGGATATATGGCGAGAGTGGCGCGGTTGGGAGCATTTATCGTTGTGACGCTGGCCCTTCTGGCCGCAGGGGTCTTCGTCATCGGGAGCAAGGAATATCTGTTTCGCTCCACATACCAACTGAAGGCGCAATTCGACAATGTTGCAGGCCTCGCAGACGGCGCAGACGTGCAGGTGGGCGGGGTTCACAGCGGGACAGTGATCGGCATCGTGTTGCCACAGAAGCCGGGTGGAAAGGTCACGGTGACCATGGAAGTGGCCAAGACCACGCACGAGATTATCAAGCAGGATTCCGTGGCCTCAATTGAAACCGAGGGAGTCTTGGGCAATCAGTACATGGCCATTTCGTTTGGATCTGCCGGGCAAGCCGACGTAAAAGATGGTGAGATCATCCAGAGTGAGCCGCCGTTCTTGATGTCGGCAATGATCACGAAGATAAGTGACATAATGGATAGCAGCCAGAAGGCAATCAACAACGCAACCATGGCCACGGCTCATCTGAATTCAGTAAGCGCCAAAATCGATTCGGGGCAGGGAACCGTGGGAGCCCTGGTGAATGACAAGCAGCTCTACACTAACCTGGAAGAGACGACGACGACACTGCAGGCGACAATGGTGCAGGCGCAGGCCGGTGTGACTGACTTCCAGGAAAATATGGAAGCCCTGAAACATAACTTCTTCCTGAGCGGCTATTTCAAGAAACGTGGATACGAAAATTCAGATGATCTGGCGGCAAACAGGATCAGCGGCCTTCCCTCGGGCACACCTCTGAAGGTATTTACCTACACCGCCAGAGAGCTCTTCGATGGCCGCGAATCGGCCAAACTGAAAGATCAGAACTCTCTGCGTGCCGCCGGCGAATTTCTGGCACAGAACCAATTCGGAGTTGCGGTCATCGAGACTTCCACGGGCATCGAAGGCGACACCCAGAAGGACCTGACGCTTACCGAGGCCAGGGCCATGGTTGTGCGTGAGTATCTGGCCGAGAACTTTGGATTTGACAATGACCTGCTTAAGACGATGGGAATGGGCAAGCAGACCGGCGCGAACCTGGACGCTGATTGGGGCTCGATCCGGATTCTGATCTTCCCGGCAGGAACCGAGATTCCACCGGATAAACCCGCGTTGGCGGTTAACTCTGCCACAACAGATGCTTCGCAGCCTGCTCAAGTAAGGGCAGCGGTAACCCCAAAACCGTAGCCTGTAGCGACGGACAAAAATAGCGGCGCGCAGGAAAAAATGGAGGCGATATGACAGGTAACCGGCACAACCACGAAGGAAACAGTGGCGAACAAGGTGAACCGGGTCCTGGGCCCTATTGGCAGCGGATGCACCGCGACTGGCGCTTCTGGGTGTGCGCGCTCTTCATGGCCGCAGCTCTCGCCATCTACGTTATGAGCGGCGACCTGGCTTGGGTCCCACGCCACTAACCAAGGCGCGCGCCAGAGATTTCCGGATGGGAAGTGGTTGCCGTTTTGTGACCTTTCAGCATCTAACCATAACAATCGATCGATGACGTGCGATCCGAAGCGTACCGGCTGTAACTGTGCCGAATGTTGAGCGGCAAAAGGCGTGGCGGAGCTTGAGAGGAAGGCAGAACACTTGGAAATTGGAATGATCGGGCTGGGCCGGATGGGGACCAACATGGTGAAGCGCCTCATGAAGGCCGGCCATCACTGCGTCGTCTATGACATCCACTCGGAGGCAGTTGCGGCGTTGGTCAAGGATGGTGCGATTGGCGCGGCTTCGCTGGATGAATTTGCAGGGAAACTGAAAACGCCTCGCGCTGTTTGGATGATGGTGCCGGCCGCGGTGGTGGATCCCACACTCAAAGCTCTTACGCCGTTTCTCGCGCAGGACGACGTGGTGATTGACGGCGGCAACTCCTACTATCACGATGACATTCGCCGTGCCGCGGAACTGAAGCCAGGGGGCATCCATTATGTGGATGCCGGGACCAGCGGTGGAGTATGGGGAGCAGAGCGGGGCTACTGCCTGATGATCGGCGGCGAGGATTCGGTGGTCAAGCGCATCGACCCGATTCTCTCTGCTTTGGCCCCGAGCGTCGACTCCGCGCCCCGCACGCCGGGCCGGGAGAAAGTTGGCGGGACAGCCGAGCACGGATACTTGCACTGCGGTCCAAGCGGTGCCGGTCATTTTGTCAAGATGGTGCACAACGGAATCGAATATGGCATGATGGCCTCTTACGCGGAGGGACTGAATATTCTTCGCCATGCAAATGCCGGCAAGCAGAAGCAGGCTGTGGATGCAGAAACCACGCCTCTGCGCCACCCCGAACTCTACCAATACGACCTGGACCTTGCTGACATCGCCGAAGTTTGGCGGCGCGGCAGCGTGATCTCATCGTGGTTGCTCGATCTGGCTGCCATCTCTCTGTTGGAGAGTCCGGATCTGGCAAAGTTTGCCGGGCGCGTTTCAGATTCAGGAGAAGGCCGCTGGACCATCGCGGCCGCCACCGACGAGTCAGTTCCTGCGCCCGTGCTCAGCGCCGCGCTGTACGCGCGGTTCAGCTCGCGCGGCGAAGATGAGTTTGCCGATAAGCTTCTGTCCGCGTTGCGCTACCAGTTCGGCGGCCATGAGGAGAAGCCGGCGGCTGGACAGGGAGGCAACTGATGGCCGCATCGAAGTCAGACGCACTGGTGGTCTTTGGCGTGACCGGCGACCTGGCGCACAAAATGATTTTTCCGGCACTTTATGCGATGGTGAAACACGGCACGCTTAACGTTCCGGTGATTGGCGTTGCCTTCCCAAAGTGGAGCCTGGAGCGCCTGCAAAGGCGTGCGACGGACAGCATCAAACGGTCGGGCGGAATCGACAACAAGCGTGCGTTTCAACATTTTCTGTCGCTGCTCAAATATGTGAGCGGGGATTACAAAGACAGCAACACATTCGCGGCGATCAAGACGGCGCTGGGCAGTGCAAAGCGCCCGGCACACTACCTGGCCATTCCACCTGTGCTTTTCGAAACGGTGATTCAGGGACTCGGCAAGGCCGGCCTGGCGAAGAATGCGCGCGTGATTGTCGAAAAGCCGTTCGGGCGCGACCTGGCATCTGCGCGTGAGCTCAATCGGGCCGCGCAAGCGGTGTTCCCTGAAGACTCGATCTTTCGAATCGATCACTTTCTCGGCAAGGAAGCGATCATGAATATTCTTTACTTTCGTTTTGCGAACTCTTTTTTGGAGCCGATCTGGAACCGGAACTACGTGGCCAGTGTTCAGATCACCATGTCTGAAGATTTCGGTATCGGAGGACGCGGCGCATTCTATGAGACAGCGGGATGTCTGCGCGACGTAATCCAGAACCATCTGTTTCAAGTGATCGCGTTGCTTGCCATGGAACCGCCCGCGGGAAGAGACTTTGGAGCCGTGCATATCGAAAAGGCCAAGGTCTTCAAAGCGATGCGGCCTTTGAAGCCGGACGATCTTGTGCGCGGCCAGTATGTTGGTTACCGGCAGGAGGCGGACGTGGCCAGACGCTCCGATGTAGAGACGTATTGTGCGGTACAGCTATCCATCGATTCATGGCGCTGGGAAGGCGTGCCTTGGTATGTGCGTGCCGGCAAATATCTGCCGAACACGGCGACCGAAATATTGGTGGAGCTCAAGCCGCCTCCGCAGGATCTGTTTGCGGACGCTGCGGCCGCCACTGGCCGCGCGAATTATCTGCGCTTCCGGCTATCACCCAACTCAGCTGTCGCCCTGGCCGCTCGCGTCAAGCTAGCGGGCCAGGAGTTCGTTGGAGAGCAGCGGGAGCTTTACCTCTCAGAACAACAGGTGGGCGAGGAAGCGCCTTACGAGAGGCTCCTGGGCGACGCCATGAACGGCGATGGGGCGCTGTTCACCCGCGAGGACGCAGTGGAAGCCGCATGGGCGGTGGTCGATCGAGTGCTCAAGAACCACCACCCGGTTCGCCCTTACAAACGCAGCACCTGGGGTCCGAAGGCCGCGGACGCGATGATTGCCGCGCAAGGCGGCTGGCATAATCCTGACCCGGATGCGGGCTCTGATGGATAAGGCTGTATTGTGCCCAGCTCCCATCACGGCCGGCCGCACCATTCCTGCGCTTTGGGGTGAGCACTGTAGCTCAGCAATTCTCACCGTGCTTTGGAAGAATGAGTGTGAAGCAGAGCAAACCTTCTCCTCTTCCTGGTGACTCCACGCTCAGTGAGTTCATCTGACAAGCGCAATTCAGTATGAACCATTCGAACCGTTCGAAGGCGCACTGAGCGCCGATCGGTTTCGTGACATTGATTGGAGATGAATGCCTCTTATCACAGTTGTTATCGCAATTTGCGTAGTCGGCGTAGTGCTATGGCTGATCAATCGCTTCGTGCCGATGCAAGGTCAGGTTAAGGGGATCCTGAACGGAGTTGTGGTGATTGTTCTGGTCATATGGCTTATCAAAGTGTTTGGATTGCTTCACTACCTTACCCAGTTCCGCGTCGGGCAATGACCAGGTCATTTTCTGGCGCCGCGGCCTTCCCACCTGTCAACGCAAGACAAGCACAATGCAACATGGCGGAGTTATGCCCAAAGGAATCTCAGTGAAACGCACGCTTTTGTTCGTGATCGGTAGTGCCCTCGGTTTGAGCGCGTTTGCTCAGGCTAACGCGCAAGCGACGTCAGTCGTCGATTCAGCCGGCGCTGCATCTCCATATCATGCGGTCGAAATCAGCCGCACGGTTCAGGCTATCAACTATCGGGATCACAGCGGAGCCACAGATGTTGACCTGGCGGGCACGGCGCTGATGTCCTCCGCCGACGGCAGAGTCAAGGTGCGCAGCAAGCGCGGCACCATGGAAGTTGAAGCTGAATTCGGTAACCTGCAAAGCCCCGCGATCTTCGGCAACGAATATCTTACTTACATTCTGTGGGCAATTTCACCTGAAGGCAGAGCCGAAAACCTCGGCGAGGTGCTGGTAGGCGGAAACGACCGGAGCAAGCTGACGGCAACCACAAATCTCCAGGCCTTTGCCTTGATCGTCACAGCGGAACCGTATTTTGCTGTTCGGCAGCCAAGCGATGTCGTGGTGCTCGAGAACGTTGTGACTGAAGATACCAAGGGGACCAGCGAGGCGGTAAGCGCGAAGTATGAGTCGATGGAGCGCGGGGGATATCTACCCACGGGGTACAAGTTCGACCCAGTGGTCCTGAGCGCCAATTTGCCCTTGGAATTCTACGAGGCGCGGAATGCGCTGCGCATCGCCAAATCGGAAGGCGCAGAACAGTATGCGGGCGAAAGCTACCAACACGCTGTCGAGTTGATGAAGACCGCCGATGATTACGCCATCGGTAGACACATGGAAAAGAGGGCGCTGATTGCCTCTGCCCGGCAAGCGGTGCAGACTGCGGAAGACGCGCGCGAGATCGCAGTTAAAAGGATCGATGCGGATCGCCAGGCCGCGCAACTGCAGGCATCGAGCGACGCGGAGGCAAATTCGCAAGCTCAGGCCGCGGCCGCCACACTACTGAAGGAAAAGGCCGAGTCCGACGCAGCAATGGCGCAAGCGAATGCAGCAGCGTCGCAAGCCAACGCAGCAACAGCGCAGGCAGACGCCGCAAATGCCCAGGCAGCCATGGCTACAAACCAGGCGAATTCCGCTGCCGCAGTGAATGCGGCTCAGACCGATGCGGACCAGTCTCGCCTGCTCGCGCAACAAGCGCAGCAGGGCGAGCAAAAGGCGGATAGCGATAGAGTGGCAATGCGCGCGCAATTGTCAGAACAGTTAAACAAGATCCTCGAGACGCGCGACAGCGCACGCGGACTCATCGTCAGCATGTCCGACGTATTGTTCGACACGGGACAATACACGTTGAAGCCGGGCGCTCGGGAGAAGTTGGCCAAGGTTGCCGGAATTCTGATCGCCTACCCCGGGCTCAACATTGCAGTTGGCGGATACACCGACAATGTGGGCGGTGATGAGATGAACCAGAAGCTGTCAGAGAACCGCGCAGGCTCGGTTCGCGATTACCTGGTGGCACAAGGCGTGGCGGCACCGTCGGTAAGTGCAACGGGCTTTGGCAACACATCGCCGGTAGCCTCAAACGATAACGCCAGTGGACGCCAGGAAAACCGCAGAGTGGAACTGGTGGTCTCCGGCGACGCAATTGGAAGTCCGATGAATACGACGGTCGGAAGCCTGCGCTAGTTTTGGCGTTGAACCGCTGCGGTCTCAATTTGGCCGCAGCGGATCTTTTTCAAAGCGCTTGCCTAACGCTGGAAGCAAGGATTGAAATCTGCCTGGAATCATGTTGATCGTGGTTCCGGCATCAGCGCTCTGCGATGCTTTTCCGCGGTGGCCGCATGGCAGAGATTGAGGATATTACCCAACTGGCGAGCCAGGCATTGTCCTGGTTTTCGTTCTCGTACTGCTGCTATTTGGCCGAATTTGAGGAGGATGCGTTTTGCGGCGATTGCGGCACTGGCACTGTTTTGAGTGTATGCTTGAAGCTGTAGCTATAGTTTCCTTTCCTCGCCTTCAGCCTTCCAGGCCTCGCTCCAGACGAGCACCGTTCAAGCACGCAACAGAACGAATGGAGCGGCCATGATCCTCATTAAGAAAGTCGACGTCGAAGCGCATTTTGCTGAGAAGCGACGCCTGCGCCGGGCCAGTGCCGGGCTGGCGACACGCCCTGCCGCAAAATGCTCCTCCGCGTTTGAGGCGGCTGGTACGAAAGTGAACGTTTCGGGCTTCAGAGACGATTCCTCCACCGAGCATTCTTTTCGGAATGGGCCTGCAACTCCGGCGAAATAATTCTTGAGGCGCATCGGATATTGGAGCCCGCTCTGAGCAGATCGGAGGAGGAACATCTTCTCCAGGTGGCGTCTCACTAGCTTGATTGCTTCTCTGCGCACCAATCAATCTCGAAGGATCGCGCCAGGTTCATGCAACATGCAAATGGAACCGCGCTGAGACCTTTTGCACAACGTTGGTTCAAAGAAAGCAGGACGATATGTCCCTCTCTGAAAAGAATTGCCATCAACAGAATCCCATGAGCTATCAATCAGCGGCCCCTTCGCCTATTGCGTCAAAGAGTTGCAGCCTGCCCTTGCCCACGCGCATAGCGTTCGTTGGAAATTATTTGCCGCGCCAGTGCGGAATAGCCACCTTTACAACGGATCTATGCTGCGCGCTCGCGACGGAATTTGGCAACGGCCGCCTGTTTGCCATTCCCGTCAATGACCCGGACTCAAGCTATGTGTATCCGGAGCAAGTGCGCCTGGAGCTTGAACAAGAAGATCTCAGTTCCTACGAGCGGGCCGCGGAATTCCTCAACTTCAACGGCAATGACCTGGTCTGCCTTCAGCATGAGTACGGCATCTATGGCGGCATTGCGGGCGATCACATCCTGACCTTGCTTCGCAAATTGAACATGCCCGTTGTAACAACACTGCACACGGTTCTGCGAGAACCGGATGTGAATCAGCGCCGTGTGCTTGAGGAGATTGGGCGGCTCTCCGATCGCCTGGTGGTGATGAGCGAGCAAGCGGCACAGTTTTTGCGCGAAGTCTATTCAGTGCCGAACGAGAAAATCGACATCATTCCACACGGAGTGCCCGATTTTCAATTCATGGATCCCAACTATTTCAAAGACCGGTTCGGCACCGAAGGAAAGTCAGTGCTGCTGACCTTCGGCTTGCTGTCTCCGAACAAAGGGATTGAGAACGTGATTCGAGCCCTGCCGGCGATTTTGGAGAGACATCCAAACGTCGTGTACATCGTCTCCGGCGTCACGCATCCGCATATCCGGCGCCGCGACGGCGAGCGCTATCGGGAAGAGCTGCAGGCACTGGCGGAAGAGCTGGGCGTTTCATCGAACCTGATACTCGTCAATCGCTTTGTGAGCGCAGAAGAACTGGTTGAACACATAGGTGCTGCGGACATTTACATTACCCCTTACCGGCAGGAGGCGCAGATTGTTTCAGGCACGCTGGCCATTGCGCTGGGCGCGGGCAAGGCGATCATCTCCACGCCGTATTTTCACGCGAAAGAACTGCTGGCGGATAACAGAGGCGTGCTTGTTCCGTTCGAGAATTCCGAGGCCATTGCCCAGGCGGCGCTTCGACTTCTGGATAACGACGGCGAACGGCATGCCATGCGCAAGCGCGCCTATCTCCATTCCCGGGAAACAATCTGGTCAAAGACGGCACGGAAGTACATGGCGAGTTTCCAGCGAGCCCGCTTCGAGCGCACCCTGCAGCCAAGGGCAGCCTTGAAGGAAGACGTTCCTGAGAATATGGCCGAAAGCCTGCCGGTGCTGGATACGACCCATATGTTGAGGATGACGGATGACACCGGCATTCTGCAGCACGCAATCTTCTCCATTCCCAATTCGAGCGAAGGCTACACGACCGACGACAATGCGCGCGCGCTCATCGTTGCGACGCTTTTGGATGAGCATCCGGGCCGAGCCGGGATATGGAAGAATACGCGTCTGTCTCAACGCTACCTGGCGTTCCTGTGGCTTGCGTTCAATACCGAGACGGGAAGGTTCAGAAACTTTCTCGGCTACGATCGCCGATGGCTAGAGGAAGTTGGATCAGATGACAGTCATGGCCGCGCACTTTGGTCCCTGGGAAACGTACTCGGTCACTCACGGGATGCAGGGCTGAGAGGAGCGGCCGGGAGGCTGTTCGAAGCCGCAATTCCGGCAACGCTCACGTTCACCAGCCCGCGAGCGTGGGCATTTTGCATCCTGGGCATGCAAGCCTATCTCGACTGGTTTCCTGGAGACAGAGCGATTCAAGGCGCTCGTAACACACTCGCAAATCGCCTCCTCGACATTTACGAACGCAGCCACACCGCAACGTGGCAATGGTTTGAGAAGAGCCTTTCCTATTCGAATGCAAGGTTGTCGCAGGCGCTCATCCTTGCGGGATGGCGAAGCGACAACCAGAGAATGATCGAAGCCGGCATGGATTCCCTTAAATGGCTTGTTGCCGAACAGCACCGCGGCGATGCGGAAATCTTCGTTCCAATTGGATCCAACGGATTCTTTATTGAAGGCAGCGAGAAGGCACGCTTCGACCAGCAGCCTGTGGAAGCATGCGCTACAGTTTCCGCTTGCCTCGAGGTTTACGGGTTGACGGAAGAGAGCTTTTGGTTAGAAGAAGCGCAGCGGGTCTTCCGCTGGTTTCTCGGCAAAAACGATTTGCGTGTTCCGCTTTATGACGCAGAAACGGGTGGCTGCAGAGATGGCCTTCACCCCGATCGCATCAATGAAAACCAGGGAGCGGAATCTACGCTTTCGTTCATGATGGCCTTGCTGGAAATGCAGCAGGCCAAAGTAACAAACGCACGAGAACGGCAACTTGAAATGAGCATCTCTTCTTGAATCCGATTGTCTCTCCGGTTGTAACTATTGATTCCGTCGCTGCTGAAGCTCATGTGGAATCGCACACGGGCCAACCTCTATTCACTCGTTATGCGGGCAACCCGATTCTCACGCAGAATAACTGGCCCTATTCGATTAACAGCGTTTTCAACGCGGGGGCGGTGCGGTTACACGGCGGAGAAACGCTGCTGCTTTGCCGCGTAGAAGACAGGAGAGGCTTGTCGCACTTGTGTGCCGCGCGTTCCGCAAATGGAATTGACAACTGGCGCATTGACCCTGAGCCGACGCTCCAGGCAAATCCCCGCGAATACCCCGAGGAGATTTGGGGCATCGAGGATCCGCGCATTACTTACGTCCCGGAACTCAAGCAATACGCGGTGGCGTACACGTCGTTTGCACGAGGTGGTCCCGGAGTCTCGCTGGCGTTGACCGGGGATTTCAAGACTTTTGAGCGCTATGGCGTCATCATGCAGCCGGAGGACAAGGATGCGGCACTTCTGCCAAGGAGAATTGGCGGGCTGTGGGCACTGATTCATCGGCCTGTGACGACCCTTGGCGCGCATATGTGGATTTCTTACTCGCCGGATTTGCGCCACTGGGGCAGCCACAAAATCATTCTCGAAGCGCGCCGCGGTGGATGGTGGGACGCGAACAAGATTGGCCTGTGCTCTCCACCGATTGAGACTGATAAAGGTTGGTTGACGATCTACCACGGCGTGCGGCAGACCGCGTCCGGAAGCATTTATCGGTTGGGCCTTGCGCTTTTTGACCTGGAGCGGCCGGATATTTGTTTACAACGCGGAGACTCGTGGATGTTCGGTCCCGAAGCTGCCTACGAGCGCGGGGGAGACGTGAAGGATGTTGTGTTTCCCTGCGGTCAGACGATCGGCGAGGACGGAGATACAATCTACCTTTATTACGGAGCTGCGGATTCCTGCATGGCTCTGGCCACAGGCAGCATCCGTTCGCTGCTTTCGTGGCTGGAATCCAACTCCAGCCCGCAGGAGAGACTATTCCAAGAACGCGACCGTACAACCGGGCGCGAGGAGCCGTTGAGATGAACTTTTCAAATCGGACGCGTCCGGCCTGGATGCCGCGCCTGCTCTGGATAAGGCGCGAGTGCCCCTGGTGCAATTCACTCAAATTCAAACAAGCCGAGCTGCGCCCAATTGATAGCCTTCTCAGCCTGTTTGCACTGCACCCAGTTCGTTGCATGTTTTGCTGGCGCCGGTGCTACTGGATCGGGTTCCATGGGGCAAGCGTGTCATAAGCCGCCAGGGCCGAAGTCAGCGCTGCGCTTGACCGTGACGAGTGTTCTGTCACTTCGCGGGCTTTTCATTGGTATCACGGACCGCATCTTTCGCCTGGCCCCAGGCGTCTTCAACCTTGCCCTTGAATTCCTGAGCTATTCCTTCTACCTGCAGCTGTTTATTGCCGATCAACCCGCCCGTCTTCTGTTTCGTGACTCCGGCAACTTTGTCGATAGCACCTTTTACTCGATTGATATTCATAGCTTCTCCTGTGCGAACCTGTCTGTTGTTGACTCGAATCTAACAGCCGGATTCACTTCGGTCTGAGCAGTTTCGACCACGTCGCTGCTCGCCATCTGGTGCTGCGTTCATCGATTCAATGAGCCGCATTGCTCAGACGCAGCAATCAAATCCCACTATTCTCAGAATTACCTTGTGCGCCTTAGTGCGCAGGACGATTGTGACGCTGCGCATGGGTAGAAAATGGTGAGTCTCATGAAAAAAGTTATGACGTTTGTGGCATTACTCAGCATGACCAGCATGGGTTGGGCGGCATCCAGCCGCGAAGCAACAGTCGACCGGCTCGATCATGCCGGCAATGTGCTCCATGAGATTATGGGGGCGCCCGATAAGGGTATTCCCGAAGAGGTTCTCGAGCACGCCAAGTGCATCGCCGTCGTACCCCATCTGCTCAAGGGCGGCTTCGTCTTTGGCGCGGAGAATGGCAGAGGCATCGCCACTTGCCGCACCGCCGATGGCTGGAGCGCGCCGGCGTTCTTTACCATCACCGGCGGAAGCTGGGGATTGCAGATCGGCGTCGAAGGTGTTGACCTGGTTATGATTATCCAGAACGACCGGGGAATGCAGCACTTGATTAACAGCAACTTTGAGCTGGGCGCCGACGCTTCAGCGGCAGCCGGACCGGTCGGGCGTCATGCCTCCGCCGATACCAATTGGAAGCTGGAAACCGAAGTCCTCACCTACTCACGCGCTCGTGGCGCTTTTGCCGGAGTTACGCTGAACGGCGCTGCTATCCGCCGCGACGACGATTCCACTGAAGCCATCTACGGACACGACATCTCCACTCGCCGCATTCTGCAGGGCGACGTAGCCGTGCCGCAAGCCGCTCACGCGTTCCTCGATGCTGTCAGGGATGCAAAGGAACAGGCGATCGCCTCGAAATAACTGTCAACCGATATGCAATGCTTGCGGGCGCTCAGGGAAGAACTTGATTCCAGGGCGCCCGCGGCGCAGGGGAGATGAAAATGCTTTGGACAATCGTTGTCGTTCTTCTGGTTTTGTGGCTGCTCGGCTTCAGCTTGCACATTGCCGGCGGCCTCATTCACATTCTGCTGGTCGTGGCCATCATCGTCGTGCTCTTCAATCTGATCAGCGGCAGGCGGGCGTTGTAATGGTTCGCACCGGAGAGGCGAGTTCGCGAATCCCGGGTCTCGCTTCTATACAACAAACATCGCCACTCCGGCAGCGAACATGGCGATCGTAGTGATTGCGACGACGATCCATCCCAGGCGAGAACTCGGTTGATTCTGCATCAACTTCCTGTCGGCAGCGACGATGAGGATGGCTACCAGCAGGAAGGGCGCAAGCAATCCATTGATGACAGCTGTCCAGTAGAGCGCCTTCACCGGGTTAACTCCGATGAAATCCAGCGCAACGCCGCCTGCGGTGGACACAAGAATCAGAGCGTAAAACCAGCGCGCCTGTCGCAGTTTTCTGTTCAGGCCCTGGCGCCAACCCAGCGTCTCAGCGAACGCGTAGGCGGTTGATCCGGCCAGCGTGGGGATAGCAAGAAATCCGACACCGACAATACCCAGAGTGAACAGAGTGGCAGCAAAGTTGCCCGCGAATGGTCTAAGGGCTTCAGCAGCCTGGCGAGACGTCTCGATATTCGTAATACCGCGACGGTTGAGCGTTATCGCAGTCGTCAGAATGATAAAGAACATAACCAGGTTGGAGAAAAACGCACCGACGCCCACATCGATATTTCTCAGGCCAAGCTCTTCCTCTGTGGCGCCTTTCCGCTGAGCGAGCGTGCTCTGCCCTGCCGACTTTTCCTCTTCGACCTCTTCGCTTGTCTGCCAGAAGAACAAATAAGGACTGATGGTGGTGCCAAGGATTGCGACCAGGGTTGCCCATTCATTTCTCGTATGCGGCATGGAGGGAATGAGCGTATCGCGGAGGACCTGCATCCAATCGGCCCCCACCACAAAGGCAGTGACGGGGTAGGCGAAAAGGACCAGCACCAGCCACTTGAGCACATTTGCGATCTGATTATATTGAAGCCGGACAGTTAACCACGAGATGAGAAGTGCGAACGCCACGACAAACCAATGGGAATTGATTCCGGAGAGCATCGCGGCCGCATCCGCCATGCCGGCAAGATCGGCGGCAATGTTGATTGTGTTTGCAGTGAGCAGGGCCAAGATGACGGCGAACAGCAACCACTTGGGAAATCGCCGCTTAAAATTTCCAACCAGGCCTTGTCCGGTCACCTTGCCAATGCGCGCGCACATCATTTGAACTGCAGCCATCAGCGGCCACGTCAGGAGCGCGGTCCACAGAAGTTTTGTTCCCAGCTGCGCGCCGGCAACGGAGTACGTGGCGATGCCCGAGGGGTCATCGTCGGCTGCCCCGGTAATAATGCCCGGCCCGAGCGACTTCAAGAGTGCTCGAAGCCAACGCGATGGAGTGGACGCCGGCACTAAGCGGTCGGAAGGACGTTCAATGCGGGTCAACGTGCGCACCCAAAGGGGAGCGCAAGAGTCATTGGGTCACTCTCACGCCCGGCCAGGTCCTGTTATGGTCATTCTCAATGTAGCGCACTCGCTGCTTTTATCTTACGCATTTGGATTGAGTTGTGCTCTGGGTTCCTCATTGGCCTCGCGGGTGGAAATGTGTTTAGGGGCGGCGGCAGCGTAGAAGGGGTGCTGCCTTCTGTTATATCGCCAATTGATCTGGCATCGCTGCCGCCGCATTGGGGGCGGGCACCTATAGAAGACATACGCCCGCGGCAAAACATCTGCTGTTCAATTTTGCTCAGTGACTGTTGGACGGTGATTGATCACTTTCGAAGTCACGAGCAGCTGCTACGACAACTCGCGGTTCGGTCAACGGCGCGACCTGGTTTGAGTAAATAACGTTGGCCAGCGCCCAGGGAACTCCAGCCAGATCATAGTGAAACTCTCCTTGTTCATCGATCACGAGTTTGCTTGCCGGAAACAGGAATCCTGTGCTCTTGGTCGGGTCGGTATCATTCAGGTCGAATTGGCCAACCGCCAGATCGTAGGACTGGGAAGCCCCAGGCGGGCCGGATTCATCGACGGGATGCGGGCGGCTGGTAATAAAGATGATCTGCCGACCCGTTGGTGTTGGAACCATCTGGATGAACTCGACGTCATAGCTGAGAGCCCCGGTAATCGAGCAATGCCCAACTGCTTTGGTTACGGAAAGCGCGCTGGCCAACTCCCGATCCTGGCCCTTCTGGAATGCCAGTGAAAGAGTTTGCACGTCAGAAGGAGTGGAGTAGTGGTAAACAATCAGTGTTACGCCGATGGTGTTCCCGGCTTGAGAATAGGTTGCCTGAATCGTCTCGGACGCAGGACTGCCGGCGAAACCAGAGGTAGCCGCCAGAGCGAATGTGCTCAGCAGCAACAGGATGGCCCGCACTGGCTTGCGCATGCAAGGATTTGTGTTTGCGATTGGCCACATTTGTCGATCCTCCAGCGGATCTGCGCCGGGGCCCGTTCACATCGCTCAGGCCCTGGTTGGACCCCACCCGGCTGCGAAGTTGATGCTAAGCAGCGGTTTTCGCTTCGATGGATTTCGGCGCCTGGAGTAAATCATCGAAGATGTCGCGATACTGGATCATTGCGGTGCGCAGTTCTTCGGTGGTGGCTTCGGCCTGGCCGAGACGGACAGCGACCGAGTGCGCGACGCGGTAGTTTTCCATCACGCGCGGATAGTTCACGGAGACATCGGCCGCGCGCTGTTCGAAGCTGGCCTGGGGATAACCGCGTGCCTCGAGGAGCGCATTGATCAGATCGTCGGCTTCGGTAACTGCCATCCTGGGATGATCGACAAAGCGCGATTGAATGGTGTGCCATTCGGTGACAAATCGCTCGCGCTCGGTTACGCCGAGCTCACGAATCTTCAGAGCTCCGACACGGGTTTCGCGGTCGGCCAGTTTTGCCTCGGCTTCGCGCGCGGAGCCATGCGTGAGAACGGCGCGATCGTATTCCGTTCCGAATCGGTTGCGGAAGGCCAGGGTGCGGGCCCTGCGATTTTGAACGAATGCGCCGATGGCGACGGCGATGAGGACGACCAGTACGACCGCTGCCGCGATGAGCTGGTTCTGCGTGATGAAGTAACCCATGAATTCGTAGGTCATTGCGATCTCCTTTGCACTGCATGACCGCAACAACATTAGGGAATTGCATCGGCGGCAGCGAACTTAGATGGAGTCTGAGGCCGCCAGGGATGCAAAGGCTGGTCAATTCAGTACAGGCTGGAATTCAAAGGAAAATCGAAGCATGTGTTCACTATTGAGCATCCTGTGTTGCACTGGCCGGGTAAAGCTGATTTCAGTTCGTTGAAGAGGCGCTCGGCTCGGTTGCATGGCCCCGCGGGAGGGGATGGTGATGGAGATGGAATGTTCCCGGTGCAAGACGGTGGCGATTAAGATCGATGACCCTCGCTGCACGAGCCTGCTGGTGGGCGTGGAAATTGAGATGGAAGATGCTCGCTGTACGAGCCTTGCAGAAGGCCTGACGCTGGAGGTGGACTACGCGCGCCGCGCGCGTGTGCATGTCAAGATGGAAGACCCTCGGTGTCAGAGCCTGAACGCGATCTGGTAAGTGAAATTTCACATCAGGATTCGGCGAACCCCCAATTTTGCGACGCTTTCGCAGACCCAGCGAAACGCGCCGTTTCTCAATTGGCGAAATAACCCGGGAACTACAACCAAAACGGAAGGAGATCACAGGTGCTCATCATACTCATTATTGTTCTCGTAATCGTGTTCGCGGGAGGCGGAGGCTACTACGGCTACGGCCGGTGGGGTACTGGAGGAGGAGCAGGCATAGGGCTCGGAACAGTGCTCGTGATCGTTCTGCTCTGCTACCTGTTTGGGGTTTTCAGATAAGCCTTTCTACGGCAGGCCGAGTTGGCTCTGGGGAGATTGGCTAGGGACCGACATACCTGGCCGCGCTGCAATAACAGGCAATAGAACCAGAGCCGTGGAGGAGAAAGATGACGATCGCAATAAGCAATGTGCTGGCGCTGACGTTCTGGCAAGGTTTACGGTTCTATCAGGATTTCGGTAGCCGCGATTTTACATGGCTGCTGATCGGAGTGTTACTGGCTTTCGCGGCAATGTGGGGAAATTCGCGGCGGAGACGGCGCTGGTTCTAGAGATCGGCACATCAGGCTGCTCTCCAGAAGGAGAGCTGAGTTCCTTGGAAGCAATCTTGCTATCCTTTGCGCCGTCGATGGAACGAGCGTTTCCTGGCCTAGACGTTCCACCGTTGGAGCCGCCGAGCCCGAAACCGGTGATCAATACTTCATGGGGCATCCGTTCGTGGTGCTGGGCCCAGGTCGGCAGCGAGAGGCCCGTCCGCCTCGTTTTAGAGGGGCTGATGCAATTCACCGGAATTCCGGGACGAATCATCGTTACTGGAGCGTGCCTCGATGGTCTCGAAGTTGCCGGGGCGTTTGACACTTTTGCCGCAGAGCCCGACAAGGAGTTTTATCGAAGCATGAGCCTCAATGTCAGAGGCCCTGGTCCCGCCGGCAAAGTGCCGATCAAAGCTTGGTCAATAGCAGATTTTTGCGAGATTCGCGGATCAAAATCCGCATAACGCATCCCGCTGGAGGTCGGCCTTCTCATCCCATCTGTCAGCGTCATTCGAGGGTTACTTCCGGATAGGCGGTGATACGCTCGGAACGCTTCAAATCGCGGCATCTCAGCCGAATAGCGAGCCAGGGCGCAACATTGTTTGATCGAATGTCTCTGCTGCGCCCGCTTTTGCCCAATGAGGAGATCCGCGCTCGCGCGTTCCTTTTTAGTGCCAGGAGAAATTCAAGAGTCCCGATGAACGAAGTTTTCCCAGGGTCCGGCCTGCGAACCTTGAGTTATTTGGCAGGCGTCTCCGAAGGTGGCGCCCCGAGGAGAAAAATCAGGCCGTCGGCAAGTCCTTCACGCCAACTCAGGTAATCGTGCCCACCGTCGAACTCGTCAAAGCGTACGTCATAGCCCTTGGCCAGTAGCACATCCCACATGTGTCGGGAGGAATTTAGTATCCCCTCGGAACCAAAGCCGTCCTCATCGCTGCCCGCGTCCAGGTAGAGCCGGATCGGTAGATGCGGCTGAGCAATAAACTGTTGCGCCAGCCACTCGGGTCTCGCCACCGGATCGGAATCAACCGGCTTGCCGCTGCGAGACGGCGCCCACCAAAGCGCGCCCGACATCGAGACAGCATTTCCAAAAAGCTCGGGAGCCTTGAATGCCGTGTAGGTCGCGGCCAACCCGCCCAGACTGAACCCAGCCACTACCGTGTCTGCCGGATCGCTCGTGACGTTGTATTGCCGATGCACCCACGGCAGCAGCTCCGACTTCAAAAACTCCACAAGTTGCGGGTTACAACTGAACTCACGGTCCCGCGCATCGCCCGGGCCGTTTCCAATAAACACCGCGACCACCGGTGGAATCTTTTCTGCCGCGATCAGGTTGTCGAGAATCGTTGGAGCTGGCAGCGGCGTAGGCGTCGCCTCCTCGTCAAAGTACCCAAATGCGTCGAAGAATACTGCGAGCCCCGCCGCCTTGCCATTCTTGGAATAACCCTCCGGCGTGTAAACGTAAATATCCCTCTCATTGCCCAGCAGAGCGCTTTTAAAGCTGGTCTTTACCACGTGTCCAGCCGAAACTCCCTTTCGCGCCGTGATCCAGGGCTGCGGTGGCGCATCCGGCATCTCCAGGATCGACAGTCCGGAATGCTCTCTCACGTCGACGCTATCTGTAGAAAGAAATGTCTTCGGGTTGAGCGGATCGATCTGCGCCGCGTCCGCGAGCAACCCCGGCGCTGGATCCGCGAGCGGATGTCTCGTGATTGAAACTGGCGGAGCGTTGGGCGCCAGCTGATAGACGAACCGCTTTCGCTTGCTGACCCGTATCGTTCTGAACCAAACATCGGTTCCCTCAAGCCGGCTCATCAAGTAGTCGCTCTCCCACTTTTCCGCAAAAGGCTGCCACCATACCAGGACGTTTCTTGTGCTCACACCTCCGTGCCACAGAAACGTGACCAGCATGTTCTCATCGTCTCCGGGGGCCGGCTCAATCAGCGGAGCGCCGATTTTCGCCAGCTCTTTCCAGAAGCTCGCTGCTGCATCGGGCTCGCCTCGGGCCACCGATGCAGACAGCGCCAATATCCGTGGGCTTTCGATCTTCGTCGCTGCTGCCGTTGGAAGCGTGCGATCGCTCAACGGCACAATCTTCGTCTCCGTCACTGCGTAAGAGCCCGCGCCCGAGCCAGCGGCTAGCTTGAGCTCAAGCCGGTAGGTACCTCCACCGTCCGCCAGTACCCTGACAGCGCTTCCCGGATCGTCAAGCTCAAAACCGCGCAAACGCTTTCCCGCAGGATCGAAAACATTCAGCAGCAGGTTTGCCGCGTGCACAGACACGCTCACTTCAGCCAGGTCCCCAGCATTCATGTGCAGGGTATAAAGCTCCAACCCTCCCACGCTGATCGTGCCGCTCGCTGGTTTGTTGATTTCAAGCTCAGTGTCGGCTGCCGCTAAGGTACAACCACCCCAAACGAGGAGTAAGACGGGCAAGAGAGCGACGAATTTGCGAAGTGCCATTCCCAATGCGCAACCACTCAGAATTTGTCCGATTTTATCGGCGGAAAGATAAAGAATCAAGGGCAGCCGATAGAACCCAGATGTTTATCCCGCCCACGATTGCCCGCTTTTCTACGCTGACGTGGACGGAATTACAAATGCGTGTCCCGGCGACCGTGGGAATGCATTCCTGTGCCATTTGGGGCATCCCGGTCGTGTTGCCGCCTGCTCGTCAGTAGCTCATCGGTAAACAACCCGACGGACTGTGGACCACAAGGGATAGGCATCGGAAATTGCCAGAATCTCGATGCGCTGGAATCAGTCAGCGTTCGGCCCAAGAGAGCAGCCTCTCCGGGACGGTTTCAGGGCCTCCGCTAAAATCCGACGCTGCCTGAGCAAACTTACACATCCACTTACACACTTTCACAGTTTCTCAAAATGACAGGCGTTATTTGCTTTAGTTTACGGGCAAATGCAAGGCACTTAAAATTCGCAGGAGCTTAACCGGTCGTGGGGGTTCAAGTCCACCTCCGGGCACAAATTGAATGCATTATTTTCAAATATTTCACTGTATTATCTCCTCCCCGCCTTCATTGCCAAGATTGCGGCTTTTTGAATTCGGGGGGCTTACGAGCTTTTCCTCCGGCGCACGCAGTTCGGCTCATTCTCTCACTATCATTTCGACAGCTGCGCGCTGAGCGGCGCTGGAGACTATCGCGTAGCCGAGTACGAAAAGGGACGGATGGAGACGTTCGACGTAGATGCAGACGGTCTAGCGCTTTGGGACGGGTGTAAGCGAGAGGTTGGCGAGGAGGTGCATGAGCCTGCCTGACGAACCACAGAGGCTTCAGCGGGTGTTATCACGCCGGGACCTCATTTTCTACGGGGGTGTGGCTGTTACTCCGAGCGCCCCGGATACGATCTTCGGGCTCGCGGAAGTGAAGTCGCGCGGGGACTCTTCTTTGCAAGGCAAGAACTTAGGCAAGTACGCCCTTGCAGAAGATCAAGCGGGCACGATGCGCGAAGGATCTAATTGCACTCTGATGTCGCGAGACTAAGTCAAGACACAGCCCCGCGCGTTGCCTGCGAACAGGCGCCATTTCGATTTACAATCACATGCTTCAATTCGCTCTCTTGCGGCAGAGAGGTATCATGACGTACTAAAAGGGCAGGGCCTGCATATCGCGGCAGATAATGTCCGTCCGGCAGGTGCGAATTTGAATTTCGCGAGCCGTCCGCGACATTGGGTGCGCGGGGCAGCCTCGGACCTTCGCATCAACATCGGCGCAACCAGCATCGGCGCAACCAGCGAAAACTATGCCTCAACATTTCAAGCCAGGAGTTGACACAAAATGCGGATAAGAACCATTGCGTACTTCTTTGCCACGTTAACCGCGCTCTTGCCGGCTTCATTGTGGGCCGGTTCACCGCCGTTCTTGCTAAAGAGCGGCGATACCGTGGTCTTTTATGGAGACAGTATTACAGCCCAGGATTTCTACACTCAATGGATCGAGTTGTACACGGTCACAAGATTTCCCGGCATGCGAGTGCGCTTTTTCGGTGCCGGAGTGGGTGGCGATCGCGTGAGCGGTGGAGGCGGAGGACCTGTGGATTTGCGGCTCCCACGGGACGTTTACTCGCATCATCCATCAGTGATTACTATCATGCTCGGCATGAACGACGGCGGCTATCACCCTGGGAACAGCGAAACCGAGGACACCTATGTGAAAGGCTACGAACACATTCTCGCTTCAATCCACGAAATGGCGCCGCACGCTCATGTTGTCGTGCTTGGACCTTCTCCGTTTGACGATATAACCAGGGCTCCTACGTTTCCGGGTGGTTACAACAACGTGATGAAGCATTATGCCGAGCTTGATCAGAACCTGGCGCGGGAACACGGCGAAGACTTTGTCGATTTGAATTCCGCGGTGCAGACCCTTCTTGAAAAAGCGCAAGCCAGCGATCCTGTGTTTGCGCGGTTCATCCTTCCAGATCGCGTCCATCCTGAACCAATCGGGCATTGGGCAATGGCCGAGGCAATTCTCGAGGCATGGAATGCGCCCTCGCAGGTGTCTTCAGTGAGCATTGACGGGAGCAAGGCTCAGGTTGAGGAGTCTTTGAACGCGTCAGTGGATCACTTGGAAGCCGCCGGAGCAGTTCTGCGATGGATTGAAACAGAGAAATCCCTGCCTCTGGCGTTCGACGCCGGCAATGCGTTCCAACAGCGAATAATTCAACTGACTGATGTGCAGAAACAATTGAACCAGGAGTTGCTTCGCGTCACTGGATTGAACCCCGGAATCTTCACGCTGCTTATCGATGACCAGGCCGTGGGAGAATTCTCTGCCGACGATCTGGCCAATGGAATTAACCTGGCAGACTACCATACACCGATGCGCGACCAGGCGCAGCGCGTAAGTTGGTCGATCTCCGATCGTATCAAGGCAAATGAGGTTCACATGATCATGGCGATTCAAAAGTCGCAGGCGGGGTTGGCCGCGGAAAAAGGCGATGCGATCGAAGCGTATGAAGACTTTCTTGAGGACAAGATCTACTCCGACGCTGCGCCAAAGCCTCATTCCTTCACATTGAGTCCTGTCGTCGACAGTGAAAATCACGGGGCGACTGCGAAGCAGGTGACAATGTGCGCGAATTGCGAGAGACCGCGGCCCTGACAATTGTTTGCCGCGCTTACACTGGATGTTGAACTTGCGAGGAGCAGATGAAGTCACTTGTATTTCTTGTTGTTTTCAGTGTTGCTTCTTGCTCTCCTGCCGTGGCCTCGACTTGTGAGAGTCTTGCCGGATTACCCCTGGCCAATGGCGAAGTCACGATGGCTGTCGCCGAACCCGCAGGGACGCTTAACGGGCTTCCCGGAAAACCGATCGACAACCTTCCTGCGTTCTGCCGCGTTGCAGCGACGCTGATGCCCTCTAGCGACTCCAACATCAAGATCGAGGTGTGGATGCCGGTTGCCGGTTGGAACGGCAAGTTCGAGGGAACGGGCAACGGCGGTTACGCGGGAGGTATTGCAAACGGGGGACTGGCGGACGGGCTACGCAGCGGTTTTGCAGTGGCAAACACAGATATGGGAACTTCAGAACCCTCTGGGCGGGGCGCTGACGATCTCGTCGGACATCCTGAGCGATGGAGAGATTGGGGCTCGCGTTCAACGCACGAAATGACGGTGGCCGCAAAACAGATTATTCGCATGTTTTATGGGAAGGAACCCGCTCTCGCGTTCTATTTGGGCTGCTCCACCGGTGGACAACAAGGGCTGGTGGAGGCGCAGCGTTTTCCGGACGACTACGATGGAATTGCCGCAGGAGGGCCAGCCAATAACCGAACCCGGCTGCACATGGATTTCATTTGGAATTACGCGGCCGCGGAGGAAAAGCCGGACAGCCGTATACCAGCAGAAAAGCTTGCGCTCATGTCCAATGCGATGCTGAACGCGTGCGCTGCGCAGAAGGCTGTTCCGTCGGACATGTTTGTGTCGGACCCGCAGGCCTGTCACTGGGATCCGCAGACGCTGCTTTGCAAGGAGGGCGATGCTCCCGATTGCCTCACGCCCGACCAGGTGGCGACGGCGGAAAAACTCTACGAAGGGCCGCGCAATCCGGTCACACACGAACCGATTTATCCAGGGCTTACGCGCGGCAGCGAGCTTCAATGGAACGACGTGCTGCCGAAGGATGGGGCGCCGCTGCTTGATGCCTTGTTCAAATGGACGTTCGGCCCGGACTGGAACTGGCGAACGTTCGACTTTAATCGCGACTTGAAGACGGTCGACGACACGCTGGGTCCAATGGTGAACGCGACTGATCCAGACCTTCATACTTTTAAATCTCACGGCCACAAATTGATTGTTTACCACGGCTGGTCGGATGTGATTGTTCCTTCGTTGGAGTCGATCAACTACTACCAGAGTGCGGAGAACGCTCAAGCAGACGAAGCGGCAAAGCATCACCTAAGCAAGACTGAAGAGACGCAGGGATTCTTCAGGTTGTTTATGGTTCCGGGCATGGCGCACTGCGGCGGTGGGCCGGGCCTGAACGGGATTGCTCCATTTGATTCGCTCGTAACCTGGGTTGAGAAGGGGCTTCCGCCGGAGAAGATCATTGCTGGGCGCTACGAGAACGGCGTGACACAGATGACAAGACCGGTCTGTCCATATCCTCGGATTGCACGCTATAACGGAACCGGAGACTCTAACGATGCCGCGAGTTTCTCGTGCATTGATCCGAACGCGCTCAACCCGAAATGAACCTCCGAGCCAAACCTGGGAGAAGCAGGGCGCGGCAACAGTACATTATTGCGCCAGCCAACCTCCATCGACCGGAATGCTGGCGCGAGGTACGAGAGTGATTGTTCCGGAGAGAGACACCATGCCGTTCCGAAACGATCATTCAAATACGCCGCGCAAAATCTCCAGAAGGACGCATACCACGGCGTGCTTTCGCCAGCATTATCCTCAATGTCAGAAGCCATGGTCCCGCCGGCAAAGTGCCGATCAAAGCTTGGTAAATAGCGGATTTTTGCGAGATTCGCGGATTAGAATCAGCATAACCCATCCCGCTGGATGTCGGTCTTCTCATCCCATCTGTCAGCGTCATTCGAGGGTTGGTTCCGGATAGGTGGTGACTCAGGCGCGACCCACAAAGCGCCTTTAATTGCGCATTGCGCTCTTTGTCGGTGAACTTGAAGGCTCGTAGTAATCGGGTGTCACTTTCGCCATTTTCCAGGAAAAGCCTTGGCCACTCTCAGCATGTCACACATGAAGGCTCCCGAATCCTTTGTCATCTTCCCTCTTCCTCTCGATATGACCTCGAAACGCGGCGAAGCAATACACTGTTGATCCAATTGGCCCAGAACAGAAAAACAACCCAAACCACAGCACCCACACACCGCTCGTTGAGCAGAATCCTCTACCCGAGCCTGACGGCGGAGGAGCGGCGTATCGCCAGGATTGAAGGATGGATCTTGGGGGTTGTGTGAATCAGCGAACGGAGATTTCAGGCAATTGACAGACCTGCATCCCCAGTTCCGTCCCGCTTATCCACCTCCCATTCTTCGGTACAGGAACCAAGGCCGCCGTAGAATCTATGCATTACACCTCATCCAGTTCCAGGGAGGCTTCCGTGCTGATGGACATTCTCAGGCTGCTTGTGCCCATTCTCGGTGTGGGTTCGTGCGTGGCGCTCATAACCGCATGGGTGCAATATCGCAGAGCCAAAACGCGAGCGATTCCGCTGATTGAGCGGGTGAATCGCCTGGTGAGTTCAGAGTTGAAAGGCTTCGTCCTGGCACGTTTTGTGCCTGAGGGAGAGGGCGGGCATTTAGAGGCCGTTCAAAGGGTCCGCGAATACCAACTCACGCTTCGCAACACTTCGCCTATTCACCTGCACAACGCTGAAATCCAGTTCGATTTCCCGTCGAAGGAGATTGAGGGACTCGCAGAAAGGCCGGCCCGCAGCAAGACCACCCCCACTCCCATTGAAGTCGCAACGAAAATATCGGAGCCGCGGCAGGGGGCTTCTCGATGGTGCATCCCCGAGTTTCCGCCGGACGACTCAATCGAGTTCACATTCAGGGCAGTGGACCCCTCGACGGATGATTACGAAGTCGCCTTGTACAACTGCGGACGTGTCGTCATCGAGAAATCCAAGGGAGAGCCCAAAGCAAAATATACGGGCTTCGGAGCGAAGATATCTGGCGTCCTCGCCTCCGCCTTTGTTCTGGCCTATCTGGCGGAAATCGTGATTTTTGTTTCAAACTCCGCGTCCAACCCTACCGTCCATCAGTCGACCGTTGTCGATTGGGCAGGATGTTCTCTGAACGTGATATCCGATGCCGGGCAGGTGAATTTCAAGGCCTTCTCGCAATCGGGACCATGGAGTCTCTACTCCCACATTCTGAATGTCGGAACCGGCGAGTGCATCATAAAATGGGAGTCCTCTTCTGGCTACCCAATCACGATTGAGCCCGGCAGATCCGTCACTTTGATAAGTGAATATACGAAAGAGAAGCCTAAACTGACGCCGGTGGGGTTACTGTTCGGCCCCGACGGTCCGAACAACAAAGCTACTGTGATGCTTTACCAGCGAGGAAAGCCCTAGGTGCGATTAAAACGGCATGCGATTTTAGCTTTGCCACGCTTCGTGGTTCCCAAGATCTGCTGCACAGTTAGATCGATATCAATTGTCGATCAGGCTGGTTCGAAACTGCGTTCCGGCGGATGGTCGGCTACTCGTCAGTAACTCATCGTTAAACAACCCGACGGACTGTGGACCACAAGGGATAGGCATCGGAAATTGCCAGAATCTCGATGCGCCGGAATCAGTCAGTGCCCAGCTCAAGAGAACAGCCTCTCCGGGACGGTTTCAGGGTACCGCGAAAATCCGACGCTGACAGGGCAAACTTACACATTCACTTGCACATTCACAGTTTCTCAAAATAGCAGGCTTTATTTGCTTTAGTGTACGAGCAAACGCAACGTACTTAAAATCCGCAGACCTTTGACGGTCGTGGGGGTTCAAGTCCACCTCTGGGCAGCAATGCTTATCCCCTGGGTATGGCGGCACGGGTTTATTCCGCGCTTGAGGTTCGTACTCTTCCAGGCGCCCGAATGCGAGGCATCTCCACGCCGCGATCGAAGACCTAGGCGCGGGGACCCCGGACCTGGGGCACCCTGATGTGCTGGTTGATCGAAGATCGCCCCCTGGGACCTGGGCCCCGCCGGGCTCGCTGAAATTCTGCAACTTGCGCAGGAGCCGTTGTCATCGGCTTTTAACCGAGCCTGAGCTGAGTGCCGGAATGGGACATTCGGTGAGGCTGGAGGCTGGTTCGGGACGTGGCGCGGCTCTTTGCACCAAAGTGCACTAGCCCTAAAGACAATTTTTGCCGACATTAGACTTAGTGCGCCGGAGTGTCTTTGGTTGCTCATTCAGGAGGGGCATCAGGTATTGAGTTGACGGCCGCTTGAAGGAAGTGAGCATGTGCATCAGAGGGTAGTCGCCTGCAAAAGGCGGACAGCGCGGTGGTCAAGGGCGGCGGCAATGCAGCTGGGAGTTTGCGCCCAGCTCACATTGCTGTGCTCGATGGCGCCGGCGCAGGCGGGGCTGGATTCCTCAATCGTTCGGCAGCAGGGCAAGCTTGCTGTGTTGACGTCGGCCCGTCAGATTCACGAACTCACGCCGCGGCAGGCAGCACGCGCCTATCCCGTCCGGCTGCGGTGCGTGGTCACGTTCTACGATCCATACCAGGAAGGCCACAAAGCACTTTTCGTCGCCGACGCGTCGGGAAGCGTCTTTGTCGCTCCCGGCTCGGCGGAACTTCCGGAACTGCACGCAGGGTCGGTGGTCGAGGTGTCGGGGGTAACCGATCCGGGGGGCTTCGCGCCGATCGTAGCGAAGCCGCGGATCCGGCTCTTGCCCGGCACACGGCCATTGCCGGAGGCGCGCCGCGTCCGGTTTCCCTTGTTGCTGACGGGAGCCGAGGACGGACAGTGGATCGAACTGGAGGGCATTGTTCACGGGGCTGAAGTGGACGGCATGCATGTGATTCTGACCGTTTCGACCGGCGATGGCACGTTGACGGCAACGACGGTCAAAGAGCCGGGGGCCGATTACTCCAATCTGATCGATTCGGAGATCCTGCTTCGTGGCGTGGCCGTGCCACTCACGGATCCGAAGAGACGCATGTTGGGTTCGCGGATTCTGTTTCCAGGGCTGAGCACCGTGACCGTCGAAGAGCCGGCGCCGGACGATCCGTTCACTCTGCCGGTGCAGCATCTCTCAGACGTATTCCGATATTCGCCAAACGGCATAAGCCCGCATCGAGTCCACGTACGCGGAGTCGTGACGCTCTCCTGGCCGGGAGAGCGGGTGTGTATTGCCGAGGCCAATGATGCGCTTTGCATTCAAACGCGCGACCGCGGCGAACTGAAGGAGGGGCAGACGATCGACGCCATTGGTTTTCTGGGGAGGGATAACTTCAGTCCCGAGTTGCTAGATGGCGTGGTCATGCTGTCTGGAGCGGGCGTCGAGGCGCGTGCTCAGCAAGTGTCGCCCACAGACGTGTCTGAGGGCGGCTATGACGGGCAACTGGTTCAGATTGACGGAACGCTTATGGGCGTGAACGAAGGCGGCGATCAAACGATTCTGCTGGTCAGTGAAGCGGGAGTTCTGTTTCAGGCAGTTTTGCGTGGGAGCCCGCGGGAAACGGGAAGCCAGGCCTCAAAGTGGACAGAAGGAAGCAGGATCAGACTCACCGGGGTCTTATCCGGCCGCATGGCTGCGCGCATGATCACGCGGCAAGAGGGAAAGTCGCGGCTCGAATCATTTCAGATTCTATTGCGATCGCCGGCGGACGTGCGCGTTGTTAATTCTCCTTCGTGGTGGAACTCGAGCCACACTGTTGGAGTTCTTGGAATCACAGGGAGCCTGACGCTGGCGATTCTAGGCTGGGTGATTGCCCTTCGCCGCCAGGTTTACCTGCAGACGATGATCATTCGCCGAGGCGCCGAAGAGTATCGCCACATGGCCGAACATGACGCGCTTACGGGACTTTGCGTTCGCAGAGTCTTCTACGAGCGCCTTGAACTCGCGATCCAGGAGGCGAGGATCCAGTCTTCGTCGTTCGCACTGATGATGGCCGATGTTGACCAGTTCAAGTGCATCAACGACACGATGGGCCATGCCGCGGGAGATTCGGTTCTTGTGGCGGCTGCGCAGCGGTTGCAGAGTTGCGTGCGTGAATCGGACACGGTCGCCCGGATCGGAGGAGACGAATTCATCGTCCTTCTGAGGAGCGTACGGGGCATGGAAGAGGCCGCGGGGATCGCATCGAAGCTGCTGAAAGCGGCCTCTGCGCCGTTGGCTATTCATGAAGGAGACGTCACGCTCACGATCAGCCTGGGAGTCACGGTGTTTCCAGAAGGCGGCAAGGACAGCGGCGCTCTTGTGAAAAGCGCAGACGTGGCCCTTTATCGAGCCAAGTCGGGAGGGCGGAACTGCTACGAGGCCTTCACGCCGGAGACGCCTTCACAGACGCGGGTTCAACACCCAGTGCGGCCGGCCCATGGCCTGATTTGAACGGTGGGCGGGCTGCCCCATGGTTCAACCTGGACGCCCGCCGGAGGCAGTGCGGGCCTATAATCCTATCCAATTGCCATGACTGATATTGATAGGTTGTTGAAACGCTGGCTTGCGGCGGGAGTGCTTACGGCCGAGGCAGCCGCGGGGATTCGCGCGTTTGAGGCGAAGCAGGTGAAAGCGGACGGGCCCGGTGCCGCGGAGCCGCGGCAGGCGATGGATGCGGCGGGCGTGAAGTGGCAGGGGATGGTGGCGCTGGTGCTTGGCGCCATGCTGCTGGCTTGCGGAGTGGCTCTGTTTGTTTCAGCGCACTGGGACGAGCTGGGTCCCGTGGCGCGGCTGACCGTGGCCATGGCGCTGGTGGCGGTGTTTCACCTGGGCGGAGGGATGGCGCGCGCGAGCTTCCGCGGGCTCTCGACGGCGCTGCACGCGGTGGGCACGGTGGCCGCGGGCGCCTCGATTGCCCTGGTGGGCCAGATCTTCAACATGGAAGAGCACTGGCCGGCGGCGGTTCTGCTGTGGGCGCTGGCGGCGCTGGCGGGTTGGATTCTGCTGCGCGACGAGGCGCAGGAGGCGCTGGCGCTGCTGCTGGCGCCGGCATGGATTGTTTGCGAGATGGCCTATGCGATGGAGCGGCACATCGGGCAGAACGTCTTTGTGGGGCGGGCGCTGCTGACCTGGGGCGTGCTTTACCTTACATACTTTTTGGGCTCGCGGCGCCATGTGGTCAAGGGAATTGTGTTTGCCGCGGGGTCGATTGCGGGGTTGGCGGGGATCGCGTTGATGGTGGCGGGATGGGAGTCGTACGCGGCGACCGAGACGCTTGTGCCGTTCAGCACGCGGGTGTGGGCGTGGGTCGCGCTTGGCGCGCTGCCGCTGGCAATTGCGGCCTTTCACGGACACAAGGGGCTGATTCCGCCGGCGCTGGGAGTGGGTCTGGCGATTGCGCTACCGTGGTCGACGAGGACATGGACGGTAACCCAGACGTTGGGAGCCAAGAGTTTTTCGCACACGCAGAGCGAAGCTAATTTGACGGCGCATGCGCTGGTGGCGCTGCTGGCGGTGTTCCTGTGCTGGTGGGGGGTGCGCGAGGGGTCAAGGGCGTTGGTGAACCTGGGGATTGTGGGCTTCGGGACGGCGGTGGCGTGGTTCTACTTGAGCGACATCTTCAGCCGGGTGGGGCGGTCGCTGGGACTGATCGCGCTGGGGGCGCTGTTTCTGGCGGGAGGGTGGATTCTCGAAAAGATGCGGCGGCGGATTTTGGCGGGGATGGGCGGGACGGAGGTGGCGCAATGAGGATTTCGAAGAGGTCGGTGGCGCTGCTGCTGATTCAACTGGCGATCGTGTCGTTGGTTGCGGCGAAGTATGGGTATGAGCGCTGGCGCGCGCCGCGGGTGTGGACGCGGACAGTGGCGATTGGCCAGTCGATGCCGATGCGGGGGCGGTATCTGGGCCTGCGGCTGGTAGTGGATGGATGCCAGAGCACACTGCCTTCGGCCAAGGCGGCAAAGTTTCTGCGGGACATCAACGGCTCGGTGCGGCCGGGGCCTTATTCGATCGGGAGGGTGCCGCCGGTGGAGTTTCCGGCGGAGTTGAAGGTGGAGAACGGCAGGCTTGAGGCGTTGTGGATCGAGGACGAGGAGAAGCAGGCTGAGGGTCAGATGGTGGAAGCGCCGGAGGGGGCCGGATGCGGGGATTTCCGGCTGGACAAGCCCGTGGACTTTTTTATTCCGGAACGGGCGACGGACCTGACGCGGCTGGGGCGAGGCCAGGAGTTGTGGGTGGAGGTGACGCTGCCGGCGAAGGGACCGCCGCGGCCGATGCAGATGGCAGTGAAGGACAATGGGGAGTGGAAGCCGGTAGGGGAGTGAGAGTACCCCCGGCAGAGCCGAGGGCTTGCTTGTGTGAGCCGCTCAAAGCGGCTTGATGGAGAGATGTTCCCTGTGGAACTAAAGCGGTTCCACAGTACTTGTAGCCTTTTCTGGCGCTAATTGTTGACTTCGTTCCGCTTCGCCCAGGATGCCAGTTCATTCATGGTATGAACTTCGGACTCGGTAGACCCCTAGGGAATTGCCTGGCACTGCGCCAGCGTGTAACTGGCGGGGAGCAAAGCTGGTGGAAGGTTGCAGGGCTGGCCGCGGCCGGGGCTGCGGCTGACGTAGTTGCTGTTGGTGCTGACGCCGTTCTGGGTGGTCACACGCACATCCACAACATTGCCTTCAACCAGGACGGCGGTATCGACCAAGTCAGTCAAGGAGGCCAGGATGGTGACGTAAGGACTGTCGGGCGAGGCCACATAGACCTTGCCGTAAAGAGAATTCTCAGTGGATACGACGGTGCGCGGATGACCGACCACCGTGAGCGTCTTCTCGACCGTGTGGCTGGTGAGGTTGACGATGGTCACGGTGCCGTCAGCCTGGTTGGCTGTGTAGGCGCGGCTGCCGTCGTAAAGAACCGTCACGCTGGCGGGATTGTTGCCCACGGGAATGGTGTAGGTCGTACCGAAAGTCGAGCTGTCGTTGCCGTACTCATCGAGGCTGACGTCGATCAGGCTGATGGTTCCGCCGTCGTAGTTGGCCACCACCAACTGGCTGGTGGCGGAGTTGTATTCCGCATAGACCGGGCCGGCTGTGGCCGTCATGCCGCTGGTTCCGTTGGGGGGCGTGACGCCGGTGGCGGTGACAGCGGTGGTGGAGAGCGGCAGGACAGGATGGCATGTGACGGTCTGACCGTTCTGGTTGAGGAAGGGGGTGCACCGGTCCAGCGTATTGTTCTCGCTATCGATGACCGAGATCGTGTCGTCTCCCCGGTTCATCACAAAGACCCGCCTCTGATCGGGGCTTGATACCGCAAAGACAGGACACATGCCCAACGGGATTGGCGTGTCGGTGGAGTTGTTAGCGACCTCAATGGGCGTGGCCAAGCCATCGGCTGGAGCCGTTGTGGGTGAAAGATTGCACGCCACGCCGGTGGGATCGGTAAAGTTCTGGGTGATCGCGTATTGCCGCTGGCCCAGAGTGGTGGGAGCGCCAGCCATGGTGATGGGCGTGGGCGATACCGGTATGGATAGCTCGAAGTCCGCGGGGCTCGAAACGAAGAGGTCGACAACGTTCCCGTTGAGATCGGGAGCCCACATGCCTGCCGAGGGCGTGTACAGGTTGGCGGGCTGTGCGGCGGCCGAGAGCGTGGAATAGGTCACATTCTTGGCCTGGAGAGTGGTGATGATCGGGAAGTTGGAGATGGAGCCGTCGCTGTCGAGCGTGTACCCCTGGGCGCCAAGTTCATTCAAAGTGAAGGCGCGGGGCCCGGGACCGATCGGGGCTATGGCCAGGACCGAGTCGCCGGAGTAATCCAGGATGGTGACGATGCCCGCGGTTTGTGCCGAGGGAGCCGACACGACGACTGCGTAGGAGGTAGGCTGTGCGGCCGGACCGTTGGGGTTAATCGGCGTCACCACCGGCTCGTACTTGTTGCCGCAGCCGCTGATCAGAGCCGCAACCGCGATGGCCGCGCCCGCATAGACCAGGAGCGCGCGCGCCCCACCTAAACTCATGGAAAAAAGCCTCATTCAGATTTTTCCTGCTTACTTTGTGATTGTAAATCAGCCGGATGGGAGAGCCGCGGCCAGGGCTGTAACCGGGGCCTCAAACGTTTCTCAGTTTGGGGGTGGCGCGTCGAAGGATCTGATGCGGGGGCTCTCTCTATTTACGACATGAATTTTAGATTCACCACACTAGCCGGCTTTCTCGGTGAGCTCAGCCCAGCGTGCGTAGAGGGCGTCGCTTTGGTGCTGGGCAGCCTCGAGTTCGAGGAGGGCCTGCTGCAAGGCGGTGGCGTCCGTCGCGATTTCCGGCTCTTCGACGCGTCTTCGGGCTGCGGCGAGGCGGGCGTCGGAGGCTTCAACGCGCTGCTCGATCGCGGCAAACTCCCGGGCTTCGAGATAAGAGAGCTTTTTTCTGGGCGGAGCGGGCGTTGCGTCGGTCCCAGAGCCCTGCGCGAGGCCAGACCTTTGCGCGGAGCTTGACCCGTCAGCGTGGCGCCGGGATTTTTCCTGATTTTGGCCGGCCGTTGCCGGGGCGGCGCCGTCAAGGTCATCCTGCTCTCCGAGCCAGTCTTCCCACTGCGCGTAGTTGGCAAAGCGGCCGGTGCGCCCGCGGCCGTCGAGCCCGAGAACAGTGGACGCGACGCGATTGAGCAGATAACGGTCGTGGGTGACTAAAACCAGGGCGCCGGGAAAGTCGAGGAGGTTTTCCTCGAGGATTTCGAGGGTGGGGATGTCGAGGTCGTTGGTGGGCTCGTCGAGCAGCAGCACGTCCGCGGGCTCCAGCATCAACTTCGCGATGAGGACGCGGGCGCGCTCGCCGCCGGAAAGGTTGCGGACCGGCTGATTGAGCTGTTCGCTGGTGAACAGGAAGCGAGCCGCCCAACTGGCGACGTGGACGGTGCGGCCCTGGTAGACCAGCCCGTCGCCTTCCGGCGCCAGGGCGCGGCGCAGGGTGAGGTCTTCATCGAGCTCGCGCATCTGGCTGAAGTAGACGAGGCGCAGCGCTTCGGCGCGCCGGATGGAGCCCTGCGAGGGTTCAATCTCGCCGCGCAGCAGCCGGAGCAGGGTGGTTTTGCCGCTGCCGTTGGGGCCAACGAGGCCCACCTTCATGCCCGCGGTGAGAATGAAGTTGAGGCCCGAAAAGAGCTGCCGCCGGGAGGGATTTTCTGGCCCGGCAGGAACTTCGCAGGCTACGTTGTCGAATTCCACCAGGCGTTTGGTTTTGCGCTGGCTGGCTTCAAAGTCGATGCCCGCGGAGCTGACGGCGGTGCGGGCGTCGATGGCTGCGAGCTGGCCGATCATCGCGTTCGCGGTGTCGATCCGGGCCTTGGATTTTGTGGTGCGCGCCTTGGGGCCGCGGCGCAGCCACTCGATCTCAGTACGCACGCGGTTGCGGAGGCTCTCCTGCTGGCGGCTTTGCGATTCGAGGTAGGCCTGCTTCTCCTCGAGGAAGCGGCTGAAGTTCCCTTTGACGCGAAACAGGCCCTCGGCAAAGATGCGATTGAGCTCGACGATCTGGCTCGAGGTCGATTCGAGGAAATAGCGATCGTGGCTAACGGTGACGGCGGCGAAAGAGGCATTGGCGAGCAGCTCCTCAAGCCATTCGATCCCCGCCAGGTCAAGGTGGTTGGTGGGCTCGTCGAGCAGCAGCACGTCGGGCTCGCCGACCAGCGCCTCAACGATGGCGAGCCGTTTGCGCCATCCACCGGAGAGCGAGGCGGCCTCGGCGGTGAGATCGGCAAAACCCGCGCGTCCGGCCAGCTCGCGCAGACGCCCTTCGCGGCCCCGGGCGTCCTGCTCTGCATCGTGAACGTGAAGCGCCGCAAGAGCGTTCTCGAGAACCTGGCGGACGGTGAGGCCGGCAACGAAGCGTGAGTCCTGGGGAACGTAGGCGGCGCGGGCGCGCTTGCGGACGGCCAGCTCCCCTGAGTCCGGCTCCACCTGCCCAGCCAGCAGGGCCAGCAGCGTGGATTTGCCTGCGCCGTTGGGACCGATGAGCCCAATCCGGTCGCCGTCCTCGACCGTGAGACTGATGTTGCGGAACAGGGGCGCGGAGCCGAACTGCTTGGTCACGGATTGGGCGTTGAGGATCGGGGGCATCTCTTCAAGATTACTGTGCTGAGGCGCGCCGCGGTGAAAGGCCTGGTTGTCTGGCGATGCCGGGTCTCGTCGTCCGGCGATACCAGGCCCCATAGAACGGGACCCAATGGGCCGCGCTCAGCGAAGGCTTGGCGCAGCCGGCGGAGTCCGGTCCTCGGAGTCCGATAGAATGATCTGCAGATGCATGGAGCATTCTTAACTAATGAGTAGAAAGCATTCTTTTTGGGCGAGGATCCTGTTGGCTGAGATTTCCACTTTGATGACCGCGGGCGCGATAGTGCTGACACCGGGAGGGGCGAGCGCCCAGGCTGCGAGCGCCCAACCTGCTTTTGGTCCTGCCAATCCGTTTTATGCGGCCAGCACGCTGCCGTTTGAGGCGCCGCCCTTCGACAAGATCAAGGACAACGATTACCAGCCCGCAATGGATGCGGGGATTGCGCAGAATCTCGCGGAGATCCGCGCGATTGCCGACAATCCGGCGCCGCCAACATTTGAGAACACGATCGTGGCCATTGAGAAGTCCGGCGTGCTGCTGAACCGGGTCACTCATGTGTTCAACGGCGTGACCGGCGCCAATATGAATCCTGTGCTGCAGAAGGTTCAGGATGAAGAAGCGCCGAAGCTCGCGGCGCTGAATGATGCGCTCTACCTGAATACGAAGCTGTTCGAGCGGGTTGAAAAAATCTACGAGCAGCGGCATGCGCTGGGCCTGGATGCGGAGTCGCTACGGCTGGTCGAGTACGACTACCAGGAGTTTGTGCTGAGCGGAGCGCGGCTTTCAGAAGCCGACAAGACAGCCCTGAAGAAATTGAACGAGGAAGAAGCGAACCTGACCACCGCGTTCGTGTCAAAGCTGCTGGCGGCGGCCAAGGATGGGGCCTACGTAACGAAGGACAAGGCGGCCCTGGCGGGGTTGAGCGATGCGGAACTGGCTGTGGCGGCCGATGCCGCGAAGGAGCGCAAAGTGGAGGGCTGGGTGATTTCTCTGCAGAACACGACCCAGCAGCCGGAGCTCGAATTGCTGAGCAATCGCGCCACGCGCCAAGCGCTCTTTGAGGCCTCGTGGAATCGGGCCGAGCGCGGCGATGCAAACGATACGCGGGCCACGATCGCGCGCCTCGCACAGTTGCGGGCGCAGCAGGCGAAATTGATGGGCTACGCCAACTACGCGGCGTGGAAGCTGACCGACCAGATGGCCAAAACGCCCGAGGCCGCCATCCGCTTCATGGATGCGCTGGTACCCGCCTCGGTGGCCAAGGCGGAGGGCGAAGGCCGCGACATCCAGGCCTTGATCGACGCCCAGCAGGGGGGATTCAAGCTCCAGCCATGGGACTGGAACTTCTATTCCGACCAGGTGCGGAAGGCGAAGTTCAACCTTGAAGAAGCCCAGACCAAACCTTACTTTGAGCTGAACAGCGTGCTTGTGAACGGCGTCTTTTATGCGGCCAACAGGCTGTATGGACTGACCTTCAAGAGGCGCACGGACATTCCTGTGTACGACCCCGACGTGATGGTCTACGAGGTCTTCGACGCCGATGGCAAGCCGCTGGCCCTTTGGTACGGCGACTACTTCAAGCGCGACAGCAAGAACGGCGGAGCGTGGATGGACGTGTTTGTGAACCAGTCCAAGCTGCTGGGCGAGCTGCCGGTCGTGTACAACGTGGCCAACTTCACCAAGCCCGCCGCGGGCGAGCCAGCGCTGCTCAGTTTCGACGACGTGACCACGATGTTCCATGAATTCGGCCACGCGCTGCACGGCATGTTCGCTGACACCGTGTATCCCAGTCTTTCGGGTACGCAGACGCCGCGGGATTTTGTCGAGTTTCCCTCGCAATTCAACGAGCACTGGGCCAGCGATCCCCAGGTATTTGCGCACTACGCAAAGCACTACAAGACCGGCCAGCCGATGCCCGCGGAGCTGGCCGCGAAAATCAAGCAGGCGGCTACCTTCAACCAGGGATACAAGCTGACCGAGCTGCTGGCCGCGGCGGAGCTGGACATGCAGTGGCACACTCTGGGTCAGGACGCGCCGCTCGAGAATCCTGATACTTTCGAGACCGCGGCGCTCCAGAGCAAGCATCTGGCGCTCAGCACCGTTCCACCGCGGTACCGGTCAAGCTACTTTATGCACATCTGGGGCAACGGCTATGCAGCCGGATACTATGCCTACCTCTGGTGCGAGATGCTCGACGACGACGCCTACCAGTGGTTTGAAGATCACGGGGGGTTGACGCGGGCCAACGGCGACCGCTTCCGCAAAATGGTTTTGTCGCGGGGCAACACCGAGGACCTTGCCAAGATGTACGCGGCGTGGATGGGCGCGGAGCCCGCGATCGGGCCGATGCTGAAGGCGCGCGGACTGGCTGCGGAGGAGACGGGCAAGTAACCGGTCGCCTGAGGGCGGCGAGGCAATGGACTGGAATCATGCTGGAATACGAAATTACCGTGACCGAAGCCGAGGCGCTGCTGAAGGACAAGGGCGCGAAGCTGATCGACGTGCGCGAGCCGTGGGAGTTTGCGACGGCGCGGATCGAGGGCGGCCTGCTGATGCCCATGGGCGAGGTGCCTGCCCGCGCACACCACGAGCTCGACCCTGAAGAGCGCGTGGTGGTGGTCTGTCATCACGGAATTAGATCAATGAACGTGACGGCGTGGCTGCGCAACCAGGGCTTCGAGCAGGCTCAGTCGCTGCGCGGAGGCATCGACGCCTGGTCCGTCGAAGTCGATCCCCTGGTGCCCCGGTACTAGAGTCCCGAGTCTCAAGTTCATGCAATGAATGAACTGTGATCCTGATTGAAGCGGAGCGAACAATAGATAAATTGTGATCCTGAACGTAGTTTGGCGGGTTTTCTCGGCCAAACGCAGTCGCAGAACCTGCGGTTGCTCTTGCGTTTGCTTTTTCTCCGCTTCCAACAGCCTCTTCATTCCGGGCCAGCCGCTCGAGATCTGCTTCGAACTTCAAAGCCACGGACCCAGGCGAACTCGGCACCGAGGTCTATACTCTTTTCTGTCTGAAATCGGAAGGGAGTTCTACCTTGTCTTTAACTGCCGTTGATTTTGCCCGCGAAAACCAGCCTCGTTTTCTCGAGGAATTGAAGGCGCTGCTGCGCATCCCTTCGATCTCCACCTCGCCCGAGCACAAGGGCGATTGCCGAAAAGCCGCCGAGGTGCTCGCGGCCGAGTTGAAGCGCATCGGCATGGAGAATGTGCGGCTGCTTGAGACGGAGGGCCACCCGCTGGTCTATGGCGACTGGCTGCACGCCGCGGGCAAGCCGACGGCGCTCATGTACGGTCACTACGACGTGCAGCCGCCCGATCCCCTCGACGAGTGGCTCTCGCCCCCCTTTGAACCCACGGTGCGGGACGGCAACATCTACGCCCGCGGCGCGGTGGACGACAAGGGACAGGTGGTGGCGCAGGTCAAGGCGCTCGAAAGCCTGCTGGCCGCCACCGGCCGTCTGCCCTTGAATATGCGCGTGCTCCTGGAAGGCGAAGAAGAAGTCGGCGGCGAGGGAATTGCGAACTTTGTAGCCTCAAAGCCGGCGGAGTTGAAGGCCGATTTTGCGCTGGTGTCAGATACCGAACTCTTTGCTCCCGGACTGCCGACTTTGTGCGTGGGCCTGCGGGGCATGATCTACACCGAGCTTGAGGTGCGCAGCTCGCGCACTGATCTGCACTCCGGCATCTACGGCGGCGCGGCGCCCAACTCCTTTTTCGCGCTGGTGCAGATCCTGGCCGGGCTGAAGGATGAAAACGGACACATTTTGATTCCCGGCTTTTATGACGACATCATTCCGCCCAGCGCCGAAGAGCTAGCCGCCTGGAAGAGCCTGCCCTTCGACGAAGAGCACTACCGAGTTTCCGAAGTCGGGTCAAAGGAGCTGGTGGGCGAAAAAGGCTACTCCGTGCTGGAGCGCACCTGGGCGCGGCCTACGCTCGATGTGCACGGCATTCCGGGAGGGTTTACCGGTGCGGGAGCCAAGACCGTGATTCCGGCAAAGGCCACGGCCAAGGTGTCAATGCGGCTGGTGCCGGGGATGACGCCCGGGAAGGCGTTTGCCCTCTACAAGAGCTATGTGGAGAAGATTGCGCCCGCGGGCGTCGATCTGGACGTGAGATTGATCCATGCCGGCGATCCCTGCCTCATTTCCGTGAACAATCCCTTCATCCAGGCGGCGACGCGGGCGCTACGCGAGGTGTGGGGCAAGGAGACGGTCTTTATCCGCTCAGGCGGGTCGATTCCGATTGTGGGCGACTTTGACCGTCACCTCGGCCTGCCGAGCGTGATGATGGGCTTCGGGCTGCCGGACGATAACCTGCACGCGCCCAACGAGAAATTCAACATCGGCAACTTCGAGCTGGGGATACGGTCGCTGATCCGCTTTATGGAGGAGGCGGCCAGCTGAGCCGCGGCGTGCGCCGGCAATTCCGCGCCGGATTGAGCGCGTACAAAGGGGCGGCGGACGGGTGGATTCGCGTAAGCTGGAACTATTGCGATGAACGAATCCCCATCCAATTCGCAGGCCGCGGAGGATCTTGGGCAGCTTGCGGCCAGGGGCGCCGTCGAGCCGCAAAATGCTGACGATGAGCCGATCATCGAGTTCAGCCACGTGAGCATCTCCTTCGATGGCAACGCGGTTCTGGAGGACGTGAGCTTCTCGGTGGAGCGAGGGCAGACGCTTTGCATTCTGGGCCGCAGCGGCGTGGGTAAATCCGTTGCGTTGCGCATGCTGATGGGCTTTCTGAAACCGGACTCCGGTTCGATCCGCATCGAGGGGCGGGAGATCACGAAGCTCGACGAAGAGGGAATGCGAGCGGTGCGCAAGCGGGTCACGATGGTCTTCCAGAACGGCGCGCTCTTTGACTCGCTGAGCGTGCGAGAGAATGTGGCTTTTCCGTTGCGGGAGCGGGGCGGGCTGGCCGAGGACCAGGTGGTGCAGTTGACTGACCGGCTGATCGGGATGGTCGGCGCCGATGACGTCGCGGACGAGCTGCCGGCCAGCCTTTCAACCGGGCGAAAGCGCGCCGTGGCCATTGCGCGCGCGCTGGCCGCGCAACCGGAGGTGGTGCTCTACGACGAGCCCACAACCATGGTGGATCCCATCATCGCCCGGAGGATGGGCGACCTGATTCAGCGTCTAAAGAAGCAGCTCGGCTTTACGAGCATCGTCGTGACGCACGACATGCGTTTTGCCGAGCGGCTTGCAGACTCAGTGCTATTCCTTGACGAGGGGCGGGCAGCTTATTTTGGTCCGCTGAGCGGATTTGTCCATTCCTCCAATGCGCATATTCAACAATTTTTAACGCTTGACGCCTATGTATTACCGAAGGCTTGAAAATCGAATACTCCCGTAACAGTACGAACGTGCATTCAATGCGTCTGTAATAGAGGAGTTGCCGTACATAAAAGCTGCGGATTTCGATCGTCAGAGCGATGGGTTGCCGCTGGACACCGCGCAAAGCCACCTGCGGAGACAGCGTAGACAGGCCCACCTCAAAAAAAATTTGAGAGGGATGTGGAAAACTGGACACGTCGAAGCGGGTTGTCTCTTGACAGGATATTGTCCTGAAAATGGGCAACTTTTGACAGTCAGAAGCCTGAAAAGCAATGAATACCGGGCCGGAAGGTGGGGTTCGATTCTGTTTTTCCGGGAATGGGGTTTCTGCCACGTGAAGGTCCCTTTTGGGAATAACCAATTGATGTTACTTCCGGCATGGGGGGTTAATTACCTTGTAACTAAAGTTGCAGTCGATTTCCCTTGCGGTCCCGCCGCAATCCGAGGGATGCTAAGAGCTGTCAGGCTTCCCTTAGGGTTTGCTGGGAAAAAGTGGAGGCGCTTCCGGGCCCCGTGAGCAACCGCTTGCACGAGTTGTTATAATGGCTTTATTGTCATTGATTTCCGCCGATTGGTTCTTCAATCGAATTCGAGCGGAGAGAGCTGTTTGTTTTCATACTTCAGGTTGTATTCGGTCATTGAGGACTGAATGTGTTGCAAGCCGGATAGAACTGGCCTTCAACGCGGCGTCAAGCTGTGCCGCCGCGGTGGATTTTCCGCACACGGCAGCAATGTTGAGTAATTGTTAACCCCTGGCAGGGCCAGGAAAGAAGAGCCGCACAACAGCAACAAGTCGGGTCGCATCTAATTAGACTTAGCGACCCGGATTGAACAAAGCATCGCGAATGCAAAGATGCAGGACGTCGAATCAGCCCTTGGTTCATTGCAATTTTCCTACGGGGAGTTGATCCCTGCATTATCCCAATAGTTCTTCAAGACTAGAGGTCTGCAGAACGCATATGGCGACGACGGAATTCTGGCAAAGACTATCGGCATCCATGGCTTCCTCCCATGAATGGGAAAGCGGCCTGGCCGGCGAATCCACGCGCACAACCAGGGCCACGTCGAAGATCTGGATGCTTCTGGATGCGGTGACCATCTTTGGGGCGGCGATGCTTGCCACCATGTACGAATTGCATACCGGACCAGTTGAAGGCGCAAGGGGTTTCTGGCACGGGACGCTCATCAATGGACGCTCGGTGTGGGTTCTGCTGGCGCTTCTCTGCGGGTTTACCGCGGCGCTGATGATCACCAGCAGGCGGCTTCATCTTTATACGCCGACGCGGCTGGCCAGCGTGCTCTCCGAGCAAAGAATGAGCCTTCAGGCCTGCTTTACTTCAGGCCTTTTGCTGACCGGCGCCCTCTACGTGCTTCATCTGAACGACATTCCTCGCAGCATCGTGCTCATTACCGTCGTGCTGGTGGCTTTGGCGCTGAGCCTGCGCCGCCTTACCTATCGTCTTATGCTGTTTAGCCGCTACGACCGCGGCGTGGGCACCCGCAATGTCCTCATTGTCGGCACCGGTCCTGAGGCCCATGCTGTCCGACATCATTTGGAGAGCATCCGCCACCTGGGCTACACCTTCAAGGGATTCATCGACTCCCCGGATGCGCGCTCCCAGTTCACCACCGCCTCCAGCGATGTTGTGGGAACCCTTGACAATCTGTTTCAGCGCGCCCGCGCCCTGTTTGTGGATGAGATCTTTTTTACCTCGCCGTGCGAACGCGGATTGGTGCAAAGTGTTCTCGAACAAGCCCGGACCCATGGCGTCGATCTCCGCGTGGTTCCGGACATGTACAACGGGCTGGTGCTCAGCAGTCCCATCGAATACATCGGCCAGTTTCCCACCATCCCGCTCCACTGCGGCCACGTGCCAGAGCTGGGTCTGCTGTTCAAGCGCGGGCTCGACGTTGTTTTCTCGATACTGGCGCTGCTGCTGCTTTCTCCCCTCATTCTGCTGGTCGCAATCGCGGTCAAACTGGATTCGCCGGGACCTGCCTTCTACCTTTCGGAGCGGATCGGCAAGAAGGGGCGCGTCTTCCGTTGCATAAAGTTCCGCACGATGGTGGCGGACGCGGACGAGCATCGCGCCGACTTCATGCACATGAATGAGCGCGACGGTGTGCTGTTCAAGATTTCGAACGATCCCCGCATCACGAGGCTGGGCCGCATGCTGCGCAAGTACTCGCTCGACGAGTTGCCGCAGTTCATCAATGTGCTGAGGGGAGAGATGAGCATTGTGGGGCCGCGTCCCCCGATTGCCAGCGAGGTGAAGGAGTACAAGCTGAGCCACCTGCGCCGCCTCGACGTGACCCCGGGAATCACCGGTCTGTGGCAGGTGCAGGGCCGCACCGATCCCTCCTTTGCGAGTTACGTATCGCTCGATGTGACCTACATCGACAACTGGAGCATCTGGCTCGATTTCAAGATCATTGTGCGCACGATCGGCGTAGTGTTTGCCGGAACGGGAAGCTAAAACCAGGGAACCGGGGAACGAGGGAACGAGGACGAGTGCTTCCCCGGCACAAGCAAGTCTTCGCTTGCCCCTTGGCGCCTGGTCCCGAGTTCCGAGTCCCGAGTTCCGAGTCCCGAGTTCCGAGTCCCGAGTTCCTGGACGCTAGTCCCTTTTGCCTTCCGCGCTAAACTGAAGATGTGAAGATCGCATTGGCGCAGATCGATCCGACGGTCGGAGATTTCACCGGGAACCTGGAAAAAATTGTTGATGCCAGCCGCCGCGCCGCCGCCCAGGGCGCACGCCTTACGGTGTTTTCAGAGCTCGCCATCTGTGGATATCCTCCCGCGGATTTCCTTGAAAAGCCCAGCTTTCTCGCTCGCTGCCGCTCAGCGGTCGATGAGTTGGCCGCCGCCACCCGGGAGCTGCCCACGGCCGTGCTCGCGGGAGTTGCGCTCCAGGCCGGCAGTGAAAGCGGCAAGCCGGCGGTGAACGCGGCCGTCCTGCTCGATCAAGGCCTGCAGTTGCTCGAGCAGCATAAGCGCCTCTTACCCTTCTACGACGTCTTCGACGAACAGCGCTACTTTGAGCGCGCCCAGAAGCAGCAGGTGGTGGAGCTGGACGGCATACGGCTGGCCATCACCATCTGCGAAGACGCCTGGAACGACAAGAACTTCTGGCCACGGCGCTTGTATTCGATCGATCCCATGGAAGAGCTCATGCGCCAGCATCCCGCGCTCCACATCAACCTTTCGTCGTCGCCGTTCTGGCATACGAAGCGCGCGATTCGGCGGCAGATGCTGGCGGCCATTGCCCGGCGCGACGGCATTCCCGTGCTGATGTCGAACCAGGTGGGCGGGAACGACAGCCTGATCTTCGACGGCTCCTCGCTGGCCCTCAACGCCCGCGGCGAAGTGATTGCGCAAGCCGCCTCGTTCCAGGAGGACCTGGTGGTGCTCGATCCTTTCGATGCCCCGCCCATTCCTGTTCCCGCGGAAGACGATACCGAGGCCGCCTACCGGGCATTGGTGCTGGGAACGCGCGATTACGTGCGCAAGTGCGGCTTCAGCAAGGTGCTGGTGGGGCTCAGCGGCGGCATCGACTCGGCGCTGGTGGCGGCCATCGCCAGGGATGCGGTGGGCGCCGGGAACGTGATCGGCGTGGGCATGCCCAGCCCTTATTCTTCTGCCGGATCCATCGACGACAGCCGCCAGTTGGCCCAAAACCTGGGCATCCGTTTTGAAACCATCGCCATCAGCGAGCTGTTCGGGGAGTACAGCCGTGCGCTGGAGCCGATGTTCAAGGGGACCAAGCCCGATACGACCGAGGAGAACATCCAGTCGCGGATTCGCGGCGCGCTCCTGATGGCGCTGTCAAACAAATTCTCCGCGCTGGTGCTCACCACCGGAAACAAATCGGAGATGGCGGTGGGCTATTGCACACTCTATGGGGACATGGTGGGGGCGCTGGCTGTGTTCGGCGACCTGGTCAAGACGCGGGTGTACGCCGTGAGCCGCTGGCTGAACCGGGACCACGAGGTGATTCCGGCCGCGATTCTTGAAAAACCGCCATCGGCGGAGCTGCGCCCCGATCAGAAGGATACTGACTCACTGCCCCCGTACGAGGTGCTGGATCCGATTTTAGAGGCCTATGTGGAGCGCTATGAGACTCCCGAGCAGATTGCCGCTGCAAACGGATTCGCACAGCCGCTCGTCCAACAGGTGGTGCGGCTTGTCGAGCGGTCGGAGTACAAGCGCCAGCAGGCAGCCCCGGTGCTGAAGGTTACGCCCAAGTCGTTCGGGACGGGAAGGCGCTTTCCCATCGCCGTCAAGGTAGAGGTATAAGGCCGGGGTATAAGCTAGAATTTAAGAAGATTGCAACGAAACTGGAAGATTCCAGCGAAATAAGGAGAAATAGCTTGATCCGCATGTCCGTCCGTTTTGCCAGCGCAGCCGCGCTGATCGCATTATCCCTGCCATTGACCCAGGTTTCAGCCCAGACGCAGGTTCCGGCCGCGCCCGCGGCGAGCGAGCCTGCCGCGCCGTCCCCTGCGGCCGCGCCCGTGTTTCCCAAGCAGGATCCAAAGTACTTTACCGCTGCGCTGCCCACCAAGGAGACCGTCAGCGCATTTCTCACCGCCAGTTGGGGTTACGATGACAACCGGTTGTGGCAGGTGCAGGCGATCTTGAAGACCGCCGTCGAAGGCGTCAGCAAGGTGGTGATTTTTGTCGGCGAGAAGAACGGCAAGGAAAAGCCCCAGGCGCTTGAGTTCTTCGCAATGCCCGACGGCAAGCACATCATCAGCGGCGACCAGATTGTTTCTTTCGGGGCACATCCGTTTGCCGACTTTCGCGCGCAGTTGCAAGCTCAGGCCGACGGCCCCTACCGCGGCTCGCCCAACAAGGACCTGGAACTGGTGGAGTTCGCCGACTTCCAGTGCCCGCACTGCAAGGAAGCGCAGGCCAACATGGACAAGCTGTCGGTGGATTTTCCCAAGGCCCGCATCGTTTTCGAGAACGATCCGCTGGCCTCAATCCATCCGGAGTCAGTGACCGCGGCCAGGTTTGGGGTGTGCGTCTCCAAGCTCGGCGGCAGCTCCGCGTTTTTCCAGTTTGCCGCGGCCGTGTTTGACGGGCAGGAAGGGCTGGCCACAGCCGACGGCGCCACGCTGACGTTGAACAGCGCGGTCACCAAGGCGGGGTTGGATCCGGCGAAGATTTCCGCCTGCGCCGCCACTCCCGAAACCAAGGCCACGGTAGAAGCCTCGGTGAAGCTGGCCGAAGATATTGGCATCAACCAGGTGCCCATGCTGGTGATTAACGGACGCGAGATTCCAGCCAACGTTCCGTACGACACCCTGAAGAAGATCGTGGAGTACGACGCGCACCAGGACGGCGTAACACTCTAAAGCGGTTTCAGGATAGGTATGCCCGATGGTGCTTCGCACCAGGTCGCCCCTCCTTGGGGTGGGGTCGACTTGAGTGCAATGGCTCTGGGTACAGCAATCCTGAAACCGCGATAGCGCTCCGAGCCCAAAGTTCGCACCAAACAAAGCTCGTGCCGCGAATGAACTTTCATTCTGAGCCAAGCCGAACGAAGTGGACCCTAAATAAACTGTCATCCTGAGCGTAGTTTGGCGCGTTTCTTGCGCCAAACGCAGTCGAAGGACCTGCGGTTGCTTTCATCTTTGCTCTTTCTCCACTTCCAAAAGAGCACTCATTCAGGGCCTGGCTCTATGGCTGAGACGCCGCCGGAGCTTCCTGTTCCACGCGCAGCATGGGCGTGTGGCCACTGGCCTGCGTCCCGCGAATCACGTGGGGCGTCACGATCACCAGCAGCGTGGCATAGTTCTTCTGGTTCTGGTTGGCCGAAATGTTGTTGAGACCGGGAATCTCGCTGATGCCGGGTGTTCCGCTGATGCTGCGGCTCTCGGATTTGTCGAGTTCGCTGGCCACGACAACGGCCTGGCCCTCCTTGATGGTGATGACCCCGGAGTAAGAGCGGTTGTTGAGAATCGGATTGCCGTTGATGGAGCTACCGGAGAGGGCAGTGATCTGCAAGTCAAGCGTGAGCGCCACCATGTTGTTGCGCATCACGTTGGCAGTGGTTTTGAGGGTCAGCCCCAGGTCCTGGTATTCAACCTGCGGCACCGAGGGGACCGAGCCTTGCAGCGAAGCCAGCAGGGACGAGAGGCTGCCCGAGGCTCCCGCACCGGTGAGGCCAGGAATGTTGGGAACACTGGCGGACAAGCTGGAAAACGACGAGGTTTGAATGGGATAGCGCTCGCCCTCCTTGAGCGTTCCCGGCTCGCCGTCGCGCAGCCGCAATTGAATGTTATCCAACTCCCGCGAGTCAGACGAGTTGAGGTTGAAGTTGGCCGTGGCTGGGCCCGGAGACAGGGCGGATTGGGTGAGACCGCCGCCAAACAAGGCGATTCCATTCGAGAATAGCGAACTCGAAACCTGTCCTGAGGCCAGCAGTATGCCGAGAATGGCCAGCGTGTCGCCGGGAGCGGCGAGGCCTGAAGAAACGATCTGCTGGACGAGGGCCTGGTTTGCGTTGAGAATGGACTGCTCCTCGGCATAGACGTTGAATGCGGAGAAGGTCTGGGGCGGCTGGACGCCGAGATTGAGTGTACTGGTGTGAGCGATTTGAATGAGGCGCACGTCGACCAGCACCTGGCTATGCCCGTCGATCAGTTCCTTCATGGTGGTGTTGAAGGCCCTTAGCGAATCGGCTGGAGCGCGCAGGGTGAGGGCGCCCGCTGAAACGTCAGGCGCCACTTGCTGCACATTGAACACCTGCTTGGCCAGCGTGGCGACGTCAGTGATCTCTTCGGTGCTGAGGCCGGGAAGATAGAGCGTCTCCATGGACTCAGGGGTAAACTGCTGGCGATTGGTCCGGGTGTCGCGGGCCACGAGCACGCGGTGCGGATCGAGTACAACGTAGAAGCTGTCTGTGATGAGAGCCAGGGTCCGTGTAGCCTGGTCGAAGCTGGCGTCGTCGATGTCGAGGCGGGTCGGCTCAGGCATGATGCTCTCGTCGACCATGGCGTCGATGCCGAAGGCCTTGAAAACCTGCTGGATGATCTGGCGCCGGCTGGCGCGGACGTGGAAGCTGCGGTTTCCGGCAGGGTGTGCAAGCTGGATCTCTGCGCCGACCCTGTCGGCCGCCTGTTCGTAGAGCGGCGGCGTCTGCGTGGCATAGCCGGTGAGCTCATAGAGATGCTGCGTGGCTTCGATGTTTTTTGGGTCGAGCTCGAGAGCGTGCGCGAGCGCGGCGCGAGCGCCGTCCTCATTGCCGCGCAGGCGGTCTTTGGCCGCCGACTGAATCAGCGCGGTCACCGCATGGCTTCGGGCAACATCTGCCGCCATTTGGTAGTTCGCGTTCCCGGGGTCGAGCGTTGCGGCCTCTTCGTAGTTCCTGAGGGCGTCTTCAAAGTGTTCGTCCATGAACAGCTTGCCGGCCGCGAGATAGAGCCGCGCGGCGTGCCGTCGTTCCCCGCCGGTGGGCTGCCGTTGCTGCGCCGTCTTGACGGCACCAGCCTGCGCCGGTTGCGATTGCGGCGGCGCCGCCGCCGACTGCGCACCGATGGGCGCGGGTGCGAACGCGATCATCAACGCGGTCGCGGGCAGTATGGCCGCGAAGAGATGGAAGGGAAGTCGAGCCGGGCGGCGATTTTCCTCACCGGACTGGGGGCATTGTGATGTCACGGCGCGGTGCCCTTAAACGTCAGCAGGTGAGCCAGCGAGGATGCGCAAACCTCGGGCTCCAGCGTAAGGAGTTCATCGTAGCTGCAATTGCCGGTGGCGACGGCGATTACAGAAAGCGAGTTGGCCCGCGCGGCTTCAATGTCCCGCGGTGTGTCGCCAACCACGCAAACCGTGGCTCCCTTGCCGGCCAGTTCTCTTGCTGTTGAAGCAGCGTGCGCCAGCACAGCCGAACGGACTGAAAAGGAATCGCTGAACCCGCCGAAGCCGAACCACTTGCGCAATCCGGCCTGCTCCAGCTTGATCCAGCCAATCGCTTCAAGGTTTCCGGTGGCCACGCCCAGCAGCGCGCCCTTCGCCGCAAGGTGAGCCAGCACCTCTTCCACGCCGGGCATCACGACCGGCTCCATCTCCTGGCGCCGCTCGTCCACATGGTCGCGCATCGCCTGAAGAATGGCCTCGGTGCTCTGCTCGAACACGCTTGCGGGCATGCCCGCCAGCACGCAGGCCTCGCGCAGAATGGCGGTGTCGATGTTGCCGTGAAGCGCCACGCCGTCAAGCTTGACATCATAGCCCGTGACCCCAAGAATCCCGGAGGCAAAGGAGTTGAAGTGGACCCGGTCGCGGGAGCGCAGCAGTGTGCCGTCGATATCGAAGAGATAGGCGTGCTGCCGGTCCCAGGCAAAACCTGGCTGCACGGCGACGCGGGCTTCCTCGCTGGGCGTAGCTTTCCGGCTCGGTGGAGTTGTCAGCATCAATGGTTGAACCGCGCCTTCGGCCCGGGGGGGGTAACTCTATCCCTGTCGATAGCCCTGGCGGACATTGCTGAGTACAAGACGTTCGCTGCGCGGCGGACGCTTGAGGCCGGTGCGCACCTCGGCCAGCTCGAGTCCCAGCTCAGCCATCGCGCGGCTCAGCGTATTGCGATGCATGCCTAGCTCTTCCGCCGCCTTGCACTGGTTTCCCCGATGCGCCACCAGAACCTCGCGCAGGTATTGTCTTTTGAACTCGCGCACGGCCTCCTCGTAAGGAACGCCGCTTGAGTGCATCTGCGTGACCAGGCTGTCCAGTTCTCTTCTCACGTCAACCTCAACTTAACTTTGTATCGCGCGATCTTTTCACTTTTGATGACGACTTTGTTTATATCAGACTCAAGCGGCCGGTGGATGCATCCATTCCGGCGCATGCTGTTCCAGCAACTGCAGACCGCTGCGCACGCGCTCGGCCAGCTCCGCCGGACTGATGCGCGCGCTGAGGTGACAGACGCCGAAAAAATATTTTGGCAGAGCCGCATCCGCGAGCCAATGGGCCTTTGGAAAGAAGGCCACAACCACAAGTATGCTGATGGTGACCAGCAGCGCGCCCTGCAAAAAGCCAAAGCCCGCGCCGGCGATTCTGTCCAGGCAACCGAGGCCCATGCGGTGCAAAGTTTTGCTGACAATGCCGCCCAAAAAATTTGCGACGAACATCACCAGCAGCGCAATCAGCAGAAATCCAAGCGCATTGGCGACGTCTTGGATGTGCACCACGGGCTGCAGCATGGCGGCCACGCGGGTGTAGTTCCAGGCGGCCAGCACCAGGCCGAAAAACAGACCGCACAGCGAGAAGGCGGAGCGGAAGAAGCCCTGCGTGAGCCCTCCCACGGTCGCCATCGCCAGCACGATCACGATTGCCCAGTCCACCCACGTCATACCGCACTCCGGTCTTCTACTAGAGAATCAGGGCTTTCCCCGTGAGGCGGCGAAAGGCCTCAAGATATTTAGCCTGCGTCCGCTGCGCAACTTCGGCGGGCAATGCGGGCGCCGGCGCCTGCTTGTTCCAGTGAATCGATTCGAGATAGTCGCGCACGTACTGTTTGTCGAAGGATGCCTGCGCGCCGCCGGGCTTCCATGCGCCAGCTTCCCAAAAGCGGGACGAGTCAGGCGAGAGCACTTCATCTGCAAGGATAATGCCTGCGGCGGTTCTGCCAAACTCAAATTTTGTATCGGACAGAATTAACCCGCACGAAGCGGCGTGCGCGTGTGCTTTTTTATAAAGTTGCAGGGTCAGGCTGCGGAGCTGGGCGGCATCGGCTTCGCCGAGCAGCGCGGCGGCCGCCGCAAATGAAATATTTTCATCGTGGGCGCCGTCCTTGCTTTTTGTTGCCGGCGTGAAAATGGGCTCGGGCAACTGCGAGCCTTCGAGCAGACCGCCAGGCAGTGAAATGCCGCAAACTGTTCCTGACGTGCGGTACTCCTTCCACCCGGAACCGGCGAGGTAGCCGCGGGCGACGCACTCCACAGGGAACATGGCGGCGCGGTGGACGAGCATGGAGCGGCCTTGGAGCTGATCGGCAAACGGCATCAGGGATGCGGGAAAATCGCCGATCTCAGCGCTGATCAGGTGGTTGGGAACGATGTCGCTGAGCATCTGGAACCAGAACAACGAGATCTGGGTGAGAATTTTTCCTTTGCCGGGAATGCCGGTGGCGAGCACATGATCGAAAGCCGAGATGCGGTCGGTGGCCACCATCAACAGGTCGTCGCCGACCGCGTAGAGATCGCGCACCTTGCCCCGCGCGAGCAGGGGCGTGTTGCCAAGATTCGTAGTGAGCAGTGCAGTCACTGGCGATTCCTTGCTTGAGAGGAACTGAGACTCCGATTGTCGAGCGATGGGGGCGCTTTGTCAATGCTGTGATGGCCATCGAAAGCGCGCCGGCGGGAAAGGCCATCGAATCACACGAAGGGAAGGGAGTGTGAGGAAGGAAGCCGTCCTGGGACAGACGAACCGAGTAGTGTGACGGCCGTCACGGACCACCCTTCCGGGATAGGCGAAACTTCGATTGTCAACATGGTTCAGAGGGCTAGTAAGAAGGCTCTCTTAGAGCCGGGAGACACGAGGCAGCAGTGGAAAGGGGAAGCCGCGGCTAGCTTCGTTCTAAGGGATCGCCAGTAGCCGCGTGCTACCGACCTCCAGTGCCGGCTACTGGTCCCCGCTTTTATCTTGTTTTTTTACAAGCGCCTCCGAAGAGAAGAGATCCTTCGGGGGTGTTTTTCTGCCTGGAAAACGCGGGTCCTTCAGCTCCCATCCCCATCGGCGAGGAACCCATCGCCGGGGACCACGCCGTTTGGCCCGTTCAGCATGACATTTCTCTTCATCGGGCCGCTTTGAAAGATGCGGGCTTCAGCACGCACGTAAACCACCCAAGAAAGACGAGTGCTTTAGGCCCCTTGACGCTACAGCGGTTCCACAGTTGCTGTATCCCGAAGCGATGAGGCTCAGTGGCTTTTTATCAAGAAAAAGCCACCTCGGATAGCGCCAGAAGAGGCTACAAGTACTGTGGAACCGCTCTAAGCCGTGGCGCGCTGCTTCTCCTGACCGCCCAGGCGCACGCTGATGATCTTCGAGACGCCCGGCTCCTGCATGGTCACGCCGTAGATCATGTCGGCGGACTGCATCATGCGCTTGGAGTGCGTGACGAGCAGGAACTGGGTCTCCTTGCTCAGGGAGTGCAACAGGTCGGCGAGCCGCCCGACGTTGGTTTCGTCGAGAGCGGCATCGACTTCGTCGAGCGCGCAGAACGGACTGGGCTGGAACTGGAAGATGCCCACCAGCAGAGCGAGCGCGGTGAGCGATTTTTCGCCGCCCGAAAGCAGCAGCACGTTCTGCAGCTTTTTGCCCGGAGGCGAGGCGACGATCTCAAGGCCGCTCTCAGCCTGATTTTCCTGGTCCGTGAGCCGCAGGAAGGCCTGGCCGCCCTGAAACAGCCGCGAAAACACCACAGCGAAGTTCTCATTGATGCGGGCAAAGGCCTCATCGAACTTGGTGCGCGAGATCTGGTCGATCTCCTTGATCGTGTTCTGGGTGTTCTCGATCGATTCGATGAGATCCATGCGCTGGGTTTCGAGAAAGTTGTGACGCTCGGCGGTTTCCTTGTACTCGTCGAGCGCCATCATGTTCACCGGACCCATCTGCTCGATGCGCAGCTTGAGGGCGCGGCACACTTCTTCCTCCGCGAGCAGTTCCTCGCCGAGCAGGCGGACGATTTCAGCGTTGTCGCGCAACACCTGGGCCTCGACATTGACTTCCGCAAGGCAGCTTGACTCAAGGTACTCAAGATCGGAGTGAAGCTTGGCGAGTTCGCTGGAGCGCTCGGCGCGATGATCGCGCAACTGATCGAGCGCGAGGCGGCCGGTCTTGAGCTGGGATTCCATCTCCGCCAACTGGTGGCGCAGCGCCTGCGATTGCGCGGCGATGGATTGGGTGAGGAGCAGCGCCTCGGCGCGCGCGGCAGTGAGCTCCTTTTGCCGAGCTTCCAGTTGTGCGCTCTCGGCGATGCGCTGCTCGCGCTCCGCCGAGGCCGCAGCCCGCTGCTGCTCGATGGCCAGCACGCGCCGCTCCAGGTCGGCATGGAGGCGGTCAATGCGCTGGAAGGCAGCTTCAGCGCCCCGGCGCCGCTCTTCAAGGCCGGCGAGCTCGGCGGTCACCTGCGCCGCCTCCTGCTGCGAGAGCTCTCGCTTTTGACGCAGCAGGGTAAGCTCGGCCTGCGACTGATCGAGACCGGCCTCCGCCTGCGCGTGTTCCGCTTCCAGGCGCGATGTTTCTTCCCGCTTCTGGGCAATCGTCTGGCGCTTGGCCTCGCAGGCATCCTTGTTGCGCGCCGCCTGAATCGTCCACTCCTGCAGGCGGCGCTCGATCCGCTGAGCCTCGCCCTCCATCTGCTTCAGGGTCGCGCCCAGGTTGGCCGCATCCGTCTCTGCCAGGCGGCGCTGTTCGGTGGTTGCTTCAAGCTGCGTGGTCAGCTCGTCGATGGTGCGGGCCAGGATGGCCGCTTCCGTCTCCGCCTTTGCCAGGCTTGAGTCCAGAACGGCCAGCTTGTTCTCTGCCTCGCGCAACTCACGCTTCAGCACCAGCGGACCCTGCGTGGCAGGCTTGCCCCCGGTCACCGTGGCGTTGTGAAAACACTCGCCACCGGAGGTGAGGAAATAAGCGTAGGGGTAACGCGAAGCCAGATGCTGAGCCTGGTCGGCGTCATCGACGAGATAGCTGTGGCGCAGCTTGGGCAGAATCGTTTCAAGCGAGCGGCCGAGGCCGTTCAGAACCTTGATCGCCTCCCGGAGGGGCGTCAGTCCGGGTTCGTTGACCGCGCCCGCGCCCTCTTCAAACAGCACGCCCTGGGCATCGGAGTGGATCAGGAAGGTGGCGCGTCCGTCGCCGGTTTTGAGCAGCCGGACGCCTTCTTCGGCGTCACCCCAGTTTTCAACCACCACATAGTTCAGTTCCTCACGCAGGAACTCATCGACCACGCCTTCATGGGCGCCGCTCACTTCAATGAAGTCAGCAAGCGTGCCTACCGGCGAGCTGCCCTGGCCCAGCGCGCCGGGCTTCAGCAGGCGGCGCACGGTGTCGGTGGAGTAGCTGTGGTTGCGGATCAAAGCCTCAAGAGAGTCGCGGCGGCCGGTGACGGTGGCCTGCTCGCTCCGCAACTGGTTGGCGCGGGCGCGCTGCGCGGTTTCTTCAGTCCGCCGGGTCAGCAGCGATTCGCGCAGAGCGGTGATCTCACTTTCAAGCCGCTTCAGCGCGTCGGCGGCCGACTCAAAGCGCAGCCGCGCCTGTCCGCTCTCAATGCCCAGATTCTCCTGCTCGTTGCGCGCCTGGCCGATTTCGGTCTGCAGCCGCTCAGCCTCCCGCTCCAGCGCCGCAAGACTCTCTTCGCCCTGCGCGATAAAGTTGCGCGCGTTGCCTGACAAGGTGAGCAGTTGCATGGCGTGGCGGCGGCCCGACTCCAATTGCCGCTCGGCGTTGAACACCTCTTCGGCAGCGGTGCGCGCTTCCTGCTGGCGCGCCTCAACCTGGTGCCGGAATTCGGCGGCCTCGCCGGCCGCGGATTGCAAAAATCCCTGATGCTGCGCGCGCTCTTCGGCAATGCCGGCCAACTGGGTGCGGGTCTGCTCCAGCTCGGCGCCCGAGGCGGCAATGCGCGCCTCCAGCTCGCCCACGCGCTCGGTGTTGCTGCGCTCACGCGCGGTGGCGCGCTCCAGCTCCACTGACGCTTCATTGGCGCGTTCCTGCGCCTCATGGCCTTCGCGGTCGAGTTCATAGCCGCGCTCCGTGTGCGCGTGCTGGCTGGCTTCGAGCTCGCCGATTTGAACCGCGGACGTGTTCACGCGCTCCGTCAGAGAACCAATCTCCTGGTCAAGCCGCGTCTTCTCCGTGTCCATCAGGGACATGCGGCTGGCCAGCACCACGCGCAGCTTTCCGCGCAACTCGTCGCGCACCGACGCGAACCGCTCCGCCTTGGCCGCCTGGCGCTTGAGGGAGTTCATCTGGCGGGTCACTTCCTCAAAAATGTCGTCGACGCGCGCCAGGTTCTGGCGAGCGCTTTCAAGGCGCAGCTCGGCGAGCCGCTTCTTGGTCTTGAAGCGGGTAATACCGGCGGCTTCTTCAATAATCGCGCGACGGTCGTGCGGCTTGGAGCTGAGCAGTTGGCCGATGCGCTCCTGGCCGATGATCGCGTAGCTCTCCGGTCCCAGGCCGGTGCCCATGAAGATGTCCTGAATGTCGCGCAGCCGGCAGAGCTTGCCGTTGAGCAGGTATTCGCTTTCGCCGGTGCGGAAAAGGCGCCGGGTGATGACGATTTCGCCCTTCTGCGGGGTGCGATGAAAGCGCCGCCGGCGGATTTTGAGCACCACGGCCTGCGGACCTTCGCCGGCAGAGCGCGTTTCCTCTGATTCGTCCTCTTCGATTACCTGGCCCGGTTGCTCGGCAGCGATAATCTCCTCGGCTTCGGCGGCGCGGCGGCGGCGCACATCGTCTTCGTCCCAGTCCATGGGCCCGTCGTGCTCCACCACCACCTCCGGCTCCACGGCGACAGGTCCCTCGTAGGCCTCGGGATCGACCATGGTGATGGTCACTTCGGCCATCCCCAGTGCCTTGCGGTCGCGGGTTCCGGCAAAGATCACGTCCTGCATGTTGGTGCCACGCAGCGATTTGGCGCTCTGTTCGCCGAGCACCCAACTCACCCCGTCCAGGATGTTCGACTTGCCGCAACCATTGGGCCCCACCACGACGGCAATGCCCGTGCCCGGCACGGCGAGCTCAGTGCGGTCGCAAAAACTTTTAAAGCCCAGGACGTGAATTTTCTTTAATTTCAGCATCGGTACTCCCCTAGATTGGGACTGCGCGCAAGGTTATGTCGAATAGACGGCCAGGGTCATGAAGGACCGTTCGAGCGGGGCAAAGATTGCTCCCCGATTACAGACTCTACGGAGCCTGAAGGGCAGGGTCAACGGCGGGGGAGGGTGTTTTTGTGGATAAGGGAGTCCGGAATTCCTGTAATTGGAAAATGATAAGAATGTGGCCCAAAATGGGGATTTTCTAAGGATATTTGCTGCCGCTTTTGCACAGGTTAGAAACAACTCAATTCATCTGCGCTGAAATGGCCCGCGCGAGCCAAAACTCGGCCCGCGCGAGGTTGAGTTGCTAACTTTGCTTTGCGTTACCGGGCCAGATCGAAGCGATCGAGGTTCATCACCTTGTTCCATGCGGCAACGAACTCCTTCACAAACGATCCTTTCGCGTCGTCGCTTGCATAGACTTCAGCGAGGGCCCTCAGTTGGGAGTTAGAGCCGAAGACCAGATCGACGCGCGTGGCAGTCCACTTGATTTTGCCCGTTGCGCGATCGCGCCCCTCGAACACGCTTCCGTAGTCGAAGAGGGTTTCCACTCCGTAGACATGTCGAGCAGGTTGACGAAGAAATCATTGCTCAGGGTTTCGGGGTGATTGGTGAAGACGCCGTGCCTGGCCTGCTTGAAGTTGGCAAGCAGCACGCGCAAACCGCCGACGAGGACCGTCATCTCAGGGGCCGTGAGCTTGAGCAGTTGAGCCCGATCGACGAGCAGTTCTTCCGCCGAAGCTGTCTGCCCTTTGACGAGGTAGTTGCGGAAACCGTCCGCCTTCGGTTCCAGCACGGCGAACGACTGCACGTCGGTCTGCTTCTGGGAAGCATCGGTGCGTCCCGGCGAGAAGGGAACCTTCACCTTGTGTCCGGCGTTTTTGGCGGCTTGCTCGACGGCCGCGCAGCCGCCCAGAACGATGACGTCGGCGAGGGACACTTTCTTGCGACCGGTTTGCGACTTGTTGAAGCTCTTTTGGATCGCCTCAAGCTTTTTGAGCGTTGCCGCCAGCAGATCGGGCTGGTTCACTTTCCAATCCTTCTGCGGCGCCAGGCGAATGCGCGCGCCGTTGGCGCCACCGCGCTTGTCGGAGCCGCGGAAGGTCGACGCCGAAGCCCAGGCCGTCGTCACCAGTTGGGAGATCGACAGTCCGGATGCGAGGATTTTTTCCTTCAGAGCCGCAATGTCCCGCTCACCGATCAGCCTATGATCCACGGCGGGAAGCGGATCCTGCCAGATCAGCGCTTTCTTCGGTACCAGCGGGCCCAGGTAGCGGGAGATTGGCCCCATGTCGCGGTGGGTGAGCTTGAACCAAGCCCGCGCGAAGGCATCCGCGAATTCTTTCGGGTGCTCCAGGAAGCGCTTCGAGATCTTTTTGTAAGCCGGGTCAAACTTGAGCGAAAGATCCGTGGTCAGCATGGTTGGCTGGTGGCTCTTTGACGGGTCGTGCGCATCCGGTACGGTTCCCGCGCCTGCTTTCCCCTTTGGCTTCCACTGATAGGCGCCGGCCGGACTTGTGGTCAGTTCCCAGTCATACTTGAACAGGTGCTCGAAGAAGTCGTGGCTCCACTTGGTTGGGGTGGTGGTCCAGGTCACTTCGAGGCCGCTGGTGATGGTATCGTTGCCAACGCCGGCCCCGTAGGTGTTCTTCCAGCCCAGGCCCTGCTGCTCGATGGGAGCGGCCTCGGGTTCGCGGCCGACATACTTGTTTGGATCGGCTGCGCCGTGGGTCTTGCCGAAGGTGTGGCCGCCGGCAATCAGGGCGACGGTCTCTTCGTCATTCATCGCCATGCGGGCAAACGTCTCGCGGATGAACGGGGCGGCCGCAATCGGATCGTGATTGCGCTCCGGGCCCTCCGGATTCACGTAGATCAGGCCCATCTCGGTGGCGCCGAGAGGACTTTTTTGTTCCTGGAGTTGCTCGGGCGTCCGGTGAGACAACCAGGCTTTCTCCATGCCCCAGTCGACATCCTGATCCGGTTCCCACACATCCGCGCGGCCGCCGCCGAAGCCGAAGGTCTTGAAGCCCATCGACTCCAACGCGACGTTCCCGGTCAGAATAAAGAGGTCGGCCCAGGAGATTTTCTTTCCGTACTTCTGCTTGATGGGCCACAGCAGGCGGCGCGCCTTGTCCAGGCTCACATTGTCAGGCCAACTGTTGAGAGGCGCAAAACGCTGCTGTCCCTCGCCTGCTCCGCCGCGCCCGTCGGCGATGCGGTAGGTGCCCGCGCCGTGCCACGCCATACGAATGAAAAGCCCGCCGTAGTGACCAAAGTCGGCCGGCCACCAGCTCTGCGATGTGGTCATCAGCGCACGCAGATCCTTCACCAGGGCCTCCAGGTCAAGGCTCTCGAACTCCTTTCGGTAGTTGAAGTCCTTGTCCATGGGATCGGAGAGAGAGGAGTGCTGATGAAGGATATTGAGGTTGAGTTGATTCGGCCACCAGTCCGCATTCGTCCGGGCCCCGGCCCTGGTGTGGCTGTTAGCCCCGTGCACGACCGGGCATTTGCTTTCGTCTGACATAGTTCACTCCTTCTTTCCGGGGACAAGCGCCCCGTTTGCTGTGGTGTGTTTTTGTCCGGGTATCCCATTGCAGCGGCCAAGAATTTAGGTCGCTGCACGGGCCGCCCGGCGCGGAGCACAGTGTGTGCAGAGCCCGCGGACAATCAGTTCATATTCGCGAAAGATCCGTTTACCGAGGGAGACTTTGGCGGGCCTGGGCACATTGAACCACTCGATGTCCTCGACATTCCCGCAGCGGTCGCAGACGAAATGGTGGTGCCGCATGCCCCGGGCATCGAAGCGCGCGGCGCGGCCCTCGACGGCCACTTCCCGCACCAGCCCCGCATGCACCAGGTCCCGCAGGTTGTTATAGGTTGTGGCCCGGGAGGAGCGCGGATCGAGGCGATTGACTCCCTCAAAGATCTCCGCCGCCGTGGGATGCCCGCGGTGTTCCATCAGGAAGGCCATCACGCTGTAGCGTTGCGCCGTGCTTCTCAGCCCGCTGTGCTCCAGGGACCGTTTGATTTTTTCCGCATCCACGCAATCTAGACTCTATCTAATCTGATATTTTGTCAAGATTCGTGATCCTGTCCCAGGTCTCAGGACCAAGACCTGGGGCACCCAACATCCGTAACTCTTCCTTTGCTGGTCGTTTGGCTTTTCCCCCCAGGTCCCCAAAAGCGAGGGACCTGGGCCACCCAACTTTGAATGCGGCGGCTGTTTGGATTCTTGCTTTCCCAGGTCTCAGGACCAAGACCTGGGGCACGCAACATCCGTAACTCTTCCTTTGCTGGTCGTTTGGCTTTTTCTCCCAGGTCCCCAAAAGCGAGGGACCTGGGCCACCCAATTTTGAATGCGGCGGCTGTTTGGATTCTTGCTTTCCCAGGTCTCAGGACCAATACCTGGGGCACGCAACATCCGTAACTCTTCCTTTGCTGGTCGTTTGGCTTTTTCTCCCAGGTCCCCAAAAGCGAGGGACCTGGGCCACCCAATTTTGAATGCGGCGGCCGTTTGGATTCTTGCTTTCCCAGGTCTCAGAATCGAGACCTGGGGCACCCTACTTCTGTTTTGAGGTTGCAGGATATCTAATTGGCAAGCACAGCGCGATAACGGACCTTGCCCTTCTTGACCTTTTCGATGGCATCGTTGGCCCTCGACATGGGGAAGAGCTCGGTGGTCGCCTTGACGCTGTGCCGCGCGGCCACATCCATCATTTCCCGCAGCCGGGCGGGGCTCCCCGTGGGGTTGCCGCCGATGGTGCGCTGGCCCGAGATCAGAGGAAAGGCGTGAACGCTCACCGGCGACGGGGGCACGCCGACGAAGCACAGCGTGCCGGTCGGCCGCAAGGCCTGCAGGTAGCTTCCCCAATCCTGATCGGCGTTGACGGTGCTGAGGATCAAGTCAAGCGAGCCGGCGACCTCTTTCATGGCCTTCGATTCGCGGCTGTTGACAAAGTGTTGCGCGCCGAAGGAACGGGCTTCGGCTTCTTTGCCCGCCGAGGTGGAGAAGGCGGTGACTTCAGCGCCGAAGACGCGCGCAAACTGGAGAGCCATATGGCCCAGACCGCCGATGCCAACCACGCCCACCCGCGAAGAGGGATTGACGCCGTAGAGGCGCAGCGGGTTGTAAACCGTGATGCCGCCGCACAGCAGGGGCGCGGCGTTTTCGCTGCCGAGGGCGTCAGGAACGGGAATCACGAAGCGGACGTTGGCGCGCACGCGGTCCGCATAGCCGCCGTTGCGATGAACGCAGGTGCCCTCTGCCTGGAGACAGAGGTTTTCCATGCCCTTCATGCACCACTCGCAAAGGCCGCAGGAGTTGGATTGCCACCCCAGGCCGACCCGCTGGCCTGCCTCGAGCGAACGCACCTCAGAGCCCAATGCGGCAACCGTTCCGATAATTTCGTGCCCCGGTATGAAGGGATAATGGCTGATGCCCCAGTCATTTGAAATCAGGTGAATGTCGCTGCGGCAGATGGCGCAGTGCGTGATGGCAATCTCGACTTCCTGCGCTCCCAGTTTGCCGGGGTCGTAGTGGTAGGGGAGCAGTTCCGCTCCTGCCGCATGGGCTGCAATACCTTGAATTTGTGCCATAGCCTCTCTCTCAAATCCTCATCGGAGGGTAATCATAGTACCGGCTGGGTCCCCAAGGCGCCGGATCGTGCAAAATAAAAACGGGTTTATTTCCTCGTTCTAGTTTAAACCGCCTCCCGGCAGGATGCGCACGTCGAGAATCTGAAAACCGCTGAGTACTCCGCCGGCGGAGGCCTGTGCCGCGACCAGGGCGGATTCGCCGTTCAGTTCCACGTCCTGCGCGGAACGCAGAGGCTCAAGGGCATTGGCCATTGAAAGGGGCAGGCTGGTGAGGGTCTGGCCGGCGAAGCCTGCCTGGGTTTCGGGCACCAGCAGGCTCACATAGACCAAGTCTGCGGCGTGCAGGCGGCTGTTTTGGGCGAGGATGGACTCGAGATCGGGCTGGCGTGTGGAGGTGCGCGCCTGGTTCAGGGTCCGGTCCAGCGTGCCAGCATCCGACACGAGCAGGCGCAGGTTTCCGGGGGCGAGCCTGGCCGGGAGGGTGATGGGAATCCGCACATTGCGTGCCGGCTGCTGCCAGGGACGCAGGGTGGCCTCGACGAGGATCGTGTCCCCGGCGTAGGCCGTGTCGTTTGAAACCAGGCGGGCTGCCTCGAGATCGACCTGCACGCGGCGCGGAACGGCCTCGACGTGGATCTCGATGGCGCGGATGGCATTTTGGCGGGTGAGGTTCGCGTAGATGCCGTTGAAGAGCGTGCCCGCCAGCAAGGCAGCCTGCATGGCCGCGGGCAGCGGTTGGCCGGATGAGGCCCACAAGTTGATGGGCGCCGGCGGCAGACCGGTAAGATCGATGCTGCCCTCGATGTGATAACTCGCCTCGGCGGTGGAGTCGTTGTCCTGGATGAGCGAGTTGTAGAGAACCACCGCCATAGCCTGGGACGTGAGCGAAGGCTGGTCGAGGATTTCGACGTTGACCTGACGCCTGCCCTGGGGGCTGTCGACGGTAATGCGCATGGGGATCATCCGGGCGCGTGCGCCGAGAACCCCGCGGATAGCAGCGCCGCGATCTTCAGTGAAGGCGCCGATGGTGGCGCCGGTATTGATGATCTTGAAGGCGTCGAGCGGGGAGGCCAGCGTGGCCACGACGTCGGCAGCGGTCATGGGCAGCGAGACGGCTCCCAACTGCAAGATCGGATGGCCGCAGGCCAGCAACTGGCGGGGATCGATGTAGGTGACAGTGCAGGAGGCGGCAACTTCGAGATCGCCGCGGACCAGTAGCAAACTGACGGCGGAGCCGGGCTCGATGGCCGCTTCGGCGGCCGCATCAGGCGCGTCTGGATTGGGTGCGGCTTTTGACCCGGCGGCTAGCGGCTGCGAAGCGCCGCCCATGCCGCCCGCGGCCACCGATTGCAGCGCAGTGCCCGCCATCTGCTGCTGCCAGAACTGAATCGCCCCGGGGCGGAAGCCGCTCATCACCAGCGGAGTTTCCATCATCTGAAAGTTTTTTTCTGCCCCGCGTTCATCGGGTGACGACGGGTCGGGGCCGGGAGAGCGGGGCACAGCCGACAGGACCGATTCCATCGAACGCGGGGACAGGTCTTCCGGGGCCGAAGCGGCCTGGGCCGCGACAGCAGCGCCGGCGATGGGAAGGGCGCGGACGGCAAGCATCTGTTCGATCGGCGTAATGCCGGCCATGGGTTCTTTTGCGAACTGGCCAATGCGGTAGGAGAGTGCGCCGAGCAGTTTGTCGCCGATGTAGACCGGGCTTCCGCTCATGCCGTCGACCACGCCGGTGTACTCCGCGCGCGCGCCGTGGAGGCGGGCGAGTATCAGGTCCTGGCCCGGTCCTCGGACGCCGCGCAGCAGGCCCAGAATCTCCACCTCCATCGGCTCGGGTTTGCTGCCCGAGAAGACCGTCCACGCCGTTCCCTCGAGCCCGGCGCGCACCTGGCTCAGCGGGAACACGCCGCCAGTGGACGCAGGCGGCCGCGCCGCTGAAGCGCTTGCCGCACCTGGGGATTGCGCCCGGGTTTGCGTCTCCAGTCCCGCCGCGCACAACAGGCCGCCGAAAACCATCAACAGAAAGAAGGTGCTTCTGGCCGGATGGGCAATGGATTGCTTCAGGCAAGTTTCCACGTCTATAAGAGTACAGCGAGGGGGGTGAGGCCGCTTCCATCGCGTCTTCAGCGGCAAACTCCGGCTGGCCAGCGCCAGCCCCGAGCCCGAGCGTCAAGAGCTGTCGCCCTGCTCTCCTGATCCCGTATGCTGTTCACCACAGAGGTTTCCATGTCCACACAGCGCCCAATCCTTCGATTTGCAAGCCATGTTTCCCTCGTCCTGGCGTTTCTGGCCGCTGACATGATGGCCATCGGCCCGATGGGCTGGGCCCAGGCGCAGACCGCTCCCGGGCAAACCCAGCAGCCCACGCAGGCGGTGCCGGATTCAGGAGGTCCTTCGGGGGACACCGGCGTGATCGCGGTGCCCAAAAAGAAGGAAGAGCCGGAGGAAGTCCCTCTGCCTCCTCCGGCTCCCGTCGCGCCGAAGGTGAAGAATCCCGAGGGACTCGGTAACGTCTCGCTGCGCATTGAAGTTCCCGAGGTCACCGTGGATGTGGGTGTGCTGCTTGAAAAGACGCACGAGTTTGTGCCCGGCCTCAAGCCCGAAAATTTCCGCGTCTATGAGGATGGCGTGGAGCAGAAGGTCATCGGCTTCAAGCGCGTCGAGGCGCCGATTACCGCCCTGCTGCTGTGCGAGTTTGCCGCCAACAGCAACTACTTCATCTACGACATGAAGAATGCGGCCTGGGCCTTTGCGCAGCAGTTGCGGCCCCAGGACTACGTGGCCATGATGACCTTCGACATGCACACCCAGATCATTACCGACTTTACCCAGGACAAGCGGCAGATCATGGAGGGCATCAACACGCTGCAGATGCCTGTCTTCAGGGAGACCAACGTTTTCGACGCCTTGTACGAGGCAATGGACCGGCTCAACCGCGTGGAAGGGCACAAGTACATCATCCTGATCGCCACCGGGCGGGACACGTTTTCAAAACTCACGTTCGACAAAATTGAGAAGGCGGTCAAAGCCTCGCAGGACATCACGATTTTTACTGTTTCCACCGGCGGTATGATCCGAGCGATGACCGAGGGCCGCGGCGGCATGAGCGCCTCCATTCGGGATATGGACTATATGCAGGCGGATAACGAGATGAGAACCTTCTCCAGCCTCACCGGCGGGCAGAGCTTCTTTCCGCGCTTCGAGGGCGAGATGCCCGACATTTTTCAGAACATCAACCAGACGATTCGCTCCAAGTACGAGTTGGTGTACAGGCCTAGCAACGCGAAGCAGGACGGCACCTACCGCAAGTTGCGCGTCACGCTGGTCGACGATGAGGGTCAGCCATTGAGGTTCGAGGACAAGAAGCAGAAGCAACTGAAGTACGACATCATCGCCAGAGACGGCTACAGGGCGAAGCAGGAAGTGGAGTAGCCCGCAGGGTGCAGGCGGCAATGTCAGGCTAGAGCAGATTCGGAAATGGTGTAGACGGATAAGTTCTCAGCCCCCGAGGGAAGCTGCTCTTCAAACCGTCCAACCCGAGGCCAAGCGCATTCGGAATTGGAATCAATCGCCGCCGAATGTTTTGAAAAAGGCCCGACTTCATTCGCGCCGCAAACGTGGTTTCCATCAACCGGTGTTGCTCACAGCCGTCCTGATTCAGCGCCCGCCTCGCGCTTGCGCGCATGGAGGACCAGCAGCGCCAGCAGCAGAAGGGTGATGACGGCCAGCACCAGCAAGCTGCCCTCGGGTCCGTCTGCGCCGCCGCTCCAGAGCGCGGTTCCCGTTGGCCTGGCGGTGAGCAGGTGGCCTTTTGAGACGAACCCGCTGTCGGCCGTGCCGTAAAAGTAGGTTTCAGCCCAATCCCACGCCGCATGGCAGCCGATGGCCCACCACGCCGAGCCTGTAACCCAGACGCTCACGCAAAAGACAAAGCCGATGGCGGCCGCGGCAAAAATGCCGATCCAGTTCTCGCCATTGTTGCTGGTATGGACGAATCCAAACAGCGTGGAGGTGACCCAGGTGGCCTGCCAGAATCCCGCGCCGTCAGGCATGGTAAAGTGCAAACCCGCACACGCCAAGAGTCCCAGCACTGCGGCGGCATATACGCCCCACGCGCCGCCCGCCGAGACCGCGCCCATGGGCTCCATCCAGACAAAGGCGACCAGACCGATTTGGCCGTGGGAACGCAAAGCCAGATCGGCGCACAAAAAGCTCACGATTGCCAGCGCCCACCAGAAGTTGACGCCGCGGGTGAGGGTGGATAACAGGAAGCAGCGGAAGACGCCCTCTTCCACGCAGCCCACCAGCAGAAAAGCGCATCCCCAGAGCGCGGCGAATTTGACGATTCCTGGCCCGCTAAGCGCGACCGGGCCGAAATGCAGCCATCCGCCCCAGTCGAGGGCAGCCACCAGCAGGGTGAGCGCCAGAAATCCCGCCGCCGCGCCGGAAAAGAAATGGAAGGTCCGCCGCGGGCCTTCCAGGTTGAACTCCACCAGGCGGCGGTGCTCGATGAGAGATACAACTGCCGCCGCGCCCAGCATGGCCAGGAACGGAATCAGCTCATTGACCAGCGCCGAAGACGGTGAAAAATCGAAGTGGAGAATGGCGGGGTAGATGGCCACCGTCGCGGAGCCGGCAAGGAAGGAAAACAGGCGAAAGAGGACCAGGAAGATGGCCAACGACCACCCTGCGCGCAGTCCGTGGCGGCCGAGCAGCAACCAATCGGGCCGAAACGGGTCGGCGCCGCGGGACAGATTTGCGTCGGCGCCGGATGGCCGGTCTTGTTGCGCCGGAGGGGGAATTTCAGCCTCCACGGAGCCTCCTTCAAACAGAAACCGGTACTTGGTCTGCAAGGTGTACTGATCGAAAGATACGCTACGCATTCGGCTTATGACGGGTTCCCCGGCGCCAATTGCCGTACGTCCCGCCGGCCCGCCTTGACACAGGAGGCCGAGCCCTTGATGCTTAACAGTTCCGGTGATTCCATTTTCCGGCCCTGGAGGGAGTTCAGCTCTTGCGAGTTCGCGTTTTCTATCACGACAAATGTTTCGACGGCGCAAGCTCGGCCTCGCTGTTTACGCGCTTCCATCGCGAGTGTATCGAAGCCGGCGCAACCTATGAGTATCACGGGCTGGTGCATCGCGCCGGAGCGCTCTTTGACGAGAGCCAGTTCACCGGAGACGAGAATGCGATCGTCGATTTCAAGTACTCAGCCTCGCCGAAGATTACCTGGTGGTTCGATCACCACCAGTCAGCTTTTCTTACGCCCCAGGACCACCAGCATTTCGAGGAGTGCCAAATGGACCCGGTGAGCGGCGCGCGCAAGTTTTTTGACCCCACGTACACCTCCTGCACCAGCTTTCTGGCCCGCATCGCCAAATCCCGCTACGGCTTCGATACGGCGCCGGTCGCCGAGCTGATCCACTGGGCCGACATCGTGGACGGCGCGCTTTATGAGAGCCCCGAGGCCGCTGTCGAGATGGCTGCGCCGGCGATGAAGCTCACGCTGATCATCGAGTCCAGCCAGGATCCGGAGTTCATTCCAAGGCTGATTCCCCTGCTCACCGAGCTGCCCCTTGACCAGGTGCTGACCCAGCCGTTTGTGGCCCGGCTGCTGCCGCCGCTGCTGGAGCGCCACGGCCAGGCCTTGGAGCTGATCCGCAGCCGCGCCGAGGAACGCGACGGCACCATCTTCTTTGACATCACCGATCATCCGATGGAAGGGTTCAACAAGTTCATCCCGTACTATCTCTACCCCAACGCGACCTACTCGATCGGGCTGTCAAAATCCAGCTTCAGGACCAAGGTGGCCGTGGGGTCAAACCCCTGGACGAAGGTCGACCCGAGCTCGATGGTGAACCTGGCGGAGATCTGCGAGCGCTACGGTGGAGGGGGCCACGCGCGCGTGGGCGCCATCAGCTTTCCTCCCGACCAGGAGAAGAAGGCCCGCGCAGCCGCCGTGGAGATTGTGGCCGAGCTGAGAGCAAGGAATCCGATGGCGTAAGACGCGTCTGGTGTGGTTTTCAAAAGCTGGGCGCGGCCATTTTCCCATTTACCGGCGGAGAATCTGTCCCAGGACGCCGTTGACCAGCCAAATCTCGATGATGGCCAGGATGTGAAAAAACAGGAGCTGGATGAACGCGGCGCGGACCGTGACCTTGCCCTTGAGCATGGCCTGGGCCAGGAATCCCTCCAGGGGAAACTGAAGGTAAAGCATCAACTGCGGCATCAGGGCTGCCATCTTGTCGCCCAGGAAGACCTCGGGACGTGTGGCGATGACCACGAAAGGGAAGACCAGCCACATGCCCCAGGGCTGGAAGGGCTCGACAATTTCGCGCAGAGAAGGCGCGAAAAGGCTCAACACGAGGCCCACGGCTATGGGCCAGCGTTCGGCCAGCCGGGTCATCGCCCGCTGATGCCGGGAACTGCGCCGGCGCTCGTGCATGGCAGCCAGGCTGGCCTGCATCTCGAGGGTATAAAGCGCATCGATCGCGGCAAAGGCGTCTGAGCGGTTGCCGTGCGAGTTGGCTTTGGGGCCCGAGTTGGATCCAGAGCGTCTCAGCATGGCGCACCCCCCTGGGGGTCAAGAGGTTTTCTCCTGCGGTCACCTGATTATCAGGCACACTGACCAAAGTTGAAGCAGCAGAAACATACAACTTTTGTTCAATTGAATTCCGGCGGGAGCTATTTGGGTGGATTTCAAAGCGCCCAGGGGGTGCTGAAGGCGATTTCGTGCTTAAAGGCCAAGCTCGCCAGCCCGTATTTTCATCGCCGCAAGGCAGAAGGCGATGTGCGCGTCCAGTTCCACGCCGAGTTCGGCCGCGCCCTGGACGACATCTTCGCGGTTCACGCCGCGGGCAAAGGCCTTGTCCTTCATTTTTTTGCGCACACTCGCAACTTCCACATCCGCGATGGCCTTGCTGGGCTTTACGAGGGCGCAGGCCACGAGAAAGCCTGCGATCTCGTCGCAAGCGAACAGCGATTTGGCAAGGTGCGTTGCGCGCGGTACGCCTGAATATTGCGCGTGGCCCAGGATGGCGGTGCGCAGCTCCAGGGGCCATCCCAGCCGCTCCAGCTCACGCACGCCCACAAATGGATGTTCCTCGAGGGAGGGATGCCGCTCGTAATCGAAGTCGTGCAGCAGCGCGGTGGTTGCGTATAGGTTGAGCAGCGCCGCGCTCGCCTCTCCGCTTAGTTCCAGCCGGCCGGCTTCCGCTTCGCCGCAGGCCACAACACAGGCTTCCACGGCCAGCGCATGCTTTCGCAGGCTCTCGCTCTCGGTCCATTCGGTGAGCAGTTGCCAGGCCTGCTCGCGGCTAAAGCGTGGATCGAATTCAGCGCTCATTTCTCACTCCCCCGCTCCCGTTACCTTCGTTTTAGCGGCGTGCTGTTGCTTAACTTGGTTCGCTTTTGTTCCGGTTTCTCAGGGAATGATAGTTGTTGCATCCATTTGACCCCTGGATTCCACTTGACAATTATGGTTCACTTCGCCGAGAGTAGCACCTATCGCGGTGCGAAAACGGCACCCCGGGGTTCCTGCTCTGGCGTCCTGTCCGCATAAGACCCTATGGCTACCACTCTAGTCAGCGTGGAAACACGCGAGGTTGTGCGGTGTGAGCATTGCAGGCTCATGCAATACAGAACCAGCAACTCCCTTTGCAGGCGGTGCCACCGGGCCCTTGATACCGAGGAGCCTGTAACGATGATGCCGCAACTGGTGTCAAGCACGCCTGTGGCCTCCTCTGCCGAGGCCGGACTGCAGGTAGCCGGCCAGGTGCGGGAGATAAGGCGGGCGCGCCACCTCAGCCAGCGGCAGCTCGCCGGGCGCATGCAAGTGCCCCGCACTTACATCTCCAAAATCGAAAACGGCAAAGCGATTCCCACGCTGGGTTCTCTGGAGCGTTTGGCCAGCGCTCTCGACGTGGACATCTGCCAACTGGTGCGCGACTCGCGCAGCCGCCGCGAAGAGGAGGTGGCCGCCATCTTCGGTGACCCCTTCCTGGCCGAAATTGCAGCCTTGCTGCCCCGGTTGGAACCGCTGCAGCGGACGCTGATCTATGGCGCCATTCGCGATGCCGCCACAGGCCGCCGCCGCAGCGCGTAGCGACGGAGTCCGTTCACGGCCTGCCGGCTGGGGGGAATGCCCGCAACGCGGGGCTGCGCGATTGCAGCCCACAGGCGCTTGTGCTAGGGTCGAATAGGTTACTCCACGGCCATGGCTATTGGAGCAGCGCGCGCCTGTTCCCGGATTCTAGGCGGCATTCGAGCCTACCCTACTGAGCCGGCGTTCACTCTTGCGGCGTCGATTCCCGATGCTCCCGGAGCGCCAGCCCTGGAAGCCCAGAGTAGTTAGGTTGAGGCGATCCCTTTGTATTCGTCCGGCACGCTGCGCATCCATGAACTGACAGATGAGGAGCGAGCCGTCTATGTAACGCTGAAGCCCGAGCGGCTGCCTGAACATGTGGCCATCATTATGGACGGAAATGGCCGCTGGGCCGGGCAACGCTCTCTGCGGCGCTTCCTCGGCCACCAGCAGGGCGCAAAAAGCGTGCAACTGGTCACCGAGACCGCGTCGCGCATCGGATTGCCGTGGCTCACGCTCTACGCTTTTTCGCTTGAAAACAACCTGCGCCGCCCACGCTCCGAAGTGAACTTCCTGATGCGTCTTCTGCGGAGCTACCTTGAATCCAATCTGCAGCGCATGATGGACAACAACGTGCGCATCCGCTACATCGGCCGCACCCACGAGCTTCCGCCTGAGGTGCAGGAAAAAATGGCCTGGGCCGCCGACGCCACGGCCAACAACACCGGCACCACCCTCACGCTGGCCCTGAACTACGGCGGGCGCTCTGAGATTGTGGATGCCGTGCGCGGCCTGGCAGCCGAGATGAAGTTCAAGCACGAGAGCCCGGACCGCATTACCGAGGAAGACGTTCATCGCCATCTCTACACGGCCCACATGCCGGACCCCGACCTGCTGATCCGCACGTCAGGCGAGATGCGCATCTCCAACTACCTGTTGTGGCAGATCGCCTACACCGAAATCTACGTCACCGAGCGCTACTGGCCCGACTTCCGGGGCCTGCATCTGCTCGAGGCCATCGCCGACTTCCAGCGCCGGGAGCGCCGCTACGGAGGCCTGGGCGAGGATTGCAGCGAATTGGAAGACGATCCAGAGCGGATCATCAGCGCCGCAAGCTGAAATCTCCGCTCTCATCGGTGGAACGACAAGTGCGAACCTCTGCACCCGAGAATGCCGGGCCGGCCAGGTTTTGTAACCTTTCGGCCGCGCTCGCATCCCACCAGCAGAACGTTCGAGCTTCGGCGGAAACTGCGAGCCGGCAGAAGGTTTGAGGTTGCTTCCCCATGCAGAAAAATCTGTTTCGTTCGTTGGTCATTCTTGGAATGACCGCCTTGGTTTCGCTTGGCGTGGCGCAGGCCGCGCTCAAAACTCCGGCGCCGCCTCCCAAAATCGACGAGCCGCTTGCGCAGGCGCCAGGCGAAGAGACCGCGGTTTTTGCGGGCGGCTGCTTCTGGGGCCAGCAGGCTGTCTTTGAGCGGATCAGGGGTGTTGTCAAGACCACGGCGGGATATGCGGGCGGTTCGGCTGCCACGGCGACCTACGCCCAGGTCACCACTGAGACCACCGGTCATGCCGAATCGGTGGAGGTGGTTTACAACCCGGCCAAAATTACCTACGGCGAGCTGCTGCGGGTTTTCTTCTCCGTGGCCCATGATCCCACCCAGCTCAATCGCCAGGACCCGGATGTCGGCACGTCCTATCGCTCGGCCATCTTTTACGAGAACGAGGAACAGAAGCGCATTGCGAGCGCCTACATCGCCCAGCTGGACGCGGCAGGCGTGTTCCGCAAACCGATTGTGACCGAGGTGACGCCGCTGAAGGGCTTTTACGCGGCCGAGGAATATCACCAGGACTTTGCCCAGAAGAATCCCGGCAACAGTTACATTCTGATCTGCGACCGCCCGAAGGTGAGCCTGCTGCGCAAGGAGTTTCCCGACCTGTACGTGGAGTACTGGGGCAGCCGCAAATAGGACGCCATCACTGAGAACCTGTAAACAGCCCTCTGCATGAGCTGAAGCCCTCATCTCAATTGGTCTCTAACGTACGGGCTGAAGCCCGCACCTTTCAAAGTGGCCCTATCGTGAGAAATGGCCTCCGCGGACCTGACTCGCCAGCGCGAGTGAGGATACTCAAGATGACAGTATCAATGGGGAAGGGGCAAACGGGGTCCGGAGAGGAACCGCGGATCCTTCGACTTGGCTGCGCTCGGCTCAAGAGGCCAGGGGCATTTTTTTTGCGAAGAGCGCAGATGCGAGTCGTTCCAGTTTACCGGAAACGGCGGGAGGGTTCGTCGGAGAATATCTGGCCGTCGCGGATGTGGACGATGCGATGGGCGAACTCGGCGATGTCGGGCTCGTGGGTGACGAGGACGATGGTGTTGCCCTGGGCGTGGAGACTGTCAAAGAGGGCCATGATCTCGCTGCCGGTCTTGGAGTCGAGATTGCCGGTGGGCTCGTCGGCGAGGATGATGGAGGGGTGGTTGACGAGGGCGCGGGCGACGGCGACGCGCTGGCGCTGTCCGCCGGAGAGCTCGTTGGGCTTGTGGTTCATGCGCGATTCGAGGCCGACGTCGGTGAGGGCTTCTTTGGCGCGGGCGATGCGGGCCGCGGCGGGGGTTCCGTTGTAGATGAGGGGCAGCTCGACGTTGTGGAGCGAGGTGGCGCGGGCCAGCAGGTTGAAGGTCTGGAAGACGAAGCCGATCTCCTTGTTGCGGATGCGGGCGAGCTGGTCGTCGTCAAGCTCGCTGACGAGTTGGCCATTGAGCCAATAGCTGCCTTTGGACGGGGTATCGAGGCATCCGATGAGATTCATGAGGGTGGACTTGCCGGAGCCGGAGGGACCCATGATGGCGACATACTCATTGCGCTTGATGCGAAGCGAGACGCCGCGCAGGGCCTGCACCTGCTGCTCGGAGCCCATGTCATAGGTACGCCAGAGATCTTCGACGACAATGATGTCGTCGCTGGGAGCGGCCATGGTGGCCGCCAGTTCCTCGGTAATGGTGCTGTCGATTGCCATCCGTAACTCTTCCTTTGCCGGTCGTTTGGCTTTTTCCCCCCAGGTCCCCAAAAGCGAGGGAGCTGGGGCACCCAACTTTGAATGCGGCGGCCGTTTTGGATTCTTGCTTTCCCAGGTCTCAAAATCGAGAGCTGGGGCGGCCAAGTTTATAACCAAGAGCCAATGTACGTGCCCGGTTCACCCGCTAGGAACTGGACGGGATGACCACTTTGAGGGTGTCGCGCTTGAGCAGCGAACCGCCTTTGAGGTCGCGCAGAGTTCTGTAGGGACCGGTGACGATCTCCTCTCCCTGTGTGAGCCCGGAGAGCACCTCAATATCGGTGGCGCCGGTGATGCCGGTGGTGACGGGCACGAACCTGGAGCGCAATCTGCCTCGTGCGTCCTTGTCGACGACAAAGACTCCCTGGACGGGATTCGACTTTTCGCTGGAGCTACCGGGGATGGAGGCGGCCTGGACGCCGCCCTTGCTCTTGGCCTTGTCCATGGCCGGGTCGTACATGGTGAGGGCCTGGATGGGAAGGGTGAGCACGCCGAGCTTGTGCGCGGTGGTGACCTTGGCGGTGCAGGAGAGGCCGGGGCGGAGCTCGTCAGAAGGATTATCGAGGGTGACGACGACCTTGAAGTCCTTGGCCTCTTCAGTGCCGGTGGTGGACTCGGAGGTGGCAATGCCGGTGGAGCGGAGCAGGGCCTGATCGCCGACCAGGGTGACGTGTCCCTTGAAGGTTTTTCCGGGCAAGGCGTCAACGGTGACCTCAGCGGGCTGGCCGAGCTGGATATTGACGATGTCGGTTTCGTCGACTTTGACCTCGGCGGTGACGACGCTCATGTCGGCGACGGTCATGAAGGTGGAACCTTCGGTGTTCTGTATTCCCTCGACGACGGTTTCGCCCTCGCGGACCGGTACGTCGGTGACGATGCCGTCAAAGGGGGCGACGGCCTCAGTGAGGTCGAGCGCGTTCTGGTAGGCGTGGAGGGTAGCCTGCTGGGTGCCGAGGTGTCCGCGGGCAGAGGCGGTTTGGGCCTTGGCCTGGTTGAGCGAGGCCACGGACTGGTCGAGCGAGGCCACGTCGGTGTCGTAGGCGGCCTGCTTGGCGTCAAAGTCCTGCTTGTCGAGGATGCCGGCTTTGTAGAGGCCCTCGGCGCGATCCAGGTCAAGGCGCTTCTGCACCAGGTCGGCCTTGTGGAACTCGACATTGGCCTGGGCGGTCTTTTCCGCTGCGATATAGGCGGAGATGTCGGTGTTTGCGGCGGCGATGGTGGCCACCTGCCCGGCGACCGTGGCTTTCTGCTGCACATTCTCGATGATGGCGACGACTTGGCCCTTCTTTACGTGGTCACCTTCCCTCAGGGTGAGGTGGGTGATGCGGCCCATGGCGGTGGCGCCCAGGTTGGCATAGGTTTTGGGTTTGATCTGACCGGTGCCGCTGACGACCTCAGAGAGATCCTGGCGCACAACCGTGGCGGTGAGAACCTTGGTGTAAGCAGCCTGCTGCTTGAAAACCATAAAGGCAACCAGGCCGGCAACAACCAGAACGGCAACAACTATGAGGGCAATTTTCTTCATGAAAGCGCGTGCTCCGAATCTATCCTGAACCATTGTACGCAATGACGGCGCGCACAGTTCCGGGTTCCAATCGATGCCTACCGCAATGCCGGCGGGCATGATGGTCCCAGGAGTAAAGCTACCCCGGCAACGGGGGGCAGGCGGACTTCGCCTTACTTTTGGACGGACCGGAAGGCCGAAAGGCCGCAGCTTGTTTCCTTTAGCTTTGATTTTAGCGCGATTGCGAGGGAATTGCGGGTTACGTTTGGGGCAACTCGCAGTCCAAGGGGCAGCCAAACCCGCAAGAATGATTGCCCATCTCTATCCGGACCCGTAGAATAGGGGTTTGCAGGAGCATCGAAGGCAATGACGTACAACGGTCGCAGATTTCTCGTAGTTTTGATTGGTAGTGGGCTGGCATTGACCGCCGCGACCGGACTCAGATCGCAGGAGGGGGCCGCGCAGCCGGCGCAGACGCAGAATCAGGCGCAGCCGAGCCAGGCGGAGCCGGGGACGGCTGCCGCGGGCCAGGACCAGGACCAGGACCAGGAAGTGGATCCGCTGAAGCGGCAGCGTTCCGACAAGGAGCGGTTCAAGGCGCAGAAGGCGTTGCGGCAGGAGTTGAAGGGGACGTGCAAGACCTGGCTAAGCCAGGAAGTGCCGTACATCATCACCGACGAAGAGCGCAAAGCGTTCCTGAGTTTGAGCAACGACGAAGAGCGGGACGCGTTTATCGAGAACTTCTGGTTGCGGCGCAATCCGAACCCCGACTCGCCGGACAATGAGTTCCGCGAGGAGCACTACCGGCGCATCGCCTATGCCAATGAGCACTTTTCGGCGGGCAAGCCGGGGTGGAAGACGGACCGAGGGCATATTTACATTGCCTACGGGCCGCCTGACACCACCGACGCGCATCCCTCGGGCGGCGCGTACGAACGCACCCCGCAAGAGGGCGGCGGCAATACGAGCACGTTTCCGTTCGAGGTGTGGCATTACCGTTACCTCGAGGGCCTCGGCGAAAACCTCGACCTCGAGTTTGTGGATACCTGCCAGTGCGGCGACTATCACTTTACGATCAATCCCGACGAGAAGGACGCGCTGCTGAACGTTCCCGGCGCGGGGCAAACCGAGTATGAGCAGATGAACCACCTGGACAAGAGGGACCGGTACCAGGGGGGGCTCGGGAACTACAGCAGCGGCAAGGGTGAGACGCAAGCCGCCGGCCAAAGCAAGGAATTTGACAAGATCGAGCTGCAGGCCAAGCTGTTTGCGCCTCCGCCGATCAAGTTCGCGGACCTGGACGCGTTTGTTTCAGAGCATAAGCTGATGACGGGTCCGGTGTTCCCGTTCGACGTGCGCACCGACTTTGTGAAGGTGACCGAAGGCATGGACATGGTGCCGATCACCCTGCAGATCAAGAACCGCGACATCACGTTTGTGACCAAGGATGGCGTGTCAAAAGGCGTGGTGAACATTCTGGGCAGGGTAACCACGATTACCGACAAGACGGTGCAGACGTTTGAGGATACGGTAGAAGTGGATCAGCCGGCGGAACTGCTGGAGAAGCAGTTGGACCGTAAATCGGTCTACTGGAAGGCGCTTCCACTGGCGCCGGGGCTCTACCGGCTGGATATTGCGATCAAGGATGTGAACAACCCGGATCACATGGGGCTATACGGCCGGGGGATCGACGTGCCGGTGTACCACGATGAAAAGCTGGGCGCATCGTCGCTGATTCTGGCCGATCAAATGTATCCGGTGTCGTCGCGGGAGATTGGGAGCGGGAACTTTATTATCGGCGGGGAATTTGTGCGGCCGCGTGTGAGCGACAACCCCGCGATGCCGGTGAAGTTTGCGCGCAGCCAGAACCTGAACTTTTGGATGCAGTTCTACAACCTGGGGATCGATGAGGCGACGAAGAGCAACTCGGCGACGGTGACCTACGAGATCAGTGAAGCGGCCACGGGGACGGTAATTCTGCAGAAGCAGCTCGAATCAAAGGATTTAGGGGCGCATAGCGACCAGTTGACGGTGGAAAAGAGCCTGCCGATCGCGGGACTGCCGCCGGGCAGGTACAAGGTGACGGTGAAAATAAATGACGCAATTTCGAAACAAGAGATTGCGCAATCGGCACCTTTTGTCGTGGAATAGAGGTAATCCCCGCATAGAACCGAGCCGGACAGCAGATTCGGCGGCGTTTGCGGGTTCGATTTCGAAGAAACTTGCCAGGGACGACGCCAGGTCACGGACACGAGTGATAAAAGGCAGAGCCCATTTCGCCGGATTTGCGATGCTGATCGCTTTAGGCGCTGCTCCCATCTGCGGAGCGGCTACGGCGTCGGTTTCAGGACTGGTGCGCGACTCGGCCGGCGTGCCGCAGATTGGCGCCGAGGTTCAGCTTCTTGGCGCCGACCTAACCGTAATCGCCAGCGTGTATACCAACAGCGAGGGGCGGTACAGGATTTCATCGCTGCTGCCGGGCCGCTATGCCGTGAAGGCGATGGGCATGTCGTACCTTCCATCGCTGCGCGAGAATGTGCATGTGCGCCCGGGCACGATCGTGAACCTGACGCTGAATACTCTTTACGAAGTGATGCAGTGGCTGCCGGCTGAGCCGCAGTCGCGCAGTTCGCAGCAGGATGACTGGTCGTGGACGCTGCGCTCGGCGGCGAACCGGCCACTGCTGCGCTGGCTGGAAGACGGGCCGCTGGTGGTGGTGTCGGATGGATCGGGAGCAGCGCCCAAGCTGAAGGCGCGCCTGATGGCGACGGGCCAGGCAGGAACGTTTGGCGAGAGCGGCGAGCGGGTTTCGGCGTCAGTGGAAGATACGCCGTCGAACAGCAGAGAGCTGCTCGCGCGGGTGGATTTTGCGCCGCATACCGATGGCGCGATGGAATCGATGCTCGGCTTCCGCCAGGACCTGGGGTTTGCGGGCTCGGTGCAATCGGTGGCGGCGGTCGCGCTTCATCCTGAAGAGGTGGGACCCGCCGGGGAAGCGGGATTGGACGAGGCCGCGGTCCGCACCTGGGAGACGTTGCACCTGGGCGACGAGTTCGAGGTGGAGGCGGGTTCGACCGAGGTGCTGGGACGGTTTGCGGAGCAGTCTTCCGACGCCGCGTTTGCGGCGCTGCCCGATGCGCGCGTGGCATGGCGGGGCGGGCATTCGCTGGTGGGCTACAAGGTGGCGACCTTTGTGCCCAGTCCGGCGGAGAGCGATGAGACCCAGGCGGCTACGTGGCTTCCGAAGTTTGCCATCCGCAATGGGAGACTGGTTCTGGAACATGGGCTGCACCAGGAGATCGGCTGGACGCGGCAGACAGATGCATCGGAGATGTCGGTGACGGTGTTCTCCGACGAGATGCAGAATCCCGTTCTTGAGGCGATGGGCGGGCCGGCCGGCGAGGACGAGAACGGCGCGCTGGTTGACAACGCCAGCGGGATGATGCGGGCCGCGGGTCCCAATTACACGAGCCAGGGCATCACAGCCAGCTACCACAGGAGATTGCCGGGCGGCAACAACCTGCGCCTGAGCTATGGCAGCAGCAACGCGCTGGTGATGCCGGCGCTGCCCCGGCCGGCTGAGCTGGCCCAGGTGCTGGGCGCGGCGCATCCACGGTATGTGCAGACCTATTCGATTTCGCTTTCAGGCACCCTGGATGGCACGGGCACACGCTGGCGGGCAAGCTACCGCTGGCAGCCGGAGGATACGGTGACGGAAGCGGCCCCGTATGCAGAGGACGCGTCCCAGCCCTATATGAATATCCGTCTGCGCCAACCGATCCACGTGAGCCGAGACGGATGCGCCGGGATCGAAGCGCTGCTGGACGTGAGAAACCTGCTGGCCCAGGGGTATCATCCCTTCCTGCTCAGAGACGGTTCGATGGTGGTTTTTGCGCAGGGTCAGCGCAGCATCCGCGGTGGCCTGGCAATTACCTTCTGATTTCCTTCCAATCCTCAAAATCCCTGAAGTTCAATCAAGAGCCGCGCCGTGCCGGAGGCTTATCTCGGCCTTGGCCGCGGTCTCGCGTGCCGGGACCGAACCCGATGCGCGGGCGTGGCCCTGGAGAGTAAAGTGGATGTGCAATTCGCGCGGGTGTGGAGACGCCCCGGTGGAGGTTAAGATGAGGTTGCCTGAGATGAGCCGGCGCACGGCCATGAAAGCCGGTGTTGCCGCGGCGGCGCTGGGTAGTTTGCAAGGGATTTTGGGCGGAGAGGAAAAGATGACCACGAGGAAAGACAGGATCAGGCAGTCAGTGTGCCGCTGGTGCTATGCGAAGATTCCCCTGGACGACTTGTGCGCGGCGGCGGCGCAGATGGGGCTGATGGGCGTGGACCTGCTGCAGCCGGAGGAGTATGAGACGCCGCGGAAATATGGACTGATCTGCACCATGGGCTACGCGGGCGGAGGCGAGATTCCCGAGGCGATGAACCGGACCCAGAATCACGCGGCCATTGAAGCGGCGCTGCGGGTGAACATTCCCCTGGCGGCCAAGGCGGGGGTGCCCAACGTGATTACCTTCTCAGGAACCCGCAAGGGCATGAGTGACGAGGAGGGCGCGCGCAACTCGGTGATCGGTCTGAACCGCGTGAAGAAGATTGCCGAGGACAATGGCGTGAACATCTGCCTGGAGTTGCTGAACAGCAAGGTGGACCACGCGGATTACATGGCGGACCATACGGCGTGGGGCGTGCGGGTGATGGAAGAGGTGAACTCGCCGAACGTGAAACTGCTCTACGACATTTATCACATGCAGATCATGGAGGGAGACCTGATAGCGACGATCACGAAGAACATGGCCTGGATGGGTCATTTCCACACCGGCGGCGTACCGGGACGGCACGAACTGGACGATACGCAGGAGGTGCAATGGGACGGCGTGATGCGGGCGATTGCGGCGACCAGTTTCAAGGGATATGTGGCGCATGAGTTTATTCCGGTGCGCGATCCGCTTACCAGCCTGCGCGCGGCAGCGGACTTATGCGATGTGTAAGTGAGGAAATGCAAACAAATCTGACTAAGTAGAGGAATTAAGACAAAGATGAAGTCATTACTGCTTTCTGAATACAGTCATCTGGAGATTGCCGACCTTCCGTTGCCCGCGGTGGGGCCCGGCGAGGTTCTGGTGCGGGTTGAGGCATGCGGCATCTGCGGAAGCGACGTGCATGGTTTTGACGGCTCGACGGGACGGCGCATTCCGCCCATTGTGATGGGCCATGAAGCGGCGGGCACCGTGGAAGCGATCGGCGCGGGCGTGACGAAGTATGCCAAGGGGGACCGCGTAACGTTCGACTCGACGGTGTATTGCGGCAAATGCCCCTACTGCGCCCGCGGCCAGTTTAATTTGTGCGACAACCGCGAGGTGATCGGCGTGTCGTGCGGAGAGTATCGCAGGCACGGCGCGTTTGCGGAGTTTGTGGTGGTGCCGGAGAGGATCATGTATCCGCTGCCCGCGAATTTCTCGTTCGACGAGGCAGCCATGCTGGAAGCGGTCTCAGTGGCGCTGCACGCGGTGAAGGTATCGCAAGTGAAGGGCGGCGAGACGGCCCTTGTGATCGGGGCGGGCATGATCGGGCTGCTCACGCTGCAGGCGGCGCGGGCCGCGGGTTGCGCGCGGGTGTTCATCGCGGACGTGGACGGGACGCGGCTGGAACTGGCCCGGCAGGTGGGGGCTGATGCGGCGATCAAGGCCACAGGCGCGGACCTGGTGGCCGAAGTGATGCGGCTGACCAACGGCGTGGGCGTGGACCTGGCGCTCGAGGCGGTGGGAAGAAACGAGACGGTGAACGGGGCCATCAATTGCGTGAGGAAGGGCGGAACGGTGACGCTGGTGGGGAACCTGGCGCCGGAGGTGACGCTGCCGCTGCAGAAGGTGGTGGTGCGGCAGTTGAAGCTGCAGGGATCGTGCGCGTCGTCGGGCGAATATCCCGAGGCGATTGAGCTGATCGCGGCGGGCAAGATCAAGGTAAAGCCGCTGATTACGGCCATCGCGAGCCTGGAAGAAGGGCCGCGCTGGTTTGAGCGGCTGCACGCGGGCGAGCCCAATCTGATGAAAGTTATCCTGTCCCCGAGGGCTCAATGAACGACACACTCTTCGATCTTTCAGGGCAGGTTGCGCTGGTGACGGGCACCAGCCGCGGGCTGGGACAGTACCTGGCGACGGCGCTGGCAAAGGCGGGCGCGGACCTGGTGATCACCAGCCGCAAGCGCGAGGCGCTTCGGCCGTTTGAGGCGGAGATGAAGGCGTTGGGCCGGCGCGTTTTGGCGTTGGAACTCGATGTGCGCAGCCAGGAGAGCATCGAGCGGATGGCGGCTGAGGCACTGGCGGCCTTTGGGCAGATTCATATCCTGGTGAACAATGCGGGATGCAACCGGAGAAAACCGGCGCTCGATGTGACCTGGGAGGACTGGAACGAAATTCTGGACACGAATTTGCGCGGGACATTTTTTGTGGCGCAGGCGATTGCCCGGGGAATGATCGAGAAGGGCTACGGACGCATCGTGAATATCGGCTCGGTGACCAGCGTTGCGGGCTACGCGGGGCTGGCTCCCTATGGGGCGAGCCGGGGCGGCGTGCGGCAGTTGACGATGAGCCTGGCCGACGACTGGGGCCGGCATGGAATTACTGTGAATTGCCTGGCGCCGGGGTGGTTTCGCACCGAGCAGAACAAGGTGCTCTACGAAAACAAGGAATGGGTGGACTACATTACCGATCGCATTCCGGTAAAGCGGCCGGGGCAGCCGCACGACCTGGATGGGGCCGTGGTTTTTCTGGCTTCAGAGGCCAGCCGCTATGTTACGGGGCAGACGCTGCTGGTGGATGGCGGTATCTCGACCGGGGCGGCGCGGGCTACGGTGGCGGAGAAGAGTTAGCGTCTCGCGTAACTTCGTTTGACTCACGTATAAGTGCAATCAAGGATGGAATGAAATGCTACGTTGGCGAGTTAGTGCAGCTGTTGCTTTGTTGGTTGCCGGTGTTTTGAGTTACAACCTGCGGGCGCAGGCGCCCGCGCAGACGCCCGAGCCGGCATCCCAGGCGACGCCGGCAATGACGCCGGCGGCTACGACGGGAAGCGGAGCCGCGGATGCGTTGATGAGCGGATTCGAGGATCCGCCCAACGGGGCGCGGCCGCGGGTGTGGTGGCACTGGATGGACGGCAACATCGCCCGAGAGGGATTGAAGCTGGATCTCGATTGGATGCATACCGTGGGGCTGGGCGGAGTGACAATTTTCGAAGGTGCGATTGATACGCCGCAGGTGGTGCCGCGGCGGCTGATCTACATGACGCCGGAGTGGAAGCAGGCTTTCAACTACGCGGTGACGACGGCGAAGGGTCTGGGGATGGAAGTGGCGATTGCCAGTTCGCCGGGCTGGAGCGAGACCGGGGGACCGTGGGTTCCGGCTGCGCAGGGCATGAAGAAGATGGTGTGGAGTGCGACGCGCGTGGAAGGCGGACAGCCGTTCAAGGGCACGCTGGCGCATCCGCCGCAGGTGGATGGTACCTTCCAGAATTACAGCGTGCGCGCGGAGCGCGGCGCCGATGGCAAGAGTCACGCGCTGCCGGAATTTTATGCCGACGATGCGGTGGTGGCTTACCGGGTTCCCGAGGGAGACAAGACGCAGGCGGAGTTGAAACCGCAGGTGACGGCAAGCGGCGGCACGCCGGATGTGGCGGCGCTGAGCGATGGGGATGTGAATACGGTGGCGCTGGAGTTGCCGGCCGGAGCAGAAGGCAGCGAGGCGTGGGTCGAGTTCGACTACGGGCATCCGCAGCTGATCCAGGCGGTGACGCTGGCGATGCTGGACGAGACGATCAGCGTCTTCGATGACGGCGACAACGGCGTTCCACCGCGGATTGAGGCGAGCGACGACGGCACGCACTTCCGCAAGGTCGCCGATATAGCTCAGAGCAGCGTGGTTGAGCAGACGGCGGCGTTCGATGCGGTGACGGCGCGGTACTTCAGGGTTGTGTTTACCGAGCCGGCTGGAGCCAAGCCGGGGCGGGTGCACAGGATTACCGAGCTGGCGCTGACCAGCGGTGCGCGGGTGAACGAGTTTGAGAAGCGCGCGGGCTATGCGAATGCGCCGAACTTTTATGCGATCAAGGATGCGAAGGTCGCGCCTGAATTTATTGTGCCGACGGGGGACGTGATCGACCTGAGCGGCAAGATGAAGGCGGACGGCACGCTGGAATGGACGCCGCCCGCGGGTAAGTGGGTGATTTTGAGGATAGGTTACTCGCTTACCGGCCATGAGAATGGGCCGGCGCCGGCGGAAGCTACCGGGCTTGAGGTGGACAAGCTGAACCGCGACTATGTGAAGAACTATGTGGACGGCTATCTGAAGATGTATGCCGACACGGTGGGCGCGGACAAGATGGGCAAGAATGGAATCTCGTTCATGCTGACAGACAGCATCGAGGTGGGCCCGCAAAACTGGACCGATCACATGCTCGAGGAGTTCAAGACACGGCGCGGGTACGATGCGCGGCCCTGGCTTCCCGCGCTGACCGGGGTGGTGATCAAAGGCACGGAAGATACAGACCGATTCCTTTGGGATTTTCGGCGCACGATCAGTCAACTTATCGCGGAAAACCATTACGGGGAGATATCGGACGACTTACACGCGCACGGGATGAGTTACTACGGCGAGGCGCTGGAGTTTCATCGTCCATCGCTGGGCGACGACATGGAGATGCGCAGCAAGACGGATGTTCCCATGGGCGCGATGTGGACGTGGGCGGGGCAACCCGGACCGAGGGACGATTACCGGGTGGACCTGCGGGGAGCAGCCTCGGTGGCGCATATCTATGGACAGAATCTTGTTGGCGCGGAGTCGATGACCTCGGTGGGACCGGCATGGTCGTTCTCGCCGGACAAGCTGAAGAAGGTGGCGGACCTGGAGTTTGCGCTGGGCGTGAACCGGTTCGAGATTCATGAGTCGTCGCACCAGCCGCTGGCGGATATGGCGCCGGGTATGACGCTGGGCCCGTTCGGTTTGTGGTTCAACCGCAATGAGACGTGGGCGGAAGAGGCAGGGCCGTGGGTGACCTACCTGGCGCGCTGCTCTTATCTGCTGCAACAGGGGCATTTTTACGGCGACGTGGCCTACTTCTACGGCGAGGAAGGACCGCTGACCGCGGTGTACGGCTGGAAGCCGCTGACGGATGGGCCGGAGGGGTACGGATTCGATTTTGTGAACAGCGACGTGGTGCTGCATCACCTGGCGCTGAAGGATGGAAGGCTGGTGACGCCGGGAGGGACGAGTTACCGGATACTGTACCTGGGCGGAAGAAGCCAGCGGATGACGCTGCCGGTGTTAGAGCAACTGCTGGCACTGGTGCGGCAGGGGGCGGTGATCGTGGGCAACAAGCCTGTCGATTCGCCGAGCCTGAGCGACGACGAGAACGCGTTCCACGCCGCGGCCGACAAGCTGTGGGGCAAAGGCGAAGCGGCGGCGGGCACGGTGCGCAAGGCGGGCAAGGGACAGGTCTACTTTGGCATGACGGCCAACGCGGTGCTGAAGGCGCTCAATGAGAGCGAGGACTTTGCGTACACCAAGCCGGAGCCGGATACGGAGCTGATGTTTGTGCACCGCAAGCTGGACGATGGCGACCTCTACTTTGTGGACAGCCGCAACGACCGGCCGGAGAACGTGGAGGCGACCTTCCGTGTGGAGGGCAAGACGCCGGAGCTATGGGATGCGGCGACGGGCGCGTCGAAGCCGGTTTCGTATCGCATGGCGGACGGGCGGACCACAATTCCGCTCAGTCTTGATCCGTATGGAACGGCGTTTGTGGTGTTCCGCTCGAAGGCGGCGGCGGCGTCGCTCGCCTTGCCTGAACCCGCGGAGACCGAAGTGGCGGGCCTGGATGAGCAATTGAATCGGGACTGGCACGTGAGCTTTCAGCCAGGCAGGGGCGCGCCGGAGATGGTGGCCTTCGACCGGCTCGGCTCCTGGAGCGACAGCGCGATCGACGGCGTGAAGTACTTCTCGGGAACGGCCACTTACACCAAAAACATCGACGTGCCGGAGAGCGCGCTCGTGCCGGGAGCGCACCAATGGCTCGATCTCGGCGATGTGGAGAATGTGGCCGAGGTGGCGGTGAACGGCAAGTACCTGGGCATTCTGTGGAAGCGGCCGTTCAAGGTGGATGTGACCGGGGCTTTGCAGGCGGGCAGCAATCAGCTTGTGATCGAAGTGACCAATTTGTGGGTGAACCGGCTGATCGGCGATCAGCAGTTTTACGCGGTGAAGAAGTACACGTTCAGCGACTTTGCGCCGTACAAGGCCGACTCGCCGCTGCTGCCTTCGGGGCTGCTGGGGCCGGTGCGGATGGTGTCGGCGAAGGAGTAGGCAACAAGGGACGAGGGAACCAGGGACCAGGGAACCAGGGAACGAGCGAACAGGGGAACAAGTCCAAAGGCCGCATCGCCGCTAGGGGGGTGCGGCTGTTTTGCGTTTGGGGCTTGATGAGGGAGGGAAGGGCGGAAAGGAAAGGGACGAAAAATCGCTTGCATTTTGCGAGGGAAATCGAGAAAAATCGCAGAACGGCGTTCCCCAGGATCGGGCCGACGAGCCCGAAACGCCGATGGGGGCCGGGCAGGCCCCGCGAAAACAGGATGGAGGCGAAATGAGCAGTGTGCGCGTGCTGGTGGGAACGCGGAAGGGCGCGTTCGTCCTCGGTTCAGACGGGAAGCGGAAGGACTGGAAGGTGGAGGGGCCGTTTTTTGCGGGGTGGGAGATTTACCACGCAAAGGGCTCGACGGTGGACCCGAACCGGATTTACGTGTCGCAGTCGAGCGGGTGGTTCGGGCAAGTGATTCAGCGCTCGGACGATGGGGGCAAGACGTGGCTGCAGCCGGGAACGCCGGTGGGCGAGCAAACCCAGAGCTGGCCGCCCAAACCGAGCAACCGATTTCAGTACGACGCGTCGGCCGAGACGGGCAAGCCGCTGACGACGCACCAGTGGTACGACGGCACGCAGCATCCATGGGAGTTCAAGCGGGTTTGGCACCTCGAGCCGTCGCTGAGCGAGGCGGACACGGTGTACGCGGGCGTGGAAGATGCGGCGCTGTTCAAATCGACGGATGGGGGCGAAAGCTGGCACGAGCTCTCCGGTCTGCGGGGCCACGGCACCGGCCCCAACTGGCAGCCGGGGGCCGGGGGCATGTGCCTGCATACGGTGATTCTGGATGGGAGCAATCCGAATCGAATTTACATTGCGATCTCAGCTGCAGGAGCGTTCAGGAGCGACGACGGCGGGGCGACGTGGAAGCCGATCAACAAGGGGCTGGTTTCGCAGTTTATGCCCGACCCGGCGGCGGAGGTGGGCCACTGCGTGCACCACGTGGCGATGCACAAGGCGCGGCCGGATGTGCTGTTTATGCAAAAGCACTGGGACGTGATGCGGAGCAACGATGCGGGCGACAACTGGCACGAGGTGAGCGGGAACCTTCCCACGGACTTCGGCTTCGTGATCGATGTGCACGCGCACGAGCCGGAGACGGTCTACGTGGTGCCGATCAAGAGCGACTCAGAGCATTATGTGCCGGAGGGGAAGCTGCGCGTGTTTCGCAGCCGGACGGGCGGCAACGAGTGGGAGGCGCTCAAGAAGGGTTTGCCGCAAAAGAACTGCTATGTGAACGTGCTTCGCGATGCGATGGCGGTGGATTGCCTGGATGCGTGCGGCGTGTACTTTGGGACCAGCGGCGGACAGGTGTACGCCTCGGCCGACGCGGGAGACAACTGGGCTCCCATCGTGCGGGATTTGCCGGCAGTGCTGTCAGTGGAAGTGCAGACACTGGCATGAGCGGCGAGGCAGTGCGGGAGCAGGCCGATGGCCGCGCCGCGGTTCAGGTAGCTGTGCCGTTTCATCTGCGGACGCTGGCGGGGGTGGGGCCGGAGGTGACGCTGCGCGTGGAGACGCCGGTGACGATCGGCAGAGTTCTGGATGAGCTTGAAGCGCGCTACCCGATGCTGCGGGGAACGATTCGCGAGTATGGGACGGGGCAGCGCAGGGCGTTTCTGCGCTTCTTTGCGTGCGGGGAAGACTGGTCGCACGAGCCGCTGGATCGCGCGTTGCCGGAGGCGGTTGCGGCGGGGCGGGAGCCGTTGCTGGTGATTGCGGCGATTGCCGGGGGGTAGGGACTAGAAATCTTAGAGCGGTTCCACAATACTTGTAGCCTCTTCTGGCGCTCATCCTCTAGTGATTGTGGGTTGCGTTTCGGAGGAGACGCCCTGAGAACCCCTACGCTCTATAGTGGAAGCAAAGGGGCGACCAATGAACAAAGGGCACGCGACGGCAAAAGGCAGAGACGATCAGCCGATGCCAACGAGACGAACATTATTGAAGGGGATCGGAGCGGCAGCCGCTGCACTGGGGTGCGGGGCGGGTACTTTGACAGCCTCGACCGCCGCATCGAAAGCACGATTCATTGACGTACTGCGAATTCCCGACCGCGGGCGAGCCTTTACGGGAGATGACTCGAGCCCTGTCACCCTGGAACTCCGCGGGGACCATTGGAGCGGCGGGGGGATTGACGTGCATTTTGTGTCCCGTGAAGCCGAGACCCAGGTGTCGGTGACCGCCGGGAGCGTTCCGGTAACCCGGATTCATCTCCGCTGGACTGCCAAATCGGATTCCGACACATCTGTTCTGGGGGACGCCTGGGAGCGCAGTTATGGCGATTTGGCATGGTTGGCAATCGAGCCCGAACGGGTGATGCCCTGGTATTTCGTGACCAGTCTCGGCGATGTCACCAACGGGTATGGTGTGAAGGTCGGTGCAGGAGCCTTTGCCTTCTGGCAGTGCGATCAGGATGGTGTATCTCTCTGGCTCGACGTTCGCAATGGAAGTGAGGGCGTCGAACTGGGCGACCGTTCCCTATTAATGGCAACCATTGTTTCCCGGCAAGGAATACCGGGCGAAGGGAGCTTTGCTTCAGTTCGCGCGCTGTGCAGGCAAATGTTTCACGGTCTCTCATTGCCAACGGTGAGAGGCGGCAAGCGGCTCGACTCCATTTACGGCAGCAATGATTGGTATTACGCCTACGGCAGGAACACGCCTGAGGGTATCTTGCGCGATGCCGATCTGATGGCAGAGTCGGCGCCCTCCGCGGGTCAACGTCCGTTCACGGTAATCGATGACGGTTATCAGGATGTGTTGCGCTTCCCCAGTATGGAAAAGTTGGCGGGCGACATCCGAAAGCGAGGTGTGGTTCCGGGCATTTGGGTCCGTCCGCTGCGTGCGAAAGCAGCGACTCCGCAGAATCTTCTGCTGCCGGCGAAACGATTTGGCGCAAAGCAGGAGCGAGCGCGCGAGTTCGCATTTGATCCAACGATTCCAGAGGCGCGCGCCCTGGCCCTGGAGGTGGTGGCGCAGGCCAGATCATGGGGATATGACCTGATCAAGCACGACTATACGACCTATGATTTGCTGGGGCAGTGGGGCAATGAAATGGGAGCATCCCCGACCACTGGGGATTGGCACCTTCACGACAAGGCGAGGACAAACGCAGAGATTATCCGCGAGTTTTATCTGGACATCCGGCAGGCAGCAGGGGAGGATCGCCTGATTCTTGGCTGTAATGTGGTGGGCCACTTAAGCGGGGGTATATTCGATGCGCAGCGGACGGGTGACGACGTGAGCGGACACTCGTGGGAGCGAACACGCCGGATGGGCGTGAACACGCTTGGCTTCCGTCTTCCGCAAGATGGCATATTCTTCTCAGCCGATGCCGACTGCGTTCCAATCACAAAGGACGTTTCGTGGAGTTTATCCGAACAATGGTTGCGCCTTGTCGCGTCCACGCGCACTGTGTTTCTGATATCGCCGGAACCGGGCTCAGTTGGTGTTGAGCAGAAGAATGCGATTCGCACTGCTTTTCAAAATTATCTTTCGGGTAAGCCTGGCCCAGAGCCGCTGGATTGGAAAACGAACCGCACACCTGAAGTATGGAAATCCGGCGGCGAATTGGAGAAGTACGACTGGATTCCGCCCGACGGCGCGAGTCCGTTTCCACTGTAATCGAGCTGAACGAGCAGCGGAACAACGCATGTGGAACAACGCATGTCCTGTAGGGTTGGCTGCTCGTCAGGAACCGCTGTAGCCATCGGGATGGCATCTTCAAGTCAAGCTGCGACCCGGTGGGATTCGAGTGGACGCAGTGTTTTTTGCCGCGAGATGATGCTGGGTGAGAATTCCGTGTGCGGGATAAGAAACCTAAGGGAGGCGGTAGCCTGTGAAGTTTGCCAAAGAGTAGAAGTCGGCGTTCGTTGTTGCCGACGGTTTGATGCTGGTCATCAAGTAGCGGCCGTCTGGAGAAATCGACTCGGATCTGAAACGGCATCAGTGAATCGGGCGTTCAAAGACCTGAACGTCAAGGCGCAACAACGTCGAGTCTCTTTGGGCTAAACTTTATGTCAATGAGGAAGTTGATCTTATTGTGCCTCAAGAACAGTGTGTGGAACGTGACAGCCGCGTCGGCGCAGGCGATTTCAAAAGCTGCGTTGCTCGCAGTTCTGCTATTTTCAATGGCCCAGCCGAGGATTTGCGTATCGGCGCAGCAAGGGACGCCCGTTTCCACTGGAGTAGTTTCGGGGTCTGCGGCGGCAAGCATGGCCACCGTTCCGTCGCAGCCCTCAGCACAGGGCCCGGGACGGATACTCTTTGAAGATCTCGTCCAAAAGGCGGGCATTCAGTTTGAACTGAACAATAGTGTGAGCCCGCAGCGGTACTCGATTGAAACCATGCTGGGCGGCGTGGCTGTTTTCGACTACAACAACGACGGATTGCCCGACATTTTCCTCACCAATGGGGCGGAAATTCCTTCCCTCGAGAAAACAGACCCGCGCTACTGGAACCGACTCTACCGCAACAATGGCGACGGAACCTTTACCGATGTCACCGAGCAGGCGGGTGTCGAGGGCGTGGGCTACTCCATGGGCGTGGCCGCGGGAGACTACGACAATGACGGCTATGTCGATCTGTATGTGGTGGGAGTGAACCACAACCAGCTGCTGCACAACAACGGCAACGGCACATTTACCGACGTGACCCAAAAAGCCGGCGTGGAGGGTATGGCGCAAGGCTACGGCAAACCCTGGGGCGTAACGGCTGGTTGGTTCGATTCGACCAACGACGGCCGTCTCGACCTCATGGTCATCAACTACCTGGACTACGACATCAAGACCGCCAAACTCTGCTCTATAAGCGATGTGCGGACGTACTGCGCGCCGGGCAACTTCAAGGGAACGCCCAACATCCTTTACCACAACAACGGCAACGGAACGTTCACCGACGTTTCGGCGCAATCGCACATCGCACGATATGTCGGCAAGGGTATGGGCTTTGCCTTTGCCGACTACAACAATGATGGCTTCATGGATGTCTTTGTCTCCAATGACACATCTCCGAATTTTCTGCTACGCAACAATGGGGACGGAACATTTACCGACGTGGCGCTGGAAGAGGGCGTGGCCTATACGTCGAACGGCTCGATGGTTGCGGGAATGGGCGCCGAGTTTCGCGATCTCGATAACGACGGGCTCCCCGACATCTTTCATACGGCCATGTTTGGAAACACCTTTCCTCTGTACAGAAACACCGGGACGCAGTTTGACGATGTCACCGATTCCTCGGGCATGACCGCCTTCAGCCGGCGCATGACCGCATGGGGAACCGGCGCATTCGACTTCGACAACGACGGATGGAAAGATCTGTTCATGGCGGGCGGCGCGATTCTCGACAACGAACTCGAAGTTCTTCACCGTCCCGCGCTGCAACCAGATGGGTTGATGCGCAACCTCGGCAACTTCCACTTTGCTGACGTGAGTGCGACCGCGGGCAATGATTTCGCTGTACCCAAAATGCATCGTGGAGCGGCCTTCGGCGACCTGAACAACGACGGCATGATCGACGTCGTGGTCAACGTGCTCCACGACAAACCGCAACTGCTGATGAATCGCACCGTGAACGGGAATCACTGGATAGAAATTCGCCTTGTGGGCACAAAGGACAATCGCGACGGGCTGGGAACGAAGGTAAAGATCACCACCGCGGAGGGAGTGCAGTACAACCATGCGACGACCGCAGTCGGTTACAACTCTTCCAGCGACAAGCGCGTTCACTTCGGATTGGGACCGGCTACGACGATCGACAAGATCGAGTTGAGCTGGCCCACAGGGATCAAGCAGACGCTCACCAACGTGAAGGCCAACCAGGTGCTCACTGTTGTTGAAAGCCGCTAGCGCGCCGGCTCTTCCACTTTAGTGATCCGGTCCAACGGTGGGCTGTCGATGCGCTGCAGGATCCCGCTTGGCCATCGAATCTCGACGTGGTCGATCTTTGTCTCAGTGCCCAGGCCGAAGTGCACACGCTTGTCGCTCGACGACATGAAGCCGACGCTCGTGGTGGCGTGATTGTAGAGTGTCCGGCCTGACGCCGTCACAACCTTGATGGTTGCTCCAATGCCGTTGCGGTTGCTCTTGACGCCGCGCAGCTCAAACAGGATCCAGTGGTTTCCGTTGAGCGCATTGTTCATCATGATGCGCGGACGTTCGCCGAGTGAAGTCACCACCAGGTCCAGGAATCCGTCGTTGTTCAGGTCAACGAACGCCGAACCGCGCTGAAAGCCCTCAAATGCAAAATCGGGCCCCATCTTTCCCGTCACGTCTGTCAGCGTCTTGCCAGCCACATTCGCAAACATCGTGTCGTGCTGTTTAGCGTTGGCGATCAGGTTGTCTACGTCGCCGTTGGCTGAGTAGATATCCTTCCAGCCGTCGTTGTCGTAGTCGATAAAGCCGATGCTCCAGCCGGACAGGTTACGCGAGAGCGGGCCCAGCTTTGAGGTCCATGTGACATCAATAAACGACTTGCCGCCGTCATTCTTCTGCAGCCCGTAAACCTGGCCGGCAAGGTCGCTGTACACGATATCAACCCAGCCGTCGTTGTCGAAATCCTTTGCATCGCAGCCCATTCCCGACACGCTGTCGCCTTGCAGGTTGTAGGCCACGCCGAGCTCAAGGCCCGCTTCCTTGAAGGTGCCATCGCCCTGGTTGATGAATAGGAAATTCGGCTCAGTATCGTTGGACACAAAAACGTCCATCAAACCATCGCCATTGAAGTCGGCAATCGAAATTCCCATCCCCTTGCCCAGCGCCTTGCCAAATCCGCTGGCATCCGTCACGTCTTCAAAGCGGCCTTTGCCCAGGTTGCGGTAGAGCCGCGATGCCACGCTCTTATAAACTGTCGGGCTGCAGTACTCCGGGTGCTCGGCATCCATAAAGCACTGCTTGTCGGTCTGCGGAGTCCACACCGTGTAGTTGGTCACAATGAGGTCGAGCAGGCCGTCGCTGTTGTAGTCAAACCAGGCCCCACCCACGCTCAGGATGTTCTCAGGCTTGTGCTCCAGGCCGGAGCCGGACGTCACATCGGTAAACGTCCCGTCGCCATTGTTGTGGTAGAGCGTGTTAACCCCTGCGTTGCATATAAAGATGTCGTCAAAGCCGTCGTTGTCGTAATCGGCCACCGCCACGCCAAAGCTGAAGCCGAGACCGCCCCCGGCAAGGCCCGCCTTGGCCGTTACATCCTCAAAAGTGCCGTCGCCCTTGTTGCGCAACAGGCAGTTTGAAAAGGCAGGCAGCGTTTTATCGAGCGACGGAAGTTCGGCGCCGTTGGTGAAAAACAGATCCATCAGGCCGTCATTGTTGTAGTCGATGGCAGCCACGCCACCGCACATGGGCTGTGGAAAGTACTTTCTGCCGGTGAAGTCGTTGTTAGTTGTATAGGCGATGGAAGATCTCTGGGTCACGTTCGTAAACCAGTGCTCGGGCCGATGCGGCGACTCGGCAGAAGCTGTCGCCGGCACTGCCGTGCGAGCGTGCATCTGCGCAGGCAGAATCGCCGTGAGCGGCTTCGCAAAGGAACGGCGAAGGCTCACTGCCGGCAAAGCTGCTGCAAGAGCGGCAAGAAAGGACCTGCGCGGAATTCTGGTCATGGGGATCCAGCATTTGCGGAATGCAGCCAGGCGTTCTGACCCGGCTTGCCGTTCCGCGCCTTGTCTCAGAGTCGGCGCTAAGCTAAACCGTTGACGCCGTGGTTTTTGTGCAGCCGCTCACAACAGGATACACACAGGCTGCCAGTGCCCGTTCATCCGCGGGCGGAATATGTCAAGTGCACTTTCCATTGCCGGCAGAGAGCGAATTCCCTCATGTCTTTCCATATTCCTTTCCAGGTCCGGCATCTATTTGGAGGTATGAAGTTTAACCCTTTATTAATCAATAAATTATGATATCTTCAATCTCGCGACTACCCAATTGTTCGTCGGAATTCCGGCTTAGCTGCTTCTCGATGCCAGCCCAAGGTCAGACCGCGAGATTTGCATCTTTGCTGCGCCAGAAATTTATTCAAGAACCGCGGCAAAAATGGTCTTGACAGGGGTCATCCTTAAGTTGTAGTTTTGCACTGCTCCCAAGTTGCGGGTTACGGGGTTTGTAAACGGTTACTCCGACAATCTGGAAGCATGTCAGTGCCAGAGCATAAGAGGAGTGGTTTCGCTCAGGTTTAAGAGCGAAGCCGCTTTGTGCTGGAAGCAGTCTGAGGTGGGCCGCGGTTGGTTGCGGTCCGAATGTGAAAGCCGAATGGAAATCGTCGGCGTTCATGCAAAGTAACAGAATTGCTGTTGGAGGCAAAAAAACAATGACGCAAAAATTCACAGGAAACGGTAGGCCAATCACAGCATCGCTTGCATTTCGATGCCTGATGGTTGCGCTTCTAGGGCTGTTTCTGGTTACCGTTACAAATAGAGGCGTGGCGCAGGACATCAACGCGTCGCTCTCCGGTACGGTGACCGATCAGAGCCAGGCGGCCATTCCGGCTGCAAAACTCACAATCACCAACGTCGCCTCGGGCGTCTCGACAAATACGATGTCGGATGGGAGCGGCCACTACGCCCTCAACGGCCTTCTTCCCGGTAACTACGATCTTGCGGTTACCGCAACCGGCTTCCAGACAAGGACCCAAAAGGGTATTGAGCTGGCAGTCGGCCAGGTTGCCCGCGAAGACATCCAACTCTCGGTCGGCCAAACGAGCGAGACCGTCACGGTGACGGCCGATGCGTCGTTGATCAACTATGAAAACCAGACGCTCGAGGGCGGCATAAGCCCCGAAGTTCTTGAAGACTTCCCACTGGTCGTCGGCGGCGCGCCGCGTACCTCTATTTCAGTGGTTGCCATGATGCCCGGCGTCATCACCGGTGGCGGCAATAACCCCTACAACGCCCGCATCAACGGCGGCACGGTCACCGGCGACGAGGCGATCGTCGACGGCGTAACGGCCTCAGAAGGCTTTATGAGCCAGAGCGGCATGGTCGCACTTCAGACCGACTTCGGTATGTCTCCCGATATCACGAGTGAAGTCCATGCGATGACCGCGAACTATCCTGCACAGTATGGCAACTCAACCTCCGGTGAGCTGATCATCGAGACCAAGAGCGGCGGCGAACACTTCCATGGCGGCGGTTTTGATTACGTCCGCAACAATATGTTCAACGCCATCCAGTATGGAAACTCGGTGCGTCCGCCCGATAAAGAGAACGACTTTGGCGCATTTATTGGCGGTCCCTGGTACGTCCCGGGCTTCCACGGCGCCAACTCGTTCTTCAAGGGTTACTTCTACTTCACCTGGGAAGGTTTCCAGGATCACGGCGGCGCGGTTTCGTCCCTCGATTCGATTGCCTCGGCCAACGATCGCACCGGCAACTTCATCAACTGGGCCAATCAGATCTATTATCCGGCTGATCCGGTCAAGTACGGTGCGGATGCAGCGACGCCCATCGACTACGGTGGTGCACTCAACCAGGTTAACCCGGCCTACGAAGATTCAATTGCGAAGGCCTGGCTGGCTGCCTTGCCGACACCTACCAGCAATGGCGAAACAAACAACTACTACATTCCCAAGTCCGGGCAGGGTTCGCTCACCAACAGCGAAAATGTCTACTTCGCACGCGCTGACCTTGATATCGGCTCCAAGGATCACATCTACTACACGTACTGGTGGCAATACGCCGGCGTTAACGACCAGAGTGATCTTCCCCTGGCGCTTACAAACGCGGGCCCTGCGAACCCTGAGAACGCGCCCATTCAGCGCTTCAACTGGCAGCACACCTTCAGCAATGCCTTGAACAACCACCTCAGCCTCGGCTACCTGAACCGCAACGAAGGTTACTTCCAGCTGGATGGGAATTCCACCCTGCCCAAAGTCACTGGCGTTGCCAGCACCGAAGATATGCCCACATTTAGTTTCAGTAACTACACGCAGTTGGGCACCAGCAATCCGGCAAATTCGGCGAAGAACGTCACCACCCGTGGCACGTATGGCTTGGCCGATCTGGTCACTTACGTCCACGGCAGGCATACGTTCACCGCCGGATACGAATGGACCCTGGCCGGCACCAGCATTCACCATGGAAGCAACGAGGGAGGCAGCTTCTACTTCGATCCTGCCGAAACCAACAATGCGACGATTGCCAACAACCTAGGCGACGATATGGCTTCGTTCTACATGGGAGCTGTGGGCAGCGCATCCACCAACTACGTCAACGTCCTCGCTTCCTACCCTCGCCAGTACACCAATGCCGTCGACTTCGGCGACTCTTGGCGCGTGGCTTCGAGGCTAGTGCTCAATCTGAGCTTGCGCTGGGATTATGCCACACCGTTCAGCGATAAGTTTGACAACCTGACGTTCTTCGATCCGGTTGGCGGCAACCCCGGCGCAGTCACTGCGGCTGGTGTGGAGCTGCCTGGCCGTCTGGCTTACGCCGGCACCAAGTGGGGTTCTAACAGCTATGGAGCCCCGTATCCTGAAATTCCCTTCAAGGCCGGATGGGCGCCGCGCGTCGGCTTTGCCTATACGCTTAACGAGAAAACCGTTGTCCGCAGCGGTTACGGCATGTATTACGGCCGCGCCTTCTATCCCGGCTGGGGTGGCGGCATGAGCCAGGACGGCTTCAACGACAGCCTCAGCCTTAACGAGACACCGGTCGGTGGTTTCCAGGATCCCGCGCTCTACATCCAGAACGGGATCTCGGCAGCGCAGACCGGCTCCACGGCAGAGGTCATCAGCTCATCCTACGACAACGGCCAGAGACAACCCAGCTATCGCCCGCTCGATGGCAACCATCGTCCATATTCACAGATGTGGAACGTGACCCTCGAACGGCAGTTGCCCGGCGACTTCTTTATGACCGTCTCGTATGTGGGCACGAAGGGCACTCATCTGCCCTCGGACATCAGCCCGCTTAACGCTCTTAACCCCAACGACCCAACGGTTCAGGCCCTTTATGCTCCAGGGGTCGGTTCCAGCCCCGCGCTGAACGACGTCTTCGGCGTCAACCAGGCAACCCTCGACGGCGTATCGCAGCCGTACGTGGGATGGGCAGGTCAGATGTCCAATTGCGCTCCGACCGTGCAACAGGCGTTGGAGCAATACCCGATGTACTGCGGAGTGATGCAAGGGGAGCCCGAATACCATGCAACCTCCATCTACAACTCCTTCCAGGTCCAGGTGCAGCACCATCTGTCGCACAACATTTTCCTGCTGGCTGCCTTGACCACATCAAAGATGTACTCCGACGGCACGTATAGCACGCAGGGTGGTGCCGGCGATGGCGGATCGGGCAACGTTGGAAACTTCTCTCCGTACGAGACAAAGCCCAGAGGGTGGTCGCTTGTGCCGGATAACACCCCGGTAACCGGTCAGATCTCGGCCGTCTACTCGCTTCCGTTTGGCAGGGGCCAGAAGTGGGCCAACGACAACGCGGTTGCCGACGAAATCATCGGCGGCTGGCGCGTAACCCCGCTGTTCCACTACGACTACGGCCAACCGTTCTCGTTCGGCTCGGGGGTCTGCGAAACCGCAGCCGAAGGCGGAGACCTGCGCGAACAATGCATCCCCGGAATCGTTCCCGGAGGGCAGGTTGAGCTGCACGGACGCGAAAGCTACAATCCGAAGAGCAACGTACCATACTTCAACGTGAATGCCTTCGAGACCGTGGCCGGCTTCAATCAAATGGGCTACACGGGTACCGGCAACGCCGTTACCAATGTCTACGGGCCCAACTACAGGGACCTCGACATCTCGTTCGCGAAGGATTTCGCCATCACCGAGAAGGCCAAGTTCAAATTCTCGGCGAACTTCTTCAACGCTTTGAACAACCACTACTTCATCCCATCGGGAGTTGGCTCGACGTTCAATACGGACATCTCGAAAGTTAACCTTAGCTACGGTTCCAACTTCGGAGATTGGAACGGCGGCATCACCTCACCGCGTACCATTCAGTTCTCAGGACGCCTTGAGTTCTAACTGTAGTTTGTAAGAACACCCTTAAAGCCACCTGGCCAACAGTACGTTGGCCAGGTGGTTTTTTTTGAAAGGCAGCCGGGCTTGCCGGGCGAGGGATTGCCCTCGTTACGGTGAACCTACCGGCTGCTACTGAGGAGTTGAATGAGGGTGCAACCGCAGATAGGCTTGGACCTCTTCGCGGGCTTCGCTCTCGTTGCCCAGCTTGTGGTCGATGCGGGCAATCGCCATGTGCGGTTCCGCATAGGTGGCATCCAGCCGCGCAGCCTCGCGGAGTTCGACGAGCGCCTCTTTGAGGCGTCCCTCGTCCTCCAGCACGGTGCCCAGTTGAAAATGCGCCTTCGCAAACGCCGGGTCCAGCCGCAGCGCCTCGCGCAGGTTGGCTTCAGCCTTCGCAGGTTCATTTAGAAACTGCTCGGTGATCGCAAGGTTCAGATGAGGCCAGGGCGACGGGTGGGCAACGCCTTGATCCAGCTCGATCGCCTTTTCGTAGTTTGCGACCGCAAGATCGTTCCGATTCTGGTAGTAGTAGCAGAGCCCCAGGTTGTCATAGGCGCGCGCCATCTTCGGGTCGAGCTCAATTGCCTTGAGAAAATGCTTGACCGCTTCGTTGTATTCATGCGCGTCGTAGTCAATCCGGCCCAGCCAGTAAGGATAAAGCGGGTTGTGGCCGTCCAGGATCGCCAGCGATTCCAGTTCCTTGCGTGCCCAGTCGGGACGGCTCAGGCGAATGTAAGCCATCGCCAGCGTAAAGCGAAGCTCCGGGTTCAGAGGAGCGATCGCCCCCGACTTTTTCCAGGCGATCGCCGCGCTCAAATAGTCCTGGTTGAGAAAGTACACGGAACCCGCATAAGCCAGCAGCTGCGCGGCGCTCGCAGACTTAGGATCCCGATCGATCTCAGCCAGCAGCAGCCTCTCTGCCGTAAGATAATCGTGTGTGTTCAGGGCGTGTTGCAGGGCGCTCTCTTCATTGGCGGGCAGCCCAAGCGCTGCGGAAGGCGATGGAGCCGGCGCTTCGCTTGCTTCCTGACTTTTCCCGGCCCAGGCACAGGCAGAGACAGCGGCCAGAGCCAGCGAAACTTGGGCAAGTCGTCTGCCGTGGGCGTGCTTCATGGAGATTAGTATAGTGGACGCAAGCAGAGCCGATATTCGCATCGAAGGCCGCCTGCGCAAGGGCTCGCAGCGTGGTTGTTTCTTCGCCTCGCCCCTCTTCATCGCTGGAGTTCTGCTGCTGAATATAGGTGCACCGGCGGTTTTTTCCCAGGGCACAGCGAAATATCAACAAACGCTTCTTGCGATCCAGCAGCAAATTGCGAACGGTCGCCTCGACCAGGCGCGCGCAGCTATCGGCTCCGCGGCGAAAACCTATCCAGCCGACGGCGGACTTGAGAATCTCCTCGGCGTTGTCGAAATCCAGCAAGGCAACACGGCCGCCGCGCGCCTTGACTTCTCCGCGGCCATTCGCCACGCTCCCCGCCTCATGGGAGCTCTGATGAATCTCAGCCGCCTCGACATGCCCGCGGCGGCCACGGACAAGGCTGCCCGAGCCGAGGCGTTGCGGTTTAGCCTCAATGTGCTCAGGCTTGACCCGGCAAACGACGAGGCCAACTACCAGGTAGCGACCATCCTGAACTGGAATCACGACAGCCGCCAGTCTCTCAAGTACCTGCAGCGCCTCAGCCCCCAGGCGCGCGTACAGGTGGGTGCGCAGGCGCTCTTCTGCGCCGCGGATGCAGCGCTTGGGCCAGCCGATGCAACCAGGCAGGCAGCCACCGCGCTCATCGCCAACGCCGACCTCACCGAGCAGGATGCGGACACCTGCTTGCCTGCTCTTCGCGCGGCGCATCGCGGCGACCTGATCGAATCCCTCTTTGCCGCGGCCGCCGCTCATCAACCGCTCTCGCCCTCCGGCATCCGCATGCTGGGCCTGGCTCAGGAGGCGGAAGGGAAACTGTCCGCCGCTCGCAGCACGCTCGAAGCCGCTTTCGCGGCCAATCCAAGCTCCGTTGAGGTTCTTATCGACCTCACGCGCGTAGCCAAAGCCGCCGGTGACGACAAGGGTGCGCTCGGATATCTGGCGCACGCGCGCGACCTCAGCCCGGGAGATGCCGCATTACCGTACGAATTCGCCACCATCTGCGTGCACATGGGCCTCTACGCGGAGGCGCGCAAAGCCCTCACTGAGGCGCTGCGCCTGGCGCCCGACAATCCCGACTTCAATCTGGGGATGGGCATGGTCGTCTCTTTCTCTGAAGATCCATCGCAGTCGCTGCCTTACCTGGAGCATTTCCACGAGCTGCGTCCCAACGATGCGCAAGGCATCCTGGCCCTGGGCGCCGCCAACTTTCGCGCCAAGGACTACGACACAGCGGCAAAGTGGCTCCATCAGGCTGCGGCGGACCGCTCCACCGCAGCCGACGCGCAATTTTACCTGGGCAGCATCGCGCGCCAGGAGGGCAGGCTGGATGAGGCCATTTCAGATCTGAAGCAATCTCTCGTCTTGCATCCAGGCCAGGCCGATGCTCTCGCCGAACTCGGCCAGATCAGCGTCCTCAGGCGCAATAACGCAGAAGCGCAGAGCTATTTCGATCAGGCGCTCAAGCTCGACCCGGGCAGCTATGCCGCCAACTTCGGCCTGCTGCAGCTCTATGCACGTACCGGCGACCCGCGCCGGGACGAGCAATCAAAGCGCTTTGATCAGATCAAGAATCAAAATGAAGAACGCGATCTTCAAATGATGCGCACTCTTGAAATTCGCCGCGATCCGGACTCGAGCGCGAGCAGCGCGGCTTCCGGATCAAACCAGAACTGACGTTACAACGTACGAGGAGAGACGCAATGCAATCAGGATCACGCTGTAAAGGTTTCACCGTTCGCGCCCGCATGGTGTTCGGGCTTATGTTTTGTTTGGCCCTGGCGGCCGTTCCCATTCACGGCCAGGGTCTCGCCGGCCGCTGGGCCGCAACCGGCAGAACGCTCGACAATGGCGAGCAGCAGAAGGGTATCCTCGAGCTCAAACAGGACGGGAACAAGCTCACTGGAACCGTCCGCGGGCTTGGCTTCCAGATCGATATTACCGGTACCGCCAACGGCGCCCATTTCGAACTCTGGGGCGTGGGTTGGAACGACGAGCACCCGTTTCTTGTCGGCGACCTGGTGAACGGCGAGATTCACGGCAACCAGTGGGGAGACAGCTTCGTTGCCCGTCCGGCGACGGCCGCCGATGAATTCCCCAAATTGGACTATATTGAACCACCGGCACTGCACAAGGTGCCTTATAACGGCCTGGCCAAAACTCCACCCATGGGCTGGAACAGTTGGAACCTCTTCCAAGGCAAGATCGATGACAAGACAGTGCGCACCATGGCCGATGCAATGGTTTCAAGCGGGATGCGCGACGCCGGCTATATCTACGTCAACATCGACGACACCTGGGAAGGAGTGCGCGACGCGCAGGGCAACCTGCAATCCAACCACAAATTTCCCGACATGAAGGCGCTCGCCGACTACGTTCACTCCAAAGGTTTGAAGCTGGGCATCTATTCAGGGCCCGGTCCGCGTACCTGTGCAGGCTACCCCGCGAGCTATGGCCACGAAGAGCAGGACGCCAAAACGTTCGCCGGATGGGGCATCGACTATCTCAAGTACGACTGGTGCAGCGCCGGCAGCATCTACAAGAACGAGGCGCTGCAGCCTGTCTATCAAAAGATGGGCGATGCGCTGCAGGCATCCGGACGATCCATGATCTACAGTCTCTGCGAGTACGGTATGGGCAACGTGGAAAAGTGGGGCGCCGATGTGGGCGGCAACTTGTGGCGCACCACCGGCGACATCGGCGACGAATGGCGCAGCATGATCGGCAACGTGGAAGCGCAGGTTCCCACCGCTCCCTACGCTGGTCCCGGCCACTGGAACGATCCGGATATGCTCGAAATCGGCAATGGTCATATGACTGACGACGAGTATCGCACCCACATGAGCCTTTGGGCGATCACCGCCGCGCCGTTGCTTGCCGGCAACGACATCCGCACCATGAGCCCTGTGACGAAATCCATCCTCATGAACAGGGAAGTCATCGCGATTGACCAGGACGCGCTCGGCAAACAGGCATCACCGGTGAAGAATGGCAATTTGGAGACATGGGTTAAGCCGCTGGGCGACGGAACCGTCGCCGTCGGTGTTGTCAACATGGGCTCTGCCGCGGCCGACGCCACGGTAGTCGCCAAAGACCTGCCTATCGCAGGACACGTGAAGAAGGCGCGCGACCTTTGGAGTCATAAGGACGTGCATTTCTCCAACGGAACTTATGCGGCAACGGTGCCCACCCACGGTGTTTTGCTTTTGAAGGTCTGGGCTCAGTAGCTTCAGGACGCCCAGGGGACGTCAGCCGTTCCCTTCACGCTGCGAATTGCCGGGTTGCGCTGTTGATTCATCAACAGGCGGCCCGGCAGGCGGCCCGGCATCGCAATCAAACCTCGCCCGTTCCTTGGGTAATAGTGAACGAGTGCGTTCATCAGCTGCTTCACAGGTCGATCATTCAGGACGATCAAATGATCGAATAAATTGCGGCGGCATTTGTCAACCCAGTGCCCGGCGGAGATTTTTGACGGCAAAGAAGAATCGGTAGATTTAGAGAAGGCCATAGATTGCCCAGCCTGCGCGGCGAGGAAAGTGTTTGATGGATTCCAGCGGCAAGACAGCTCTGATTATCGGTGCCGGGCCGGCAGGGCTGACGGCTGCGCTCGAGTTTCTGAAACAGTCCCAGATCAGACCTGTAGTGCTGGAAGCATCGCAGGAGATTGGCGGCCTCTCGCGAACGGTTCGGTATAAGGGCAACCGGATGGACATCGGGGGCCACCGCTTCTTCTCAAAGAGCGATCGGGTGATGGAGTGGTGGCTGGAACAGATGCCCACGGAGGCCGGTGCGGACAATGCGGCTGCCATCAGCTATCAAAACCAGACGCGCACGATTGCCGGAATGGGCAAGACCGCCGAGAAGAGCGCGGCGGAGCAGGACCTGGTGATGCTGGTGCGCCCGCGCAAGAGCCGTATTTACTTTCTGCGCCGCTTTTTTGACTATCCGATTACGCTGACCCGAGACACGCTGAGCAAGCTGGGCATGACGCGCACCATCAAAGTGGGCTTCAGCTATATGGCTTCGCGCATCGCGCAGATCAAGCCCGAAAAATCGCTTGAAGACTTCTTGATCAACCGCTTCGGCAGGCAGTTATACCTGACCTTCTTCAAAACCTACACGGAGAAGGTTTGGGGCACGGCCTGCCATGAGATATCGGCCGAGTGGGGCGCGCAGCGGATCAAAGGGCTCTCGCTGACCAGTGCCGTGAGGCACTTTCTGAAGAAGACCTTCGGCAGTCGCGAACAGGATGTGGCGCAGAAGGGGACCGATACGTCGCTGATCGAGCGATTTCTGTATCCCAAGTTCGGGCCCGGGCAATTGTGGGAGCATGTGGCGGAGAAAATTGTGCAGGGCGGCGGTGAGATTGAAATGGGGCGAAAGGTGGCGCGCATCCAAACCTCAGGCAGCCGCGTGACCTCGGTCGATGCGGTTGACGAAAAGGGCGAGGTGCGGAACTTCGCCGCGGACTATTTCTTTTCGACGATGCCGATGCGCGACCTTGTGAATGCCATCGAGCTTGCGGGAGGGACGATTCCGGCCAATGTGAAGGAGGTTTCAGAGGGCCTGGTTTATCGGGACTTTATCACCGTCGGAATCCTGACCGACAAGCTTCTGGTCACCGAGCCCGATGGAGGATTGCTGAAGGATACGTGGATTTATATTCAGGAACCCGACGTGCTGATCGGGAGGCTGCAGATCTTCAACAATTGGAGCCCATACCTGACCGTCCCGGGCAAAATCTGGATTGGCCTCGAGTATTTTTGCTATGAATCCGACCCGCTGTGGACGATGCCTGACGAGGAGTTGAAAAACTTTGCGGCGCAGGAACTGGAGAAGATAGGAATTCTCAAGGCCGAGGATGTGATCGATGCCCACGTGGTGCGCGTACCCAAAACCTACCCGGCATATTTTGGGAGCTACGATCGCTTCGATGAGCTGCGGAAATTTACCGACACCTTCGAAAACCTGTTTCTCATCGGCCGCAACGGCATGCACAAGTACAACAACCAGGACCACTCGATGCTGACGGCGATGCAGGCAGTGGAGAGCGTGCTGGGGGGGAAAACCGGCAAAGAAGAGATATGGAGCATCAATACAGAGCAGGACTATCACGAGCAGAAGGCGCGCCAATCAGCGAAGGCCGAATCGGCGTAGGCATCGCTTTTCAAGGGAAGACCCTGGGCGGTATGGTTGTGGGCAGATGCTTGGACTAAACTGATTGTGTTATGACTACTACAATTGATTTTCCATCCATTCAGCAGCGCTCGCCTCAAGGCGGGTTTGCGAACGAGCCCTTTGTCGATTTCAGCGTGGCGGAGAATGCACGCGCAATGAGGAGTGCGCTTGACGACGTGGCGTCGCAATTGGGGCGCGAGTATGAGCTGATTATCGGGGGCCGACGCCTAAGAACCAAAGAAAAGATTCGCTCTCTCAACCCGGCGCGGCCCGCGCAGGTTGTTGGCGTGCACCAGAAGGCTGGAGCGGAGCACGCAGAGGATGCGATTCAATCGGCGTTGCATGCATTTGAGCAGTGGCGCAGAAGTGCGGTTGGGGAAAGAGTTTCGCTGCTGTTGAACGCTGCCCAGATCATCCGCCAGCGCAAGTTCGAATTCATGGCCTGGCTTACTTACGAAGTGGGCAAGAACTGGGCAGAGGCTGACGCCGATGTGGGCGAGACGATCGACTTTCTTGAGTTCTATGCCCGCGAGGCTCTGCGGCTGGCTGGGGCGACGACGCCCATCCAGTATCCCGGAGAGCGAGATGAGCTGATTTATATCCCGCTGGGCGTGGGGGCGGTCATTCCACCTTGGAATTTCCCGTTTGCGATTATGGCGGGGATGACAGCGGCTTCGATTGTGACGGGGAATACGGTGATCCTGAAGCCGTCAAGCGACGCACCTACCATCGCGGCAAGGTTTATGGAAGTGCTGGAGGAAGCGGGGTTGCCGGATGGCGTGGTGAACTTCTGTCCAGGGTCCGGCGCCACGTTCGGCAGCGCAATTGTGGAGGATCCGCGCACGCGCTTCGTCGCTTTTACGGGGTCGAAGGCCGTAGGGCTTGAGATTCATGAACAGGCGGCCAAGGCAAGAACCGGGCAGATCTGGATCAAGAGAACGATTCTGGAGATGGGCGGAAAGGATTCGATCCTGGTGTGCGCGGACGCTGACCTGGGGGCAGCCGTCGAGGGTGTTGTTGCTTCAGCCTTCGGTTTCAGCGGGCAAAAGTGTTCGGCGTGTTCGCGGGCAATTATCGAGGCGCCGGTCTACGATATTTTTGTCGAGCGGCTTCGGGAGCGTGTCGCAAAACTGACCGTGGGCGATCCGGCGGCCAACCACAACGTGGGTCCGGTCATCAACAAGGCTGCGCTCGTGTCGATGCTTGGTCACGTGGAGACGGGCAAAAAGGAAGGGCGGTTGATTGCGGGCGGCACCGCTCCTGCCATGGCTGAGGGCGGTTTTTTTCTGGAGCCGACAATCTTCGCAGATGTGGCACCGGACGCGGCGCTGGCGCAGGAGGAGATCTTCGGGCCAGTACTGGCGCTGATCAAAGTATCGAGCTTTGAAGAAGGTCTAGAGGTGGCGAATAACACCGAGTACGGGCTGACAGGTTCGATCTATTCTTCTGACAGGGTAAAGCTGGACCGTGCCCGACGGGAGTTTCATGTGGGCAACCTGTACTTCAACCGCAAATGCACCGGCGCGATGGTGGGAGCCCACCCGTTTGGTGGGTTCAATATGAGCGGAACAGATTCAAAAGCGGGCGGCCCAGACTACCTCGGCCTGTTTACGCAAGCCAAGAGCGTGGCGGAACGGCTCTAGGGTCTCCTGAAAACTTGGCGTCAAGCGACGGCCGAAGGAGGAGACTTTTCCTCCGCGTCGATTTTGTTGCCGACTTCGGCTGCGGCCTGGGCCAGAACGCGGTGATGAATGGTGAAAAGGGCCAGTTCCAGGCGATCGCTGACGCCGGTCTTGTCGTAAATGGAGCGCAGGTAGTTCTTGATGACCTGCTCGGTAGTCTTGAGGCGGATAGCGATCTCGCGGTTCTTGCAACCCTGAGCGATGAGGGCCACGATGCGCATCTCCTTGGGCGTCAGGCGGTCGCGAACGCGTGTGCCGACCATGTCCTCTTCGGGAGAATCGGGGAGCATGAGTTGGGGAGGTAGCCACGTGTCGCCTGCAGCAACCCGATGCACACATTCAACCAGCGCGGTGCCTGTCACGTTGCGGAAGACCACGCCACGAAAACCCTGCTGCAAGTAAGCGCTGGCGACCTCACTGTTCTCGGCGATGACGATGCCTCGGCTTCCCATGGTGTCCATGAGCATGCGAAGGCGGGTGAGTTCGGGCCGCAAGGAAGCGGCAAAGACGACGATGGAACCGGGGAAGGTGGTGATGCCATGGTACATGCGATCGAGATCGGTGCATTGGGCAATAATGCGCAGGCCTTCATCCATAGCCAGAACCTTGGCGGTTCCTGCACGGAAGATGGCTTGCGAATCGGCCAGGATCAGTTTGTTCATGACGTGCGCCTCATCTACTCAAAACCCCTGCAGAACTGCCGGACACCGGCTCGGCCCGGGCTAAAGGCGAGACCAGAAACAGGGGCTGAAATCGGGCCTAATTCACATCCCTTACGGCCCTATCGGCAAAAAGTGAAGAATTCAGCAAGTGCCCAAATCTGCGACAAACAAGAATCCTGAAAGTTCCCCAGGTAATCTGAGGAAACGGAAAGCTCGCTATCAAGGGAGATCTCCTGGAGAAGAGCTTACAAGCATTTGGGATAAAAGCGATTACCGCCTTTGGGGGACGAAGATAAAGGAAAGTCGTCCAGAGCTCGCCAGAGATAGCGAATTGGAATTCATAGTTGGCCCCGGGCCGGCATCCGCCGGGCACATTCTGGCCATCGCTGATTGCCAAAATAGAGGAACATTGAACGTGAGTGCCGGTATTTGAATTGAGGACGTGGCCGACGCTCTCCAGTTACGCGTCCGCAGAAAGGCCAGGTTCCCAAGAGCTGGGAGCCTGGCCTTTTGGTTGTTGCCGTCCTGGTTAAGCCGTATAGGTGGTGGAGGAGACGCGGCCGCCGTGACCGGTCCAGTTGGTGTGGAAGAACTGGCCGCGCGGCTGGTCGACGCGCTCGTAGGTGTGGGCGCCGAAGTAGTCCCGCTGGGCCTGCAACAGGTTTGCGGGCAGGCGGCCTGCGCGGTAGCCATCAAAGAACGCCAGAGCGGTAGAGAAGGCGGGAGTGGGTACGCCCAGTTTGACGGCATGCACCACGGCCTTGCGCCACGACGACTGGTACTTATTGACCGCGCGCGAGAAAAACTTGTCGAGAAGCAGATTGTCAAGGTTCTTTTTCTTGTCGAAGGCCGCTTTGATCTTGCCCAGGAACTGGCTGCGAATAATGCATCCACCGCGCCACATGAGAGCGATGCCGCCCATGTTCAGGTTCCAGCAATTCTCTTTTGCCGCGGCGCGGAGCAGCATGTAGCCCTGAGCGTAAGAGATGATCTTGGAGCAATAAAGAGCGCGGCGCACATTCTCAATGAAGGCTGCGCGGTCACCGACCTTGGTTTTCGCCGCCGGTCCTTTGAGAATTGCCGATGCCGCGACGCGCTCTTGCTTAAGCGCGGAAAGGCAGCGCGCAAAGACCGACTCGCCGATGAGGGTGACGGGTTGGCCGGTGTCGAGTGCGCTGATCACGGTCCACTTGCCGGTACCCTTTTGGCCGGCGGTGTCGAGAATTTTGTCGACCAGCGGGCTGCCGTCTTCATCCTTCTTGGCGAAGATGTCGCGGGAGATTTCGATCAGGTAGCTGTCGAGCTCGCCCTTGTTCCACTCGGCAAACACGTCGTGCAATTCATCAGGGCTGAGCTGGAGACCATGGCGCAGCAGATCGTAGGCCTCGCAGATGAGTTGCATATCGCCGTACTCAATTCCGTTGTGAACCATTTTGACGAAATGGCCGGCGCCGTTTTCGCCCACCCAGTCGCAGCACGGGGTTCCGTCTTCGACCCTGGCGGCGATGGCTTGAAAGATCTCTCTTACGTGAGGCCATGCGGCAGGATTGCCGCCAGGCATGATGGAGGGTCCGCGGCGTGCGCCTTCTTCACCGCCGGAGACGCCGGTTCCGATGAACAGAATTCCCTTGGCAGCCAGGTCTTTGGTGCGACGGTTGGAGTCGGTAAACAGCGAGTTTCCGCCGTCGATGACGATGTCGCCGGCTTCAAGGTGGGGAAGAATGTGGTCGATTATCTGGTCCACAGTGTCCCCGGCCTTGACCATGAGCATGACGCGGCGCGGGCGCTTGAGCAGGGCAGCGAGCTCCTCCACGGAATGCGCGCCGACGACCTGTGTACCCCTGGCTTCGTTGGCCAGGAAGTCATCCACCTTGGAGACGGTGCGGTTGAATACGGCAACTTTAAAACCGTGGTCGTTCATGTTGAGGACGAGGTTCTGTCCCATGACGGCAAGACCGATCAAGCCGATATCACACACTGCCTCAGGCATACGCTCTCCAGGACTCCGATTTTATCATCGAGAATGAGAGGCCTTTCCTCTTACGTGCGCCAGAGGTCAGACCAGATCGAAGTGGGAATTGCTTAGGCTTTAAAGCGGAATCCCCGCGGAGCGGTAAATCCGGGTGATGTACGTCATGTCGCGCAGGCCTTCTTCGCCGGGGCTTTGCGGCTGAAGTCCGTTCTGGATGCAGTTGGAAAAGTGTTCGGCTTCGGCCTGGAATTGGGAGGGATCGCGAGCGGGATTGAGCTCATCGAGCGTGGTGCCTGAGAACTCGGCGCGAAGGTGCAGTCCTTCGTAGACAAAGGCCTGGTCGACTTCAATCCATCCCTTCGATCCGTAGACGCGAAAATAGCCGCCCATGTTGGCGCCGTAGGTTGTGGTGCAGCTGGCAACGATGCCAGATGGAAACTTCATGGTCCACGCGACGTTCTCTTCAACCTCGTTGAATCGGCCGTCGTGGTCGATGGTGGAGGCATAGGCGGAGATGTCGGCAGGCTCCTCGCCGGTAAGGTAGCGGCATGCGTTGAGGGCGTAAATGCCCACGTCGAACACCGGGCCGCCACCGGCGAGTTTCTTATTGATGCGCCATTCACCGGGAGCGATGTTGAATCCGAAGGGACTCTCGATGGCCTCAACCTGGCCCACCGCCCCATCGCGGATAAGCTTGATTGCCCTCAGGTTGGTGGGCTCGTAGTGACACCGGTAGGCGATCATCAGTTTGACGTTGGCGGCTTTACAGGCGGCAATCATCGCCTCGGCCTCGGCAACACTAACGCACATGGGTTTCTCGCACAGAACGTGCTTGCCTGCCTTTGCGGCGCGGATGGTGTACTCGGCGTGCATCGAGTTGGGCAGGGCCACGTAGACCGCATCAATGAGGGGGTTTTTCGCGATCTCGTCGAAGTTTTCGTAGTTGTAGATGGAGGCGGACGGGACGCCGTACTGGGCCGCAATGCGGTCGGCTTTATCGCGATGGCCGCTGACCAGTCCGGTAATGCTGGAATTGGTGGTGAGCAGCGCGCCCCTCATAAAGTGGTCAGCGATGCGGCCCAGGCCGATGACGGCGTAGCGGATCCTGGGAGCGCCGGGTTGAGCATGGAGGCCAGGCGCTAGGCGGGCTGCAAGACCGAGGGCGCTCAGGCGGGTAAATTCTCTGCGGGTCAGGTTCATGACGTGGCGGGTCCCTTCTCGTCTGTAAGCATAATCCAGCTTTGCGACAGCAGCCAAGGGAACTCGGACTCCGCCGGCGTTTTCGTCCCGTGGCTGGATCAGAATCAATGCCGATGAAAAACCTGGTTCTGAACGGCCGGCCGCTCACTCTGGCCGAGATTGAAGAAGAGGGTTTGCTCGAAGGCTGCCCGGTGGGGATGGCGGCAGCGGTAAGAAGCGGTGATTTTGACGCGTGGAGCGGAGAGTAAGAACCGGGCGTCGATGGCTATCGATGCGGCGCGTGGTCCAATGCACCGCGCAGGGCAAAAAATGCCGGTGTGGGTTTGTAATAGGGATCAAAAGGCAGGGGCCTCTGGGGGCGGTTGGGTTGTTTTTCTTTGTGGCTCTCGATTTCATTGAGCCAGGTGTAGCGATCTGTGAGTCCCCACGTGAGCACGGCTTTAACTGCGTTGCTTTGCAGAGCAGCGGTCAGATAATTGAGGTAGGTGTCGGCGACGATCCGGTCGCGGGCCACTATGGCGTCGGGAACATCGCGACCCCCGGGAACGGCATCGTCATTCACATCAAGCTCGGTGATGTAGACCTCAAGGCTCATGGATTGCGCTGCGGCTATGAGTTCACGCAGCCCTTTGCCGTATGTTGCCGAGGCGCCTGCTGAAATATGCGATTGGATTCCAAGTGCATCGAGCGGGGTGTCGGCAGCCTTGAGACGCCTGAGCGGTTGGAGGGTTGCAACGCGCTTGCCGGCGTTACTTTCGCTGTCGTTCTCGATTCCGTATTCGTTATAGGTGAGCTTGGCTTTGGGATCGGCCTGGCGCGCAGTGCGAAAGGCCAATTCGAGATACTCGGGGCCGATCAGCTCAAGCCATGGGCTCTTGCGCAGGCCGTCGGGACGGCCGTCGCTGATGTTGATGGCTTCGTTGACGACGTCCCAGCTCTGGATCTTTCCCTTGTAGCGTCCGCCGACGGTGAGGATGTGCTCGGTCATCACTTTCTTGGCATTGTCCCTGGTTACGGTTGTAGCGAACCAGGCAGGGAGCATCTCGTGCCAGACAAAGTTATGTCCGCGCACCTTGATTTTGTGCTGCCGGGCAAAGTCCACCAGGGCATCTGCATCGGCAAAGTCCCAGGTGCCTGGCCGGGGCTGCAAGGGGCCGAACTTCATGGCGTTTTCAGCCACGACGAGACTGTACTGCTGCGCAAGAATCTGCGTGAACTCGGCGTCGCGAAGGCTGGCGGCGCCTACAGCGCATCCGGCGAGCAGGCCGCGCTTGTGGGCGTGGGACTTGAGTGATTGCCCGCCCGCGATGTCTGTATTGGTCCCGGCTTCCGGCTGGGCCCCAAGCATTCGTCCGCCCGTGAGCGCAAGGCCGCATCCGGCAAGTGCTGTCTGTTTCAGGTAATCTCGCCGTGTAAGCATCGTGCAGCTCTCCGGGGCTGACAGCGGTTCTATAGCCAGCACCCTGGTTCCGTTTTCCGGCGTGTAATTTTGCCGTTTGCCGGCACCGGGGGTCACTTTACGCTGAAGTCCCCATCTGCGTCCACCACCAGGGTGTCGCCGTCGATTTGAATGGAGTGAATCTTCAGGCGATCCAGTGAGACCTTATAACCCGAGGACGCCGTGGATCCTGCCAGTGCTCTGCGAAGCAGATCGGCGGCATTCACCTTCATGCTGGAAGGAACCTGGCGGCTGAGGAAGGGACGAAGAATGAAGTTCAGCTCGCTGTGATTGGAGATCTGATCGAGGCGGGCGTCGCGAAAGCCGATCGTCTCGCCCTCGGCGTCGGGTGCCAGAGACACCTCGGCCGGAACCGAGAGCGGGAGCCCGAGACAGGTTCCTCCGACTGCCCTTCCCAGGCGCGCGTGCGTTTTTACTCGTACGACAATCCGGTCCTGGGCAAAAGTGAGTTGCGGATCCTCGGCATAGGTATAGCATGCTGATTGCAGGCTGCCTTTGAGGTAATAGCGTCCGTTGGGGCCGACAAAGAGCTGCTGCTTAAGGGTGCGCTCCAAAGCGTCCCGGCTGACCCGTATCTCCACGCCGCCGGATTGCCGAAGCCCCCCCACAAGGAGCACCATGAAGAGTGCAAAAGCCTGTCTTAGACTGGACATGGAATTATCCTGTCACTGTTACCCGAACCGTTTCCAGTTTCAAGGGAGGAAAAGTTGGATAGAATCAAAGGCCGGAGATAAGACGATTCATTCAAACCATTTAGAAATAGCAAGTTAATTGGTTTTCACGTTCTTGCATTGGGCTCGACTTTCTTAGCCGGTAAACGCATTTTTCTATTGATTTTTGAAGGGAAAATACCTAGAATAGAAGGGTACTGATTCCTCTGGACTGACAGGACTCCCCATCCCCCGTCCAAGGATGTGTGGAAAACTCACTCATCAACCAAGGACAAAAAATCAATGGCAAAGCGTCGTGGAAATCCTAACTGGGGCAAACCAGAGCCCATTGGCCCGGTTGTGCCTACTGTCACTTCCTTCGAACAGATCGTGAAGGAATTTAAGTTGCCCCCGGACCAGTACATCCGGTCTACCCGTCTGCGCGAGTGGGCGAGGCGTAACAAGAATTCCAAGTACATTCCTGAGGCCCTGCTCGAGGCCTGGGGATTTGAGATCGAATCGACGTTGTAGGCCGTTTTTGTTGTTTTTTTGTCGAGAGCGCTGCCTTCGGGCGGCGCTCTTGCTGTCTGAGCCCAGGTTTTCAGCGGCGGGTCCGGGCTTTGCGGACTGATACCGGCATAGGCGAGAATAGTTTGGTTACCATGGCAAACGCAGGGCGCAGCTTCGAACCACCATTCACCGACGTTCCCGGAGCGGTAGACGAGATTCGTGCGGGGCGAATGGTGGTGGTGGTCGACGACGAGGACCGGGAGAACGAGGGCGACCTGACGCTGGCAGCGGAACATGTGACCCCGGAGGCAATTAACTTTATGGCCCGGTACGGGCGGGGGCTCATCTGCCTTACCTTGACCGAGGAGCGGGCTGACCATCTGCGCTTGTTTCCCATGACCCAGCAGAACTCGTCGCGATTTGGGACGGCGTTTACCGAGACGATAGAGGCGCGGGAAGGGGTAACAACGGGAATTTCGGCGGCGGACCGCGCGCGAACGATTCGTACCGCAATCGATCCGAAGTCCAACTATACCGACCTTGCACGGCCCGGCCATGTGTTTCCGCTGCGGGCGCGGAGGGGCGGCGTGCTGGTCCGGGCGGGACAAACCGAGGCTTCGGTAGACCTGGCGAGGCTGGCCGGCTTGAATCCCTCGGGTGTGATCTGCGAGATCATGCGGGACGATGGTGCGATGGCCCGCATCCCTGATCTAATTCCGTTTTGCAAAGAACACGGGCTCCTGATACTTACGGTGGCGGAGCTGATCCGCTACCGGTTGCGCAACGAGCGGTACATCGTGCGCGCCGGCGAGAGCCGCATTCAGACGCGCTATGGCGAGTTCCGCATGATTGCCTACGAGAGCGAAGTGAACGGGGGCGAGAGCCACATCGCCTTGATTCGCGGTGACCTGTGCCCCGAATGCCCCGCCTATCACGCCGGGCCCGCTGGGGGTCCGCTCGCGAACGAAGCAGAGGGAAATGCCGGGCAGCGACCGCCCTGCGATCATCCGGTTCTGGTGCGTGTGCACACACGCTGCACCGCGGGCGATGTGTTCGCCGCCGATTGCCATTGCCGCGAGACGCTCGACCGATCCATGCGCATGATTGCCGAGGAGGGATGCGGCGTGGTGGTTTACCTTCACAATACCTCGCGTGGGTTCGAAATTGAGCGCGCGCCAGCAGCGGCTTTTGGGCCGGGGGGGGCAGCGGCGCCTGTCGAGAATCAGGAATCGAATGCAGGACGGCTCATCCTGCACCCGGAGCTGCGTGCACGCGAGGGTTCACAGGCCCGCAGCGGCCGCATCCTGCGTGCTATCGGATTGGGCGGGCAGATTCTGTCGGATCTGGGTATCCGGCGCATCCGTTTGCTATCGAACACGCCCATGCACATTCCGGCCCTGGATGGATTTGGGCTGGAGATTGTGGAGCAGGTGGCGATTCCTGTGGAGGAATGTAGCCATGAGGGGAAGAAAGGAACGCCCGCGGGCGCATTTCACGGATGATTCAGGGTAAAAAGCCTAAGTTTTCAGGATGTGAGCAGTTTTGAGCATACAATCCCGCTCAAAGCCTGTACGATTGGTGGAACTGTCAAGGGGATATGTCCAACGGGAAGCCTCGTGAACGGCAGAAATGCGGAGAGTTTTTCGCTTTTTGTTTGCCTGACCGCGACCGCGCTCTCTGGATCCACCTTGCTTGTACGAGAAAAGGTGGGATCGGATGAGCGTGCATCTTGTCAATCCAAGCGACAATTCTTTTGGTACCGCGGTCATCACACCGCGGTGGTTGTTTGTGCTGGCGGCGGCAACCCCTCGAGTGGCGGGGGATCCCATTCTTGTGGATGAGTCCCTGGAACAGATTGTTCCGGAAACAATCCAGCCCGGAGACATTGTGGGCATCAGTGTCCACACGGGCAATGCGCTGCGCGGGTACGCGGTAGGCCGCATGGCGCGGAGCCGCGGTGCCTGGGTGGTCTATGGCGGCATTCACGCCACGCTGTTCCCTGAGGAGGCACTGGAGCGCGGCGAGGGGCATGCCGTGGTGACGGGCGACGGAGACATTGCCTGGGGCAAGGTGGTTGCGGACTGTATGGCAGGCAAGCCGGAAAAAGTGTACGCGGGCGGCCGGATTGAGGGCGGCGAATTCCTGGCGGCTCGCTGGGACCTGATGGATCCCGAAAAGTATATGTGGGCCTCGGTGCAGACGATTCGCGGCTGCCCCAAGCACTGCTCGTTTTGCAGTGTATGGCGCACCGACGGGCAGAAGCCGAGGCAGAGGAAGTTTCAAAGCGTGGTGGACGAGATTATTGCACTGCGGCGGCTGGGTTTCAGGTTTATTGCGCTGGCAGACGATAACTTCTATCCCGTGACGTTCACAGATTTGCGGCTGGCGCGGGAGCAGGGCAATACGGCCAAGGTGGAAGAGCTGACGGCGATCCGCAATGAGCGTTTCGCACTGATGGAAGAGCTGGCCAAGCTGCCCAGGGACATGGTGTTCTACACGCAGATGACGATGGAGGCGGGCGAAGACGGCAGCTTTCTGGATGCCATGCGGAAGGCCAACATCAAGGGCGCGCTGGTGGGCGTGGAAGCAGTGACCCCCGAGGGGCTTAAGGCTGTTTACAAGGACTGGAACTACTCCGGCGAGGCGTTGGCGAAACAACTGCAGACATTCAAGGCGCATGGAGTGCATGTGCTGGGTTCATTCATCTTTGGGTTGCCGACCGACAGAGCTTCAACGTTTGATGCGACGGTGCAGATGGCGCTGAAGGCGGGCGTGACGTTTGCGCAGTTCGTGATGATGACGCCGTTTCCCGGCACTGTGGACTTTGTCCGCTGGGAGAAGGAGCAATCGGCGAATCCGACGATGGTGGGCGACGTGCCGATTACGCGGTACTGGCTGATTCCCACAGAGGTGAGGCCCAAGATGTTTACGCCGCATCCTACCATGAGTTCGGACGAGATCAGGGAGCGAACCCAGAAGGTATGGGACCGGTTCTATGACTGGAGCTCGATCTGGGAACGGTCGTCGTGTACGCCGAATTGGCGGGCGCGGCTGGGGTTTATTTTCCTTTCGAAGCTGTATCGGCAGATGTACGCGGGAACGGGCATCTCGACGGATAGTGCGCGGCGGAAGAAGTCAAAGACCTGGGCGCGGATGACGGCCAAGTACTGCAAGAAGCTGTTCCGTGCCAAGCCGATGCCGGAGCTGGAAGGGCCGCAGTGGGACCTTCGGCTGCCGGTGCTGGCGCAGGCCACGGAGGCATTTCCGATTATCGGGGATTGAACCGACCTCAACACTCAAAATCGAAACCTGAGGGAGCATTCGTTCACGGGTGCTCCCTCATTGCTGCGGATAGACCTGTCGAGACCCCTCCAGCCCTGAAATAGCCAAAACTCCATAGACGCATTTGCTGTGTGGTGCGCGGAAGCGTGCCTGTGTCTCACATGCTGTTAAAGTTGCCGCGCTGGAAGGATGTTGGATACTGGTAAGGACGACTGAGGAGACCTTTTGCAATGGCGAAGTGTTCGACGAGCGGATTGATGGGCGCAGCGGTGACGGGGAAGCCGGTGACAGAATGCCAGGATCTGAGCGAGGTGTTTGAGGCCGCGCTTCCGGCGTTTGGCGGCGCTTATCTCAAGCGGGTGTACGAGGCGATGAAGCAGGTGGTCGAGAAGCGGATTCCGCTGGTGGTGACCTGCGCCGGGCCGGTTACCGTGTCTGACCAGCATCGCGCCTGGCTGATTCCATTTCTGAAGGCAGCGAACACGGCGTATCTGACGGTGACCGATGCAATCTGCTACCACGATGGCCACGACTGTCTGCGCAAGACCGAGGAACGGCCGATCAGGGAAGTGGCGCTGTTTGGCAACGATGCCGAGCTGCGCGAGCAGGGCGTGATTCGCGTGGCCGATACGGGGTTTGCGGAATCCGTCTTATTTGACCAGGACGCCGTAGCAACCTGGATTCTGCAAAAACCCGAATTCCAGAAGCGGATGACGACCACGGAACGAAATTATCTGCTGGGCAAGGAGTTTGGCGCTCGGGAGAAAGCACTTGGTGTTCGGCCGGGACTGCTGAGCACCTGCGCCGAGATGGAGTTGCCGGTGTTCGTGGGTGCTCCCGCGGATGGAAGCTTGTTTCTGAATTCGGTAAAGCTGTGGGCGCTGGAGCGGCTGGGGAAGATCAAGTATGGCTTTGATTACGACCTGCACGAAGACGTGTTCGAGTCCTGCGCCTACCACTACTGGGGGCTGTTCGACTCTGCGGCGAAGTCGCTGGCGGTGCTGATTCTGGGCGGGGGCGTGCCCAAGAATTACTCCCTGCAGCCGGAGCCGGCGCTGTCGCAGATTTTCTTCCTGGAAAACATTCGCGGTTATGACTACGACGCGCAGATTGTTTCTTCGCCGGTGACCGACGGCAGCCTGTCGTCGTGCGAGCCGGCAGAGGCTGTGTCGTGGGGCAAGGTGAATCCGGAGACCTACACGACGCAGACGGTGAGCATGCAGGGTGACTACTCCTCGTATATGCCGTTTCTGGTGCGCGCGCTGGTGGGCAAAGATCTGCTGCACAATCCGCCGGAGCCGCTGCGTCTCTACGGGAAACGCGCCGCGCTCAAGGAGAAATTGCTGGCGACCCTTGGCGCGGACACGGGGGCGCTGGAGCGGATGATGGCGACGCTCAAGATTCCGGCGGAGTTGAAGGTTTAGAGCGGTTCCCGAATCAATGTTGGCGTCTTGAGTTTCGTCGAGGGTGGCTTTTTCCTGGTAGAAAGCCACTTGGGTGTTTACCTTCGGTTTACGGCAATTCGGGAACCGCTTTAGCCCACCCAAACGGCTAAAAGCGCAGTTTGGAGCACCCGGCATTCCGCTGTAGAGCGACGCCTGCAAGGCGCTTTTTCATCAAGAAAAAGCCGTGTTGCATGCGGCAAAAAAGTCCTCTTGCATTGGGATCGATCAGTCTACTTCGGTCTGCGTGATCAGATACCGCTCGTAGCCGATCTCCTGAATCTGGTGGACCTGCGCTTCGAGCCAGTCTACGTGGCCCTCTTCGTCCTTGAGAAGCCTCATAAACAGATCTCTTGAACCGTTATCGCGATTCTCAACGCAAACTCGAATCGACTCGTTATACGAAGCAACCGCCCCATGTTCGAGACTCAAATCGGATTCGATCATATCCTTGACCGAGCGTCCAATGGTCAGCTTCATTGGTTCCATCGACGGGGTGCCGTCCAGGAACAGAATCCGCTCCATCAGCATCTCCGCATGCTTCATCTCGTCGATTGATTGCCGCTTGATGTTTTTCGAGTACTTCTTGTAGCCCCAGTTTTCAGACATCTCGGCATGCAGGAAGTACTGGTTAATTGCAGTTAGCTCGTCACGCAAGGCGTGGTTGAGGTGGTCGATGACGGTAGGGTTACCCTTCATAATGAGCCCCATTCTACACAAAAATGCGGGAAAGCGAATCGCTCCGCGAAAATGGTTGTCAGATCGTGACGGCCCATAGCGCCGCTGCCCATAAGCCGGCATGCATCCTCTACCATCTGCTCACTACTGGCCAGCCCTATCAGGAGAGCATCTTCGCTGAACGGGAAACTCAACATCAACAAAGAGCCCTCTTCAGTCTCCACGCCCGGGCTCGCGCCCTCGGGTATCAACTCATCCCCTTGGCGGCAGCAACGTGATCAGTTCCTTAGAAGCGTAATCACGGTATCAATCTCACAGCGGCAAAGCCATTCGCCGCAAGGGGAACCTTGATTTGGTGGTCTTCGATCGCAAGCGGTTCCAGGTCGCGCTCCAGCAGGTCGGTGCGAATCGCGCGGCTGTACCCTCCCACTGAAACGGTGAGCGGCCCCGTTTTTCCCCCAACCTCCCATAAGCGAAGCAGATTGCCCTCGCCGTCGGCCTTCTTCAGCGTGGTTGCAATGGCCCGCGAGGCGTCTACCCCAACGGAAGGTTGCGCGAGGGTTGCCGGGGGCACGGCGCCAAGTTCCGCCTCAATCGGAGTAGCGACTGCGCGGCTCCAATCAAATACTTCGGCGCCGCGATAGCCGGAAGGGTGCGCGCGCAAGGAGTAGCGCAATCGGAAGTCTTTAGCTCCGTGCTGATCCTGAGTCGCTTCCTTGTAGTTCTGGTCGTTGCCAATCGCTTCGAAAGTAACTGGCCCCAGGTCTTGCCTCAGAACAAACGCGTCCAACGAAGCGATCGTCACGCCACTCCCGTTGAGCGGCGAAACATCGACAAAATTCTGCACCGCGAACTGCTTGGGATTGGCGCCGGGCAATAGATCGCCAACGGGCTGCGGGAAAGGCCTTTCAACGGCGCCGGTCGTCTCGATCCGCTCCACTGCGCCTTCGCGCGCCACCGGGAACGACTGGGTCAGACGCTGTTCCTGCGTGGTCACGGGTTTGTGAATCTCAATGTCGAAGTCAACGCGGTCCAGATCCGCATAGACAGTGATCAGGCTGCTGATTGCAATGCCCTCGGTGGTTCCTGTCACCCTGAGCCGCGCCAGAACCGCTCCTGTCGCAACCACCTCGGAGTGGACATCGGAGAGCACATGTTCCTGCCCATCGAAGAACACCGATTGCCCAATCGTCCTCTGTCCTGGGACGCGAAGCTCGGTGTTGGTGGATTTGTCGATCAGGCTGCCGATGCCCCCTGTTTGCGGATCGATGCGCACGTGGTAAGAGGGGCTATCCAGCTCAAAGGGGGAGGCGTGCAGCTTCCCGCCTCCGGAACTGGTTGCGGGTTTTGGGGTGAGCGGCAGGGTCGAGAAAGCAAATCCCGGAACCCTGGGTGACACAAAATAGAGTGTGCGCTGCCCTTGTTCCTCCACAATCTGCGAAGCGTGGCCCCGCACGCCGCCGACGCTTGCCGGCACCGATACCCTCACCAGGCCGGCGCGCTCGATACTGAGGCTGTTGAACAGAGTCACAGCGTTGGTTCCGGACACAAGGCCCGCGGCGCGCCAGCCCTGCTGCTGCAACTCGTCGTCGAGCTGCGCAAGGTTTTCGCTCCAGTGTTGCCGCAGGTCTGCGTTGACGTTCCGGTTCGCGGGGCTCGCGCCGTTCCATGCGTGGTCGGCCAGCATCGCCAGGTTCCATTCCGCGCTACGGTGAGCTTCCCTGGTCGCCTCGACAATCGAGGGATCGGTTCGAGCCGCAACAGCCACGAGCGCCTCCGACGCCAGAAAAGATCGCTCTCCAGCCCGCATGCGCATCGCAACGCCGGCCAGTGTCACCGGCCACACATCCCAGGACTGCCCGAAGTCTCCGCTCACGGTGGGCATGAAAGGATGCTGCTCCTCCTCCTTGTCAACCTGTTCGAGAAACTGGGGCAAGGTTGCGTTCATCAACTTCGCATGAGGCTCGGGCCGCGCGTTGTATTCGATGATCCCTTCCGCGAAGCCCGGGGTAAGCCTGTCAATGCCGGGACCATTGTCGCCGTGGGTGCCGCTGGCCAGGATCATCCGCAGCGGATAGGAAGATCCAGCCTGCCGATAATGGGGCAGCAACTGCTCTTCGATCAGCTTGGGATCTTTGAGCAGTTCGCGTCCCTGCGCGTAGTTCCATTTCTCCGAGGCCCATTTGTCCATCACCACGCGGATCTTGCCGCCGTCGGGAGCCCGGAGTATGAAAAACGGAGGGATATCAAGCTGCGCGAAGCTTGAATCGTAATCGAGGAAAGGAACGATGAGCCACTTGAATCCGCTGGCAGACAGAATGGAAGCCGCTCCCCAGGGCAGTGCCGGCTCTTCAATGTGCTCCGCGGTGCGGATCGAAATGCCCCATTGTTCCTCCATGCGGCGTGCCGGGTAGAGATCCCTGAGTTCGCTTTCTACGCTCTGAAATCCCCAGAGGTTGTTATTCAGGAAAGCGCCAACCGAGATTCGACCTTCGTGGATGCGGCGAAGAAACTCTTCTTTCCGGCCGGGATAGCGCTCCAGGAAAACCAAACCTTCCTGAGTAATCGAAAGGTTATAGCGATCGCGATTCTCGGGCTTCTCCTTGTCGGTGCGATTCATCTCATCCAGATGAGAGAGGATGACATCCGCATAGGCCTGGCGCGTCTGCTCTTCGTTCCATCCCCAGGTGTAGTCCGAACAGGCATCGTTGGTAATGTAAATGGTCCAATTGGAAGCGTCGGAACTTTGCTGAGCTACCGCGAGGCGGGGGGGCGCAATGGCCATTGCGCCGCAAAGAAGAAAAACCGGAGTCAGCCACGAAAGCTGCCGAGCTACAATGAGCGTCCTGGCATCCGGACGCGTCGGATTCCACGATCGATGGTTTGGTGCCATTAAAGCCTCCTTCAGGTCTCATCCTTTGCCGGATGTTGTCTTTTCCACCCATAGCCGGCTTCCCATACAAGAAGGCGCGAGCCAACCAGGCCCAGGTGTTTTCTCCCAATCGAGAACCAGCACCGAGCCTTGATCGCTGCGGACTGCTTTAAGGTGGGATTTCCATTTTGCATTCCGGTGAATATCACTATAAGCGCGAGTGCCGGGCTGGCACTCTTTTTTCGCGCTTCGTCCAAGGCCAGAGGCTGAGCCTGCCCGGCTGGGTCGTTGCCGGGACAAAAAAGCCATGACTTTCCCCATTCCGCAGCGATTTCTCGGACACTTCTCCCTTAACTCCCCCTCATAGCCTGCGATGCTGCTGTAGACGGACTACCGGAATAGATCGGCGAGCGGAAGTTGCGTATTCTTCCCACGCCGTGAGTCAGCCAGGTGCTGGGTAATCAGCTCGCCGAACCCGAGCCGCTCATCCAACTCACGAACAAGGATGAGGCCACCGTCGGAGGTGACCCGTGATCCCTGGAAACTGATCTTCAAGGAGCCGATGAAAGAAAGCTGAAGCGGCCCATTTTGTTTCTCACCCATTGGGTGTTGACCGCCTGAGCGTCATCATCACGTTCAAACCCCTATGGATATTGAGGATGAAGCCCATTCTAAGATTTGCAATTCAAGGTCAAAATGGAAATGGGGGGGAATGGACTGGGCGGGGACGGCGCCAGCCAAATCGGCGGCTGCTTTTGCATCCTTACTGTTCGACGCGGGCGGATTGGCTGGATCCGCCCGTGTCAAAAGCAAATTGAATTCATCCGTGCTGGTGTTGACGGCTAAGGTTTCTTTGCTTCCAGCAGACCATTCACCTTTGCCATCACCTGAAAGGCGTCTGCAACGTAGACAACGTCGGCCTTGCCCCGGGTCCATCCGCAGTTAGCGTCGAGCGAAACGGCGCGTCTGTCGGCGATGAAACGCCAGCCCACCACGTGCGGCTCTTCGCCGTGGCAGCAGGTGGCCAGACCCTTGGGATGGCGCGGCGTGGAGCCCGTCTGCCCAACCTGGTTCATGTGGTTCAGGAACGGGAGCACGGAGTTGCCTTCGCCGCCCTGGTCCACGAGTGATTTTGAACTGCCCAGCGAGGCACCGGAATGACGCAGGAACGAGAGGATCAGTTCACTTGCCTCAGCCACGTGCACCTGTCCGTCGGGTTGCTTCTTCGTCCATCCTGCACCCGTGACAAAAAGCATTTTGGCATCGGGACGGATGGTTTGTTCGTCCTGTTTTGGCGCGCGAATGCCGCTCACGGCGGTGCGCAACTCGGGCAGTTGAACGGCAATCTCTTCGATCGTGGCTGTGCCTTGTGCGTCTTGTGCGCCGGCATAAGCGGCATGCGTGCCCGCGTCCAGAATCAGGAACCAGGGGCGGGCATCGCGGCTGAGGACCGCTTCAACACGCTGGCGATAGAACCAGCGGCTGGCTTCGACCTGGGCGGCGCCCGCGTTGATGGCCGTGATGTGCGTGTCAATGAAGGCGCCGAGCCGATGGGCGACTCCGGCGGCGACGCGCGCAAGACGGGGACCCGCGGCAACCAGGACGATGGAAGCCGCCGCAGCGCGGTACAGAGCTTCGCAAGCAGCGGCGTCGGTTGCGTAGCGGGATCGCGCGAAGGCTTCGCCCGAGACCCCCAGCAAGCGCACGGTTGGGCCGAAAGACGGCAGAGTTTTTGCCACCGTTGCCGCATCCGGGCAGACGATGCCGATGGCGAGAGCCGTATTGAGGCTGGTTGCCAGCTGGAGTCCGGCGGTGACCGCTTCAAGAGAGGCTTTGGTGAGAGCCGCGCCAGCTTCATCGGCGTGCGTGAGTACGAGAATCGATTCCGTCATTTCATTTCCTTTGAGAGTTGTTCTATCCCAGGAGCGAAAATCCAGACCTGGGGCACCCTGCTGAAGTCGTGCCGTGACACGCAAGAGCTATTCGGTTTCAATCCACTCGACGAGTTCGCGGGCGATCTCTTCCGGAGACATGTTCTTCTCAACGCGCGTGGTGCGCTGTTGTTTCGGCAAACTGACCGAGACGTAGCGGAGGCTGTTGGCTGCGAGGTTTGCGGGTTTGGCTTTTTGCAGCGCGGGCATAAGGCTGCGCATATTGGCCATCCCGACCTGCGGGTTATTACGCGGCTCGGCCAGGTTGCCGGTGGCCCAACCGAGGACCGCGGGCGCTCCAACACAAACCGAGACCTGGTGTCGCCCGCCTTCAATTCGCTCCAGAACCTCAAACGAGCCGTCATCGCGGAGGGTGATTTGATCCACTCCCTGAAACTGGTCGAGGATGCCAAGGCTCTCGCCGACGATGGCCAGCGTGACGCCTGCTCCGCGCGTGGCCGACTCCCATCCGCCAAACAGAAGCAACCTGGCTTTATCAAGCCCTGGAATGGTCTCAATCGCGCTTGCCAGCGCGGCCGCGGTGGCGTGCGCGTCGGCAAATCCGCCAATGGGTCCGTCGACGGGAACCAGCTCGAATGGGACTTTCTGCGCCACCGTCATCATCACCTGTTGCAGCTTGGCCTTGGGACCCAGCGAAACAAGCCAGAGCTTGCTGCCGGGATTGCGTTGAATCAGATTCGCGGCTTCATAAAGCGCGCACGCCGCCCATGGGTCAAGAACGGCAGGCAACACCATTTCGTTTTTGAGGCCGGGGCCGTTGGGCGTAGTGATGGGTTCAAGTGTCTGCAGCGGATCAGGCGCGATCCCCGCGCAAACGACGATGTGGAGTTCGGTGGACACGTTGGCTTCCTCGATGTTGGATATCTGGGGTTAGTTTAAATTGCGTGGGAGCCGGTATGCGTCCCGAATCAGAATCTGAAGGAGTGGGGCGCGATCGCCCGGATAGGCGTATCTCCCAAAGGGGGCCGTCAAGATGCTTCAGGTGAGTCCGGCCGACGCGCTCAAGCCCCAACTCTGCAATGAGCCGTGAAATATGCGAGCCATGAAATATGTGCAAGCGTTGCCCGCATATCCGAGGGCAAGGACTGAAGCCCCCGATCTATGGTTGCGTTGAGTGTTTCGACAATCCACTTCATCAGCAGTACATCACAAAAGGTATATTCTACCGGCTTGACCAGGTGACGGAATCAATTTTCCGCCGAGTGCAACCCACCCGCGCCTGCGCGGAATTCAATGTTCGAGCCTTCGCCGTCGGGCGACTGGGCGCAGTTCCATAAACATGCTCCGCAATGGACACACTTTTCGCGTTCGAAGGCCGGCAAGCCGTCGGTGCCTTGCGTGATGGCCTGGCCGGAACACATGGCCACGCAGGTTTTTTCTCCGCAGGCGGCGCATAACGTTGGGTCGCGGAAGACAACGTGGTCCGCAAAGCCGGGCATGGCCTGCACTTTGCCGCCCATCAGCAGCGCATCCTGGTGCGTCACCAGCAGCCGGCCGTCGAGCGGGATCTCTGGCCAGCCGCGCACCGAGAGCAGCGCGTCGTGCAGCGAGCGGCCTTCAGCCTTTGCCATTTTCTCGGCTTCTTTCAGTTGGCGGCTCTCGGCGGAATTCTCAGCGAAGGGGAGAATTTGCTCTCGGGCGGGTGTCGCATGGGCCTTGAGCGAAAGCCGACCGCCGGTGAGGCCCGTGAGGGCCATGCCGATCATGCCTTTGACAATGCCGCCATGAAATCCGTTGCGGGCGTTCTCCGCCTCGCGGGCTCCGCGCTCCACCCAGCTTGCGCGGCGGCGGGCAACGTAGGTGGCGGAGAGATTCTGCTGGGAAAAGGACTTGCCGGCGCGCAGCAGTTCCAGCACCGCTTCGCCAAGCTGCGTGCCCGTGGTCCAGGCTTCGTCGACACCTGAGCCGGTGAGCATGTTGGTAGAGCCGGAGCCCTCGCCGATGCGCGCGTAGCCGTCACCAGCCAGAATCGGTTCTGCGCGGCGGCCGGATTCCTCAAGCGATTTTGCGCCCCATGAGCGGAGGGTGCCGTTCTTCAGGACCTTCCACAGCGCCGGGTGCTGGATGTAGTGCTGCAAGTAGCGATAGGCGGTGCGCGAGGGGTCGCTCATCCATGAAGGGACAAAGATCCCTACAGAAATCAGATGGCCGGGATGCACGTAGAGAAATCCGAAGATCCCGGGTTCCGGATAGCCAAAGGTATGCCAGACGGTTCCGGGAATCAGAGTGCTCTCGGCCTCTTCCGGCAGGGCCTCTTCCGGCAGTTCGATCACGAACTTCATCCCCAGTGCCCAGTCCCGGTGCTGCGCAGCTTTGAACTTGCGGTCGAGTGCCTGGCCAACTGCGCCCACCGGCCCATCGCCCACCACGGTCAATTGCGCGCGCACATCCACGCCGGGCATGAAGCCATCGGCGGGAGCGCCGCTTTTGTCGACGCCTTGATCGGCGAGGCGCAGCCCGGTAACCGCCTCCCCCTCAAACAGAGGAGCGCTCACCGCCGTTCCCGGCCAAATCTGCACCAGGCCCGTTGCCATCAGTTGCGAGGCGACCCATTGATTGAACTGGCCGATGGAGAGCACCAGCCCGCCGTGCTTGTTCAGGAAGCCAGGTATCCAGGGCAGCTCAAAGGCGCTGTCTTTGAGCCAAAGCCGCTTTCCCAGGCGAAGAAAAAAATCCCCAAGGCGCAACAGCGCCGACCGCCGGCTGGCACCGATGGGATCGAGCAGGTAAAACACGCGCTCGGCCGCAACATTGGCCGCCATGGGAATTTCGGCCGGGTTCAGAGCAGGGAAACTGGCGCGGATGCCGAGTGCCTGCGTGACCACACCGCTCACGCCGGCAGCGAGATCGTCGGCGCGTTCATAGCACAGCACCTGCAGGGGCATGCCCGGAGCGACTTTGCTTTCAAACGCCGGATCGGCGGGGTTTTGCGTCCAGGCCTCGGTCAGCGTAGTGAGAAAGCCGCCCATTGCGGGTCCAAAGCCGGCACAGGCAATATCGACTTCCATGGTCTGGCGGTCGACGTTGCGGGGGTCATCGCATGTGGGGATTGTTTCGCTCATGCGAGGTTCCTCGCATCTCGCGCTTGAATCAGAAAGCGATTCAAGGATGGGGTCAAGAATGGGGTCAGGGATGGGGCACCCGAACGTGGTTCAGCCTGCGTGTTGAGGTGAACCGCGCTCATGCGGGATAATCCAGGGCTTCCGGAATCATCACCTTGCTGACCGTATCGGCTGCGCGGTCCTTAGCCAGGCGCGCGCCGCTCAGGCAGGTGGTGAGTTTGCTTTGCAGGCGCAGGAACTCGCTGGAACCGGCGCAATCGGCACAGGGGCCGGCCTTCTGCGGGTGGCTGCCGTCGGCGCCAATCACATCCACGGCCATCGCAGTAATGCCGGGCATCGTCTCCTCGTAGGCGTCCAGCTCACAGGTCAGGAAGCAACTCTTGTGTTCCTCTTCATCCCAGGCCGGATGGCGGTTATAGCCGAAGACCAGCTCGGCACAGATGCGCGAAACCTCGCCGGCGGCTTGCGCGGCCTGTGTATGGCAAAGGTCGCTGAGAAACTGCACGGTGCCGGCCAGGCCCTCGGCGGCAACGGCGTCGCTCGCGCCGCGAGCCTCCAGCTCCAGCACGTCCAGAATCTGGGCGCGCGAGGCCAGCAGCCAGCAGAGAGCGTCGGCAAGGGCGAAGGTGACTCCCTGCCGCTGCCCGTGATAAAGCTTGTTGCCCTTCGGATCGGCGGAGTTTTGCAGGTGTTCGAGGGACCAGAGCCAGAGCTTCATGGCGCTTGCCAGGGTGCATGCGCCGGTGCCGGGCCGGTCGGATGCGATGCGACGCATGAGCGTCGTCCAGGCACGAAATTGAGTAAGGAAAAGCTCGGAGGTCATGGTCACGGTAAGCTGCCGCCGTTGCACCGCCTCAGGGCCTTCGTAGGTGGCTTCAAGCTGCGCATCCATCCACTTGTTGGCAAGAAAGCCGGGACAGTCCTCGGTGATCCCGTATCCGCCCATCAGACTCACCGCTTCGCGCATCATGTTGGCGCCGTGGCCGGTGTTCCAGAGCTTGGTGGCGGGACAGATGACATTCGCTTCGGCGTCCATGAGGACAAACTGGACCATCGGATCGGCTTCGAGTTCGGCGCGACGAGGATCGCCGCTCGGCAGCGACAGCAGCAGGATGGCCCGCTGTTCGGTTTCCTTCAGCGCCTTCATCTCAGCGCGGCCGCCCTGGATGCCCTGCTCCTTGAGGACGGCCGTCTTGTTTTTTTCGAGTGGATCGAGTGCGTCAAAGAGGCGGGCGGCGGCGAAGCCCAGTGAGGCTGCGGCCTCGCCCGTGGCCCAAACATCGACCAGGCGGTGGAGTGCGTCTTCGCGCTGCTGGATGCCTTGTTCGTAGCGGAGGGAGCCGGGTCGGGAGCCTTCGGCTCCACGGAAGCGCTCGCGTTGATAGCGGATGACGGGCTCGACGGCCGAAAGCAACTTGGCGGCTGTCATCAGGCCTACGGGCACACGGGTGCGGCGGAAGACCGCCTCAATGATTTCGCCGTGGTTGTAGTTGGGCACGACGACGCCGTCCTTGATGGTGTAGCCGCCGACGATGCGGCTGGCCGGAACCTTGAGGTTGAAGATCGGGTCTCCGGTGGAAGAGAGCTGATGGACCAGCTTTTTGGTAGGAGTTCCGCGATCGAAGGAGCCCGGATCGCCGTCCTCGAGAATGATGACGCAGCTTCCCTTGATGCGCGGATCTTCACTGGTGACGGCTGCAGTGACAAAGTTGGCGAAAGCGATGTTGGTGATAAAGCGTCCGCGCTTGTCCACCTGCAGGAAAGGCTCCTCGCCTTGCTTCCACTCGCCGATGCTGACGCGGCCGCTCAGCATGCCTGTGTCGACACCGACGTAGGGGATGGGCTCAGTCAAGGCGAAGGCGCCGCGCCAGGGCTTACGATCCTCGCCGGGCTGGGGCGGGGCGGCGAGGGTTTTGTAGCGGGTTACCTGTTCCCGGGTGCCGCGTTCGTGAATCGGCGCCAAGGCCAGAAAACTGGCCAGGCTGGCCGTCGCGGCTCCGCCGTCCACCCAGGCAAGCTCAAATGCAGCCAGCGAGAGAGCCAGGTTCTTGGGTCCGGAGATGAAGCCGCCTTCTTCCGGTTCCATGAAGGCCGCGGTAATGCCTGAGCGATCGAATGCTTCAAGCATTTCGGCCTTCGCGGGCGTCCACTCGTGCGTGTTGCGCTCTCCGGCGGCCACCAGCCGGGCAACGGTTCCACGCGCAACAAATCGCGCCGACTGAACCAGCATTTGCAGGTCAAAGCGGTCAGAAAAGCGCCACTGAATCTGGCGCACCGCATCGCCGGGGAGAGTGAGCATGGTTTTTGTCTCAGGTGCCGCAATTGTGCTCATGAATTTTGTCCTCAAGCAGCGGTCTTATTGTGGCTTGCCGGGCGCACCTAAGCATGTGACCCACATCACTTTGGGACGGGCGTCATGGTGCCTGCACGAAACTTGCCTTGAGAAGTCGGCACTCCCCAGGGAGGCGTGGGGATTGACGCTGGGTGTGCGGGCTAAGTGGCATCCGCTCTGTGCGATCCGCAAAGCGCAATTCGAGACGAGAAAAAGAAGCCGCTCCTGTTGTAGTTATTGCGTTGTGATTCCGATCACTGCGGCTTTTTCTCCGAAAGCATCACCTCTAAGGAGCGAACCCGCACGTGAGAATTTTCAAGAGCGGGATGATTTTCGCAGCAGGCAAGCCTGGATTTGGGAGAGACGAGACCTCATTTTCCAGAGAAGGAAGACGGCAGGATGTGCCAGGCCCGAACGTCAAAAGCCGCATCGACAGTAGCCGCATCGACAGTGCCAAGGCCGCGCCGGGCTCTCAGCAGGTCGTGGCCCCGCATTCAGAGTGAAATTCTAGCCGCCGCGGTTGCCGTGCTGTTGCTGGCTGCGCTTCCAGCCAGGCTCCATGCACAGGCTGAGTGCCTCGCCTGCCACGGCGATCCGAGTATGCAGGATGCCGCAGGTCACAGCATCGCGGTCGACGGCAAGACCTTCGGCGACAGCATCCACGGCAGCCTTAAATGCAACGACTGCCACACCTCGATCAAAGAATATCCGCATCCGGCCCAAGTGGCAAAGGTGGAGTGCAAGAGCTGCCACGCCGACGAGGCGGAGAACTTGAAGGGGAGCGTTCATGCCGACGCGGCGGAGCATCCCTGCACCAGTTGTCACGGCAACGCACATGCGATTTTCCCGAAATCCGATTCGCGGTCGAACGTCTATCCGCTCAATGTTCCGCGCACTTGCGGCCAATGCCACGGCAACGAGGGCATGGCAAAACAGCACGGGCTGGCCAGCGTGTATCCGTCGTACATGGATTCCATCCACGGGTTTGCCCTGAGCAAGGAAGGCCTGTTGGTAGCGGCGAACTGCCAGAGCTGCCACGGATCGCATCACATCCTCAGCCGCAACGATCCACTGAGCCCGACCAGCAAGAAGAACATTCCCAAGACGTGTGGAAGCTGCCACGCCAAAATCAATGACGACTACATGAACGGGGCGCACGGCAAGGCGGTGGCCGGCGGCAACATGAAGGCGCCGGTATGCACAGACTGCCACACGGCGCATGCGATTCTGCAGCCCACCGAATCGGCGTTCCGCATGCAGTCAACGCCTATCTGCGGATCATGCCACAAGGACAAGCTGTCCACTTACCGTGACACATTCCACTCCCAGCTTGGCTCGTTGGGCGGCTATGTTGAAACCGCGCGCTGCTGGGACTGCCACGGAGCCCATGAAATTTTGCCTGCCTCCGATCCTCGGTCGCCCATCAACAAGGCCAACCTGGTTGCAACGTGCGGTAAGTGTCATGCGGGCGCGAACCTGAGCTTTGTACAGTATCAGCCCCATGCCAATGCGCACGATCGCAAATTGAATCCGGCGCTTTATTTTGTGCGGTTGTTCATGAACCTGTTGCTTGCCGGCGTACTCACCTTCTTTGTGATTCACACGATTCTCTGGCTCATCCGCGCCCGCTACAACCAGATCAAGAAGAAGTCGACCGATGGAGGGAACCATGCCTGATTTGGTGCAAGCGCCAGACTCAAACACGCAACGCGGCAATGCGGGAGGCAGGTTTTTCACGCGCTTCACGCGCGAGCAGAGATACATGCACGCGGTGCTGTTCAGCTCCTTTCTCGGCCTCGCCGGCACGGGCTTGCCGCTGCGCTTCAGCGAGAGCATCTGGGCCCGCGCCCTTGCCAAAGGGGTGGGCGGATTCGGCGCGATACTCTTCTTCCACAAGTTCTGCGCCGTGGTGCTGACGATTGCGTTTCTCATCCATGTGAAGGAGGTCTTTACCCGCGGTGTGCTGCATCGCGAGAAAGGCGTCTTCTGGGGCGCAAACTCCATGGTGGCCAACTGGAAAGATGCCAAGGACTTGTTCGGCCACCTGCGCTGGTTCGTGGGCCTCGGTCCAAAGCCGCAGTTTGACCGCTACGCCTACTGGGAAAAATTCGACTACTGGGCGGTCTTCTGGGGCATGATCGTCATCGGCTTCTCGGGCTACGCCATGTGGTTTGCTCCGTTCTTCGCTCATTTCCTGCCGGGTTGGGCGCTTAACGCTGTCCTCGTGATTCACTCGGAAGAAGGCCTGCTCGCCATCTTGTTTATCTTCTCCATTCACTTTGTGAATACCCATCTACGCCCTGACAGTTTTCCCATGGACATGGTCGTCTTTACGGGCGTGGAGAGTGAGGAAGAGTTCAGGGAAAAGCGGCCGCTCGAATACCAGCGCCTGGCGCGCGAGGGAAAACTGGAAGCGCGGCTCGGGGAGGCTCCGCAGACGTGGCTCATCAATTTCTCGCGGGTCATTGGAACCATCGCGATTGCGATCGGCCTGCTTTTGCTGGTGCTTACATTGACGGCTTATTTTAGTTAGTCAGGTTTTATATCCTATAGCAGGTTCTCCGCGGGGAGTTAAAGCATCGAGAATTATAAAGCAATTATAGTAAGTAAACCGGGCCCGCTGCCGACCGATCAGGGAAGCAGGGGGCCCGGTTTTTTGAGCCTGTGACTCCTATCACTGAGATATCTCCAGGCGAAGAATCTCCTCATAGATGTGAACGCTTACAGAAGATTTTCTATCTACACGCTCGCCGTCTCCCTCCTATTTTGGACAGGTGCAGCCAACGCTCAACATAAGCTCAAGAATGCGGATTGCCTTGCCTGCCACTCCGATCAAACGTTGACGCAGGATGTGAATGGCAAATCCGTCAGTCTATATGTGGATGAGGCCAAGCTCAGGCACTCGATTCACGGAAGCATTTTTGCATGCGTAGACTGCCACAAGGATGTAACGAGCCTGGCGCACGAGACGCCCCCTCAAAAGGTGACCTGCGCCCAATGTCATGCCGATGCGCAGCAGGCGTACGCTCACTCGGCCCACTCCATCGCGCGCAAGGCTGGAGCGGCCGCGGCTGGATGCCAGGATTGCCACGGCGGCGCGCACGAGGTGATGGCCGGCGGCGATCCAAAGTCGCCGGTGAATCACGAGAATATTCCCTACACCTGCGGCAGGTGCCACGGACAGAAGTTTCTGATGGAGTCGCGCGGGGAGAGTGCTCAGCCGTTTATCAGTTACCAGGAAAGCGTTCACGGCCGGGCGACCGAGAAGGGGTCGCAAAAGGCCGCAGTATGCACCGATTGCCACGGCGCGCACGAGATCCTGCCGGCCAACGACGCCCAATCGCCTATCTACAAGTTCAATGTGCCGGCCACCTGCGGCAAGTGCCACACGGACGTGAAAAGCACCTTCATGCAGAGCATTCACGGCCAGGCCCTGGCGCGCGGCAACGCGCAGGCCCCGGTATGCACTGACTGCCATGGAATCCACTCGATCAAGGCACACACGGATCCCAACTCCCCTGCCTCGGAGCAAAATCTTTCCAAGGATATCTGCGCGCGTTGTCACGAGGGAGTGCGGCTGTCGCAGGAGTTCGGAGTGCCCGGGAACCGCGTGAACAGCTACTTTGACAGCTATCACGGACTGGCGGCCGAAGGTGGCTCGGTGGTTGCGGCCAACTGCTCCAGTTGCCACGGCGTCCATAACATTCTTCCCTCGAGTGACCCCCGCTCCACCATCAATCGCGCCAACCTGGATGCGACCTGCGGTCAGTGCCACAAGGGGGTTACGCAGAAGTTCACCCAGACAAGGGTCCATCTTGAGGACGGCGTTCATCCGAATGACATTGGATCGGTGGTCGTGCGCTGGGTGCGGCTGATCTACATTGTCCTGATCCTGCTGGTCATTGGTGCAATGTTCCTGCACAACGCCATCATCTGGCGGTACAAGGCGGTGAAGCGGCGCAGAATGCAGAATCCCTTCATGGTGCGTATGACCACGAATCAGCGTTGGCAGCACCTGGTTCTGCTGAGCAGTTTCATCATCCTTGTCATCACCGGGTTCGCGCTCAAGTTCCCCGACTCATGGTTCGCCGAAGTTCTGGGCATGGGCGAGAAATGGCGTGGAATCATTCACCGGGTCGCCGGCGTGATTTTGATCGGCGCTGGGTTCTACCACATTTTCTACCTCGCGGCAGCGCGGGAAGGGCGGCGGCTGATCCGCGACCTCGCGCCCCAACCAAGAGATGCATTTGATGCCTGTAACACCGTGCTCTATTACATGGGCTTGCGGAGTGAGAAGCCAAAGTTCGGCCGCTTCAACTACGCGGAGAAGGCGGAATACTGGGCCCTGGTGTGGGGCACGGCGTTGATGGGACTCACCGGCATTATGCTTTGGGCCAAGGTTTGGGTGGGCAACACCCTGGCGCGCTGGTGGGTTGATATTGCGACAGCTGTCCACTTCTACGAGGCAATTCTGGCGACGCTGGCGATCCTGGTCTGGCACTTCTACCAGGTATTTTTCGATCCCGATGTCTATCCGATGAACTGGGCGTGGTGGGATGGCAAGATGCCAGTGGAGCAGTACCGGCATGAGCATGGGCTGGATGTGGAGGCAATTGCCGAAGCTGAAGCGGGCGGAAATGCGGCGCCGGACGGGAAGGTTGGCGGCGAGAAGCCGAAGCAATAAGACCCGGGCAGGGAACTGGCCTGGCGGCAGATTCATAGGAATACAAAGGGGAAGACCTCCATCGCGCCTGTTTTTTGAGACGCCGCCGGAGACTTCCCCTTTTTGAACCCTATTCCGAGCGTTGCTCAGACCCGCCAGTTGTCAGCGCGCCAGCTCTTGATGCGCTCCTTGATCTGCTTGCGATTGAGGTTGTGTTCGAGCGCGTGCTTGGCAAGCTCCACGACTTCGTCGTCCGAGGCAAATCGCAATCCGATGAGCTGGTCCTCGTTGAGGCGATAGATTTGCGTGTGCCATTCTGCCGGCGCCAGAGCCTGCAAGCGCATCCGCTCCTCAAGGCGGATGACGCGGTCCTGCACCTTGAGCGGATACTGACGCAGCTTGAGGACGGGGATGAACACCACCACCGACAACACCACCAGCCACGCGGAGTAGAAGCATAGATGGTGCACCATGAAGAAAATGGAGACCACCAGGTTGGCGAACACAACCAAGAAAAGGACAAAGTGGAACGGCGGATCAAATCGCGCATGATTCTTGAGATTCTGGGTTACGGATTCACTCATCGAGTGCCTTGATTTCTTGCAGGCCGGAGTTTGCTGCTGGTGCGGTTTGCGTTTCCGCGCGACCACCGGCAGTGGCGCTGGGGACCTGTGCACCTGCGCTGCCGGGATTCTCATCGTCGGCGGTAGGTGCTGTCAACCTGGATCTCGGGGCACGGTTGTGAAGCAGCGGACGACTTCCACCTTCGAAGCCGCCACGAGGCCTTCCTCGACCATCGCATCGGGAAGGGGAATCAGGTGGGGAAGGGGAATCAGAAAGGGGAATCAGGGTCGCGACTCGCTCAGGGATGCGCAGCACGCGCCGAAAGCTGTTCCTTCATGGCCGGCCTCTCTTCCTCGATTGCGCAGCCTGGAGTCTTGAACGGCGGTTAAGGGTGAGCCTCCTTCACCACAACCTGCAACTCAATTACGCTGGAAACCGTTGGGACATCAACAGCGGGGTGCTACCTGTCGGTACAGGAGTAGCAGGGATCGATCGAGGCCTGGATGAGCGGAGTGTCGGCAAGCCTCGCCCCCCTCACCATCCAGCGGACGGCCGGCATGTTGGCGAAGGTTGGCGTACGCACGTGCACGCGGCTTGGATTGCGCGCATTCTCCTTCCAGGACACGCTGTACATGACCTCTCCGCGCGGCGCTTCAACGCGGCTGGTGGCCGTTCCGGTGGAGAAGACCACCTTTTGTTCGCCGGTATTGATTTCGCCGGGAGGCATCTTGCTGAGTGCCTGGCGAAGAATTTTGCAGGTCTGCATGATCTCAAGCGCGCGCACAAACAGGCGAGCGCGCACGTCGCCCGCCTGCTCGACGGGCACATCGAAGTCGAGTTCGGAGTAGGCGGCATAGGGCGCCGCGCGGCGCAGGTCCTGGGGCAGGCCCGAGGCTCTTGCTGTGGGCCCAACGACGCCGCAGGAGATGGCTTTGTCGCGGGTGAGGACGCCAATATCGGCGCAACGCGAACGCGCCGTCGAACTGGTGGTGAAGATCGGTATCACAGTCCGCATCATCTCGCCCTCAAGCTGCTCGACCATGGCCAGGATGGCGGCGGGATCTTCGATGTCGCGATTGACGCCGCCAATGCGGTTCATCGAATAGTTGACGCGATTGCCAGAGATGGCCTGAAGCACATCCATCACCTTTTCGCGGATCTCGAAACAGGTCATGAACATGGTTTTGAAGCCCATGAGCTTTGAAGCGATGCCGGCCCACAGCACATGCGAGTGCAGCCGTTCCAGCTCCGCCACAACCACGCGAATGTACTGCGCCCGCGGAGGCGGCGTCTGTCCGGTCAACTGCTCCATAGCCTGGCAAAGGGTCAGCGTATGAATGTTGGAGCAGATGCCGCAAACGCGCTCCATCAGCGCGATCACCTGGATGTAGTTGCGGGTTTCGGCCAGGTGCTCGATGCCGCGAAAGTTAAAGCCGATATGCAGCTTGGCGTCCTGCACCGTTTCGCCCTCGCAGATCAGGTCCAGCTTGTAGGGTTCTTCGAGAGCCGGATGGTACGGTCCCATGGGGATTTTGTAGCTCATTTTTTGACCTCTTCACGCAGGTTCACGCCGGCCTTGTCGCCTTCGCGCAGCAACAACGGTTCGTATTCGCGTCCCAAAAAATCCACGGCAAAGCCTTCGTGCGTCTCCCGCTCAATCCAGTCGGCGGCCTCGCACAAGTCGTAGATGCTTTCAATGCTGTTTTCAGTGAGCTTGAACGGAAATCCCAACAGCTGGCCGTCGAGATCCCAGTGATACTCCAGGCGAATGCCTTCTGTGCCTGGCAACTGGTAGGCGGTGATGGTGATGAAGCGGGCGTGGCAGGCGATCATCTCGGTGCACAGCTGGCGGACGGTTAATTTGCCGGGATCAAGCCAATGAACGCCGCCCTTTTCTGTCCACTGTTCGGTGCTTCCCAGTTTCATGGGCAGAGTCTCGATCGAAGTCATTGTGCGCCTCCAGTGGCGGGTTTCGGCGTTTGCTCACCCGCGGCCGGCGTCGCCGCGGCTGGCTTGGGTGCGGGCGGCTTGCGCGCGACAGTGTAAGTATTTTTCAACTCACCGATCGACAGATAGATGGGCGGGCAGGCCGGTTCCTGGTGGATGGCGTGGCTCTTGCAGCCTTCAACGCAGCGCCCGCAAAAGGTGCACTGGCCCGGATCGTAGCTCCACACAAATTCGCCCTTGCCTGCGCGAAATTCAATGGCGCGTGCCGTGCAGCGGAACCGGCAGATGGCGCAGCCGGTGCAAAGCTCGGGATCGAAGCGCACCAGTCCCCTGAAGCCTTCGCTGACCTTGGGGCGTGCGGGAAAGAGCATGGTCCGCGAACCGCCCCACAGGTTCTTCCACAACATGGTGAGGATGTTCATGATCTAAGCCTCATGAAAAGCGCGGATGAGATGGCCAGAACCGCGAAGATAAGCGTGCATTGCCAATAGAAGCGGACCGTTGTATCGATGGCCAGCCTTGCCGTGGCGGAGGCCAGTGTCGCCAACAACAGGACGATTGCGAAGGAGAGCGCAACAAAGACGATGGCGGCCAGCCACCAGACTGCGATGTAAGGGGCTGCCAGCGTAGCCACCAACCCGGTGGCGGCCACCCATTCCAGTCCGTGCGAAAGCTCCCACATGGCCAGTTCCGGGCCAGCGTACTCGATCATCGGACCCGAGTAGATCTCCTGCTCGGCGTTGGGCAGCGAGAAGGGATTCAGGTGCAGCTTGGCGGGCAGGCAAACCAGCAGCGCAATCACGCCCAGCCAGCGCAGCGGTGAGGCGGGCAGTGCGGCTAGCGACTCAAGACGGAAAGTGTGCTGCGAAGCTGCGATGGAAACGATGGCCAGGAGAAAAACCACGTTGTAGGCAACGCTCAACACGGCTTCGCGCGCGGAGCCGATTTCGCCAAAGATGGAGCGCGACGAGAAGCCCGCCGCGATGATGCAGATCGAGGGCAGTTCCAGCAGCGCCAGCAGAAGAATAAGGTCGCCCTCAAAGCCGCCCGAGGAGGGAAGCACGGGAAGCAGGCCAACGGCGCTGGCGGCAGAGGCCACAGCAATCAGCGGCCAGGCCCGCATCAACAGGCCTCCAATCCCGCTGCGCGGGGGAGTGGATTTGCCCAGTAACTTGATGAAATCGTAGAACGGCTGCATGAACGGAGGGCCGATGCGACCCTGCATCAGGGCGACAGCCTTGCGTTCAACCCAGAGAAAGAACCATGCGGTGGGCACGGCAAACAGAAGTCCCGGAAAGATGAGCAGGCGAGCCAGGGCGGTGGTCAGATTCATGGCTGCACCTCCTCTGAAACGTTGGCGATGGCCAAGGTGGCGACGGGCGGATTCATGCCTCTCTCGGCAAGGATTTCAGCGGCCTTGGCGATGCCCTGGATGATGGCGTCGGGACGCGGCGGACAACCGGGCACAAACACATCCACCGGAATGTGTTTGTTGAGCGGCCCGTCGAGCGTGCGGCTATCGATAAAGACATTGGTGGTGGCCGGGCAGGAGCCGATGGCGACAACAGCCTTGGGCCCGCACACTTGTCCGTAAACGGTCTGAATGGCATTGACCGCGTTGCGGGTCACCGGGCCGGTGATGCAGAGAATGTCGGCGTGGCGCGGACTGCCTTCAAGGCGTACGCCTAACTGCTCGGCGTCATAGCGGGGGGTGAGGCTCGCCACCAACTCGATGTCGCAGCCGTTGCAACTGCCCGAGTTCATATGAAAGAGCCAGGGGCTGCGGCGCCGGCAGTAGCACATCAATCGATTCCAGAGCTTCATAGTCTCCCCCAATGGAGCGATCCCAGCAGGCTCGGCCAAATTCCGGCGGCGAGAATCAGCGCCACCAGCAGGACGATCGCGGTCTGCAACAGGAGTGGCTCCTTCTCAGGCGCGGCGGATTCCGCGGCGGACGGCGGAGGCGGGCTTTCGATGTTCGGCGGTCCCCACCAGACGCCGGTCAAGGCCAGCACATAAGCAATGAGCGCGAGGATCGACGAGAGGATGAAGATTGCGGCCAGCGGCCAGCCGATTTGGACCGCGGTCTCGTAGAGCTTCCAGCGGCCAATAAAGCCGATCGTGGGTGGAATGCCGAGCATTGCCAGCATGCCGAATAGAAATCCGAACGCGCTCACCGGGTAGCGCGTAGCCAGGCCCTTCGCTTCATCGTTAAGCATTCCCCCAGCTTCAGGACCGCTGAGGCAGATGAACAGCAGCGCCTTGGCCAGAGCATGAGAGACGGCGGCCACCAGCGCCCCTGAAATTCCAAGCGCCGATATGGATGCGAGGCCGAGAATCAGGAAGCCGATATCTTCAATTGTGGAGAGAACCAGGAGCCGCTTGAGGCTGCGCTGGGTGAGCATCAGCAGCGCGGCCAGGAACGATGTTGCGGCCGCGGCCCAAAGCAGAAGTCCTTGCGGTGCGAAGATTCCGGGAGACGATTGCACCTGGACGTACAACTCGCCGAATGCGGCCATATCGACGACCGCAATAATCAGGCCGAGCACCAGGGCCGGCACTTCGTCCGCCAAGTTGAGAAGCCAGAAGAAGAACGGCACGGCGGCCAGCTTGACGAAGACGCTGGTGAGAAGCAGCGCGCGCGCCCAGCCCTGCTGTGTGCCGCTAAGAGCCTCGCTTGCAACCAGTAAAGATGCAGAAACAAGAACGACGGCAAGATAGGCGAGCTTGGCTGAGAATGTGCGGGCTGTGAGCCACACCCGCAAGGCGGTGAACAGAGCGGCGGCTTCAAGCAGTCCCAGGCGCAGCCAGGGATTAGTCACCATGAGTCCCGCAACCGCGAGCCCACCGACGATCATCATGCAAGGCCACAGGGCCGGCTTGCAGACAGAGGAATTGGCTGAAGCGGCGGCCAACATCGCCACTGCCGCCACTGCGATGGCAACAATCAAGACCTGAGGCACAGGCAATAAGGCAGCATGGGGCAGAGCCGGAACACCCGGAGTGAGCCACCGAAAACCGGCCAGAGCCAGCGCTGCCAAAACCACCACCAGCGCCGCCGCGTACCGTTCCATCCAGCGGACGGCGATACCAAACACGCGTGAAACAGCCTGCAATCCGCTCCAAACAGCCAGATAAACGCGGTCCACATTGGACCAGCGGAAGAACTCACGCCAGTTCTCGAGGAAGATGCCGGAGAAGTCGCCAGCCGTGAGCCGTCCCTGGTCGCTTAGCGGCTCTCCACCCGTGAAGATCCCACCGCCCGCTGCAGCCATCGCCGCCCCACCCGCGGTCACGGCAACGGCTGCCGGCGTTTGCCGAGCAGCATAAGCAACGGCGTAGATCGCTCCGCCCAGAACCAGCGACACCACAGCCAGCACCAGTCCGCCGGTGGTTGAGAAGCTGCCTGCATCGGCCGAGAGTCCAAGCCATGTGACATGAACGCCAGCGCCCAATCCAAGAGCGCCAAGCACCGGGTTGAGAAGATAATTGACCGCGAGTTGTGGGGCCACGCCCAGAATCACGCTGCCCGCGGCCAGTAGACCCATTCCCCAAACCATCGTAGGCGGGGCTTCGTGCGCGTCCCTGGTAGCTTCGGTCTGCGGCCCGAGGAAAACGGCGCTCGTTGCCTTGGCTCCCAGAAAGACCGTGCCCAGGCTCACAGCCCAGGCCACCATGGCGGGAACAGCCCAGCCTGCCTGCAACGCTGCCGCATAGAGCATCCATTTGCTGGCAAAACCGCTCATCAGCGGAATACCCATCATGCTGCCGACGCCGATGAGCCACGAGAGCGTCGTCTGCGGCATCTTCTGTGCCAGCCCGCCCAGCTTATTCATGTCCCGCGTGCCCGTCGCGTGCTGAACCGAGCCTGCGGTCAGGAACAGGCCGCCCTTGAAGAATCCGTGATTGAGGCAGTGCAGCAGCCCTGCCGTAATGGCTAGCGGTGTGCCGATGCCGATACCCAGCATCATGTAGCCGATCTGGCTCACGGTCGAAAAAGCCAGCATGCGCTTCAAATCGTTCTGCACCATGGCGTACATCACGCCCACAGCCATGGTCACGGTGGCGATCCAAATCAGCGTTTCGCTCCAAGCGGCCGGCCACATGCCAAAGCTGTGCATGCGCGCGGCCAGGTACACGCCGGAGGTGACATAGCAGGCCGCGTGCAGCAGCGCGCTCACCGGGGTTGGCGCCGCCATCGCCTCTGGAATCCAGGTGTGCAAAGGCACCTGCACGCTCTTGGCCACCAGCGCCACCAGCATCAGCAAGAAGATTCCGGATGTAAAGCTGTGCGCCAGGTTCGGATTGGTCCACAATGCGCTTCCGGTGCGGTGATAAAGCACCAGGATGGCTGCCAGCAGTCCATAACCGGCAATGTGCGTCATCAGCAGCACTTTGCGCGCGCCGCTGACCGCCTCGCGATTGGTGTACCAGAAGCCCACCAGGCTGAAGGAGCAGAGCCCCACCAGTTCCCAGCAAAGATAAAACACAAACAGGTTGGCGCTATACACCAGCCCGATGAAGCCGCCGATGAAGATCAGCATCGAGCAATAGAAGCGGGTGGCGGCCTTGTCGTGCGCCATGTATCCAATGGAATAGAGCAGCACCAGGGCCCCAATCGAAGAGCCCATGAACGCAAAGAGAACACTGAGCGCGTCCACATGCAGAACAAGTGCAAGAGAAGAATCCCACTGGCACAGGTTGAGCTCCACCGCCTGTCCTGCGCGAACCGATGGCGCCACCGCGATGACCGCCAGCAACGCCGGCACGCAGGCCATAAACGCTAGAATCCCCTTGGTCAGGGCCGAGCAGAGCCGCGCTACCAGAATCTGCAATGCGGCGCCCAACAGGAGCGAGCATGGAGCAATCAGAATGAAGGTCGCGGCTGTCATGACTGTATGTTGAACGCACGTTCTATCAACGTGATGTGACCTTCCGCACAGGGAGGATTATGTGTACTACATGGTGGTATGAGGTGCTGTAATGTAAGTTTTTAGTCGCCTAAGCTCTTAAAGACGGGAAGCCCTCTACGGGGTATGTTGCCGTAATTCAGCGGCACCGGGGACGGACGCAAACCCCAAAAAGTTGAATTGTATCTGTTGCCGGAACAACTTCGGGCTCAGGAGGAAATCAGGCGGTTTGCTCGATCCCGGACCGGGCATTCCCTAAGGGCAGTCCAGATGAGCTACCGATACAGTTGGCGGCTTTTTCCACGCGCGGAGATGGGCCCAATGACCTAAGATGCTGCGGGGGGATTTTCCGTCATGATTTCTGACCTGAAACCGAGTTGGGCGCGTTTGTTTCTTTTGTTGCTTGCGGGGACGTTGCTGTTCGGCGGCCGGGTTCGAGCCCAGCGCAGCAGTGAGATGGACAAAGCTACTGCCCTTCTGGCGCCCGCGTCCCGTACCGTGGTTGACCGGCTTGCCAGTTTGCATGAGCTGCCCGCCGGCACATGGAAAATGCACCCCGGAGATGTGGCCCACGGTGAAGATACCAATCTCGATGACAGTTCATGGCAGTTGATCACCCTCGACGAAAAAGCGCCCAACGAGGCGGTCTGGTTTCGCCAGTCGATTCGGGTCCCAGCAACGCTGAACGGCTACGATCTGACCGGGGCGCGCATCTGGTTCCAGTTCCACGCCGACGCCAACGGGCCCATGCCTGAAATTCTCTACTTTAACGGCAGGCGCGTGGCTCTGGGCGATGATCTGGAACCCGTGGTCCTGTTTGACAAGGCGCAGCCGGGCGACAAGGTGATGGTCGCCGTAAAGCTTCTGCATACCGTGGATACCAAGTCATTTCGTGGCGCTACCATGCGCATCGACTACGCAGAAGGCCGTCCGAATCCCGAAGATCTGCGAGAGGAGTTTCTCGGTGCCGCGCTCCTGGTGCCTTCGCTGGCCCCCGGCGATGCATCGAAGATGGCCATCTTGAACGACGCAATCCACGCCGTGGATCTGAGCGCACTGGACGCGCGCGATCAGGGCACGTTTGACGCCAGCCTCACCGCGGCGCAGGCGAAGCTCGAGGCGCTCAAGCCTTTGCTTCAACAGGCGACGTTTCACCTCGACGGCAACGCGCATATCGACGCGGCCTGGTTATGGCCCTGGACCGAGTCCGTCGATGTGGTAAAGCGCACCTTCTCCACAGCACTGCAGTTGATGTATGAATACCCCGGCTACACCTATACCCAATCCGCCGCGGCCTACAACGAATGGATGGCCCAAAAGTATCCCGACATCAACGCGGAGATTGCGCAGCGCATCAAGGAAGGGCGCTGGGAGATTGTGGGTGGCATGTGGATCGAGCCGGATTTGAACATGCCCGACGGCGAGTCGCTGGTTCGACAGTTGCTGGTGGGCAAACGCTGGTACAAGCAGGCTTATGGCGTGGATGTGTGCGTTGGCTGGAATCCTGATTCCTTTGGTTACACCTGGCAGTTGCCGCAGATCTACAAGAAAAGCGGAGTGGACTATTTTGTGACCCAGAAGATGACCTGGAACGACACCAACCAACTTCCCTTCAAGCTGTTCTGGTGGGAGTCGCCCGACGGGTCGAAGGTGCTGACTTACTTTCCGCACGACTACGTGAATTTGACGCTCAACCCGGTCAGGCTCTCTGACGATCTGAAAGTTGCCCGCGAGCGTTCTCCCGGGATGACGGAGATGCTGGACCTGTATGGGGTCGGCGACCATGGCGGCGGGCCAACGCGGGCCATATTGGATGAAGGCTTTCATTGGGCAGCGCCGGGACATGTGACGCCGAAGTACGAGTTCGGAACCGCGCAGGCCTTCTTCTCGTCGGTGGAGAAGGAGATTGCGCCTGAGAGTCCGGTATGGAACTACCAGTCGATCGCCAAGGGATATGAGGCGCCGCCGGCGGTGCAGGACAAGGTTTCAATTCCCACCTGGGATACAGAGCTTTATCTCGAATATCACCGCGGGGTGTTCACAACGCAGTCCAACCACAAGCGCAATATGCGCGACAGCGAAGAAGAGGTGCTGAACGCGGAAAAGTGGGCCTCGCTTGCCTGGCTCGACGGCAGCAACTACCCCGGCCGGGAGATTACCGAGGATTGGAAGAAGGTGCTCTTCAACCAGTTTCACGATCTGGCCGCGGGATCGGGGATCGGCATCATCTATAAGGATGCGCAAGAGGACTACGACGTGGTCCGCTGGTCCACCAACGAGATCAAGGCGAAAGCCTCTGAGACAATCGACCAGCGTGTTGACACAAGCGGCGCGGGAATTCCAGTGGTTGTCTATAACCCGCTTGGTTGGGAGCGCTCTGGCGATGTCAGTGTGGAAGCGCAGCTTCCGAAATCCGGTTCCGCAGCACTGTACGTTGTTGACCCCTCGGCAGGGGGCAAGCCGGCTCTTCCGTTGGAGTCTTCTGTTGACGAGGCGACCGGCGTGGTCCATCTCACCGTCCACGTGTCCGGCGTTCCGGCTCTCGGCTACAAAGTCATCAGGATCGTGTCTCTGAAAAAAGGTGCAGTCGAAGGTACGACTGCGGTTGATTCAGGTGATTTGGTACGGTTGGGCGACGGGGACCTGCGTGTCGCGGTCAACAAGAAGACCGGCTGCATCACATCGATCGAGCAGGCAGGCTTTGAGACGCTTGCTCCTGGCGCATGCGGCAATGAACTTCAGGCCTTCAAGGACACGCCGAAGGACTATGATGCATGGAATATCGATCCTGGAACGCTCGATCAACCGCCGACCCTGCTGGACACGGCGGATTCGGTTGAATTGGTCGACGCCAAAACACCGGATCCCGGCATCCGCGTGACGCGTACCTGGCAGAGCTCAAAGTTTGTTCAGACCATCACGATTCCGCCCAGTTCAGGACAGGTTGATATCGACAACGAAATCGACTGGCATGAGCGCCACATTTTGTTGAAAGCGGCCTTCCCGCTGGCCGCCTCCAGCGGCTTTGCCACTTACGAAATTCCTTATGGCTCCATCGAGCGGCCCACAACCCGCAACAACAGTTGGGAGAAGGCGCAGTTTGAGGTTCCGGCCATGCGCTGGGCCGACATGGGAGACGGCAAGCATGGGCTGAGCCTTCTCAACCAGAGTAAGTACGGCTACGATGCAGTGGGCAATGTGCTGCGCCTTTCGCTGCTTCGCTCGCCCACGTGGCCCGATCCAGAGGCCGACCAGGGCCATCACCACTTTCACTATGCGGTCTATCCGCACGCGGGCAGCTGGAAAGACGCGCTGACCATGCGCCACGGCTGGGAGTACGATTACCCGCTAACGGCGATCGTGACCACGGCTCATTCCGGTTCGCTGCCCGCCGAGCACTCATTTGCGTCGGTTCCTACTGAAAATGTGGTTCTCACGGCTGTGAAAAAGGCCGAGGACACGAAAGGTCTCATTTTCCGTGTTTATGAGTGGGCAGGGAAGAGCGCAACAGCGGAGTTTCACGTTCCTCCCGGCGCAACCTCGGCCTCTGTCACCAATCTCATGGAGACCCCCGAGGGCAGCCCTTTGACAGTAAAAGGGGATGTAGTCGAAGTCCCCATTCACCCCTATGAGATCCTCACCATTCGAGTCGACTACCCTGCGGGTGGGCCAAAGACGTAGGCCGGCCGGCAGGACGCAGGCAAGTCTGAATCAACCACCGGGGGCTTTTGAACAATCACCCCCGTTTGGTAATCTGGGAACAGCAAGGAGCCCGCGCGATGAACATAACTTCCCCGTTCTTCGTTGTTCCCGTGATTATCGTTGTCTTTGTGGTGGCGATTCTGTATGCGACCAGCAGCAAGGAAGACGGACCCTCAACCCACTGATCCACGATTGGATTCCCGGTCCGATTTTGGGTCAGATTCCTGGAACCTTTTCCATTCCCCTGGCGTATAACAGGGCTGGAGGACGGTTGCCATCATGCGGAAAAGGCTACGGAATACGACGCGGAATCTGCCCTGGAATGGGATGGTGAGGGTTGCAGGTGTGCTCGCCGGAACGGCGTTGCTCGCCGTGATTTCCGGCTGCAGAGTGCACGTGGATAAGGGCGTCAACGGCGAGGACAAGAACGTCCAGGTGGACACGCCCTTTGGCGGCGTCCACGTGAATACAGACCAGACCACAGCCACCGATCTCGGTCTGCCGGTTTATCCCTCTGCGCAAATCGTGCGTGACAATGACAACGAAAAATCGGCAGACGTACATCTGGGCTTCGGTGAGTGGGAGCTGCGGGTAAAGGTTGTCAACTATTCCACGCCCGATTCCAAAGACAAGGTTGTTGCTTTTTACAAGAAGGCGTTGGCACGGTATGGCGATGTAATCACCTGCCAGGGGAATACACCCGTAGGCACGCCCACGAAGACCTCTGAGGGACTCTCCTGCGCGGACGACAAGGGCAGCGGCACAAACGTACAGATCGGCCGCAGCGATTATGGTTCCGGCAGCAACGGCCTGGAACTCAAGGCCGGATCTCGGCGCCGCCAGCATGTCGTTGGGATTGAGGACTCCGAAGGGGGCCAAACCCGCTTTCACCTGGTGGCTTTGGAATTGCCGGAGGGAACGGAAGGTGGGGCAGGAAAGAGCGACTAGAGCAGGTCGAGCCGCGTCCGCATCATTTTCTCGATTCGCCAGTCAAGCCGTCGACTCCGGGCGCCCCGGGAATTCTGCTACACTTATCGGAGCGCAATCAAGGGGTTAAACGCGCCAGGCCGCGCCCCTCCGATACGCATCCGCAACCCAAGTTCGGGGAGTGGCTCAGCCTGGTAGAGCACCTGGTTCGGGACCAGGGGGTCGGAGGTTCAAATCCTCTCTCCCCGACCATTCTTTAAAATCAGTAACTTACGCGGGCTTCACTCCTATGCGGAATAGTAGACCCGAGGGGTCAATTCTCGCAAGGTTTTTTGTGTCTTCTTTTTTCATCAAAACCGTCCGCAAGTGGACCGAAAAGCCCGGGGGATTGCCGCGCCCCAAACGGCAATAATTGCGGCGATTCCGATGTGATCCGTGAGGTTCTAGGATGGCGACCGCGATGACGATTCTGCGCAGTATGGTGACGTGGTTTCGAAACCTTCCAGGGTATGTCATCGCAACCCTGGCCGACCTATGGGGCACATCCCATCATCGAATGAATGATTCGGTGATTTAGCAGTCGTCGAGAATGATTTCTCGGAGCAGAGAGCTCAGCTAGCCTTAGCCCTGATGGCGTGGGCACGACATCGTTGCGATCAAAAGAGCCGGTTCTCTATTTTGAAATCGTGCCCACAAGAAAAAGATCGATCGCGACGTCTTTGTCCGCTTTCCAGAACATAAAGCTTGGATCCTTCAGTCCCCATTGGATGTACGGTACGACGAAATGAGCCTTGGCCGTTGCGGTGGTGCCCTCAAGATGGACAAGGATGGGGATGGTGATCTGGTGAGGCGTGCCGAGGAGTGTGAAGATACCAGTTACCTGGATGGTCGAGTCTCCTGAGGGAGCTATGGCGCCGGTATAGGTCTTTGGTTCGAAGGAAACAGTTGCGTACTTTTCGACCTTCAGAATCTCCTTGTTCATCCTTTTGTCGCGACTGTCATTGCCGGTCATGCCGCTGCCGGCGAGGACGACCACCGAACCCTGCATTTTGGAAGAGCTGGGGTCAAACTCAATCGATCCGGATTGCACGTGAAAAGTGCCGTTGACGAGCTCGTGGGTCGTCTTGAGCGCAATCTTGACCGCACTTGCATCGGGATTGACGACGAAGGTCTGACGCTGGGCGAATGCGCCTGGAGCGAGCACGGCAGCGAGGGCGAAGACTGTGAAGGATTTCATTCGATCTTCCTTGGAGGGTTTGACTACCGAAATTTTTCTGGCCGTGGCCCGAATTCAGTTGGCGAACGCCTGCGAAGCAACAGCGGCGGGCTGGGTGACGCGTGTCAGCTTGGCCGTCATGCGCATGGCGCCGGGCCAGACCCTGAGGCAGAGCGGCAGTACAGCGCGCGCGAGAGCGTTGTTCAAGCCGTCGGCTGCGAACTCGGCTAGGCGCATCTGAGGCAGCATGGCGGAGCGCAGTTTTGGCTGAAAGACCGGCGCTGGCTCCGCGGCAAGATATGCAGCGGCGGCACGGCGGGCGGTATGCAGGGCGATGGATATGCCATCGCCGGTGAACGAGGGAATGACGGCTGCCTGATCGCCAATACAGTAGAGCCCATCCTCGGTTGCGCGGCGGAGGTAACCGTACGGAATATGAGTGACGGTGATCGGTTTGTCGAGCAGCGGTTCCGCACCGCCAAGCCGCATCGCCAGGTGGGGACAGTCCTGCTTCATCTTCGCGAGGAGGCCCTCCCAGCGAAGACCCGCACGCGCAAAATACCGCCGTTGCACCACACAGCAGAAATTCGTAATGCCGTCTTCCACCGGTTGAATACCACCATAACCACCGGAATAGAGCGTCAACTCGGAGGCGTCCGCCAAGTCCGAGGTCTGGGCGGAAGATAGTCGGTAATACATCTTGAAGCCGACCCATTGGTGAGGGTCCTTCGGGCGACTATGGCCGCGCAGGTCGTGCTTGCCCGTGGCGAGAAAGGCGGTTGGAGCCTCGTAGGTGGTACCGTCGTCGAGCGTAGCCTGCCAGACGTTGCTTGTCGTGCGAACGAGCGCCTGCACACTACGCCCGCGTTCTACGCGGACTCCCGCGGCGATGGCTGCGGCGATGAGGGCTGTATCGAGCGATTTGCGCGTGAGCGACTTCGCGGGAAACGGCAAGCGGGCCGTCGCGGCGCGCCTTGCAGCGGCGAGGCGAACATAATTGATGGGCACGGCGCCAAGCGAGACCACGTCGATACCGAGAATGTGCAGGTCTTCAAGGGCCTCGCCGCTCAGGAACTCTCCACAGACCTTATGGCGCGGAGTGGGCTCGCGTTCGATCAGCGTAACTTGCCGTCCCGTGCGGGCCAGCGCGATAGCAGCAGCGCAGCCTGCGACGCCACCGCCGGTAACTAGAACTTCATCTTGCACAGGATTCTGATTCAGACTGGACGCTGTAACTGGAATCTCCTTGTTCGGATCCTATACTTGAAATTGTACCGCTCACTCTTGGAACAACATGACGATCCTGTCATCCCGTGTAGTGCTGGATGTGATGTCCACATAGCGGGTGCAAAGGTTGGACGGGGCGTTGAAGGGAATAGTGAGCCTCTGCCTCAGCTTCCCCATGACACACATGCAACGTCTATGCTTATAACCTGAACTGAGGACCTATTGCGAGAAACTGCGACTTACCTGAACCGCATTGCCACTGCCGTACCCGACCACGATGTACATGACGCTTTCGTCATCTTCGCGGAGCAGATGCTCTCCAATCCGCGGCTACGTACGATCTTCCGCCGCATGGTGAGCCGCGCCGATATCGCCCATCGCTATTCGTTCCTCGATGCGCAGAAAGGTTCCGGCCAGTTCTCTTCGCATGACGCGCGGGCGTTTTATTGGCCAGGGAGCTTCCCCAACACGGCGCAGCGCATGGAGCTGTTTGAACAGTGCGCTCCGGTGCTGATGCGGAAGGCCGTGGACAGTCTCGCGCTCAATGAGAAGGAACGCTCCGGTATTACGCACGTGCTTGTGACCTGCTGCACCGGGCTCTATGCGCCGGGGCTGGACTTTGAGATCGTCGACCACCTCGGGCTTGAGACGGGCGTCGAGCGCACGATGGTCGGATTCATGGGATGTTATGCCGCAATCAATGCACTGAAGCTGGCGCGGCACATTGTGCGCTCAGATCCTAAGGCGGGCGTTCTGATGGTGAACCTGGAGCTGTGCACGCTGCACTTTCAGGAGACGCAGGAGCTGGAGCAGGTGCTCTCTTTCCTGGTCTTTGCCGACGGCGCGGCAGCGAGCCTCATTACTGCTCGCAAGCAGGGTTTCGCGCTGGACGGCTTCAAGTCGGTGATGGTGCCGGGGACACGTGAGCTGATTACCTGGAAGATTCGCGGGCTAGGTTTCGACATGCTGCTTTCCGGGCGGGTCCCGGGAGAGCTGGGCCGCGCGCTGCATGAGGGCGCACTGATGGCCGAACGCGATGGCATTGAGCTGTGGGCGGTGCATCCCGGCGGACGGTCGATTCTGGATGCGGTGGAGAAGGGACTCGAACTACCGTCGGATGCGCTGGCCGCGTCGCGCGAAGTGCTGTCGAGCTTCGGTAACATGTCGTCGGCGACGGTGATGTTTGTATTGCAGCGGATGATGCAGCAAGCGCAGCCAGGACAGCTTGGGTGTGCGATGTCGTTTGGGCCAGGCCTGACCGCGGAGACGATGCGCTTCCATGCGGTCTAGTGCACAGGCTGACTTCAGGCGGCGGGTCTCTCCGCGCAATCTGCCGGAGCTGATGGATGGTGACTGTAGTTATGAGGATTTCCGTGGTTGCCTGCACAGCCTGGAGCAGATCAACCGCTGGCTGCTGGGATATCGACCGACCCTCACGTGGTTGAAGCGGCTACCGCATGGATTGCGTGATTCAGTACACCTTGTCGATGTGGGCAGTGGCGGCGGCGACCTGCTGTGTCAGATTGCTGGCTGGGCGCGGAGACGCGGTATAGCCGTGCAGTTAACCGGCATCGACTTGAATCCTTATGCGGCGCGTGCGGCAGCCGAGTCCACGCCGAAGGAACTCGGAATCGCGTGGGTGACCGGCAACGCCTTGGAGTATCGGCCGGAGAAGCCGGTGGATATCGTGGTGAGTTCGCTGATGACACATCATCTTGAAGATGAGGAGATCGTCGCTCTGCTGCGGTGGTTAGAAGCGACTGCGCAGGCAGGTTGGTTTATCAACGATTTGGAGCGGTCCGAGCGTAATTGCCGGATGTTTGGGTGGGTGGACAGGATCGCGGGGTGGCATCGATTTGTACGGCATGATGGGCTGGTGTCCTTTAGGCGGGCTTTCCGGACGGAAGACTGGGAGCGGTTGCTCGCGGCGGCTGAGGTTCCGCGTGAGGCAGTGACGGTGGAGCATTGGCGGCCGGGACGGCTATGTGTGGGGCGGTGGAAGTGAAAGTACTTGTAGCGGGCTATTTCCCGCACAATTGGGGTCTGAGAAACCTGAACGTTAGATCGCGGTATTGGATGGCGCAAAGCGGACTTTTCGTGGCCGCATTTTTGGCAATCACGTTAAGCACCGCAGCGTCTGCAGAACAAATTCCAGTGAGGCATATCCAACTCCCGAGGCACGAGTTCATGGAGGCGCGCTCCAGGACTGGAAAGATCATCGCCCGGACTGAATTCACGGAGACCGTACAAGGCGATGAAGTAACGATGCGCCTGACCTATCGATTTGTGGATGGGTCGATTGATGATGAGACGACGACTTACAGGCAGCAGGGCACCTTTCAGTTAGTACGGGACCATCACATAGAGAAGGGGCCGTTCTTTGCGAAGCCCGCCGATTTCGCGGTGGAAGCCGCTACCGGCATAGCGACCACCCGCACAGTGGACAAGAATGGCAAGATACATGTCGAGAGCGAGCACATCGACCTGCCGGATGACCTGGCGAATGGGTTCGTTGGAACGTTGCTGCTGAATGTGCCGTCCAATACGGCGCCGTTTCGGGTGGGGATACTGGCTCCAGTCTTCGGCGGGCGATTGATTCGGGTCCTCATCTCGCCGGAGGGCGAGCAACCGTTTCAAAAGGCAGGACAGACGCTTAAGGCGACGGTGTTTCGCATCCATCCCGAATTGGGCGGCATCCTGGGAATGATTGCGACGATGCTCGGCCTTCAGCCGAAAGATGTGATGGTTTGGGTCCTGGAGGGTAAGGAGCCTGCGGTGATGAGGGTAGTTGGACAGCTAGGCGGTTCCGGTCCTGTGCTCAGCTCGGAGTTGGAGGGGACCAGCTTCGACAAATAGCAAGCATTTGTAACTCAATCCTGGATCACAGTGGCCTTACCAAGAAGACGAGATGTTATTAAAACTACCCGTCCTCTGACAATGGTCAGCGGATTCGGTCGATCAACCCGTTCATTACACCAATTAGGAACGGCTACCAGAGTCGAAGAAGTCTCCATTTGTGCTGGCGACAAAACCAAGCAACCGCCCGAGGAACCCAAATCCGATCATCATACCTGAAGCGCCAAGACTGATGAATACTCCGCCAACAAGCAAGATCTGTCTAAATGTTGGTACTGAAGAATCTTCGCTCACTTCAGCTACATAAGCGAGAGCACCAATCGCCAGTCCAGTCGAAGCGGCCACGGCAAGTGGGAGGTATTTAGAACGTATACGGAATGGCCTGTCCGACCGAATCGATGCAGCTGACGAACGAACTTCGGGCAGCCATGCTTTCACTAAAGCGGATACGGGGGCAAAAAGGAAAACGGCCCCACACAGAACAGTGAGAAGATGTCCAACTAATCCAACGATAAGATGTTCCGGGTACACGGCCAACACTGCCAATACCGCCAACCAGACGATAGCAGCTCCTACAAAAGAAGAATGGCTTCGAACCGCTTTCTCCCTTGCGAAAGCCAGTACCAGGGCTGCGAATAGGATTAGGCTCAGCTCCAAGGTCAGCAATGAAATCATCCCTGCCGCGCCGAGCCACATCGAGGTATGCCGTGCCATAGCCACCAAATCAACAGAAACAGTGACAAAAACGCAAATTGGAACGGCAGCTTGCGCTCTGAGTGTATAAACGGGGTGTCCATGATCATCCAGCCATCGAGGCAAATAGGATCGCACAAGCGAAATTAAGGAAAGCAGAAATCCGGCGATGACCGCGTACGAACTGACCGCGTCATAGGGGTCTTCACCAAACGGGATAATACGTCGAAGCATGGTGCCATGCTTGGCCAACTCGAAGGCCCACCAGAAGAAGACCGCGAGCGCCGCCACAAGAACAGAGTTTCGCCTCAAACCACGCTGCATTTTCGACACTATGCTCCTTCTTTTAGTCAGCAACAGCAAACGCGCTTCAGGCTAATAGCTCCGCTCGATATCATTGAGTCGATAGTGGGCGAGTCGTAAAACTGTCGAACAGCGGTGCGCGTCGTTAGGCTCACCAAGTCTTTGATACTATACGACGAGCGCAACCACAGTCTTCAATCAGTTACGACGAGTGGTTAGTTCATGCCAGTTCAAACCGAGGTCGACTACAAGGATGGAAGCCAGTGTGAAGGCGATGACGCCGACTGCGGACAGGACGTCGCCGAGATGGCTCCAGTAGGCGGGCACAAGATTGAACACGCGGCTGGAGACGAAGGTAAACGTGACCGCATAGGAACGGGCCATCCATTGGCGATGCTGGACGATTTGGCGATTGCGCGCGGTGAGGAAAGCGGCGGTGGTGCAGACCATCCAGGCCGCGGCCTGCATCGATGTTCCGGGTAGGCCCGGACGTCCCCAGGCGAGAGCGATCCCCGTGAACGAACCAACAAAAACGGAAGCCACGTAGATGCGGCCGAGAATGCGATGCAAGTCGAGGTAACGCTGGCGGATCCGCGAGGAAAGATTGATGGGGCCGATCAAGAGAGCGAAGATTCCAGCGAGTGTATGGGGGATGAGGAGATGGCGGTCGGCGATGACCTGCAGACGATAGGCGTGGTACATGGGGTAATCGGTGACGAGAAGAACTTCCGAAGTGATGAAGACAAAGAGCGTCGTAAGACCAAGGAAGATCCAGAGAACGGTTCTAAATCTGAAACGATTAGAGCTGGGAGTACGAAGCGTGGAAGTTGCCATTATTCGCCTTTCAGATAGTTTGACGGGACGAGGGGGGCTGCGAGAGCGAGAGGTGCGAAATGCTTCATGTTTCTTAGTCTATCGAGAAGCTTCAGAATGCGGAACAAGTAACGCCCATGTCGCCGGACATGATTCTCGCTTAAGGCATAATCGCCTGAGCGTTCAACGTGCCCGAGGGCGGCGCGCTACGCATTGACGCCAAAGCTGCGGAAGGGACGGACCCCCGATCTGCTGCACGTCGCGGTGCAAATCTGGATATCGAAGATAGGGACTTTGCCGGGACAAGAAACCTGATACGTGGCACCGTAACGCCTTTCGCGGAATCTGCCCGGCACTTGGATCATCGAATGAACATGCAGCTACAGCCGGCGCGACGGAGTGGCCGTCGATATCTGAATCCTGTCCCGACGAAGGTCGGCGGATTCTCCGTCATGCTCAAAGTGGGGCCGCAGTTCGTTCTGGGGACCAAGGCGCACTCGCCACGAGCGCCGCTGGGGCCGTTTCATACCAACGCAATGGTTTATGCTACAGAGCCGCGCTCAGGACTGCGCATCACCTGGATGGGACATGCTACGTCGATCATCGAGATCGATGGTATACGGATCCTGATCGACCCGGTGTGGGATGATCGCGCCTCTCCGACAAACTGGAGTGGGCCCAAGCGGTTTTTCCCGCCGCCTCTCGATTTGAGCGATCTTCCAGCCATTGACGCGGTGATCGTTTCGCACGACCATTACGATCATCTGGGAGCAGGCACGATACGGGCTCTGTCGAAATTACCTGCGGTGGAGAAGGCCCGATGGATTACGCCTCTCGGCGTGGGCGCGCTGCTGAATCGATTCGGCGTTCCTGCGGCGCACTGTCTTGAATTGAACTGGATGGACAACACGCAAGTGGGCGCGGTGCGGATGACGGCTCTGCCGGCGCGACACTTTTCGGGCCGCGGCCTCTTCAATCGCTTCGAAACCCTGTGGGCTTCGTTTGCCTTGGCAGGTCCGCAACACCGTGTGTACTACGGAGCCGATTCGGGGGAGTGGCCGGGATTTCATGAAATCGGAGAGCAGTTTGGACCGTTCAATCTATCCATGCTCGAGATTGGAGCTTTAGATCCGCTGTGGGCCGAGATTCACATGGGACCGGAAGGCGCCGTGCGCGCATTTCGTGCTTTGGGCGGCCAGGGGCTGCTCATGCCGATTCATTGGGGACTCTTCGATCTGGCTCGCCACGATTGGAAGCAGCCTATCGAGAAGATCTGGCCCGTGGAGGGACTGAAGCTCTGGTCGCCAACGCCTGGCGTTCCTTCTGAGGTAGTCGCAGGCGAGGAACTGCGGTCGGACTGGTGGCGCTAAACGCAGTTGCCAAGCCGCCCCAGTCTCTGCCCGCGATCCAGGCGGAGCAGTCAGTCGCCGCAGCATCTATATGGCAGCAGCAACCGTTCCCACATGGCAGCGTGTCCCTCTTGGTTCCAGAAAACTTCCCGCGCAGTGTGGACCTGGAAAATCCCCGATCGAAGCAGAATCTTAATGGCGGCGATCGTCGAGCAACGCTGCGTCGAATGCGCCGCCCACCCACTGCTGTCCAAAATAGCGGATATCTGTTTGACCCGAGAAATGTTAGAGGAGGCTGATCCCCAGTTACTCTGAAGTGGGTTCCCTGTCAGGACCACATTCAAAGAAGAAAGGATCAGC